>JAESFZ010000069.1_pt1 | contig 324615 bp, 320 predicted proteins | sample 9269561 | NCBI WGS metagenome assembly JAESFZ01 (sample SAMN14515552, study PRJNA621657) | algae metagenome | isolation source: Tildeniella nuda ZEHNDER 1965/U140 and co-occurring heterotrophs from wet... | place: Switzerland: Stansstaad, Zurih | collected 1965-01-01
TAGTCATGCCCGTTTCCGACGCCATGGTGCGGCAGCCAAAGCGCTGACCCGCGGACAGAAGCACGAAGCCCGGACACGCAACCCTGTTGACCGCAATTACAGAAGCTTGTCGAACCACGAGGGCGCTGGACGCAACCTGAGATGCGAACCCCGCCGCTCTCCTACTCCGCCGGCTGCTCGAGCGAGCTTCGCGCCGCCTCGCGGATGCGCCTTCTCTCGCGGAAATGGCCCCATTGCTGGTCGACCAGAACGCCCACCAGGATCACCGTGCCCATCACGGCGAAATTCAGCGACGACGGGATGCCGAGCAGATTGACGAGATTCTGCAGCACCTGCAGCAGGATCGTGCCGAGGATCACGCCGACGATCGAACCCTCGCCGCCGCGCAGCGAGAACCCGCCCAGCACGGCCGCCGCGATGGCGTAGAGCTCGTAGAAATTGGCGTGCGAGGACGGCGAAACCGAGCGCGTGTACATGGCCAGGAAGATCGCCGCGATCGCCGTCAGCCCGGCGCAGATGACATAGGCTGCGGCGATCACCACCGACGTGCGGATGCCCGAGAACTTCGCTGCCTCCTCGTTCTTGCCGACTGCGTAGAGATAGCGGCCGAACACCGAACGGTGCAGCACCACCCAGGCGATAACGCCGACCACCGCCAGCACGAACACCGAGGTCGGGATGCCCCAGGGCCGCGCCACGAAGAAGTCGAGCCCGGGATAGGTGCTGCCGAACGGAAACCCGGCGGTGGCGTCGGCCGTATAGCCGCGCGAGGCGCCGCGATAGATCAGCAGGCCGCACAGCGTCACCACGAAGGGCTGCATGCGCAGTTTTGTGATCAGCAGCCCGTGCGCCAGGCCGAGCAGCAGCCCCAGCGCCAGCACGATCGCCGCGGCGATCGGCCAGGGCACGCCGAGCCGGCCGACCATGTCGACGAACAGCACGCCGAGCAGCGCCATCATCGAGCCGACCGACAATTCGATGCCGCCGGTGATGATGACGAATCCTTGCGCGATCGAGAACAGCCCGAACAGGCCGATCAGATTGGCGGTGTTGGCGAGGTTGTTGGGCGACAGGAACAGCGGATTGCGCAGATAGACGCCGAGCCCGACCACCAGGATCAGCACCAGCAGCCCGAGATCCTTCTTGTTCACGCCGCCACTCCTTCGATTCCTTCTCCGGTTAAGCCGTTTTCGGCGAGCCCGCTCGGCAAGAAGTTCCGCCGTATCGTACCCCCACCCTAACCCCTCCCCACAAGGGGGAGGGGATCTTGCGGCCGCTTTGGCAAGCAAAACCGTCGACGACTGGCGGTTGGCGGGAGACGCAGGCCGGTTCCCCTCCCCCTTGTGGGGAGGGGTCAGGGGTGGGGGTAAACCCGTATCCCATCGCTCCTCCCTCGCGGGAAGGGAGGAGCGCCAATCGTGCCGCCCTCCGCCACCACGATGCGGGAGGTGGCCCGAAGGGCCGGAGGGGGTGGCCGACCGGCAAAGCACTCATGTGCGCCCCTCGCCTTCCAGGCCGCGCCCCACCGCCAGCAGCAGCACGTTCTCCTCGCTGAAGCGGTCGCGCGTCAGCATGCCCGAGATGCGCCCCTCATGCATCACCGCGATGCGGTCTGAGACGCCGATCACCTCCTCCATGTCTGAGGAGATCATCAGCACGGCCACGCCGGCGTCGGCCAGAGCGCGCATCAGCCGGTAGATCTCGAATTTCGCGCCGACGTCGATGCCGCGCGTCGGCTCGTCGAGAATGATCACCTGCGGGTCCATCGCCAGCCATTTGGCCAGCGCCACCTTCTGCTGGTTGCCGCCCGACAGCGCGCCGGTCAGCGCCTGCACGCTGGGGGCGCGGATGTCGAGCTCGGCCTTGCTCTTTTCGGCGCGCCTCGCCTCCGCCGCCGCCGACACGATCCCGCCCCGCGCATAGGCCTCGAGATTGGGCAGCGTGATGTTCTGGGCGATCGGCAGGTCGAGCAGGATGCCGGCGCCCTTGCGGTCCTCAGGCACCAGGAAGATGCCGCGCCGGGTCGCATCCCCGGTGCCTTTGACCGCCAGCGGCGCACCCTCGAAGCCGAGCGAGCCGCCGAAGATCGGATCGATGCCGAAGATGGCGCGGGCCAGCTCGCTGCGGCCGGAGCCGACCAGCCCGGCAAGGCCGAGAATCTCGCCGCGATGCAGGTCCAGGCTGACCGGCTGGTGCGGATAGGCCGATGTGCGGACGTCGCGCGCCGACAGCGCCACCGCGCCGCGCGCCACCGCCGGCGGCGTGTACACCACCTTGAGGTCGCGGCCGATCATCAGCCGCACCAGCTTCTGGTAGGTCACTTCGGCGCGGTCGAGCCGGCCGGCCAGCACGCCGTCGCGCAGCACCACCACGCGGTCGCAGGCGCGCTCGATCTCGTGCAGCCGGTGCGAGATGAAGATCACCGAGATGCCGTCGGCCTTGAGGCCGCGGATCACCTCCAGCAGTTTTTCGGTCTCCCGCAGCGGCAGGCTGGAGGTCGGCTCGTCGAGGATGATCAGCCTGGCGTCGTAGCTCAGCGCCTTGGCGATCTCGACGATCTGCTGCTGCGCCAGCGACAGTTTCCGCACCGGCGCGTCGGGTCCGAAATGGGCGCCCAGCCGCTTCAGCAGCGGCGCCACGGCGGCGCGCTGCCCCTCCCTGTCGACGAGGTTGAGAAACCCGTATTTGCGCGGCTCGCGGCCGATGAAGACGTTCGCCGCCACGTCGAGATTGTCGAAGAGGTTGAGCTCCTGATGGACGAAGGCGATGCCGGCGCGGATCGACTGGCCGACCGTCAGCGCCTCGAACGGCTCCCCGTCCACCTCGATCGTCCCGCGGTCGGGCCGGATCACGCCGCCCAGAATCTTCATCAGCGTCGACTTGCCGGCGCCGTTCTCGCCGACGATGCCGATCACCTCGCCGCGCGAGACGTCGAGGTCGAAGCCGGCCAGCGCCACCACGCCGGGATAGGATTTTCGCACGCCGGCGAGCCGCAGGAACGGCTGCCCGGACGACGATGATGACGGTGCGGCGGTAGCGGCAGCGCTCATGGCGGCGACATGCGGGACCGGCGCGTCGGCCGCGCCGGTCTCGCTCAGTGCGTCACGATCAGCCGGCGCTCGCGATCTTGGCCTTCAAATCGGCCTCGAACGCGTCGACATTGCCTTTCTCGATCACCTTGGTCGGCACGATGATCAGCTTGTTCTCCGGCACGCCCGACTTGTCGCCCTCGAGATATTTCGCCATCAGCTTCATGCCCTGATAGCCCCACTCGAACGGCTGCTGGACGACGGTCGAGGCGAACGAGCCCTCCTTGACCGCGCCGAGCGTCACCGGGTCCTCGTCGAAGGCCACCACGGTGATCTGGCCGAGCTTGCCGGCGGCTTGCAGCGCCTCGTAGATCTTCGGCGGGTTGTAGGAATAGAACCCGACCATGCAGTTGATCTCCGGGTTGGCGACCAGCACGTCGTCGACATTGGTGCGGGCCCTGGTGAAGTCCACGTCGTCGCCGCGCACGTCCACCAGTTCGATGCCCTTGCCCTCGATCGCCTGCTTGAAGCCGGCGATGCGCTCCTTGGCGTTGTCGGCGCCGAGGAAGCCGACGAAGCCCATGCACTTGCCTTCCTTGCCGGCCATGGCCTTCACCATCTCCTCGCCGGCCTGCACGCCGGCATCGGTGTTGGACGAGCCGAGATAGGCGATGCGGTTGGATTCCGGCGCGTCGGAGTCGGTGGTGAACAGCGGCACCTGCCCGGCGATGCGGTTGAAGGCGTCGATCGAGTTCTTGGGATCGGCCGACGAGATCATGATGGAATCGACGCCCGCGGTGACGAGGTCGTCCATCAGCGCGTTCTGCGCCGCCGCCGTGCCCTGCGCGGGATAGCGGAACTGCAGCTCGTAGCTGCCCAGCTCTCCCTGCGCCTTCTTCACGCCGGCTTCCGCCAGCTTCCAGAAGTCGGACGAGGCATTGACGACGAAGGCGAGCTGCTTCTTGTCCTGCGCCAGCGCCGAGCCCCCGAGCAGCAGACCCGCGGCTGCGATGGCCGTAAACAACATGCGGTATTTCATGATGCTCCTCCTCCAATTGCGCCCGGCCATGCCGGGCGATGATGTTATGTCGTTATTCCCTCCCGGATGGCCAACCGCGGCCATCCTGCTTCACATGCCTTCCGAAATGCCCGTCGCCCGAACACGCCGTCGGAAGCGCGGCCGTCCGGGATCTGCTCCTGTCTAAGCCAATCGCGTATGGAGTTACCCCCACCCCTGACCCCTGCCCTCGAGGGCAGGGCTATCGCATATGAGTTTTTGCATAGGAGCGGCAGACAGCTCTGCGTCGTCATTCCGGGGCCGCGCAGCGGAACCCGGAATCCAGAGTGCCGACGCTGCTCGAAATTCCTGGATGTTTGCGAGGTTTCGCTTTTCCTTCGAGACCAACGCTCTGGATTCCGGGTTCCGCTACGCGGCCCCGGAATGACGGTCATCATCGGCATATGCGATTGCCCTGCCCTCAAGGGGGAGGGGGACCGACTGGCACCTCCCCCAGGCGCCAATCGTCGATGGTTTCGCGCGGCATGGCCGCCGCAAAGTCTCCCTCCCCCTTGAGGGGAGGGGTTAGGGGTGAGGGTATCGGGCCAGGCGACGCTTGCAGAATTGCCATATCCGATGGCTCCGCCGCCCACTCCCCGGGCCGAAACGGCCGATGGCGCGAGCGCCCTCACAGTGCCCCCACCATCACCTTGAACGCCACCATGCCGGGGTCGTCCATGCCGACCGTGCGTTCGGCGAAGATGCGCGCCCGGCCGATCTTGTTCGGCTTGTCGCGGAATTCTGCCAGCGCCGCGTTCACGCCCTCCCGCGCCGCCGCAAGCAGTTCGGCCGGATCGTCCTTGCCCGCCGCCGCCTTCGCGGCGCCCGACACCGCGTCCATCACCGTCTTGTCGCCGAGGCTCGCCTTGCCGCGCGCCATCATCGCCTCGACCGCCTTGTCCAGGAAGCCCGGCACCTCGCTCCAAGACGCCTCCGTCCTGCCCCTGGTCAGCTTCGCCGCCGCCATCAGGCTGGTGGCGAGCAGCGTGCCGAAGCTCGAGCTCGACACCTTCGACACCGCGCTCGCCGCCTGCATCAGCGCCATGCCGAGGTCGTCGGGCAGATCGCCCTTGATGCGGTCGAGCTCGCGGAACGCCTTCAGCAGCGTGATGCCGAGGTCGCCGTCGCCGATCTGGCCGTCGAGGCTGGTCAGCGCCTCGTGCTCCGTCTCCAGCGCCGCCAGGATGCGGGCGATGGCGGTGCGCAGCGAGCCGGCCGTCAGCGCCATGGTCACACCTTCCAGAAGGCGCAGGCGGCCGGCGCCGTCAGATAATTTTCCAGCTCGCCGTCGAGCGGCAGCACGGTGAGCGAGGCGCCCGCCATCTCCATCGAGGTGGCGTAGCGCCCGACCAGCGGATGGGCGATGGTCAGGCCGGCGTCGCCAAGCCGGTCGGCGATGCGGTTGTAGAGGATGAAAAGCTCCTCCACCGGCGTGGCGCCGAGACTGTTGACCAGCACCGTCACGCGCTCGCCGCGCGGCAGCGCGAGATCCGCCAGGATCGGGTCGAGCAGCGCGTCGGCGATGTCGTTGGCGGCCTTGAGCTTCTCGCGCTTCACGCCGGGCTCGCCATGGATGCCCATGCCGACCTCCATCTCGTCGTCGGCGATGGTGAAGGTCGGCTTGCCCGCCTGCGGCACCGTGCAGGGCGACAGCGCCACGCCCATGGTGCGGCAGCCGTCGGCGGCGCGCTGCGCCACCTTGGTCACGCCGTCGAGGTCCAACCCGGCCTCGGCCGCCGCCCCGGCGATCTTGAAGGTCAGCACCATGCCGGCGACGCCGCGCCGCTTCTCCCGTTCCGCCAGCGGCGCGCTGGCGACGTCGTCGGCCAGGAGCACGGTCGTGCTGGTTATATCGTCGAACTCGACCATCTCGCCGGCCATGTCGAAGTTCATGACGTCGCCGCCATAATTGCCGTAGAGCCTGAGCACGCCTGCCCCGCCATTGGCGGCGCGCATCGCCGCCGCCATCTCGTCGGCCGAGGGCGAGGCGAACACGTCGCCGCAGGCGCAGGCGTCGAGGAAGCCCGGCCCGACATAGCCGGTGAAGATCGGCAGGTGCCCCGAGCCGCCGCCCGAGACGATGCCGACCTTGCCCTGCCGCGGCTCGCCGGCCCGCGCGATCACCCGCGCCGCCCCCTCGACCAGCCGGTAATATTGCGGATAGGCCCGCGTCAGCCCTTTCAGCGTCTCCTCGGCATAACTGAACGGGTCGTTCAATATCTTCTTCAAGGCGGTCCTCCGAAACGATGCCGTGCCCGGCAGACTATTCGCGCGCGCTCTCCCTGAGCTTTTGCGCGTAGACGTTGATCACCAGCGCCGCCAGCAGGATCAGGCCGCGGATCAGGATCTTCAAAAAACTGTCGATCTGGATGTGGTCGAGCCCGTTGTTGAGCACGCCCAGCACCATCAGGCCGATGATGGTGTTGCCGATGCCGCCGCGCCCTCCGAACAGGCTGGTGCCGCCGACCACCACCGCCGCTATGGCGTCGAGCAGGAAGGTGTCGAACTGGTTCTGCTGCGCCGAGCCGAAATAGGCGACGCCGATCATGCCGGCGATGCCCGAGCACATGGCGCAGATCACCATCACAGAGCCGATGATCAGCTTGACGTTGACGCCGGAATATTCGGCCGCCTCGCGGTTGCCGCCGACCATATACACGTAGCGGCCGAAGCGCGTGTATTTCAGCACCAGATGCGCCACCAGCATGAACAAGAGGCAGATCACGATCGACCATTTGACGCCGAGGATGGTGCCGGAGCCCAGCGTGGTGATCAGGTCGGGAAAGTTGTAGGCGATCTGGCCGCGCACCAGCATGGCGGACATGCCGTTGGCGATCTGCATCATGGCGAGCGTCATGATGAAGGAGGGGATGCCGATGCCGGTCACCCCGAAGGCGGTGATCAGCCCCAGCGTGAAACAGGCCGCCAGCGTCAGGATGATGGCGATCCAGCCCTGTACCGGCAGGTTGGCGATGTTCACATAGTCCGGCTGGATGGTGAAATAGGCCACCAGGATGCCGATGGCGTTGGCGATCGCCGCCACCGACAGGTCGATCTCGGCGGTGAGGATCACGAAGGTCAGGCCGACGGCGATGATGCCGGTGATCGAGGCCTGGCTGAGGATGTTCATGAAATTGTCGAAGGTGCGGAAACTCTCGGCCTGGGTCGAGAAGAAGATCACCAGCACGATCAGCGTGAACACCGGCGCGATGTTGCGCATCTGCTCGGCGAGGAACCGCTTCAGCTCGAAGGGTTTTGGGGCCGCCTCGGTTTGCAAGGTCATTTCGAACCAGTTCCCCTCTGCATTGACTTGGATCGCCGGCGAAGCACCCCCTCACCGGCTCGCTTCGCTCGCCACCTCTCCCCTGCTTCGTGGGAGCGAGGAGCGCGGCTTCTACGGTTGGCGCCAGTCCTGCAGCCGGCGCTCCTCTTCCCCGGGCAGGCGGGACAATCGCATGCGAGTTTACCCCCACCCCTAACCCCTCCCCTCAAGGGGGAGGGGAACCGAGTGGCGTCTCCACCGAGCACCAATCGTCGACGGTTTTGCGTTGCATAGCGGCCGCAAAGTCCCCCTCCCCCTTGTGGGGAGGGGTTAGGGGTGGGGGTACCGGACCGAGCGACGCTTCCAGAAGTCCCATATCCGGTTGCCCGGCCCTGCAGGGGGAGAGGTGGCGACCCCGAGCTTGTCGAAGGGGCGCCGGCGAGGGGGTGCTTCAACGCCCGCGCGCGCCCGCCCTCCGGTCCCCGGCTTCGCCCATCACGCCGCATTGAGCAGGTCCGCCTTCTCGATGTGGCCGTGGGTGAACTCCTGCGCCACCACGCCGCGCTTCAGCACGGTCACCCGGTCGGCCAGCGTCAGGATCGTCTCCGGCTCGGTCGACAGCACCAGCACCGCGACCCCCTTGTCGCGCAGCGACTTGACGATGCGGATGACGTCCTCCTTGGCGCCGACATCCATGCCGCGCGTCGGCTCCGACAGGATCAGGACCTTGGGCAGCTCGGTCAGCCATTTGGCCAGCGCCACCTTCTGCTGGTTGCCGCCGGAAAGATTGCCCAGCGCGATGTCCGGCCTGGGCGGGCGGATCTGCAGGTCCTTGATGTGCCGCTCGGTGATCTCGCGCTCGCGCCGCGGCTTCAGCAAGACCTTGTGGATGCGGCCGAGGATGGCGATCGACACGTTCTTGAACACCTGCTCGGTGCGGAACAGCATCATGCCGCGACTCTCCGGCAGGTAGGCGATGCCGGCCTTGCGCGCCGCCGCCGTCGAGCGGAAGTTCACCCGCCTGCCGTCCAGCCTGAGCTCGCCCGCGCTCAGCCGGCCCTTGCCGAACAGCGCCCGCGACAGCTCCACCTGGCCGCAGCCCATGAAGCCGTAGACGCCAGTGATCTCGCCGCTCCTCAGCGTCAGCGAGATGTCGCGGATCATCTGGCCGTCGCTCAGGCCCTTCGCCTCCAGCACCACCTTGCGGGCGTCGTCGCCGGCGAGTTCGGTACTTTCGCCCATATGCATGTCGGCCGAGCCGCGGCCGATCATGTGCGAGATGATACTGTCCTTGGTGAGCGCGCCGGTCTCCTCGGTGATCACCTTGCGGCCGTTGCGGAACACCGTGACGCGGTCGGAGATCGTCAGCACGTCGTCCAAAAAATGCGAGATGAAGACGATGGTGCGCCCTTCCCGCTTCAGCCGCCGCAGCGCCTCGAACAGCCGCGCCACCTCCGGCGGCGACAGCGCCGAGGTCGGCTCGTCGAGGATGATGATCTTGGCGCCGGAGAACAGCACCCGCGACAGCTCGATGAGCTGCTGGATGCCGACCGGCAGGCTGCCCATGCGCGCCGCCGGGTTGATGTCGAGGCCGAGGCTGGCGAGCTGCTTCTTCGCCTCGCGCCGCATGCGCCGCCAGTCGACCACCCCGCCGGCCACCAGCGGCTGGGCGCCGAGGAACACGTTTTCCGCGACCGTCAGGTCCGGCACGATCGACAGCTCCTGGTGCACCATGCCGATGCCCGCCCCCAGCGCGTCGCGCGGCGAGCGGAAATGCACGGTCTGCCCGCCCACCTTCATCTCGCCCTCGAAGCCGTGATAGACGCCGGCGATCAGCTTCATCATGGTCGACTTGCCGGCGCCGTTCTCGCCGACCAGCCCGTGCACCTCGCCTTCGCGCAGATCGAAATCCACCTCGCGCAGCGCATGGATGCCGCCGAACGCCTTCGACACGCCGATCATTTCGAGCAGCGGCGGTTTTTCCCCGGCAGGCAAGGAGGCGTCCAACGTCATGTTACCTTTCGTCTCGCCGCCGGCGCCGCTCCGCCTGTCGGCAGCAGGGCGACCCATGTGAGTTCACCCCCACCCCTGACCCCTCCCCTCAAGGGGGAGGGGACCGGCTTGCGTCTCCGCCACGCGGCAATCGTCGACGGTTTTGCGCGGCATCGCGGCCGCAAAGTCCCCCTCCCCCTTGAGGGGAGGGGTTAGGGGTGGGGGTACCCGGCCGAGCACGCTTCCGGAAACCCCATATGCGATTGCCTGGCCTCCTGAGCTTGCCGAAGGAATGGCGCGAAGATGCCGGCAGGCGGATGAAGGCCGGGCAAAACCTCCCTCACCCGCCATCAGGCCGCTTACATCAGAAAGTTCTTCTGCAGCCACAGATTGCCCGGCGCCGTCTCCGCCGTGATGACCGGGCCGTCGGCCCAGACATATTTCGGCATGTCCTTGCCGGCCTCGCCTCCGGCCACGGCGGCGACGCCCGCGGCGACCGCCCAGCCATGGATGCGCGAGGACGGGTTGCGCACCGTCGCCACCATGGTGCCGTCGAGCACCGCATTGACCGCCGGCGGCATGGCGTCGACGCCGCCGATGACGATGCCGGTGCGGCCCTTGGCCTTCATGACGTTGTGGGCGGCGAGCGCCATGTCGTCATTGTGGAAGAAGGCGCCGGCGATGTCCGGATACTTCGTCAGCAGCGATTCCCAGATGCGGGCGACCTTGGTGACGTCCCAGTCGGCCGGCTGCTCGTCGAGCACCTTGACGTCCGGGAAATTGGCGACGACTTCCTTGAAGCCCTTGGCGCGGCCCTGGGCACCGGAGTGGCCGAGCGCGCCCTGCGTCATGACGACATTACCCTTGCCGCCGATCTTCTTCATGATCTCGTTGGTCACCACCGAGCCCATGAAGACGTTGTCGGGCGCAATGAAGGAGTGCAGCGCGAGCTGGCCTTCCGGCGCCATCATCGTGTCCATGGCGATCACCGGCGTGCCGGAATCGATCACCTTCTTGATAGGGTCGTTGAGCGTGCCGATGCCGAAGGTCTGCAGCGCCACGAAATCCCATTTCTGGGTGGCGAGGTTGTCGACCGCGGCGCGCTGCTTGGTGGCCGAGAGCTCACCGTCGAACCAGGTGATCTCGACATTCATCAGCTTGCCCCAGGCTTCCGCCGCCTGCTTGCCCTGGGCGCACCATGTGGCCTGCAGGCCGGCATTGCCCATGGCCGCCTTCAGCGGCTTTCCGGACGGCTTCAGGTCCTGCGCCAGCGCCGGGTCGAGACCGGCCGAGCCGAGCAGCGCACCGGCCAGCGCCGTCGCTCCGATCGCCTTGAAGACGTCACGGCGCGTTCTGGATTCCTCGATAAGATCGTCGAGCATTTTTTCCTCCCAATGCCGGCGACCGCGCCGGACGACGTTTCCCTTCCCTTCGCGCCGACACTTGCTGGACCGGCCTCCTCCGCCTGCCCGACGGTTTTTCTGCGCGTCCCGAAAAATACGGCTGAAAGCGCCGCTAGGTCAACATGGCGGCGCGGCAAATCGTCAGACAAATCGGAAAATGCCAGCGGCGGTGAAAAATGTTGAATATGTAGCCTGGCGCCGACGCGATCGTTGCAGCCGCTGGCGGGTGGACATTCCGGCGGTGCCCGCGTTCTTTCTCCGCGTCTTCGCGGGGCGACTTCCTACGACCGGCAGGCCAGCGATGCATTCAGCAGCCCCCAGCCGAACACCGGGTCGCGGCCGGGCTCGCCCAGATCCTCGGCGGCGCGCGCCAGGCGTTCGGCGATCACCTGCGGCGTGACCGCCGGGTCGCCGGCCTTCATCAGCGCGACCGCCGCCGTCACGAAGGGCGCGGCGAAGGAGGTGCCGGTCTTCGGCCGCACGCCGCGCACCGAGGCCGCCGTCCACACCTCCACGCCGGGGGCGGCGAGGTCGACATAGTCGCCCTGGTTGGCCCGCCGGTAGACGCGCTTGCCGCGGTCGACCGCCGTCACCGCGATCACCTCGTCATAGGCGGCGGGGTAGACGGGCGCGGCACGCGGCCCCTTGTTGCCGGCGGCCGCCACCAGAATGCTGCCGTCGGCCGTGGCCAGGTCGACGGCGCGCTCCAGCAGCAAATTGCCCGGCCCGGACAGGCTGAGATTGATCACGTCGATGTCGCGCCCCGCCAGAAGGTCGATCGCCCGCACCAGCGTGAACAGGTCGGCGCGGTCGTCGCTGCCGGCGCCGCGATGAAAGGCGTCGACCGCCGTCAGCTTGGCGCCGGCCAGCAGACCCGGCGTGCGCGAGCCGGCCGATCCGACCAGCAGCGCCGCGACGGCGGTGCCGTGCTGGCGTGTCGATTCCGGCAGTTCGCTGCCCTCGGCCAGGCGGACGACGTCGATCTGCCCCTTGGCAAAGGCCTCGTGGTCGGGGTTGATGGCCGTGTCGATCAGGCCGATCGACGCGTCGGCGGGACAACTCCCGGCACTCCCGGCTGCCGGCCAGGCGACCAGCATGTGGTCGGCGCAATGGCCGCCGGCGCATTCGTCCTGCTGCGGCCGGTAGTAGTGGTTGAAGTCGGCCGGCGATTGCGGCGCGGCCGCCCGTACCTCGGCAAGGGCGGCCTCGAGCGTCCGGTCGCCCGGCACGCGCAAGCGCAGCATCTCCGCGTCGAGCAGCCCGACCTGCCGGCGTTCGACGACCGCATAGCCGGAGCCCACGAGCTGATCCAGGACCGGCTGCGGGAGGCCTGCCACGACGATCTCGGAAGGAACGCGCGTCGGCAGCGGCTGCGCAATGCGCGGTGCCGCCCGTCTCGGCCCGGCGCGGCGGGGCGCGGCACGGCGCGGCTGGACCACGCGCCGCGGCGAGAACCAGCGCGGCACGCGCAGGCGCAGCACCGAGCGCGGGCGGTCGTCGTCATCGTCGTCGAAGGCCCGGCCGCCGCTGCTGCGTCCGCCGCCGCCCCCGCCGCCGCCGTCGTCCCCGTCGTCGTCGTCCGCAAGCGCCACCGCAACGCCGGCAAAGCCGGAGACGGTCGGCGACGTCTCGGCGACGGCGGCCGCAAAAAACTGCACGGCGACGAACCAGAGGGCGAGCCGCTTCAGCCTTGCTGTGGTGAAATGGACCATGGCTCACATCTCCGGGTGCGATACGGCAGTCGTTGTGATAGCTCATACGAGCCATCCGGCAAACGCCGATGACGGAAACGCGAGCCCCGCCCCCTTATTCCCGGGCCCCACGGTGGAAAATCCTTCGCAGTGAATTCACGATGAATCAGACGGACGAAACGGTCGAAGGACAGCTCGTCGCCTTCCTGCCCAATCTCAGGCGATTCGCGATCTCGCTCACCGGCTCGCGCGATCTCGCCGACGATCTGGTGCAGACGGCCTGCGAGCGCGCCCTGAACAACGCCGCATCCTTCACGCCCGGCACGCGCTTCGACGCCTGGATGTTCCGCATCCTGCGCAACCTGTGGATCGACCATCTGCGCCGCGGCAAGACCGCCGGCGTCCACGAGGACATCGACGAGCGCCACGATCTCGCCGGCGTGTCCGGCCAGCAGGTGATGGAAGCCCGGCTGACGCTGAGATCGGTCGCGGAAGCCGTCGCCCTGCTGCCGGGCGAGCAGCGCGAGGTGCTGCTGCTGGTCTGCGTCGAGGATCTGTCCTATCGCGACACCGCCGAGCTTCTGGACATCCCGATCGGGACGGTGATGAGCCGGCTGTCGCGGGCACGCAGATTTTTGGCCGAAGCGGCGGGAATTTCGGGAGAAATGGCGCGTTCTTCCGTCGAGAAGGATAAGAAATGATGGGCAGCGCTGCCGAATTCGACGACATCACCCTGATGCGCTACGCCGATGGCGAGCTCGACGCCGCGACGTCGGCCGCGATCGACCGCGCGCTCGAAACCGACGAGGCGCTGGCCGAGCGGCTCGCGCTGTTCATGGAAACGCGCAGCCAGGCCAAGGCCGCCTTCGCCCCGCTGCTCGACGAGCCGGTCCCGGCAGCGCTGGCCAAATCCGTGCAGGCGATGGTGGACCGCAAGCGCTCGGAAACCCAGGATACAGCGCGCGTCCTGCCCTTTGCCGCAAAACCACGCCCGACCCGCTCTCCCTGGCTGCTGCCGCTCGCCGCGTCGCTCGTCGCGGCCGTCGCAGGCGGGTTGGTCGGCTATCAGCTCGCCGGTCCGGGCGAAGAAGAAGGCCGGCTGGCGCTCGGCCGCATCAGCCAGCCCGCTCTCGACACCGCGCTCCTGTCCGCCGCCTCGGGCGACCAGCTCGGCCTCGACGGCGGCTCCGTGCGCATGATCGCGACATTCCGCAATTCCGCCGGCGCGCTCTGCCGGGAATTCGAGGTCGATCCCGCCGGCGGCGACACCGTCGTGTCGGTCGCCTGCCGCCGGGACGGAGCCTGGAACGTCACCTTCGCGGTGGCCGCCGCGGCGGCTTCCTCCGGCTACGCGCCGGCCTCGTCGCTGGAAGCGCTCGAATCCTACCTCACCGCCATCGACGCGCAGCCGCCGCTGCAGCCGGACGAGGAAAAGAGCGCGCTGGCCGAGGCCCGGCAGGCGGACTAAGCAGCTCCAGGCGGAATAAAGCCAGCCCCCGCCCGTTCCTCCCGCGGATCGAAATCGATCCGCACAAGAGGAGCAAGTCCATGAAACCGCATCTGAAAATCTTCTCGATCCTGGTCGCCGGCGTGGCTTCGGTCGCGACCACCGTGGCCGAGGCGAAGCGCCACCAGCCGGTGTTCACCGGGCTGGAGCGGCCGGTGCCGCAGGGAACGAACCGTTCCGACGGCTCGATCATCGTCGCCGGCAACAGCTCGTCCAATTCGTCGAGCAACTCCAGTTCGAACGGCTCGTCCAACTCGAGCTCGAATTCCTCGTCGAACCGATCCTCGAATTCGAGTGCCAATTCGTCTTCCAACCGGTCGTCGAATTCCAGCTCGAACTCGTCGTCGAACCGATCCTCGAATTCGAGCGCCAATTCGTCCTCCAACCGGTCTTCGAACTCGAGTTCCAACTCCTCGTCGAACCGTCCCGAGCACGGCTGGCGCTACTGGCGCTGAGGACAGACAAAGGGCAGCCGGCACATCATGCCGGCTGCCCTTTTTTTTGTTCCTCGGTCGAAAATCGCCGGCTACCGGCTTGCCCGCGCCTCCTTGCGGTACCAGCCGTCGGCGGCCAGCGTGCTGCGATAGACGCGGTCGCGCTCTTCGGCCTCGGCCGCCGTCTCGCTGCGGATCTCCGCCTTCAGGGCCAGCGCGTCGCGGCGGAAGGGGATCACCTGCACCAGCGGGGTTCCCCGCTCGACCGTATGAACGCCGTCGGCGACGGTCATGAAGAACGGAAAATGGATCTCCGCCGTGTAGGTGTCGGTGTCGACGATCCCGGCCACGCATTGGAACGGCTGGTGCGCCCGGTTGAGCGGCGGCACGAACAGGCAGCTCCAGCCCGGCGGAGTGCGGATCGACCAGTGATTGTGGAACTTGCAGGGCGGCGCCGGCTCGCGCGGGTTGCCGGCGACCTGATGCGCGCCGTGGTTGCTCACCATCACCTTGTCGAACTCCCAGCCGGCATTGACCGTGCGGCCCTCGTCGGCCACCTCCAGCCGCACCGTCGCCGCCAGTGGCAGGATCCAGCCGGCGGTCATGGCGTCGAGGAACGGCATGCAGCGCTTGACCGTCAGCCCGTTATTGCCCGGAGCAAGCTGCGCGGCGTCGACGGCCGGCAGTTTCCGGAACCAGTCCGGCAGCACCGTCTTGGCCGGAACGGGCGCTGCGATCACCCCAAAATCCTCTGGCCGGCACAGGAAACGGATGGTGTCGGCGGCTTTTCGATGAAAATGGAACATTGCGCGTCTCCTTCTGTCGGAGAGCGAACGGACGGCGTGCCGGTATATTCCACTGTCGCAAGGTTGCACCGGCAATGCGACCGCCACCGCCGCCGCGGCACCAGCGCCGCATCATGTGGAGAGATAGCGCCGGCAGTGCCGAAGGATGGGCGCAGGCATCGTTTGAGGCGCCAGTACTGCCCCTTCAACGATTACCGGTCAGGACCAGGTTCTCCACGGCGCCCAGCACGCGCGCCGAATTGGCCAGGCTGAAGGTGATCGAGGATTGGACGGTGTCGAGACCGGTTGGTCGACTGCCGACATGACTTTACCCCCTGCCCCTTCCACCATCTGGATAGTACACCGTCAGAAAATTATCCATCGTCGAAATCTTATCTTACGATTCCGACAGATGAACATGTGGTTCTTCTGATGCTGGAACCAATCGCCGCAATGCCGCCGCGCAATGGGCCGGGCTCCCCACGCCACGAGATGACCCGACTTGCTCCGACATATCTGGCGATCGGCGGCGCGGTCGCCTATCCTGGGACATGCTCCTCGCCGGTGCCGTGTCCGGCGGCTACCGGCCGTACCCCGTCGATGACGACAAGGCGACGTTTACCTGGGAGCAGCATGCAGCCGCTATGATGGCCGGGCCTTGTTGCCCGCCCGCGATCGTCCGATAGTCGGTGCTGGCGGCAGCCGCCCCGAAAATGCCTGCATGCGCGAAAAATATCGCTGCTCGAATACCGGAAGCCCGCTTGACCGACGAGACGCCCAGCACCAGAAAACCGAAGGCGCCGAAGGCAGGCTTCCTGCTCGCCGTCGACGCCTGGATCGATTCGACGGTCTACGAGGCCGGGTTCAAGATCGGTCAGGCCTGGGAAGGCCTCACTGTCTTCTTCCGCCGCTTCCGCGCCGAAGGCTGGCGGCGCGGCGCCGTCGAGATCCTGAGCGAAGGGCTGACGCTCGGCGCGGCCGGCTCGGTGGTGATGCTGGCGCTCGCCCGTCCGGCCTTCGTCGAGACCGTCGGGGACTGGCGCAACCAGGGCGACTTCGCCGTCACCTTCACCGACCGCCACGGCACCGAGATCGGCCGGCGCGGCATCATGCAGCGCGATTCCGTGCCTGTCGACGAGATGCCGGACCACGTCATCAAGGCGGTGCTGGCCACCGAGGACCGGCGCTTCTTCGAGCATTACGGCATAGACGTCCTCGGGCTGGCGCGCGCCATGTCGGAGAACGTGCGCGCCAATTCGGTCGTGCAAGGCGGGTCCTCGATCACCCAGCAGCTCGCCAAGAACCTGTTCCTGTCCAACGAGCGCACCGTCGAGCGCAAGATCAAGGAGGCCTTCCTGGCGATCTGGCTCGAGGCGAACCTCTCCAAGAAGGAGATTCTCCAGCTTTACCTCGACCGCGCCTATATGGGCGGCGGCACCTTCGGCATCGCGGCGGCCTCCGACTTCTATTTCGACAAGGAGGTGAAGGACCTGACGCTGGCCGAGGCTGCCATGCTGGCCGGCCTGTTCAAGGCGCCGGCCAAATATGCCCCACACATCAACCTGCCGGCGGCGCGCGCCCGCGCCAATGTCGTGCTCAACAACCTGGTCGACAGCGGCTTCATGACGGAAGGCCAGGTGCTCGCCGCCCGCCTCGGTCCGGCCGACGTGGTCGATCGCGGCAAGGCCAAGAGCCCGGACTATTTCCTGGACTTCGCCTTCGAGGAGGCCAAGCGGCTGGCCGCCCGGTCGGGCGTGCGCTCCATGGTGGCGCGCACCACCATCGACCTCGACCTGCAGCGGGCGGCCGAGGAATCGCTGGAGTTCAACCTGCGCCAGCACGGCAAGGAATACCGCGTCACCGAGGGCGCGATCGTCGTGCTCGACACCGACGGCTCGGTGCGCGCCGTCGTCGGCGGCCGCGACTATGGCGAGAGCCAGTTCAACCGCGCCACCAGGGCGCTGCGGCAGACCGGCTCGTCCTTCAAGCCCTATGTCTTCGCTACCGCCATGGAGCACGGCTTCAAGCCCGATTCGGTGATCTCGGACGGGCCGATCAACTGGGGCGGCTGGTCGCCGCAGAACTACGGGCGCCGCTTTTCCGGCCGCATGACCCTCGCCACTGCCCTGATCCGGTCGGTCAACACGGTGCCGGTGCGGCTTGCCAAGGATCACCTCTCCATCCCGCCGATCAGGGCGATGGTCGAGGCTATGGGCGTCGAGACGCCGCTCAACGGCCACAAGACCATGGTGCTCGGCACCTCCGGCATGACCGTGATGGACCAGGCGACCGGCTACAACACCTTCGCCAATGGCGGCCTTTCAGGCACGCGCCACGCCATCCTGCAGATCACCACCCATTCCGGCGAGATCGTCTACGACTACGGCCGCGACGCGCCGAAGCCGAAGCGCGCGCTGTCGGAGCAGGCGGTCGCCGCGATGAACTCGATCCTCGTGCAGATCCCCGAGATCGGCACCGCGCGCCGGGCAGCCCTGCCCGGCATCCGCTCGGCCGGCAAGACCGGCACGACCCAATCCTACCGCGACGCCTGGTATGTTGGCTTCACCGGCAACTACACGGCGGCCGTCTGGCTCGGCAACGACGATTTCTCGCCCACCCGCGAGATGACCGGCGGCTCGGTGCCGGCGATGGTCTGGCAGCGCCTGATGGCCTACGCCCACCGCGATGTCGAGCTCAAGGCCATCCCCGGCATCGAAAAGCCCTTCGTCGACCCGGAGGTCGCGGCCAAGGCCGCCGAGGCGGAGAAGAAGCGGCTCGCCGAAGCCGCCGAGCAGGCGGCCGAGCGCCCGGCCGTGCTGTCCACCGCCACCGCGCGGCTGTTGCGCGACATGTCGGAGACCTTCCGCAAGACCCCGCCGATCCGGCGGCCGGGCAGGCCGGAGAAGCTGTCGGCGTTGTAGGCCGGCATCACCCATCGACGCTTGCGGTCCCCTCCCCGCCACGCTACCCCGTCTTCATGCTCAGGATCGCCTTCCTCACGCTGCTAGCCCTTGCCGTCGCCATCGGCGGCGGGGCGGCCAGCGTCTGGTATGCGCTCGGCAGCGAGGAGAGCATCGGCGCCACGGCCGTCGGCACCTGGCTCACCTATCCCGATCTCGGCACGGTCAACGCCGACCCCTATTCCAGGGCGAAGGTGGCACGCGAGGGGGCGCTGGTGCTCGGCCGCGCCGAGGGCCTGCGCTTCGTCGCGCAGCGCGACGCGGCCGGCGAGCCGCTGGTGCGCCAATGCCGCTACACGGTCGAGGGCACGATCCCGCCCGCCCGCATCTGGACGCTGCATGCGGCCGAGCGCGGCGGTGCGCCGGTGCCGCCCGCCCGGGCGCTCAACGCGCAGATCGTCACCTACCTTCCCGGCGGTTCGCTGGCCGCCACGGTCGGCGCCCGCCCGGCCCCCGGCAACTGGCTGGCGACCAGCGGATCCGGGCCGATGGCGCTCGTGCTCACGCTCTACGACAGCCCGGTGGCGGTGAGCACCGGCGTCTCGGACATCCAGCTGCCGCGCATCGCCAAGGTGGGTTGCGATGGTTAGGCCCGCCTGGAAGGGCGTCGCCTACGCGCTCGCCGTCGGCCTGGTCGGCGCCGGCATCGTCCACATCGTCATCCTGCTGATGATCCCCAGCTTTTCGGCGCGGGACGCCTGGACCCGCCTGTCGGCGGCGTCGGGCCTCTACGAGGTCGCGCGCATCGATACCGGCACCGGCGGGGCGGCCGATCCGTCGGCGGCCGCGGCCGCCTGCCGCTTCGACCTCGCCGACGGCGTCGTGCATGTCAGCGCGCCGAGCAAGGTGCCGTTCTGGTCCATTTCCGTCTACGACCGCGGCGGCACCAATCTCTACAGCCTCAACGACCGCGCGGCGCCGGATCGGCTGCTCGACCTGGTGGTGCTCACGCCCAACCAGATGATCGAGCTGCGCAAGGATCTGCCCGAGGAATTCGCCCAGTCGGTGCTGGTCGAGCTGCCGCTCGGCGAGGGCATCGTCGTGCTGCGCGCGCTGGCGCCGGACGCAAGCTGGAGGCCGGCCGTCGACGCCTTCCTGGCGGAGGCGGCCTGCATCCCGCGCTGAGCGCTCTTCTCAACTCGTCGGCAGCGGCCGCTGCAGATGGCCGATCCAGGTGACCGGCGACCATTTCGCGGCGCTTTCGCCCGTCATCCGCTCGTAGCGGACACCCGGGAAGATGATGACCGTCGCCGATGCCTTGTGCTTCTTCGGCGCCGCCGCGCCATTTTGTTTACGCGGGCGGAAAGCCAGTATGTTGCCCATGTCCTTGCCCTCTCGACTGCCGGGAGCAAACCACGCAACGCCTCCGCCCTGATAAGGCCACCAGTCGGTTAACACTTCTTTACCATTGCTGGACGGCCGGGCGGCCTGACCGCCCGGGGCGGCGCGCCGGGGTCATCAGCCGGTGCGCATTTGTCATGATGCTATCCAGCGCAGGTTTCATGGCGATGGCGTCGGCGGCACCGGAATGTTTCCGGCTGCGCGCCAGACGCCATCGCCGTCGGGGCACGCTCGGTTAACAGTGCGCTAACAAATTTGCGTCAATTTGAGCGGTGCCGCGTCCGCCCGCACGCAGCCGGGCTGGCTGCGGAGTGTATGAGTATCGGGCGTTCATCCGTGTCAGCTTCAGATTTCCGAGACATCGTTGTCAGAGGTGACGCCGGCAAGGCCGAGCGGCTTTTCCGCGCCGCCGTCTCCGCCTTCTGCTCGCTGCCACGTCCGTCGCGCCGCGAGGTGGCGCAGCTCGACGACCTCACCCTGCCGCTCATCGAGCTGGTTTCGGTCGAGGCAAGGCGCTATGTCGCCGCGGCGCTGTCGGAATGCCTGATCGCGCCGCCCGGCCTGCTCGGCCGGCTGGCCGACGACCGCGTCGACGTCGCCGCGCCGCTGCTGGTCCGCTCGCCGCTGCTCGGCGACGTCGACCTCATCGCTCTGATCGGCAAGCACGGCCTGCCGCATGCGCGCGCGATCGCCCGCAGGCCGCAGCTCAACCCGACCATCGCACAGCTCATCCGCGCGCTCGAGGCGTCGGCCGCCGCAGCGGCACAGGCTTCGCCGGAACCGGCCGAAGCGCCGGCCCCCGAGCCCGAGCAGCGCTCGGCGGAGGAGACGCGCCAGCGGCTGCGCGCTATGATGCGCGAGGAACTGGATGCGCGACGGCCGCGGGCGGACGACTTTGCCCCGGATCCCGCGCTGTTCGGCAAGCTGCGCGACACGGCGCTCACCGGCAACGACCTGATGTTCCAGACTGCGCTGGCGGACGCGCTCGGCATGAGCGTCGAGGCGGTCCGCGCCATTGCCCGCCTGCCCGGCTATTCGTCGCTGCTGGCGGCGCTTAGGGCTCTCGATCTCGGCGAGGAGCAGGCCTTCCTGATCACCGCCGCCGTCAGCCCCACCCAGTTCCCCCACCCGGAGACGATCCGCATGTTCATCGAGCGCTACCGCGCGCTCGACCGCGCCATCGCCGTCGAGCGGGTGCGCGGCTGGAAGCTGGAGATGGTGGCGAACTGGATCCAGCGCAACGGCGCCGCCGCCCGCGCCTCCGGTTCCGCTTCGGGCACGGCTGCGGCGAAGCGCGCCGGCGCGAGATGACGTGCGCGGAGTCGGTCACCCCGCTGCAACAACGCTGTTGCCGCATGAACCGATCCGAACTGCACTTTCCGGAACTGCTGTCTCCCGGTTTTTTGCAACTCCGGACGCGAAATCGTTGCTTTTGCGGGAACTGCTCTAGGATTTCGTGATTGCCAGCAGCGTCTCTGGCGTTTCGCCGCCCGCCTCGATCTCGACGATCCAGATGTCCGGATCGAAGCGCCGCTCCTTGTCGAGCCGCGCGCCGACCGCCTCGTCGCCACCGCGCATCAATTCGGCGAACAGCCGCTCGTCCGGCCGCGCGCTGTCGTAGCTCGCCTGCGCCGCCGGGCCATACAGCACCACCTCGCCGGTGCGTTCCCGGCAGGTCACGAAGACCGCACCCGCCTCGAAGGCTCCGCGATTGACGACCGCGCCATAGCCGCCGCTCGAGAAGACGCGGCGCAAGAGGGCGGAGACGAAGAGGTCGGAGGTGACGCGCATGTGTGAACCGAAGCGAATAGTGAATAGTGAATAGCGAATAGCGAATAGCGAATAGCGGGACAGCAGGATTGGAGCATGAAGGCAAGGCTCGGAGAAACTCCTTCCCAGCCGCGCCCGGGAAGATCAATTCTATTCGCTATTCGCTATTCGCCATTCGCTGACCCCCTACTCCCCCACCAACCCGATCTCCCGCATCTTCGCATGGACCGTCTCGTCCGGCTCGCCGGTCACGGGCAGGCCGAAGATCGACTGGAATTCGCGGATCGCCGCCTTGGTCCTGGCGCCCGGGATGCCGTCCAGGTCGATGCCGTCATTGCCGAAGGCCTTCAGGCCGGCCTGCACCTTCTTCGTCAGTGCCGCGTGATCGGTCGGCGGCGGCTCGGCGGCGCGAGGCGCCGGCGAAGGACGGATGCCGGCCGTCGTCGGCTCAAGGCCGAGCTGGGTCAGCAGATCCTCGTCGATGGCGTCCGAGACCGTTAATCCGACCTTCGCGCGGTACGCCTCGATGGCCCGGCTGGTCGCCGGCCCGGAAAGCCCGTCCACCGCTCCGGAATAGAAGCCGAGCTCCTTCAGCACCCCCTGCACCTTCGCCGTCGTCGTCTCCATCGCCGGTGACGGCCGCGACGGCGCTTCGGCCGGCCGCTCGATGACAAAGGTGGTCTCGGGCTCCGGCACCGGCACTTCTGCGGAGCGCACGAAGTCCCGGGTCGGGAAGAAGGCGCCGCGATGGATATGCGGCTGGTACCAGATGGCGTTGGCCGACACGTAGAACAGCGCGACGAGGAAGGCGGTCGAGCCGCCGGCGACCACCGGGTTACGCGCGATCAGCGCACCTACAGCCGATACGCCGCCGAACCGAGGCCGGGCGGCCGGGCGTTTAGCTTGCCTTGCGGAGCGAGCCATTCGCGTTTTCCCCCGATGCTTTGCCCCGCAGTAGCGCAATGCCGCGGTCCGCGTCCACCGCCATTGTCGGGCCGTCGACAGGAAGGCTGATCGTGACGGTCGTGCCCTGGCCGAGGGCGCTGTCGATCGACATCGTGCCCTGATGCAGGGCGACCAGTCCCTTGACCAGGGCCAGGCCGAGACCGGTCCCTTCCGATTGCCGGGTATAGTCGCTCTTCACCTGGGTGAAAGGCTCGCCGAGCCGGTTCAGATCGTTTTCGGCAATGCCGATGCCGGTGTCGCTCACCCAAAAATGCAGGCGCGAGCCGATCCGCTTGGCGCCTAGCGACACGCGTCCGCCTTTCGGCGTGAACTTGACCGCGTTGGACAGCAGGTTGATCAGCATCTGCTGGACGGCGCGCCGGTCGGCGCGGATCTCGCCGAGCGAAGGCTGCACGTCGCTGCCCAGCACGATCTGCTTGGCCTCGGCCTGCGGCCGGATCAGCGACACCGAGAGCGCGCTCGCCTCGCCGAAGCGGAACGGCTCCGGATTGATCGGATAGGCTCCGGATTCGATCCGCGACACGTCGAGGATCGAATTCACCAGCTCCAGCAGATGGGTGCCGGCGTCGCGGACGATCTGCACCTGCTCGCGCTGGCGCGGGTCGCTGAAGCGGCCGTGGATCTCGCACAAGAGCATGTCGGAGAAGCCGATGATGGAGTTCAGCGGCGTGCGCAGCTCGTGGCTGACCACCGCCAGGAAGCGGCTCTTGGCCACATCGAGGTTGGCGCTCTCCTCCTTGGCGCTCGCCAGCGCGGCCCGCAGCTCGGCGACTTCGCTATTGTCGCGCAGCGTCGCGGCGATGTCGCCGCCACCCGCTCCGGCGGATGAAAGCTCGGCGGCGAACGGCCGGTAGGCGGCCTTCCCTTCCCCTGCCGGCAGATGCAGGCGCAGTTCCACCTTGCGGTGCCCGGCGGCATCGCGCAGGTCGGCCAGCGCGCACAGGAAACCCACCCGGTCGGCGACGTGGATGCGCTCGAAGAAACCGGTCCCGGCAAGGAGGTCGGGATCGATGCCGAGCATGTCGCGCGCCGCCGCGCCGAGCTCGCGCAGATCGCCATTGGTGGAGAACGACAGCGGCAGGCGGCCGGGCTCGGCCTGCGGCAGCACCGACGGTGCCGGGCGCACGGCAAGGAACGCGCCGAGGCGCGGCAGCAGCGTCGCCGCATAAGCCAGCGGGATCAGCCAGTGCCAGGCCGCCGCCTGCGCACCCGCGAACGGGCCGGTCATCACGGCCGGCAGCACGAGCGCCGCCGCCATGGCCGCGGCGCCGCGGCCGAGCGCGCGCCGGGTCCGGAAGGTCAGCCACGCCTCGACGGGCAAGGCGCAGGCAATGAGGCTTGCCGGCGACCGCAGGCCGCCGGCCGCGGCGATCAGCACGGCGATCTGCACGGCGGCGAGCACCAGCGCCACGGTCAGGACCAGCCGGGCGTCCCGACGCGCCGTGACCGCGAGCACGCTAAGGGCCGAGGCGCAGAAGGAGGCGCTGATGAAACCGAAGGTATGGGCAAGGCCGAGGCCGGCGGGCAGCAGCGTCCAGGCCGCCGCCGACAGCAGGAACGGACCGGCGATCAGCATGCCGATCAGGCGGCGCTGCTCGGCGCGCGCCGCTTCATCGATGACGAACGCATGCACCAGCCGGTCGCACCCGGCGGCCACGGCCCGGATCAGTTCGGCATATCTGATCACAAACACACTCAACTCAAACGCATCCGGCACAGTCCGCTTGGCGGATCGATCTTGATTGGTTGGACCCTCGCACCGAGCCTTTAAGGAATGAATAAAAGAGGTCTCCGCCTGGACGGCCGGCGGGGGGAAAACCCGGCGAGCCCCGCCGAAACGTCGAGGAATTCGCTCCATAGTAAACGGAGGGTTTTCGACCGCTTCGCCTCGGCCGCCGGCGCCGAACGCTCCGCAGCTTCCTGCCGTCCGCCTAAAGCCGTTTCTTTTCAAGGCATTGAATGGTTACCGGAAGCTTGCCGGAATGCATCGGATTTGATGCGAATTGGACGCGTTTTGGACCGTTTAGAATTCCTTTCAAACACGCTGAAAATGCCATCCTTCCCGGCAAGCGCTTCTTGGCAGGTGCATGCCATCGTGCCTGCGCTGGTCGGGCCGAATGCCGGTCGGTCCGGCGGACGAATCGGGGACGCTCCCATGGGCTTTCTTCTGCGTACGGCATTCTGGTTCTCTCTTGTCCTGCTCGTCATCCCTTTCGACGTGGGCGGCGGGGATGCGGCCAGCGAGCGCGTCGGCCCCATCGAGACCTTCTTCGCCGCGCGCGAGGCGGTGTCGGACCTGTCCGGCCTGTGCGAGCGCAAGCCGGAAGTCTGCGAGGTCGGCAAGTCGGCGCTCAACACGGTGGGGCTGCGGGCGCGCGAGGCCGCGCGCATCGCCTATCAGATGCTCGACGAGAATTTCGCCGAAACCGCCGCGTCGACCGACACCAGCACTCTGACGGGCGGCATCGAGCGCCTGATCGAGGACGCCGACAAGGTCGTCCCTGCCGCCGAGCCCGTGCCGCTGCCGGCCGCCGCTCCAAAACCCTGAACGCCGCCGCGCCTTTTGCGCTTTTTCCGTGACGCCACGGCATGCGGCGCCTATATGCGGCATGATGAGCGCGACCATTGAAAGCATACGCGACGACTTCGCCTTCCTCGAAGATTGGGAGGACAAGTATCGCTACGTCATCGAGCTCGGCGAGGCGCTGCCTGCCTTTCCCGAGGAGGCGCGCGACGCCGAGCACAAGGTGCCGGGCTGCGTCAGCCAGGTCTGGCTGGTGTCCGATCGAGGCGACGGGGCCGATCCGGTCATCACCTTCCTCGGCGATTCCGACGCCCATATCGTGCGCGGGCTGGTGGCGATCATGCTCGCGCTGTTCTCGGGCCGCCGCGCCAGCGAGATCATGGCCGAGGACGCCGAGGGCCTGATGCGCTCGCTCGGCCTCGACGAGCACCTGACGCCGCAGCGCGCCAACGGCCTGCGCTCCATGGTCAAGCGCATCAAGCAGGATGCCCAGGTCGCGCTCGCCGAAAACGTCTGACCCTCACCGCAGTTCCGGCCGATAATCCTCGGCGCCCCAGTGGAGCACCGACGGCCGGACCGCCCCTTCGCGCGGCGGGTGATAGTGCCGGGCGAGGATGCCTAGCGCCGTCTTGAGCAGCATCTTGGCCGAGCGGGCCGGCCAGGCGCGCTCGCGTTCCACCGTCTCCAGCCCCTTCAGGAAGCAGCAGACGTCGACCAGCAGCCCCGACAGCTCCGGCCCGACCGCCTTCAGCGCGCGGTCGACCCGCTGCCTGGCGGCAAGTGCTGCGTCGGTGAGATCGGCCATCCCGCCGCTGCCGTCGCGCCGTCCGGCCGACACGCTCGCCTCCCAGTTGGCGCCCAGCCGCGGCATGATCTGCCCGCGCGTGTAATCGCTGCGCAGGCGCTCGCCCGCCTCGAACTCGGCGCGCGATAGGAACGGCCGGCCGTCCTTGTCCTTGCGCCGCATCAGTTGCCCCAGCGGCGACTCGGCGAGGTTGATCTCGGCCGACACGGCGCCCGTCCCGTCTTCCAGGCTCACCCGTGCGACGTCGCGATGCTGGCGGCGGAAGCCGTCCGGAGCGTTTTCGCGCAACGCCGCCTTCAGGCCGGCCGGAGTCGCCGACAGTTGTTTGCCCTTCCTGACGATCGCGCCACTGCCGGCCATCTGCTCCAGGACAGCCCTGTCGACGGCGATCGTGCCGCTTCCGTTGCGCAGCAGCAGAAAGCCGTCGCTCGCCGCCGGCTCGACCAGCGCCGGCCCGGCCGACAGCAGGGCGAGCGCGCGGGCGGCCGCCTTGTCCATGCCTGCGGACATTCCTAAACCTCCAGCCTTGCCTTGAACGCCGCCAACGCCACCCGTTCGGTCATCGCCACGGCGCGGTCGAAGTCGATGTCGTCGCGCATGTCCTCGATCAGGTGGCAGGCATGCCGCACCGTGGTTCGATCGCGGGCGAAGCCCCGCCCGACCTCCGGCATGCTGATCCCCAGCGCGACATGCGTGACATACATGGCGATCTGCCGGACGCGTCCGACATCCGCGACCGGGCGGCCCGTCCGCCGCATCTCCTTGCTGGGAACGCTGTAGAGCGCGGCACAGACATCGATCATCGCCTCGCAAACCTCCATGATCCGTTCCTCGCGGCGCCCCGTCGCCGGCGGATCGGCGCTCGCGTCGGCCGTCCACTCCCTCTCCGTCATCTTGATCGCGAATGCCGTCCGAGCCTGCACCACACCCTCCATAGGAATATCTTCTTATACCAAGCAGGAGGATGGCTGTGAACAAAAAGCGAACCGATAGACCCATATTTCCGGTTGCGAGGATTGAAAAGATTACGTTTTCTCGTTTCGCGCCGGTATTCGGCAGCCAATTTTGTCCCCCTTCGGAACGGCGCCGGTAGGCTTTTCCCTCTCAACAAGCGGGAAAAGAACGATGTCCCTGAAAGACGAAATCCGCGACTTCCTGGCCGCCGGCGTCGAGGCGCGGGCGAGCGCGGCACAATTGGTGGCGCTGCAATGCCTCTGCGGCATCGACCTCGTGGATGTGATGAAGGCGGATTTGCCCAGGCGCGCCGCAGCTCTGGGCCGGATCGCCCGGATGCTGGAGCGCGAAAGGATGAAGGGCCTTGCCGGCCACTGGGCCTACGACCTCAACCGGCATATCGCGCTGAAGCAGGCGGCCGACCGGCTCCGCGGGATCGACGCCGTCCCGCCGGCCGAGCGCCAGCGCAAAGCAAAACGGCGCCCCAGGGGGCGCCGTTGACGAAACGAGATGGCCGAACCGCCGAAGCGGCCCGGGGACTTAGCGCGCCGCAACCTTTTTCTTGCGGCCGAGACCCATCTTCTTTGCCAGTTGCGACCGGGCAGTGGCATAGTTCGGCGCCACCATCGGATAAGACGGATCGAGATTCCACTTCTCTCGATACTGCTCGGGCGTCAAATTGTAGTGAGTCATCAGGTGCCGCTTCAGCGACTTGAACTTCTTTCCGTCTTCCAGGCAGACGATGTAGTCGTCATGCACCGAACGTTTCGGATTGACGGCCGGCTTCTGCTTGTCGACCGGCGGCTGCTCAGCCGGCGTTCCGACGCGCCCTAGCGCGGCGTGAACGTCCGCGATGAGGTTGGGAAGTTCACCAACCGGCACGGGATTGTTGCTCACATAGGCAGCAACCACGTCCGCGGTCAGTTCGATCAGCATTTCACTGCTCTTCGCAGTGGTATCCACGATATCCATTGTTTTCGGGCCCCAAGAGTGTGAGAACACGCGCCCCGTCTTAGCTTGGAGGATGCAGGGCTACGCCAGATTTGACACCAACGTGTTGATCACGAGTCGTGTCGACACGACTAGATGGGACACGTTGCAAGTCAAGTCAATACAAAGATGCGGTTTTATTGGAGATAAATTCAGTCATTCACAATGTTCAGCAGAAATCTGTTGCACTGGCCGAGGCCCGAGGCCAATTTCGCTTGAACCGTCCACGAAATTTTGAGCCCGCATCACTAACCGGGTTGGTCCAGCCTTCCACAGATATTGGCCAGGATGCCGCTTCTGGTACGACCAGCGGCCGCCGGCGTGGCGAAACAAGCCGTTTTGCATTCCTTTCCTGATGAACTTCATGCCGGACGATTGTCAGGGTCGATGCGGCGTGATGTAGCGGCCATAGACCCAGCCGGTGACGAACTCGCCGTTGCGGGCCGGATCGTGCCAGACTTGGCACCAGCGGTAGCGCACCGCCTGCTCCTGCTTCCATCTCGGCTGGCCGGCGATGTCGAACAGGTCGAGCCCGCCGGTGCATTTTCCGGTCATCTGCAGCACCGTCCCGTTCGGGTAGGCGGCCTGCTTCTGAGACTGGTTGGACGGATACTTCCGCACATTCAGCGTATCGCCGAATGCGAGCCCGTTCACCTGGAAAGCCGCAAAGGTTGCCGCCGTCGAAGTGGTCGCGGCTGTCAGCAGGATCGCGGCCGCCATTCTCGTCACAAGGGTGTTCGTCATCGATCTCCTCCGTTATACCGGCGTCAATGGGCGGAACTCTACCGCCTCGTCCCTGAATGCTCGCCGAGCGGGCGATTCATACGCCATTCACAGTAAATCTTGCGTGAGATCCAATGAAGCAGAAGCCCTTTCCATCCGTTATGGCACCGCCGACGGCCGAGCATCCGTCGAGCGACACCCGCCACGGCATCACACGCACGGATGAATTCGCCTGGCTGCGCGCCGCCAACTGGCAGGAAGTGTTCCGCGATCCGTCGCTGCTCGACCCGGCCATCCGCACGCATCTCGATGCCGAAAACGCCTACCAGCGGGCGCTGATGGCCGACACCGAGGCGCTGCGCGGAAGGCTGTTCGAGGAGATGAAGGGCCGCATCAAGGAAGACGATTCATCGGTGCCTATGAAGGACGGGCCCTACGCCTACGGCTCCTTCTACAAGAAGGGCGGGGAACAGCCGCGCTTCTTCCGCACGCCCCGCGACGGCGGCGCGGAAGACATCATTCTCGACGGCGACCGCGAGGCCGAGGGCAAGGCCTATTTCCACCTGGGCGGCATCGATCATTCCTCCGACCACCGGCGGCTCATCTGGGGTTATGACGACAAGGGCTCCGAGTTCTTCACGCTGAAGACGCGCGATCTGTCGACCGGCACCGACCTTGCCGACACCATTCCCGACACTGCCGGCTCCGGTGTCTGGGACGCCGGCGACACCGGCTTCTTTTATACCAGGCTCGATCAGAACCATCGCCCGTCGAAGGTTCTGTACCATCGGCTTGGCACAGGAACCGTCGAGGACCGGCTGATCTACGAGGAAACCGATCCGGGCTTTTTCATGAATGTCGGCGGCACACGCGACAACCGGTGGATCCTGATCGGCATCAACGACCACGAGACCTCCGAATACCGCATCCTGCCGGCCGCCCGGCCCGACGCCGAGCCGAAGCTGGTGGCGGCGCGCGAGACCGGTCTGCAATACGACCTCGAGGAAGGCGGCGACGTCTTCTTCATCCTCACCAATGCCGACGGCGCCAAGGACTTCAAGATCGTGACCGCGCCCGTCGACGACCCGCGCCGCGAGAACTGGCAGGAATTCGTCCCGCACGAGCCGGGCCGGCTGATCCTGTCGGTCATCGGCTTCAAGGATTTCGTCGTGCGGCTGGAGCGCAAGGACAGCCTGCCGCGCATCGTCATCCGCGACCGGGCGGACGGCAGCGAGCATGTGATCGCCTTCGCCGAGGAGGCCTATTCGCTCGGACTCGCCGGTTCCTACGAATACGACACCGACATCGTGCGCTTCTCCTATTCGTCGATGACGACGCCCGGTCAGGTCTTCGACTACGACATGCGCACGCGCCAGCGGATACTCCTGAAGACGCAGGAGGTTCCCTCCGGTCACGACCCCGAGCACTATGTGACGCGCCGGCTGATGGCCCCCTCGCATGACGGCGAGCTGGTGCCGGTCTCGCTCATCCACCACCGCGACACGCCGATCGACGGCAGCGCACCCTGCCTGCTCTACGGCTACGGCGCCTACGGCATCGCCATCCCGGCATCCTTCAACACCAACTGCCTGTCGCTGGCCGACAGAGGCTTCGTCTACGCCATCGCCCATACCCGCGGCGGCAAGGACAAGGGTTTTGCCTGGTACGAGGACGGCAAGCGGGCCAAGAAGATCAACACGTTTCTCGACTTCATCGCCGCCGCGAAACATCTGGTCGCGGAAAACTATACCGCGCATGACCGCATCGTCGCCCAGGGCGGATCGGCCGGGGGCATGCTGATGGGCGCCATCGCTAACATGGCGCCGGAGGCATTCGGCGGCATCATCGCCGAGGTTCCCTTCGTCGACGTGCTCAACACCATGCTGGACGACACGTTGCCGCTGACTCCGCCGGAATGGCCCGAATGGGGCAATCCGATCCTGTCGGCGGACGACTACCGGACGATCGCCGCCTATTCGCCGTATGACAATGTCGAAGCCAAATCCTATCCGCCGATCCTCGCGGTAGCGGGACTTACCGATCCGCGCGTGACCTACTGGGAGCCGGCGAAATGGGTGGCGCGGCTGCGCAAGCTGAACAGCGGCGACCAGCCGGTGCTGATGCGGATCAACATGGATGCCGGCCACGGCGGCGCCTCCGGGCGTTTCTCGCGGCTGGAGGAGATCGCCTATAACTATGCCTTCGCGCTGAAGGTGACGGGCAAGGCGGAGGCCTGACGCCCCGCACGGCACGGGTACCGGCACAGGGCCTGCAAAGGGGGTCGGCGCGCGGGTTCGGTGAACCGGCGCCCGTCGCGTCGTGCTACCGCCGTCCCCGAATGACCAGCACGTTGCCCACGCCGACCAGCACCAGGCCGGCCAAGGCAAGAAGCGTCCAGCGGTAGCCCTCCAGGCCAGTGGAGATGAGCAGCGCGAAAACCGGAAAGATCACGGTGGCGTAGCCCGCCCGGGCGGCGCCGATCCGGTTGAGCAGGGTGAGGTAGGCGGCGAAGGCCATCACGGTCGAGACCACCGCCAGGAAGATCAGCGATCCGAGATAGGATGCGGTCAACTCGATGATGAAGGGCTTGCCCTGGACGAGCGCCAGCAGCGCGCTCCACAGTGTACCGTAGAGCATGCCCCAGGCATTGGTCGTGACGATCGGCAGGCCGCGCCGATAGCAACTGGCCGAGACCAGGTTGCCGCAGCAGAAGGACAAGGTCCCGCACAGGCAGAGCGCGAGGCCGGTCAGTGTGCTTCCGGAAAGCCCGTCGCGGGCGATCTCGGGAAGGAACATCAACGCAATGCCGGAAAAGCCCAGCAGCCCGCCGATCAGCACGCGCTTGGCGGGTCGCTCGCGCATGACCAGGGCGGCGAGGCCGAGATTGATGACCGAGGCCAGCGAAAACACCACCGACAGGAGCCCGCTCACCAGATACTGAGCGCCGTAGTAGAAGAAGAGAAAGTTCGAGGAAAAGATCAGCACCCCGAGTGCCGCCGCGCGAAAATGATCGGCGAGGGTGATGCGCAGCCTGCCCCCCGACACCACCAGCCAACCAAACATCAGCAGCGTCGCAATGGCGAAGCGCCAGACCAGGTTGACCTCGTTGGGCACGGTGCCGACCTGCAGCTCGATGGCGAACCACGATGCACTCCAGGCAACCACCGTCAGCGCGTAAAGGCCGTAGTCCAGCGGCTCGAAGGCACGATCCGTGGTCCCGGCGCGCGGAACCGCATCGGCTTGCAGCGCGGGGCGAATGTTCATGAAAGCTCCTCCTGAGAGGGCCATAGGAGGCCGCGGCCCCCACGTCCAACCAATTCGCCTGATGAACTCTTCAGCGCGCCGGATGGAGAGCGTGGGGCAGTAGGGCAGTAGGGCAGTAGGGCAGTAGGGCAGTAGAAGGGGAACGTGACGCTGCGGAGCAGTCAACGGATCAGTAGCCGTCCACTCATCTAAACGAGCGCCAAAGGCGAGGCCCGGGAGCGGTGTGCCCTACTGCCCTACTGCCCTACTGCCCTACTGCCCTACTGCCCAACTGCCCTACTGCCCTACTGCCCTACTGCCCTACTGCCCTACTGCCCTACTCGCCGGATACCCGTTGGCATGCGGCGGCACTGCCTTGAGATAGGCGGCGATCGCCGCGCGGTCCTCGGGCGTCAGCTGCGCCATGTTCTTCTGCACGTCCACCATCGTGCCGCCGACCGAATCGAAGTCCGGCGTGAAGCCGCTTTCCAGGAAATAGGCGATGTCGCTCTGCGACCAGTCGCCGATGCCGCCTTCGCCGCCGGTGACGTTGGGCACGACACCTTCCCCTTCGGCCGCGGCGGCACCGGCCAGCCACTGCTCCTTCAGCAGCCCGCCGAAGGAGTCGCGCGGCGTGTGACACTCGCCGCAATGGCCCGGCCCCTCGACGAGATAGCGGCCGCGTTCGACCGGCTCCGCCGCGTCGTCCGGCAGAGCGACCACCGGCTCGCTGCCGAGATATGCGCGTTTCCACAAACCCAGGCCGCGGCGAAAACTGTAGGGAAAGCCGAGGCTATGCGCGGCGGCCTTGCCCGGAACAGCCGGCAGCGTCTCCAGGAAGGCATGGAGATCGGCAATGTCGGCGGGCTGCATGCGCGCGTAGGACGTATAGGGAAAGGCCGGATAGTAATGCGCGCCATCCGGCGAGACGCCCTTCAGCATGGCATTGGCGAGGTCGGCGGACGACCATGCGCCGATGCCGTCGGCCGGGTCCTGCGAGATGTTGGGGGCGACGAAGATGCCGAAGGCGGTCTTCAACCGGACGCCGCCTGCAAGCTCCAGACGCGCATCCCCTTCCGAGCCGGGCTTCGCATGGCATGAAGCACAGCCACCCGCCCAGAACATGCGTTCGCCGCGCGCTGCATCACCCGTGCCCAACCCGGCCAGGGTCGCTGCGTCGAGCCGCTCCGGTCGCGTCAGCAGCCAGAATGCGCCGGCAGCGGCAACGGCGAGCGCAACGACACCGACGGCAAGCCTGGAAAACATCGGCATTGCGCAGCGGGCCGGGCGCTGCCTAACCCTTCTTCACCCGGAACGCCTCATGGCAGGAGGAGCAGTTCTGGCCGATGCCGCCGAGCGTCGCCCTGACGCCGGCGACATCGGCCGGCGGGGCGGCGATCGCGGCCGCTGCGTTGGCCTTGAACTTGTCGACCTCCGCCTGGAAGCCTGCCAGGTCTTCCCAGATCTTCGGCGATGCGGTGGTGTCGCCCTTGTCGGTGCCGGCCGGAAACAACGTCGCCACGTCGAGCTTCTGGGCGTCCTCGTTGAGGGTCGTCAGGGCTGCCAGCACGGCGGCAGCGTCGAAGGGCTGCTCTCCCTTGGCGATGGCGGCAAGCTGCCCGGCGGCCTTCCCGTTCGCCTTCATCAGGGCTTTGCGATCGGCGATCGGATCGGCCTGGACGGCCGTGGCGGCGAGCACGAGCAGGGAGACGGCGACGAGCAGTTTCTTCATGGATGATCCTTGGGTTGCGGGTGGCTGCCTGAGGAGGTCAACGACGAGGTTGCACCAGTTCTTGCGACGCGCAACTTCACGGTTGTGTGAAGACAGGCCGGGGACGATCTTCCGACCGCTCAGGCGATCAGCCTTCGATGGCGCCAGCCGGCCAGATGCGGCAGCATTCGGCTCGAAATGCCGCCACGGCGCCGGTCGCCACGGCCAAGTCCATCTGCAGTGCCGCAGCAGCCTCGCGCAGTCTTCCATCTTTGCATAGTTCGTTGACCACCCAGACCGCCTTCCGCTCGATGTCGGCACCGTAAGCGTGCATGGCCTTTTCCAAGGACTCCGCGGGAATACGGCCATGGGCTTCGACCAGCCTGCCGAGGTCGACTGCGTCCCGATAGGCAGCGGAGCGATCCATGCATCGATCGGCATTGGCCAGCAGCTTTTCAGCGAACATGTCCACCAAGCCAAGGACAGGCACGCCAAGCCTGTCGTCAAGGGCTCCGCTGAGTGTGATGCGGGCTTCGCGGATGATCTCGAACTTGATCGGCTGCCCCGCCTGTTCGAGAAACATGCGGATGCCATAGGCATCCGCTCGCGGCTCACGGACGCTCACAACGTCCTCGCCGAAGAGCTTCCTCGTGCCGCCGCCCACGACAGAGTTCCTGATTTCCCTGTAGCCGTTCGTGTCGGCGCAGAGAAAATCGACATCGAGCGACCGCCGATACTCGCCATAAAGAAGCACCACGGCTGTTCCGCCGCCGAACCAGCAGCGGGTTTCGGTCAACATCCGGTGATTCATGCGCCGCAGCATTGCAGCGATGATTTGGTGTTCTCGTCGAACGAATTGCATGGCGTTATCCGCTCCGCCTATCCGAACCACGATAGCCGCAGGTGCCATTCCGCGGAAGCGGAGTTATCTCAGCTTGAAGCCGTTGCCATACACCCGTGCAAGCTCGTCGATGAGGTCGGCCTCGCGCTCGGTCAGATGGTTCTCGTCGACAAACCGCCAGTTCCGCTCATATAGCGCAAAGGCCTCGTCGGCTGCGATCGGCCGCAGCGGATCCCTGTTCCAGACGAGCCGCTTCAGCTCGGGGAAATCGGCCGGAACGATCTGCTTGCCGAAATGTACCGTCATGACGGTGCTTATAGCACGAAAGCGCACCTGCACGATGGAGGCTCTTCCCGCGGGCCGGCGCGACTGCCCGCCTCCTTCAAACGCCAGACCCCGCGCAAGCACGGGGTCTGCAGATTCGGTCGGCACCTGTCGGACCGGCAGGCCTTTGACGGTGCCGGCAGGCGATCTCACTCGGCCTTTTCGTAGAGCTCGAGCACGTAGTCCCAGTTGATCAGGCTGTCGACGAACGCCTCCAGATATTTCGGGCGGGCGTTGCGGTAGTCGATGTAGTAGGAATGCTCCCACACGTCGACGCCGAGGATCGGCGTGGCGCCATGGACCAGCGGGTTTTCGCCGTTCGCCGTCTTGGAGATGGCGAGCTTGCCGTCCTTGACCGAGAGCCAGGCCCAGCCGGAGCCGAACTGCGTCGTGCCGGCGGCAATGAAGTCCGCCTTGAACTTGTCGTAGCCGCCGAGATCGCTGTCGACCGCCTTCTGCAGCGCGCCCGGCAGCTTGTTGCCGCCGCCGCCCTTCTTCATCCACTTCCAGAAGTGGATGTGGTTGTAGTGCTGGCCGGCATTGTTGAACAGGCCGGCATTCTTGCCGAACGACTGTTTTACGATCTCTTCCAGCGAGAGGTTCTCCATGCCGGCCTCGGCGGCCAGCTTGTTGCCGTTGTCGACATAGGCCTTGTGGTGCTTGTCATGATGGTATTCGAGCGTCTCCTTCGACATGAAGGGCTGGAGCGCCTCATAATCGTAAGGCAAAGCGGGCAGTTCGAAAGCCATGTCAGTACTCCCTCGTTGGCTAGAAGCCGGCACTTGTCGGGCCGGCGAAAGACAGGTCGCAGCGCACGGGAAACTCCGCCGCTTCGCGTCGGTTCCCTTCTAGCGGCTCAAGCCGCGGAAGTCGAATGCGCCCACTCCCAATAGAGCTCGCGCGCCTTGCGCGCCACCGGGCCGGGCTGCAGCTCACGATCCTCGATGCGCGTGACGGGTACCACCTTGGAGTGGTTGCCGGTCGAGAAGATCTCGTCGGCTTCGAGGAAATCCCGCACCGTCAGCGTCGCTTCGGTGGTGCGGAAGCCGTAGTCGCCCAACAGGCCGATGGTGCGCGAGCGGGTGATGCCGGACAGGAAGGTTCGGTTCGGCGCCGGCGTGTAGATATGCCCGTCCTTGACCAGGAAGATGTTCGACGAGCCGGTCTCGGCGACATTGCCCAGCATGTCGAGCACGAGCGCGTTGTCGAAGCCGCGCTTGCGCGCCTCCAGGATGGCCCGGCCGTTGTTGGGATAGAGACAGCCCGCCTTGGCGTCGGTCGGCATGGACTCGATCGTCGGCCTGCGGAACGGCGAGACGGTGAGCGAGAAGCCCGACGGCGGGATCATCGGCGCCTCGTAGAGGCAGAGACAGAAGCGCGTAGACTCGGGATCGGCCGGCACACCCATGTAGCCGCCGTGCTCGGCCCAATACATAGGCCGGATGTAGATCGCGGTTTTGCCGTCGAATTTCTTCAGCCCGTCCCAGGTCAGCCCGACGATCTCGTCGGCGCTCATGGTCGGCTTCAGCCCGAGGCTGATGGCGGAGGCGTTGACCCGCGCCGCATGGCGGTCGAGGTCGGGCGCCACACCCTCGAACCAGCGGGCGCCGTCGAACACCGTCGAAGCAAGCCAGAAGGCATGCGAGCGCGGCCCGATCAGGGCGACGTTGCCGTCATGCCAGTCGCCGTCGACATAGGTCCAGGTGGTAGTCTGCGCGGGTGTCGCCAAACTCATCGAAGCGCCTCCGATCGGGCCGACATGGAAAGCCGCTTTGCGCGGCGAGGTCAACCGGGCGTCTGGCCAAAACAGTGGGCCAGCTTGGATTCCTGGTGGAAACAGCAAGCTGCCCGGCCTGACCGAAGGAAGGCACGACATGCGCGGCTCCTCGCCGCGCAGTGCCTCTGCACATAAGGATGGCTGCTTCGCGGTAAGGCAGTGCCATCGTGAAAGCGGCGGCGTTCCGACCACTTGCCCGTGGAGCTACTTGCCCGCAGAACCGCCGGGTGCGTCGGCAGTCCGCCTGGGCCGGCGGACGGCTCTTACCTTCCCGCTCGTTGCGCCACCGCAGAAGAACCGGTCGCCGCCGTCGGATTCCAGACCCGACACGGCCATCCCGGCCGGCATGGCGAGTTCCTCGAGAACGTCGCCGGTTTCAGGGTCGATCCGCCTCAGCTCGCTCGCCTCGTTTTCCCAGGTCGCGTGCCAGAGTTCGCCGTCCACCCAAGTCACTCCGGTGACGAACCGATCGGTGTCGATAGTGCGCAGGACGGTCCCGGTGTGCGGATCGACCTGATGGATCTTGCGATCCCGATACTGCCCCACCCACAGCGACCCTTCAGCCCATGCGAGCCCCGAGTCGCCGCCGCCTCCGGGCGCCGGTATCGTGGCGAGCACGCGGCCGCTCTCAGGATCGATCTTCTGGATGCGGTCCTCGGCGATCTGGAACAGGTGACGGCCGTCGAAGGCGGTTCCCGCATGCGCGGCGACATCGATCGACCGCACCGCTTCTCCGCTCGCGGGATCCACGGCATTGAGCCTGTCTCCGGAGGCAAACCAGACGTGCCGGCCGTCGAAGGTGAGCCCGTGCACCTTATCGGCGCCCGGAAAAGGTCCGTATTCACGAAGCACCTCGGCTGCGGATCGTTTCATGGCCATTTCTCCACTTGCTGGCGAAGATTATTAGCCTCCCGGCAGCGGACCGGGGAGTAACAAGGCTGGCGGGAATCCCGGAACCGACGCGGTCACCCAGCGGCGCGCCCGCCCGCGGCCGAAGGACTGCACCTTGCCCGCCGCCGCAAGCAACTCCAGACCGCGCTGCACGGTGCGGGGACTGGCGCCAAGCGCCATCGCCAGAGCCGAGCTCGACCAGGCCTCACCGTCCGCCAGCAGGGCGAGCACCGCCGCGTACTTTTCGTCAGCCGGCGGAGCCAGCACGACGAGCCGGCGTCCGTCGTGCGGATCGAGCGCAAAGCCGCGCTTGGTCGCGCCGACGTCCGCCAGGGACCGCAGCTCCGCCCGCAGCCGCCCGACTTCCACGCGCAAGCGGGCGCGATGCGATTCATCGGCATGCTTGCCCCCGAAAGCCCTCGCGACAAGCGCGCTCCTCGGCATGTCGGCCGGCCAGGCTTCCGCCATTGCGCGCGCCAGCGCGAACAGGACGGGACGCGTCGCCAGCGAGACCATCCGCTCTTCGCAACGAACGAGGTTGCGACACGCATCGACGACCAGCACCTGCGACGACAGCAGCGTTTCGACCTGCTCCAGCAGCAGCAGGCGCTGCTCGCCACCGGCGATCAGGCGGGCCGCGGGCATCGTCATCGCCAATGAGGCACGTTCGACCTCCGCCGACAATGCCGGGATGGCCGCCTCGCGCGCCGCCCGCCCCGCCCGGCTCAGCGCGCCGCGCGCCGCGCGGGCCTGCAGGCGCCGTATGGCAATTCCCGCGATGGCGAGTTCATGGGCGGCTCGCAGGGCGGGCGGGAGCGACGTGGGATCGAGCCCTGCAAGCATCCGTTCCGCCTCATCCAGACGACCGATGAGGAGCAGGCGCCGCGCCTCGATATGCCGGGCATGCGCGGCATTCACGCGGTCGCCATGTGCTTCGAGCGCCGTTCGTGCCGCCTCGAGCGCCTTCTCGGGCCAGCCCAGGTCCCGCGAGACGAGTGCGATCTCGGCCTCGGCGACCATGCATCTGGCGCGCGCCACGACTTCCTTTGGCCCGAAAGCCCGCCCCGCTCTCCGGAGCAGGGCCTTTGCGCGAACGAGATCGCCGAGCTGCGCCATGGCGATGCCCCGCAGGGCCAGGGCGGGCGCATCGTCACGCAGGGCAACCCGCTTCAACGCGCCGAGCGGATCACCTGCCGCCAGCGCGCGTGCCGCGGCCGTGATCAGCGAGTCCATGGCAATCCGGTCACGCTGTCACCTCACCATTCTCAGGCCGGCCTGGCCTTTCTCGCGACGACCGGTAGTCATGCCGGAACGACCAAGCCGGTACCAGAGGGAGAATCGCATTGGCTGACATCCACACAGGGTCCGACCTCCAATCGTATCGCCCGGCGCCGCCGGACGCGTGGAGGCCGAAATCGAGCCGTCATACCAACAAGTGCTTGCTTTTGCGGGTCTATTGCCCAACGTAGAGGCGATGCGACACGCTGCCTATGTCTTCGACGCCTACGGCACACTCTTCGATGTGCATGCCGCCGTTCGCCGCCTCGCGGAGCGGGTTGGCCCCGATGCGCAGCGGCTTTCCGACATCTGGCGCGCAAAGCAGCTCGAATATTCCTGGGTGCGCACGCTGATGGGCGCCTATCAGGATTTCTGGGTGCTCACCGAGCAGTCGCTGGATTTTGCCATGGCGGCGGTAAAGCTCCACGATGCGGCGCTGCGCGCCGACCTGCTTGCCGCCTATTGGACACTCGACTGCTATCCGGAGGTTCCGCACGTCCTCCGGACGCTGAAGGCGTCCGGCGCACGGCTGGCTATCCTCTCGAACGGGTCTCCGGACATGCTGGCGGCGGCAGTCAAGTCGGCTGCGCTCGAAAATGTGATCGACGCGGTTTTTTCCGTCGATCCGGTCCGCCGCTTCAAGACCGACCCCGCCGTCTACGACCTGGTGACCACCGGCTGGCGCCTCTATCCCGACGCGGTGTCGTTCCAGTCGTCGAACCGCTGGGACATCGCCGGAGCCGGCAAATTCGGCTTCCGTACGGTCTGGATCAACCGCAATGCCCAGCCCGACGAGTACCGCGACCTGCCGCCGCATCTGATCCTGCCGTCGCTGGAAGGATTGCTGACGGCCTGAGACTCATTGTCCTGTGGCGGGCATGCCACATGGCCAGGCAGTCACATCTCCGCCACCGTTCCTCCGCCATCGCGCCGGAATTGCAACCTTAACCCTCCAGCAGCCACGGGGCGCCGGAATGCAACCTGGCGTTTACCTGTTGTTGCCGACTGGCCGGCACTGTCCGGCCGCACAAACCGAAAGAACCGAAAGAAAAGAATGCCTGACGATCTGCCTTCCAGCCCGCTCATGTCGCGGCGCCGCTTCCTCGGCGCTGCCGCAGCCGGTGCCGCCTCCCTCACCCTCTCAGCCTGCGCGACCACCCAGCCCTATCCGGACTTCGCCGGGCCGGCCACGCCGACCCGGCCGGACGAGCCGTCGCTTGCCGGCTACGAGGCGATGTACGCCGCGGTCGTCGACGAGGGTTATGAAATCCCTGCCATTCCGCTGAAGAAGGTCGATCCGCGCTTCCTGCGCCAGATCGTCGACGATCCGACCGGCGAGCGGCCAGGCACGATCGTCGTCGACACCTCGACCCACTACCTCTACCTCGTCCGGGAGAACGGCAAGGCGCTGCGCTACGGCGTCGGGCTCGGCCGCGCCGGTTTCGACTGGTCGGGACGCGCTGTCATGCAGTGGAAGCGGAAATGGCCGAAATGGACGCCACCCGAGGCGATGATCGGCCGTCAGCCGGAACTCGAGCGCTACAGTGCCGCCAATGGCGGCATGGCACCCGGCCTCAACAACCCGCTCGGCGCCCGCGCGCTTTACATCTTCCAGAACGGCCAGGACACGCTCTATCGCATCCACGGCTCGCCGGAATGGTGGTCGATCGGCAAGTCGGTCTCGTCCGGCTGCGTGCGCCTGATGAACCAGGACATCATCGACCTCTACGACCGCGTGCCGGGCAAGTCGCCGATCCTCGTCACGTCAGGCATCGGCGTCGCCTAAGGGGACCGGCAAACGGATTGACTCCTGGACGTCCACGCTTACCAGCCGGGCGTCATGCTCCTTCCCGAAGGGTGCGCGCCGCCGATATCTGCCGCACGCACCCTGCTCTCCAAGGCCCTGACCGAAGCGGGCAACACGCTCAGAGCGGAATCGTCGGAGAAAGGCAGGCCGAGGCGTGTAGCGGCAATGGCCGCGCAAGCTCTTGCTTGATCCATGTCACGCGTTCTCTTGCGGGGGTCGCGACGCTCGTCGCTGGAGACCCATGCCTTGTGCAGGGCGAACACGCGCGGATCAAGACAGGCAAGCGGTGCGGGATAGCCGTCTTCACCGATCGCGATCGCTTCGAATCTGGGAGCGTTGACAAGCCAACCCAAGCCGCTGATCGGTGAACCATGAATCTCCTCTTGCAGATCGGAAAGGGCATCGCGCTCTTCGTCGCGCATAACATCCCGGGACTCCGGCCGAATCAGATCGACAAAATAGCCATCCCGATTGGCAGCCCGAAAGCTTCCCTTGCGAACCGGTGAGAAGGAGTGATCGAGCCTCCTCAAGATACCCAGCAGTCCTATTTCTCTCACTTGCCGACCCACAAGAGAGAGACGCCGGCGGGAATCGAACAACAAGTCGACGTCGCCGGTCGCAAGCAACTCCGCAGCCAGCCTGACTCCGGCTCGGGCCTCGTAGGCGAACAATGCGTTCGTGCCGACGACGAACAGTTGATGGCCAAGAAGGTCCCGCTCGTCGAGATCGCGCAAAATTCTGGCGGCGGTAACCGGAACACGTCCAAGGCCCATTGCCTTGTTGACAGGGGCCATCTGATCCAACCGGAGCGCGAGCCCCGACAGCCGGTCGCCGTTTCTTTCGCGGCCGCCGACAAACCGCTCGAACGCTTCCTGCGTTTCGGCGCTGATCGGGCCGAGGGAACGCTCCCGCGAGCCCACTTTGCGCAACAGGTATCGTCTGCCGCCGCGGTTCACCCAGCGCATACTACCGGAAAAGCGGCGGCGCCGCTCGACATTCGCTTCCCGCCACGCCTCGAATATTTCGACCGTGTCGATCAGTTGCCGCTGTTGGTCGCCTCTAAGCTCGGTAAAGAACATTTTCCACTCTTGCGACCGAAAATCGTCTCAATGGTGGAAAATATCAAAAATTCAGCCAGATAGCCAGTGATCCGCTAGCGTCGCTTGGTCAGGCTGCCGAGAATGCCGCGCACCAGGGCGCGACCGACCTGCGAGCCGACCGACCGCACGACCGACTTGATCGCCGCCTCGGCCACGGTCTGGCGATTCGACGGCCGCGGTGCCGGCGTCTGCCGCTGGCGCGGCGCCGGCTGGTAGCGGTCGGACGGCGCCGGCTGCTGCCCGCCGCCGAAATCCGGCAGCGTCCAGCGCGATCCGCCGGCCTGCGTGGACTGTTCTTCGGGTTCGATCTGCTGCCGCTGTTGAGCCTTCTTCTGCAGCACCTCGAAAGCGGATTCCCGGTCGATCACCTGATCGTATTGGCCGGCGACCGGGCTTTCCGAGATAAGCTTCTTGCGCTCTTCGGCCGTCACCGGGCCGAGCCGCGAGGCCGGCGGGCGGATGAGCGTCCGCTGCACCATCGACGGCACGCCCTTCTCCTCCAGCGTCGAGACCAGCGCCTCGCCGGTGCCGAGGTTGGTGATCGCCGTGGCGCAGTCGAAATCCGGATTCGGCCGGAACGTATCGGCGGCGGTGCGCACCGCCTTCTGCTCGCGTGGCGTATAGGCGCGCAATGCATGCTGCACCCGATTGCCGAGCTGGGCCAGCACCGTCTCGGGCACGTCCAGCGGGTTCTGGGTGATGAAATAGATGCCGACGCCCTTGGAACGGATCAGTCGCACCACCTGCTCGACCCTGTCGACGAGTATCTTCGGCGCCTCGTCGAACAGCAGATGCGCCTCGTCGAAGAAAAAGACGAGCTTTGGCTTGTCCGGGTCGCCCACCTCCGGAAGCTGCTCGAACAGCTCGGACATCAGCCACAGCAGGAAGGTCGCGTAGAGCCGCGGGTTCATCATCAGCTTGTCGGCGGCGAGCACGTTGATGGCGCCGCGGCCGTCGCGTGTGGTGCGCATGATGTCGGCGATGCGCAGCGCCGGCTCGCCGAAGAAATGGTTGGCGCCCTGCTGCTCGAGCACGAGCAGCGTGCGCTGGATCGCCCCGACCGACGGCTTCGTCACATTGCCGTAGCGCCGCGAGATCTCGTCGGCGCGCTCGGCGATGTTGGTCAGCAACGCCTGCAGGTCCTTCATATCGAGGAGCAGCATGCCCTCCTCGTCGGCGATGCGGAAGGCGATGTTGAGGATGCCTTCCTGCGCCTCAGTCAGGTTCATCAGGCGCGACAGCAGCAGCGGTCCCATCTCCGACACGGTCGCACGGATGGGATGGCCCTGCTCGCCGAACAGGTCCCAGAAGATCACAGGGAATTCCTGGAACTCGTAGGGGTCGAGCTTCACGGTTTCGGCGCGCTTGACCAGAAAATCCTTCGGCTCGCCCATCATGGCGATGCCCGAGAGGTCGCCCTTGATGTCGGCGCAGAACACCGGGATGCCGGCATTGGAGAAGCCTTCGGCGATGATCTGCAAGGTTACCGTCTTGCCGGTGCCGGTCGCGCCCGTCACAAGACCGTGACGATTGCCGTATTTCAACAGCAGCTCTTCCGGCCGCTGGTACGAATCGTCCGGCTTGCGGCTGGCACCGAGGAAGATGCTGGTGGGATCGGCCATGAACTCTGCTCCCGGTCGTTCCGACGGATGGTTCGAAAATGACATCCGGCGGTTAGCCAATGGTATAGAGGCGCGCCAGCCGTGCTACAATGGGAGCGAAAGTGAAAGTGCAGGCGCGGGCTTGCGCTTGGAGTTCGTGTTTGGCAATCGGTACTTGACCCCTTTGGGTTCCGTCGATGCCGACCGGATACCCGCTTCGCCCGTGTCCCGAGTGGAGGAGTAACGAAGATGGACGTCGATCGACTGATCAGCGAATCCGCCTTCCCGGAGGCCGACCGGACGCGATGGCTGGCACTGGTGGAAAAGGCGCTTGCAGGCGCCGCCTTCGATGACGTGATGGTGGGGCGCAGCGACGACGGCATCGCGCTCGACCCGCTGGCGGCGCGGCGCGGCGACGCTGTGCCGCTGTCGCGCCGCAAGCCCGCCTCGCCCTGGCTCATCGTGCAGCGCTGCGACGATACCGATCCGAAGCGCGCCAACCGCCAGGCGCTGGAGGACATCGGCAACGGCGCGACCGGCCTCGCCCTGGTCTTCGAGGGCGCGCCCAACGCCTTCGGCTATGGCCTTCCGGACGAGGCCGACACGCTGGAGCGGGTGCTCGACGGCGTGCAGCTCGACAAAGTGCATCTCAGGATCGACGCGCATCCGTCGAGCCGCGCCATGGCCGACCGCCTCGTCGCCTTCCTGACCAGGCGCCGCGCCGATCCGGCGAAGCTCGGCATCTCCTTCGGCATCGATTCGGCCGCCACCTTCGCCGGCACCGGCCGGCTGCGCATGTCGATCGAGGCGCTGCAGGCTTCAATGCCGCAGTCGCTGGCGCATTTCTTCGCCATGGGCGTGCCCGGCATCCTGCTCGAGGCCGATGGCCGCGTCTATCACAACGCAGGCGCAACCGAAGCGCAGGAACTCGGCGCCATGCTCGCCGGCGCCGTCGCTCATCTCAGGCTGTTCCAAGACGCCCGCCAGGCGCTGGTCTACGCGGCGCCCTATATCGGCTTCGCGCTTTGCGTCGACCAGGACCAGTTCCTGTCGATCGCCAAGATCCGGGCATTGCGACTGCTGTGGCAGCGCGCACAGGAAGTGGTATCGATCAAGCCGTCGCGGGCGGTGATCCATGCCGAAACCTCCTATCGCATGGCGACGGCGCTCGACCCCGAGACCAACATCCTGCGCTCGACGCTGGCCGCCTTCGCCGCCGGTGTCGGTGGCGCCGATTCGATCTCGGTGCTGCCCCACACCATCGCGCATGGATTGCCGGAGGCCTTCGCACGGCGGGTCGCGCGCAACACGCAACTGGTGCTCGCCGCCGAAAGCCATGTCGACTTCGTCGCCGATCCGGTCGCCGGCTCGGGCAGCGTGGAGGCCTTGACCGAGGCGCTTGCCGAAGCGGGCTGGACGGAATTCCAGCGCATCGAAAAGGAAGGCGGCCTGCTGCGTAGCCTGGCGGCCGGTCAGCTCCAGACGCGTGTCATGGAAGCGCGGGACCGCCGCGCCGCCGACTACAGGTCCGGAAAACGCGGCATTGTAGGCACGACGCTGTTCCCGATAAAGATCGAGCTGCCGATCGAGACGCTTTCCGCCGACCGGCGGCCGCTGCCGACCGACGGCACGGTATTCTGCCCGAGGCTGGAATCGGCCCGCATCGACGAGCTGATCGGCGCAAAGGCATGATACCCGACTTTTCGAGCATCGGCTGGCAGCGGCCGGCTACCCTCGCCCCCGTCCGCGACAGAGCGCTCTGGGAAACGCCGGAAGGCCTGGCGATCAAGCGCTTCTACGGCGAAACCGACCTCGCCGACCTCGAGACGCTCGACACGTTCCCGGGCATCGCCCCGTTCATCCGCGGCCCCTACCCGACCATGTACGTCCAGCAGCCCTGGACGATCCGCCAATATGCCGGCTTCTCGACGGCCGAGGAGTCCAACGCCTTCTACCGCCGCAATCTCGCCGCCGGCCAGAAAGGCCTGTCGGTTGCCTTCGATCTCGCCACCCATCGCGGCTACGACAGCGACCATCCGCGCGTCGCCGGCGATGTCGGCATGGCGGGGGTCGCGATCGATTCCATCCTCGACATGCGCCAGCTCTTCGACCAGATCCCGCTTGGCGAGATGACCGTGTCGATGACCATGAACGGCGCGGTGCTGCCGGTCATGGCGCTCTACATCGTGGCGGCCGAGGAACAGGGCGTCGCCCAGAAGGATCTTGCCGGCACCATCCAGAACGACATTCTGAAGGAGTTCATGGTCCGCAACACCTACATCTATCCGCCGAAACCCTCGATGCGGATCGTGTCGGACATTTTTTCCTACACCTCGGCCAACATGCCGAAGTTCAACTCCATCTCGATCTCCGGCTACCACATGCAAGAGGCCGGGGCGACCGCCGACCTGGAGCTCGCCTACACCATCGCCGACGGCATCGAATATGCGCGCGCCGGCGTCGCCGCCGGGCTCGACATTGACAAATTCGCGCCGCGCCTGTCCTTCTTCTGGGCGATCGGCATGAATTTTTTCATGGAAATCGCCAAGATGCGGGCGGCGCGGCTGATCTGGGCGGCGCTGATGCAGAAGAATTTCGCTCCAAAAGACCAGCGCTCCCTGTCCCTGCGCACCCACTGCCAGACCTCGGGCTGGTCGCTGACGGCGCAGGACCCCTACAACAACATCATGCGCACCATGATCGAGGCGATGGCGGCGACGCAGGGCCACACCCAGTCGCTGCACACCAACTCCTTCGACGAGGCGCTGGCCCTGCCGACCGACCATTCGGCGCGCATCGCCCGCAACACACAGCTCATCCTGCAGAAGGAATCCGGTACCACCCGCTTCATCGACCCGTGGGGCGGCTCGGCCTTCGTCGAACGGCTGACGCATGATCTCGCCAACAAGGCGCTCGCGCACATCGCCGAGGTGGAATCCCTCGGCGGCATGGCGGCGGCCGTGGAAAAGGGCATCCCCAAACTGCGCATCGAGGAGGCGGCGGCCCGCACGCAGGCGCGCATCGATTCCGGCGAGCAGCTTCTGGTCGGCGTCAATGCCTTCCGCCCCGAGAAGGATATCGCGGTCAACGTGCTCAAGATCGACAATGCCGAGGTGCGGGCGCGGCAATTGTCGAAACTGCAGCAGCTCAAGGGCACGCGCGACGTCGCCGCCGTCGAGACCGCGCTCGACCAGCTCACCGCCGCAGCGCGCGAAAACGGCAACCTGCTCGACTTCGCCATCAAGGCGGCTCGGGCGAAAGCGACGGTCGGAGAGGTTTCGCTGGCGCTGGAAAAGGCGTTCGGCCGCCATGTCGCGGAGGTGCGGACCATCGCCGGCGTCTACCGCGAGGCGATCGGCGAGAATGCCGTCGTCGACCGCGTCCAGGAAAAGGTTTTGGCCTTCGAGAAGGCCACCGGCGCCAGACCGCGCATCCTCGTCGCCAAGATGGGCCAGGACGGGCACGACCGCGGCCAGAAGGTGATCGCCACCGCCTTCGCCGATCTCGGCTTCGACGTCACCGTCGGCTCGATGTTCCAGACGCCCGAAGAGATCGCAAAACTGGCCGCCGAGCACGACGTGCATATCGTCGGCGCCTCGTCGCTCGCCGCCGGCCACCTCACCCTCATCCCCGAGCTCAAGGCGGCGCTGAAAAAGCTCGGCCGCGACGACATCCTCATCGTCGCCGGCGGCGTCATCCCGCCTCAGGACTTCGATGCCGTCCGCCAGGCCGGCGCCACGGAAATCTTTCCGCCGGGAACGGTGATCCCGGAGGCCGCGGAGCGCCTGCTCGACAGACTGGCGAACTGAGCCGAACACGGCGGGCACCGTCGACCACCGTGCCTGCCGTCTCGTAGCGTTGCGCGCGCATGCATTGTCGCGTCGACGGCTCAGCCGCCCGTCCGCTTCACTTCCCCTGCCGGCTCGCTCAACCGCTCTTCGGCTTCTTCCCGGAGCGGCTGCTGTTCAGCGCCACGGCAGCGCGAACGAGTGCCTTGAAAGCCTCTTCGTTGATGCTTTCACCGTCATGAAGATCGATGGCGCGGCGGGTGTTGCCTTCGAGGCTGGAATTGAAGAGGCCTGCAGGATCGTCCAGCGCCGCACCATGGGCGAAAGTCAGTTTCACCTTGTCCTTGTAGGTCTCGCCGGTGCAGACGATGCCATCGTGCTCCCACACCGGAACGCCCAGCAAGTTTGACGGCTTTCGCCACTTCACCTCCTCGACCATTTCGGGGTCCGCCTGCTTGATCAGCGTCCGCACCCGGGCGAGCGTCTTGCCTCGCCAATCGCCCAGCTGCTCGATGCGCGCATCGATCAGCTGGGCGGGCGAGGCTCCGCCTTCCGCGACCTTCGAGGCGTCCGCCGTCATGGTCGTTGCCGCGTTCTTCATCGTACAAACTCCGGCTCTTCGTGCATTCCAGCGCCTGCCGTCGCGACGGCTTCTCGACGTCGCGGACGAAACCTTCCTCTCGCTTGAGGCGTTTGTAGCAGGGATCGTTCGAAATGGAGCGTCTGCTTGGCGCGTTTGCTGAACATCATCGGCGCCGCCACCAGCGCCGGCGCCTATGCGCCGGGCCAGGAACGAGCCCCCGCGGCCTTCCGGCGGCACGGGCTGGCGGCGTCGCTGGCAAGCCGGGGCAGAACCATCCGGGACCATGGCGACGTGGCCTCGTTCCGATGGCGGCCGGATTTTTCGCGGCCGAACGCCATGAACCTGGAGGCAGTGCGCCACGCTTGCCAAGCGGTTGCAAACCGTGTGACGGCGACGATGGCTGCTCGGGAGGACGTGCTCGTCCTTGGAGGCGATTGCACCGTGGAGTTGGGAACGGTCGCCGGTGCGCGCGCGGCCGGCGTCCGGATCGGGCTCGTCTACATCGACTTCGACGCCGATCTCAACACGCCCGGCACCAGCGACGGCGCCCTGGACTGGACCGGCGTCGCCCACATGCTCGACCTTCCCGGATGCGAGGCTTCGCTTGCCGGTCTCGGCGGCATTGGTCCGATGCTCGCGCCCGCGCAGATCCTCTATTTCGGCGTCGAGAACATCACGCCGCCGGAGGCTGCAGCGATCAAGGAACACGCAATCGAGCTCATATCGCGCCATGAAGCTGTCGGCGACATCGAGGCGGCGGTAGCGCGCGCTGCCGGATGGGCGGCACATTTCGACTGCGTGCTCGTTCACTTCGACGTCGATGTCCTCGCCTTCGTCGACTTTCCGATCGCGGAAAATGTGCGCCGTTGCGACGGTCTCAGTCTGGAACAAGCCGGCTTCGTCCTGAAGCGGCTGGCCGCCTTGCCGCAATGGCGCTGTTTGACGATCACCGAGGTCAATCCGGACCATGCGCCGGAAGAGGCCGCTGCGTTCGCGCGCTTTAATGAGGTGCTTGCGGACGCCCTTGGCTAGCTCGGAAACCATCTCACAGTTTTTCGCCGGGCAACTCGCTCGCCTGCCTCACCCAGTCGGCGAATTGGGACTCGTCGAGCTGGTCCTCATGAATGTCGAGATAGCGCACCTCCGGATGCTTTGACGCGCCGGGCGGCACGGGATCCAGCGACGTGCCACGGAAGAACGTCACCTTCACGTATTTGGCGAAGACGTGGAAGCTGGCGAACCAGAGATCGTCCTCGACGCCGTAGAAGGGCGAATTCCATTTCACCGCCTTGCGCACATTGGGAACCGTGCGCTCGATGATCGCATCGAGGCGGCGCCCGACCTCGCTTTTCCAGCCCGGCATGGCGGCGATGTAGGCCCGCACGGGCGCATCGCCATAACCTTTCGGGATCTGCGGATTGCCGCCCGAAAGCAGCACCGGCTGGGCGCCCGCCGTCTTGCCCGCGGCAGCCGCGGAAGGCTTGCCCGGCGCCTTCGGCTTTTCCGGAGCCGGTTTCTTGCCAACGGCGCGCGACGGGCGCTTGGGCGTCGTGGGATCGGTCTTGCGGGTCATGGTCGGCTGCCTCTCAAAGAGGTTTCAGGACGAGCCTGCCATAGGCGATGAAGGCACATAGGGCAGCCACAACCAGCCAATAGATCATAGGACCGAAATTCGGGTCGCCGGAATAGATGTGCAAGGCGCAAAACAGCAGCATCTCCGCGGCTATCAGCGCCGCCGCGATCGGAACCAGCATGGCCAAGGGTTTGTAGAATGCCGGGAGAATCAGGCCCAGGGCGCAGATGAGCTCAAGGACGCTCATCGTCAGCCAAGCACCGTGCGGGATCGCGCTCAAGGAAGGCACGGTCTGCGCGGAATTGGAGAACTTCCAGACCGCGCCCGTCACGGTATGCAGGGCGAGCAGGATTTGAAGAACCCACAAGAGAATATTCATGTTACCTCCCGGCTCGCGATGAAGTGCCGCGGCTTACGTTCAGTCCAGCCGCTCCAGCACCTGCTCCAGATTGGCGAAGAAGCGCTGCCATCCGGCGATCGCGCCGCGGTAGTAGGACTGCTGGTCCGGCCGAAAACCCGACTGCTCCATGCGCAGAACCGTGCCCGTGGGCGTCGGTGTAAGCGTCCAGGTGATGACGCTCCTGAGGTCCTTGGTGTCCCAGGTATAGGATAGCGTCCTGTTCGGCTCGACCGCCAGAACTTCGCCGTCCACGGCGCCCCAGGCGGCGCTGAGATTGAAACGGCTGCCCTCCTCCGGCCTGAAATCGGTCTTCATCAGCCACTCCTCGATCAGGTGCGACTGCGTCAGTGCGCGCCAGATCCTTTGCGGCGGATGCGGGATTTCCCGCTCGATGACGACGGAGCGCGGTTCTGATTGCTTCATTGGTCCATCCTGTCGAGCAGGTTTTCGAGCTGGTCGAACTTGCTCTGCCAGAAGCCGGTCATCTCGTTCGCCCAATCGGTCAGCGGGGCGAGCGCACCCGCCTGCGCGCTGTAGTGGGTCTGGCGGCCATTGTGGCGGTCGCGCACCAGCCCGGCCTGCTTCAGCACGCCGAGATGTTTCGAGACGGCCGGCTGCGAGACACCGGCCCGCGCCGTCAGCGCGCCGACCGTCTGCTCGCCTTCGCGGCACAGGCGCTCGAAAATGGCCCGCCGCGTCGGATCGGCGAGCGTTCTGAACAGCATGTCCTGCGCGTCCGGCATTTTTCCTTGATTGATAACTTTTGGGCTATGGGATTGATCAATAACCGCCGGGATATGGATCGTCAACCGGCATTGGGAAGCCGCCACCGATTACCGGCTGGCTTGGCGTGACCGTTGTCACATCCGTTGCAACAGGCCCCGCTCCATGTTATACATGCCGTTATAACATGGAGGTCCCCATGAACACCGTCATCCGCAAGATCGGCAATTCCGAGGGCGTGATCCTGCCGAAGGAACTGCTCACAAAACTCAACCTGCAGGCCGGTGACAATGTCCTGATCGTGCAGGAGGGCGATGAGCTTCGCCTGCGCCGCGTCGAGGATTCGGCGGAGGAATTCGAGCGCAAGATGGCGGTCGCACGCGATCGCATGAAGAAATACGAAAAGGTCTATCGCGCGCTGGCGAAATGACCGAGTTCCATTCGCTCGACTTCATTCTCGCCCTGCATGCCGAGCAGTTGCGCCTGCATGGCGGAGCTGCCGGCGTGCGCGACGAAGGCATGCTGGATTCTGCGCTCAATCGGCCGCTGCAAAAACAGGCCTATGGCGACTCCGACTTGTGCGAACTGGCCGCCGCCTATCTTTTCGGCATCGCCAAGAACCACCCGTTCGTGGACGGCAACAAGCGTACCGCGTTGGCGGCAGCCGATACGTTTCTCTTCTTCAACGGACTTGAGCTGCAGGCCGGAGATGAAGACCTTATCCACTTCGTCCTGATGGTCGCCGCCGGCGAAATCGACGAGGACGGCGCCGCTGCCTTCTTCAGGGATCACACGGTTGCGCTTGAAGGCTGAGGCTGCCGTCTCAGCCTGCCTTCATCCCGACGATCTCGAATTCCTTGCCGTTGACGCTCGCCTCGTCGCCGACACCCTTGCCGAACAGCGCCCGGGCCATCGGCGAGACGTGGCTGATCGATCCCTGCGCGGCGTCGGCCTCGTCCTCGCCGACGATCCTCCAGGTGTGCCGCTTGCCGTCCTCTCCGAGCAGCGTCACCGTCATGCCGAAACGCACCACATCGGACCCTGGCTCGGGCACGGAAACCTCCGCCGTCTCGCGGCGGGACGTCCAATAGCGCAGGTCGCGCGACACCAGCGCAATGCGCTCGCGGTTGGACGAGCGCTCGGCCTCGCCGAGCTCTTCCCTCAGGCGGGCAAGTTCCTTCTCGATGTGCGCCAGGCCTTTCTCGGTGACGAGGTTGCGGTGCTGACTCACCGGCCGCTCGCCGATGTCGGCGATGGCCTCGTTGTCGTCTTCGCGTGTGAACGCCCTGCTCATCGACCAAATCTATGCCTTCGGCCGGTAGCCGGCAAGCCATTCGAGGACGACCGGCCGGTGGCACGTTTCGTGCTCCTCCCACCCAAAAGGCAGACAGGGTGTGCCGATGTTGAACAGACGCCACTTTCTGGCGGGCTCGGCCGGGCTTGCGGCCCCCGCGGCGCTGTCGCTGCCGGCGGCGGCGGTGCAGCGCCCGCCGGCAGGGATCGAGACGGCGCACCTGCGCGGCGCCATCAACGCCGCCGAGTCCGGTATCGCGCCGGGTGCCCTGGACGACCAGAGCAAGGCTTTCGCGAAGCTCCTGCGGAAGGCGGAAACCAGCGACGCCCCGATCTTCCTGCCGCCCGGCACCTATGTCGTCTCCAACATCACCTTGCCGCGCCGCGTGCAGCTCACCGGCGTGTCTGGCGCCACCCGCATCCTCTATGGCGGCGACGGCCATCTGCTCATGGCCGAGCACGGCGACCACATCGAACTGTCCGGCCTCGTGCTCGACGGCGCCAACCGCTGGATCGGCGAGTACGCGCATGGTCTCGTCGATCTGCGCCGCATCAGTCATCTCGTCGTCGACGATTGCCAGATCCTCGGCAGCGGCAGCAACGGCCTGGCACTCGAAGGCGTGTCCGGCCGCATCGAGCGGACGACCATCTCGGGAGCCGGGGAATCCGGTATCTATTCGGTCGAGGCCGGACGGCTGTCGATCGCCGGCAACAGCGTCACCGACTGCGCCAATGGCGGTATCCTGGTCCATCGCTGGCAGGCGGCCGACGATTTCACCATGGTGACGAACAATCGCGTCGAGCGCATCGCTGCGCGCAGGGGCGGCACCGGGCCCTATGGCAACGGCATCAACGCCTTCCGTGCCGACCATGTCATGATCGCCAACAATTCGATCGTGGACTGCGCCTTTTCCGCCATCCGCGCCAACAGCAGCGGTGACATCCAGATCGCCAACAATACGTGCGTGCGCAGCGGCGAGACCGCCATCTATGCCGAATTCGCCTTCGAGGGCGCGGTGATCGGCGGCAATGTCGTCAACGGCGCGGCAAACGGCATCTCCGTCGTGAACTATAACGAGGGCGGCCGTCTGGCGATCGTCAGCGGCAACATCGTGCGCAATCTCGTCACCGCCGGCCCCTACCCCGCCGACCCGCCCGGCTTCGGGGTAGGCATCACGGTGGAGGCCGACACCACCGTCACCGGCAATGTGATCGAGGAGGCTCCGCTCTACGGCATCAAGATCGGCTGGGGGCCCTATATGCGCAACGTCTCGGCGACCAGCAACGTCATCCGCAACAGCCATACCGGCATCGCCGTCAGCGTGGTCGAGGGTTGCGGGCCGGCGGTCATCGCCGACAACGTCGTCGAAGCCGCACCCGCCGGCGCGGTGGTCGGCTTCCGCTGGAGCGAGGCGGTCACCGGCGACATGGCCGAGACGGGCAGCGGCTACGGCCATCTCACCGTCGAACGCAACCACGTGAGCTGACGGGCTACCCCGTCAGCGCCGCGGCTGGGCGGACCAGGCCCACCGTCGCGCCCTTGCGGCTCAGCACCGGCGGGTGCGCCATCGCCATCAGCCTTCCGGCAAGATCGGCGTCATGGCCGCCGAGCAGCCGGGCCAGCACCGCGGCGATCATGGCGGCGGCGCCGCGCTCGCCGCCGTCGAGGCATTTCAGGGCGATGCCGCAGCCGAGTTCCGGCAGGGCGGCGCAGAAGACACCTTCGGCGCCGACCTTGACGAAGATTTTTCCGGGCGCCGCCTGCATCAGCCTGGTGTCGGCGCGGCCGGTCCCGGCGACGAAGAACGGTTCGGCCATGCAGGCAGCCAGCAGCCGCTTCGCCGCCTGGGCGCGTGCCGGCGCAAGCCCCTGCCCTGTCGCCATACGGGCGAAGCCGAGCGCCAGGCTTTTCAGCGGCACGGCATAGGTCGGAATGGAGCAGCCGTCGGTGGCGCCGTTCTCCTCGCCATGCCCGGCACCGGTCACCGCCTGCATCGCCTCGCGCACCATCTGCTGCGAGCGGTGGCCGGCCGCCACATAGCCGCGATGGTCGACGCCGAGATGGCGGCAGGTGCAGAGGAAGCCGGCATGCTTGCCGGAGCAGTTGTTGTGCAGACCGCCGGGCTCGCCACCCGAGCGTGCCAAAGCGAGGCTCGACTCGAAATGGCTCGGCCAGTGGACGCCGCACTCCAGGTCCGCCTCGTCGAGACCGGCGCTGGCGAGCATGGCCGCGGCCAGTTCGACATGGGCGGGCTCGCCGCCATGCGAGGCGCAGGCCAGCGCCAGCTCCCGGTCGCCGAAGCCGCAGGCGTCGGCAGCGCCGCTTTCCACCAGCGGCAACGCCTGGATCGCCTTCACCGCCGAGCGCGGAAACACCGGCTGGCCGACGTCGCCGATCTCCAGCACCGTCCTGCCGTCGGCATCGACCACTGCGACGGCGCCGCGATGCGCGCTCTCGACATGGCCGCCGCGCAGCACCTCGACCAGCACCGGATCGGTCACGATTTCACCATCTTCGATCGTCTCATTTCGGCGGGCGGGCGCCCTGTCCATCCTTGCCCCAAATGTCGAGGTTCCGCCAGATGCGGCTGGTCAAGCGCCTGTTTCTGTTCCTGCTCGTCGTCTTCGTGGCACCGGCTCTGGCGGCGATCGCCTGGTGGCAATTGGGCGAGCATCCCAGTTCGTGGCGCGACGCCGACTGGTCGTCCTCCGGCCTGCTGGCCGAGCCGCAAGACGACCCGGAAGCCGCCATCTACGTCATGGCGGCGCGCACCGGCGGGCTGAAGGGCGCGCTTTCCGTCCATAGCTGGATCGTCACCAAGGCGGCCGGGGCATCCTCCTACCAGCGCTACGACAAGGTCGGCTGGGGCTCGCCGGTGCGCCGCAACGGCTACCCCGCCGATGCGCGCTGGTATTCGAACCTGCCCACCGTCGTGCGCAAGATTTCCGGCGGCGAGGCCGAGCGGCTGATCCCCAAGGTCGAGGCGGCGATTGCCGCCTATCCCTATGGCAGACCCGGAGACTATCGAATCTGGCCCGGCCCGAACTCCAACAGCTTCGTCGCCCACGTCCTTGCCGCCGTGCCCGAGCTCGGCGCGAAAATGCCGTCCAACGCTACCGGCCGCGATTTCGCGCCGGGATTCGCGTCGGTCGCCTGGTTGCCGGGAACCCGCGATCTGCACGCGACGCTCGGCGGCTATCTCGGCTTTTCCGCAGGCATCACCAGCGGGCTGGAGATGCATTTCCTCGGCCTGGTCGCGGGAGTGGACATCACCGAACCGGGGCTGAAGATACCGGCCTTCGGGACGGTGTCGCTTTCGGGCGTGGCACAGGCGGCCACGGGCGGCCACGGCGACACAGCCGAATGATACTGTCTCACGCATCCAGCCTCCATCCTCGCCACGCCCTGCCTTCGCAGTCTGGCCATTGTTCAAAGAGCGCTCCCTGCCTCGGAGGGAAAAGTCGGGAAGCGGGGCGCTGGGCCGAGCCTCTTTAGTAAATATATGGCGCGGCCTTCGCGCCCCGCCGGCGATTTCGGGCACCATCCCGTTCCGCTTCGCTATAGCTCCGGCTCCGGCTTCTTGCGTCGCCTCGGCTGGCCATGCCGCAGCACTCGTCCAGTGCGCCCCGCACATAGTTGCGGAGGAGGAACCTTCGGACGGGCCTCCCCGAGCGCGGGCTACGTCTTCCCGCACCGGAGGCGCCGGTCCCTCCCCACCAAACCACCGTCGCGACCGGCGTTCCCGCGGGAGGAACTGCCGGCAAGGATAAGGGAGGCGGAGATGTGGGGGATAAAAAGGCCGGGATTTTCGCGGCCACGGCTGTAAGCAACTGAACAGGCCGGAAAATATTCTCGGCTGCGGATTTTTCATCCCCAGGGATTGGGTGCCAAGCGCCCTCGTCCACGGCTTCAGGTTGGCAGCGAAGCCGTTGCGGCAGCCTCACCTGTCGCCGACGATCCCCGTCGGCAGAAATCCGCCGTCGACCACCAGCGTGTGGCCGTTGACGTAGCTTGCCTCCGGCGACAGCAGGAAGGCGACGGCGGCGGCCACCTCCTCCGGCTCGCCGTAGCGGCCCTGCGGGACATGGCGCAGCCACAGCCTGCGCTCTTCCACGCCGTGCAGGCGCGCCGTCATCGGGCTCTCGATCGGGCCCGGCGCCACGCAGTTCACCCGCACGCCGCGATGGCCGTATTCGGTGGCCATCACCTCCGACATCAGCTTCACGCCGGCCTTCGACGCGCCATAGGCGACCCGGCCGGCATTGGCGCGCAGGCCGGACACCGAGGCTATGTTGACGATCGACAGGCTGGCGCCCATGCGCTCCAGCGCCGCCTTGGCGGCAATGAAGGAGCCGACCAGGTTGACATCGAGGATCTGGCGGAACAGCTCGGCGCTCGTCTCCTCCACCGAAAGATCGCTGATGATGGCGGCCGAATTGACCAGGCCGCCGATCAGGCCGAGGCGGTCGATGACCGCATCGAAAGCCTCCGCCACCTCGTCCTCGTCGGTCACGTCGGCGGCCAGGAAGACCGCGTTCTCGTCTGAAAAAGCTTCTTCGGCCGTCGCCAGCGCCGCCTCGTCGGCATCGACCAGCGCGACCGGCCAGCCCTCGTCCAGCAGCCGCTTCACCACGGCCATGCCGATCCCCGAGGCGCCACCGGTCACGACGGCCGAGTGCTTCATCTGATGCGGTCGAGGATGGAGACGTAATTGGCGACCGCGGCACCGCCCATGTTGAAGATGCCGCCGAGCTTCGCGTCCTTCACCTGGATGCCGCCGGCCTCGCCGGTGAGCTGCATGGAGGTCAGCACATGCATCGATACGCCGGTGGCGCCGATCGGATGGCCTTTGGCCTTCAGCCCGCCCGACGGGTTGACGGGCAGCCGGCCGCCCTTCTCCGTCTGGCCCTCCAGCGCGACCTTGGCGCCCTGGCCGCGAGGCGCCAAACCCATCGCCTCGTATTCGATCAACTCGGCGATGGTGAAGCAGTCATGCGTCTCGACGAAGGAGAGATCGTCGAGCGTCACGCCGGCCGACTTCAACGCACGCGCCCACGCCTCCTCGCAGCCCTCGAACAAAAGAATGTCGCGCTTCGACATCGGCAGGAAGTCCTGCACGTGCTCGTTGGCGCGGAAAGCGACGGCGCGGCGCATGGAGAGCGCCGTGGTCGCGTCGGTCAACACCAGGGCTGCCGCGCCGTCCGACACCAGCGAGCAGTCGGTGCGCTTCAGCGGACCGGCGACGAACGGGTTCTTGTCGCTCTCCTGGCGGCAGAATTCGTAGCCGAAATCCCTGCGCATATGGGCATAAGGATTGTCGACGCCGTTCCTGTGGTTCTTCGCGGCGATCGCGGCAAGCGCGTCCGACTGGTCGCCATGTCGCTGGAAATAGGCCGCAGCGATCTTTCCGAACTGGCCGGCGAAGCCCGCGGGAATGTCGCCCTCCTCCGGCATATAGGAGGCACGGATCAGATTCTGCTGAACCTGAGGGCCCGGCGTGGTGGTCATCTGCTCGGCGCCGACGACCAGGACGAACTTCGCCGCTCCGACCTCGACCGCCCGGATGCCCTGCCGCACCGCCGCGGAACCGGTGGCGCAGGCGTTCTCGACGCGCGTGGCCGGCTTGAAGCGCAGCCGGTCGTCGGTCTGCAGGACGAGGCTCGCAGTAAAATCCTGCGGCGAGAAGCCCGCATTGAAATGCCCGAGCACGATCTCGCCGACGTCCTGCGGGCCGATGCCGGCATGCTCGAGCGCCTCGGCGGCCACCTTGGTGATCAGGCCCTCGAGCGTCTCGCCCTCCAGCTTGCCGAAACGCGAATGCGCCCAGCCGACGATGCATGCGGTCATGGCGACCTCCTCTGAGTAGTGCATGTTGCGCCAAAAACGGCGGAATTCCAACGCCGTCAAATCTGTTCAATCATGAACGGCTTTTGCAGTGCGGTAAAGATGGAAGTGGTTGTTCGGTGCCGCTTGGGTAACCGAAACAGGTCAGCCGATTTTTGTTGATTGACCCGTCAATAAAAAATAAATTCGCCGCAGGAGAAGACCAATGCCCAAGCTCGGAATGGAGCCGCTGCGCCGGCGTGCCCTCATCGATGCCGCGATCTCGGCGATCAGCGACCGCGGCACGCTCGACGTCACCATGTCCGACATCGCCGGCCGCGCCGGGGTGTCGTCGGCGCTCGCCCACCATTATTTCGGCGCCAAGGAGGACCTGCTGCAGGCGACGATGCGGCACCTGCTCGCCGATCTCGGCCGCGACACGGTGGCGGCGCTGGCCAAGACCCGCACGCCGCGCGAGCGCATCTCCGCGGTGGTGCGCGTCAACCTCTCCGTCAGCCAGTTCCGCCAGGAGACCGTGCACGCCTGGCTTGCCTTCTATGGGGAGGCGCAGAAGTCGACGCCGCTGCGCCGGTTGCTGCGCGTCTACAGCCGCCGGCTCTACTCCAACCTGATGAGCGGGCTCGTGCCTCTCACCGGGCGCCGCGAGGCCGAGCGCATGGCCGAAACCATCGCAGCCATGATCGACGGGCTCTACATTCGCCGCGCCCTGCGCGACGGCCTTCCGCACCCGATCAGCGCCACGGCGCTGGTCGAGGACTATGTCGAGACCAAGCTGAAGCAGTGCAGCACATGACCCGGCGTCCCAACATCCTCATCCTGATGGTCGACCAGCTTGCTGGCACGCTGTTTCCGGACGGCCCGGCGGATTTCCTTCACGTGCCGAATCTGAAGGCGCTAGCAAGCCGTTGCGCGCGCTTCGCAAACAACTACACGGCGTCGCCGTTATGCGCGCCGGGCCGCGCCGCCTTCATGAGCGGCCAGCTGCCGTCGCGCACCGGCGTCTACGACAATGCCGCCGAGTTCGCCTCGTCGGTCCCAACCTTCGCGCATCATCTGCGTGCCGCCGGCTATTCGACCTGCCTCTCCGGAAAAATGCATTTCGTCGGCCCCGACCAACTGCACGGCTTCGAGGAGCGGCTGACGACCGACATCTATCCCGCCGATTTCGGCTGGACGCCGGACTACAGAAAACCCGGCGAGCGCATCGACTGGTGGTACCACAATCTCGGCTCGGTCACCGGTGCGGGCGTCGCCGAGATCACCAACCAGCTCGAATATGACGACGAGGTCGCCTTCCACGCGATCCAGAAGCTCTACGACCATGCCCGGCATTGCGACGACGCGGAGCGCCGGCCGTGGTGCCTCACGGTCTCCTTCACCCATCCGCACGATCCCTATGTGGCGCGGCGCAAGCATTGGGACCTCTACGAGGACTGCCCGGCGCTCGACCCGGCTGTCCCCTTCATCGCGCGCGAAAAACAGGACCCGCATTCGCAGCGCCTCTACGACGCCAGCGACTACGGCAGCTTCGACATCACGGCGGAAGACATGCGCCGCTCACGGCGCGGCTATTTCGCCTCGATCTCCTACATCGACGAGAAGGTCGGCGAGATTCTCGGCGTGCTCGAAGCGACACGGATGCGCGACGACACCGTCGTCGTTTTCTGTTCCGACCATGGCGACATGCTCGGCGAGCGCGGCCTGTGGTTCAAGATGAATTTCTTCGAGGGCTCGGCGCGGGTGCCGCTGATGATCGCCGGCAGGGGCATTCCGGCCGGCCTGGTCGAGACGCCGGTCTCCAATCTCGACATCGCGCCGACGCTCTGCGACCTCGCCGGCATCGACATCGGCGCCATCCGCCCGTGGACCGACGGCGAAACGCTGGTTCCGCTGATGAAAGGGCAGCCGCGTACGACGCCGGTGCTGATGGAATATGCCGCCGAGGGCTCGCAGGCGCCGCTGGTGGCCATCCGCGAGGGCCGCTACAAGTTCGTGCATTGCGAGATCGACCCGCCGCAACTGTTTGATCTTGAATCGGATCCGCTCGAGCTGAAGAACCTCGCCGCCGACCCGGCCAATGCGGCACTGGTCGAGGACTTCATGGCCAAGGTGCGCGCCCGCTGGGACATGGCGGCCTTCGACGCCGCCGTGCGCGAGAACCAGGCGCGGCGCTGGGTGGTCTATCCCGCGCTGCGCAACGGCGCCTACTACCCCTGGGAATTCCAGCCGCTGCAAAAGGCGTCCGAGCGCTACATGCGCAACCACATGGACCTCAACGTGCTCGAAGAGCGCAAGCGTTTCCCGCGAGGAGAGTGAGATGATCACCGTCTGGGGCAGAGCCACCTCCGTCAACGTGCAGACCGTCATGTGGGCGCTGGCCGAGCTCGGCCTCGACAGCGAGCGCCACGACGTGGGCGGCGCCTTCGGCGGCAACGACACGCCGGACTTCCTCGCCATGAACCCCAACGGGCTGGTGCCGGTGCTGCGCGACGGCGATGGGCCGTTCCTGTGGGAGAGCGCGGCGATCGTGCGCTATCTCGGCGCCGGCTATGGCGACGGACAGTTCTGGCCGGTCTCGCCCGCGGCGCGCGCCACGGTCGACAAATGGGCGGAGTGGATCAAGACCAGCTTCGGCCCGGCCTTCCTCACCGGCATCTTCTGGCCGTCGATCGCCGTGCCCGAAGCCAAGCGCGACCTGGCGGCGATCGCGGCTGCGGAGAAGCGGCTGAAGACGCTCGCCGCCATGCTCGACGCGCGGCTGGCCGAGGGCGCCTATCTCGGCGGCGAGGATGTCTGCTTCGCCGACATGGTGGTGGGCGCGCCGCTCTACCGCTATTACACGCTCGATTTCGAACGCGCCGACACGCCCAACCTGCGCGCCTACTACGAGCGGCTCACCGCAAGGCCGGCCTATGCCGAGCACGTCATGGTCTCCTACGACAGTCTGAGGGCGAAATGATCCCCGATCTCGACCATCTTAGGCGCGCCTACGCGGCGACGTCGAAGGCCACGCAGGTCACGCCGATGCTGGAATCGGGGGCGCTGGCCGCGCGAACCGGCGCGGCGCGCGTCTTCGTCAAGCCGGAATCGCTGCAATGGGCCGGCTCCTTCAAGGTGCGCGGCGCCTACTGGCGGCTCAAGCAGCTTTCGCCCGACGAGGCGAAGCGCGGCGTGGTCGCCTATTCCTCCGGCAATTTCGCGCAGGGGCTCGCCGCCGCCGGCCAGGCGCTCGGCATTCCCGTCACCATCGTCATGCCGATCGACGCGCCGGCCGCCAAGCGCGACGCCACCGCCGGCTACGGCGCCACCGTGGTCGTCACCGACCACGGCCAGCGGGCGCGGGAAGAAGTCGCCTCCGAGCGGGCCCGGCAGATCGCGGCGGAAGAAAACCTCGTGCTGCTCCATCCGTTCGACGATCCTGAGATCGTCGCCGGCCAGGGCGGCGCCGGGCTGGAGGCGCTGGACCAGCTTGCCGCGCGCGGCGCCGAGGCCGAAGTCCTGTTCTGCCCGGTCGGCGGCGGCGGACTGATCGGCGGCGTGGCGCTCGCCTTCCATTATCTCTCACCGCAGACCGCGATCCACGGCGTCGAGCCCGAGGGTTTCAACGGCATGGGCAATTCGATCGCCCATGGCGGGATCGAGACCATGCCGCTGGTGGCGCCGTCGATCTGCGACGGGCTGATGGCGCGGCGGCCGGGCGTGGCGCCCTTCGCGGCAGCGCAGGCCGCCGGCGTGCGGGGCATGACTGTCAGCGACAGCGCGGTGCGCACCGCCATGAAGATCGCCTTCGAGCGGCTGAAGCTGGTGCTCGAGCCGTCGGGCGCGGCCTCGCTGGCGGCGCTGCTCTCCGGCCAGGTCGATGTCAAGGGCAAGAACGTGCTCGTCATCGCCAGCGGCGGCAACGTCTCGCTCGCCGACTTCACAAGACACGTCGCCGATGCTTGAGGCGGATTTCGTCATCGTCGGCTCGGGCTCGGCCGGCTCGGCCATGGCCTATCGCCTTTCGGAGGACGGAAAGCACTCCGTCATCGTCATCGAATTTGGCGGCACCGACATCGGCCCGCTTATCCAGATGCCGTCGGCGCTGTCCTTCCCGATGAATATGAGCCTCTACGACTGGGGTTTTGCCAGCGAGCCGGAGCCGCATCTCGGTCGCCGCGTGCTCGCCACCCCGCGGGGCAAGGTTCTGGGCGGCTCCTCCTCGATCAACGGCATGGTCTATGTGCGCGGCCATGCCGGCGACTTCGACCACTGGGCGGAATCCGGCGCCACCGGCTGGAGTTATGCCGACGTGCTGCCCTATTTCAAGCGCATGGAGAACGTGCGCGGCGGCGAGGACGGCTGGCGCGGCACCGACGGTCCGCTCCATGTGCAGCGCGGCGCCCGCAAGAACCCGCTCTATGCCGCCTTCGTCGAGGCTGGCGCCGAGGCCGGCTTCGAGCTCACCGACGACTACAACGGCTCCAAACAGGAAGGTTTCGGCGCGATGGAGCAGACCATCCATCGCGGCCGCCGCTGGTCCGCCGCCAACGCCTATCTGCGGCCCGCGCTGAAGCGGCAGAACGTGAGTCTCGTCAAAGGCTTCGCGCGAAAAATTGTCATCGAGAACCACCGCGCCGTAGGCGTCGAGATCGAGACGGGAAAGCGGATCCTAACCATCCGCGCCCGCCGCGAAGTGATCGTCGCGGCCTCCTCGATCAACTCGCCGAAGCTGCTGATGCTGTCCGGCATCGGCCCGGCCGCGCAGCTCAGGGCCAACGGCATCGAGGTGGTGGCGGACCGCCCGGGCGTCGGCGCCAATTTGCAGGATCACCTCGAGCTCTACATCCAGCAGGAAGCAACGCAGCCGGTCACGCTCTATTCGGTGCTGAACCCCTTCTCAAAGGCGATGATCGGCGCCGAATGGCTGTTCTTCAAGACCGGCCTCGGCGCCACCAATCATTTCGAGGCCGCGGCCTTCGTGCGCTCGAAGGCGGGCGTGGATTACCCCGATATCCAGTTCCACTTCCTGCCGGCGGCGATCCGCTACGACGGCAAGTCGGCCGCCAAGTCGCACGGTTTTCAGGCGCATGTCGGGCCGATGCGCTCGAAGTCGCGCGGCACCGTCAGCCTGCGCTCGCCCGATCCCCGGGCGAAACCGGTGATCCGCTTCAACTACATGTCGCACGCCGAGGACTGGGCCGATTTCCGCCACTGCATCCGGCTGACCCGCGAAATCTTCGGCCAGCCCGCCTTCCAGGCCTATCGCGGCGCCGAACTGTCGCCGGGATCGCATGTGCAGAGCGACGACGAACTCGATGCCTTCATCCGCGAGCACGCCGAGAGCGCCTACCACCCCTGCGGCACCTGCCGCATGGGCCGCGCCGATGACCTGACGAGCGTCGTCGACCCCGAATGCCGGGTCATAGGCGTAGACGGCCTGCGCGTCGCCGATTCCTCGATCTTCCCGCGTGTCACCAACGGCAATCTCAACGCGCCGTCGATCATGACCGGCGAGAAGGCCGCCGACCACATCCTCGGCCGCGCGCCGCTGCCGCCCTCCAACCAGCAGCCGTGGTACAATCCGCGCTGGCGCGAGAGCGACCGGTGAGGCCGCTCCCGCTGGCGTCCGCAGGCAAACGCCGCTAGACCCAACGGAAATCGGAACAGGACTGATGCAGCAGAACAAGCTCTATATCGTCATCGCCGTCCTTGCGGTGATCGTCGTCGCCCTCGGCGCCTATGTCTGGCGCGAGGAGAGCAAGCCGGACGGGGTGGAGATCAAGCTCGACGAGAACGGCGTTTCCATCGAACAGAACTAGTGGAGTGGTCGTGAAAGCCCAGCCGAAAGCCTCGCACTACATCAATGGCCGCCACGTCGAGGACGAGCAGGGCCCGGCCCTGCCGGTGATCTATCCGGCGACGGGCGAGACCATCGCCATGCTGCACGCGGCGACGTCGAACACGGTCGAACTCGCCGTCGAGGCGGCGCGCGCGGCGCAGCCCGCCTGGGCGCGGCTGAAGCCGGTCGAGCGCGGCCGCATCCTGCGCCGCGCCGCCGACCTGCTGCGCGAGCGCAACGGCGAGCTGGCGCGGCTGGAGACCCTCGACACCGGCAAGGCGATCCAGGAAACGCTGGTGGCGGACGCCGCCTCCGCCGCCGACGCGCTCGAATATTTCGGCGGCGCGGTTGCGGCTTTCGGCGGGGACTACACCGATCTCGGGGGTCCCTTCGCCTATACGCGCCGCGAGCCGCTCGGCGTCTGCGTCGGCATCGGCGCCTGGAACTATCCGATCCAGGTCGCCGGCTGGAAATCGGCGCCGGCACTCGCCATGGGCAACGCCATGGTGTTCAAGCCGTCGGAGAACACGCCGCTGTCGGCACTGGCGCTTGCCGAGATCTACACCGAGGCCGGCCTGCCGGACGGCGTCTTCAACGTCGTCCAGGGTTTTGGCGATGTCGGCACGGCGCTGGCCTCCCACGAGGCGGTGGCGAAAGTCTCCATGACCGGCTCGGTGCCGACCGGCAAGAAGGTGCTGGGCATGGCCGGCTCGCTGATGAAGCACGCCACGATGGAACTCGGCGGAAAATCGCCGCTGATCGTCTTCGACGACGCCGACCTGGAAAACGCCGTCGGCGGTGCCATGCTCGGCAATTTCTATTCGACCGGCCAGGTCTGCTCCAACGGCACGCGCGTCTTCGTGCAGAAAGGGCTGCACGATCGCTTCGTCGAGCGGCTGGTCGAGCGCACGAAGAAAATCCGGATCGGCGATCCGCTCGACCCGGAGACGCAGATGGGACCGCTGGTCAGCAAGGCGCAGCACGACAAGGTGCTGGGCTACATCGCCATCGGCAGGGACGAAGGCGCGACGCTGCGCCATGGCGGCGGCGTGCCGTCGCTGCAGGGTTTTGAAGGCGGCTGCTTCGTCGAGCCTACCATCTTCACCGACGTGGCCGATTCCATGCGCATCGCCCGCGAGGAGATTTTCGGCCCGGTCATGACGGTGCTCTCCTTCGACGACGAGGACGAGGCGGTGACGCGCGCCAACGACACCGAGTTCGGGCTCGCCGCCGGCGTCTTCACCCGCGACCTGCCGCGCGCCCATCGCGTCGTCGCCGAGCTGCAGGCCGGTACCTGCTGGATCAACGCCTACAATCTGACGCCGGTGGAAGTGCCGTTCGGCGGCTACAAGCAGTCCGGAATCGGCCGCGAGAACGCGCTGGAGGCGCTGCGTCACTATTCGCAGGTGAAGTCGGTCTATGTCGAGACCGGCGACGTCGCCAGCCCCTATTGAGCGGCCTCGCCCTGACGGAAACCTGCGGGAATTCAGCCTGTTGCGGCCGTTTCGGCAGTTTTTGAATCGGCTCCGGGAATCGGCGGCGAACCGGTCGTTTCCCGCTTGCGGCTTTTGCCGGCGACAGTTATAAGCCGCCCGTCTGGTCGCGGAGTGTAGCGCAGCCTGGTAGCGCACATCGTTCGGGACGATGGGGTCGCAGGTTCGAATCCTGCCACTCCGACCAGAAAAATCAATTAGTTAGGTTCTCTCAAATATCTGTTCAGCACAGTTTCGCAGCACAGATTGGTTTGTAGCCGCAAGCCCGCACCGGTATCGGTTTGAAAGCTCGGACACGCAAGCTTGGGTTAGCCGTTCACCGCGCCGGCTGCTCGTCAGTTCGGAATTCCGCAACTCATCAGCAGTGCGACGAGCTCGCTCTGCCGGTGCGTGCCTGTCTTGGCGAAGACGCGGTCGAGATATGTGCGACCCGTCTTGAAGGTCAGTCCGGCCGCGTCCGGCGCCTGACGCAGCGAACTGCCCGATATCAGCGATCTGGCCAGGGTAGCTTCGGCGTTCGTGAGGCCGAACACCTGCCTTGCGGTTTTTTCGAAGCCGTCCGGCACGGCTATGCCGATCGAGCGCATCATCACGACCGCACGCGAGCCGCTCATGATTCCGAACGGATCGGCATCCGTGTGAGGAGCTACCGAAAGCGACATCCTGTTGCCGGCATTGAGCGAGCCGACGCAGACCATGCCGCCCGGGTCCGGCGCCAAACCGTCAGGTGACGAGCAGACATCTTCGACAAGCCTGCGCAATTCGGCGTCCTGGCGCGGTTATGCCGCCCGTCGTTCGACAAGCCGGTCGAGCCAGTTGGGCGTCATCTCCGGCACGGATTCCAGCAGCAGCCGCGTATAGTCCTGGAACGGCGGCGACAGGACGTCCGCCTTCGCGCCCTGGTCGACCACCCGCCCCTTGTTCAGCACCACCACGCGGTCGGCGATCGCCCGCACCACCTCGATGTCGTGGGTGATGAACAGGTAGGACACGCCGAGGCGCCGCTGCAAATCCGCCAGCATGGTCAGGATGCCGGCCTGGACGATCTGGTCGAGTGCCGAGGTGATCTCGTCGCAGATGATCAGCTCCGGCTCGGCCGCCAGCGCACGGGCGATCGCCACCCGCTGCCGCTGCCCGCCGGACAATTGCGCCGGAAGCCGGTCGGCGTAGCTCTCCTCCAGCTCCACCATGCGCAGCAGTTCGAGGACGCGTCTTTCCCGCTGCGCGCCGGAAAGGCCATGGAAGAAGGAAAGTGGTCGGCCGAGGATCTTGCGGACGCTGTGGCGCGGGTTGAGCGCCGTATCCGCCGACTGGTAGATGATCTGGACGCGGCGCAGCATGTCCTTGCCGCGCTTGCGCACGACGGGCGGCAGGACGGCTCCGTCAAAGCGGAGCGTTCCACCGTCCGGCGGCAGGAGTCCGGCGATCACCCGGCCGAGCGTCGACTTCCCGGAGCCGGATTCGCCGACGAGGGCGACGGTCTGGCCGCGCCCCACCGCGAGATCGATGCCGTCCAGGGCCTTGAAGGTGCCGTACGAGGCCGAAATCTGCTCGACGCGCAAGAGGTCGTCGCCCGTGGCTGCGTGGCTGGCTCCCTGCAGATTGCGCACGGCCCACAGCGACTTCGTATAGGGATGTCTCGGCGCGTCGATGATCGACGCGATCGGCGCCTCCTCCACCGCCTCGCCGTAGCGCAGCACCATGACGCGGTGCGCCATCTGTGCGACGATGGCGAGATCGTGCGAGATGTAGAGCACGGCGACGCCATGCTCCTGGATCGCCTTGCGGATCGACAGCAGCACCTCGACCTGCGTGGTGACGTCGAGCGCCGTGGTCGGCTCGTCGAAGACGATCAGGTCGGGCTGGCAGATCATCGCCATCGCTGTCATCGCCCGCTGCAACTGACCGCCGGACACCTGATGCGGGTAGCGGTCTCCGAAGCGCTCCGGGTCCGGCAGCTGCAGCGAGCGGAACAGCGCCACCGCCCTGGCCGCTGCGTCGCGCCTCGGCATGCCGCCGCGGGTCACCGCAGCCTCGACGATCTGGTCCATCAGCCGCTTGGCGGGGTTGAAGGACGCGGCCGCGCTTTGCGCCACATAGGCTATTTTCGTGCCGCGGAGCGCGCGGCGCCGGCTCTCGGGCATGGCGAGCAGGTCGGTCCCGCCGAAGCGCACGCTGCCGCCGGCCAGGCGGCAGCCGGCGCGGAAATAGCCGAGCGCAGCAAGGCCGATGGTGGACTTGCCCGCCCCGGATTCGCCGACCAGCCCCAGCACCTCGCCGCGGCGCAAGGTCAGGCTGACGCCCTTGACGATCTCCAGCCACTCGTCCTTGACCCGCGCCTCGATCCTCAGGCCGGAGATCGAGAGCACGGTGTCGCCGGCTGCCACGACCGAACGTTCATTCGTCATCGGCGAGACCGCTCGATTTGCCGAGGAACCAGTCGGCGACGAAGTTGACGCCGACGGTGAGCAGAGCGATCGCGCCCGCCGGGATGAGCGGCGTGATGTCGCCCATGTTGATCAGCGCGGCGTTGTCGCGGACCATCGATCCCCACTCCGCCATCGGCGGCTGCAGTCCGACGCCGAGGAAGGACAGCGCGGCGATCATCAGGAAGACGAAGCAGAAGCGCATGCCGAATTCGGAGATGAGGATCGGCAGGATGTTGGGCAGGATCTCGTGCACGATGCGCCAGGTGAGCCCCTCGCCGCGCGCCGATGCCGCCTCGACGAAGTCGAGCGTCACCACGTTCATCGCCGCCGCCCGCGAGATGCGGAAGATGCGGGTGGAATCGAGCACGGCGATGATCAGGATGAGGTTCACCACCGCCGGGCCGAAGATCGCCAGCAGCATCAAGGTGAGGATCAGGTCCGGGATCGACATGACCGCGTCGACGAAGCGGCTGAGGATCTGGTCGGCCCAGCCGCGCAAGGCCGCCGCCATGATGCCGAAGAAGCCGCCGATGGCGAAGGCCAGCACCGTCGTCACCAGGGCGATGCCGATGGAATTCCGGGCGCCGTAGATGATGCGGGTCAGGAAGTCGCGCCCGAGCTGGTCGGTGCCGAGCAGGTTTTCGGAGTTCCACGGCGCGAACGGCATGTCCGAGACCGCCTGGTATTCGCCATAGGGCGCGATCCAGGGCGCCAGGGCGGCGACGAGGATGTAGGCGGTCACGATGACAAGGCCGACGATCGCCGTGGGCGGTGCGCCGCGCAGTCCCTTGAGGCTGCGGCGCACCAGGCTTTCCGGAGGCGTGACAATCGCGGAATCGGACATGGCCTGCCTCACCGCGGATGCAACAGTCGAGGATTGCTGACGATCGATATGATGTCGGCGATCAGGTTCAGCATGATGTAGGCGGCCGAGAAGATCAGGGCGCAGGCCTGGACGACCGGGACGTCGCGGTTGCGCACGGCATCCACCATGGTCTGGCCGATGCCGGGATAGACGAACACCACCTCCACCACGACGACGCCGGCGATCAGGTAGGCGAGGTTGATGGCGATGACGCTGGCGATCGGCCCGATCGCGTTGGGCAGGGCATGACGCAGTACGATCCGCATCTCCGGCTCGCCCTTCAGCCGCGCCATCTCGATATAGGGTCTTGACATCACGCCTATGAGCGCGGCGCGGGTGTTGCGCATCATGTGCGCCAGCGTCACGAACAGCAGCGTCATGATCGGCAGCGCCATGCGGTAGAGATGCTCGCCAAGGCCCATGCCGGGGCGGATGCTGGACAGCGAAGGGAAGATGTGAAGTTTTGTCGCCAGCACCAGCATCAGCACATAGGCGATGAAGAATTCGGGCAGCGAGATAGAGGCGAGCGTCGCCGAGCTGAGGAAACGGTCGATCGGCTTGTTGCGATAGCGCGCGCAGACGATGCCGAGGAAGACCGCCAGCGGCACGGCGATGACCGCCGTGGTCGCCGCCAGCGCCAGGGTGTTGAGCAGCCGCGGCCCGATGACGGTGCTGACCGGCCGCGACGAGAAGGAATCGCCGAAATCGCCGACCAGCGCGCCGCCGAGCCAGTCGACGTAGCGTTGCGGCCATGGCTTGTCCAGGCCGAGCTTCTGCTGGAAGGCGGCGACCGTTTCCGGCGTTGCCGAGCGCCCGAGAATGGCGGTGGCGAAGTCGCCCGGCAGGAAGCTGACCGCGATGAAGATGATCGCCGAGACGATCGCCAGGCTCAGCAGGCCGAGACCCAGCCGCTGCACCGTCATGTTGAGGATCGGATGGGACCGTGAAGCCAATATCGATGTCCCCGTCATTGCTCTGATTCCAGGACGCCTGTCCGTCCGGCACGCTACGCCCGAGCCGGTGCCGGCACAGCGCAGGTCCGGCTCGCCGCGTGGGCGACGATGTCCGGACCATTGCGAGCGGCATCCGTCAACGCCGCCCGGCGCGCAATGGTCAGGCCATCCACCAGCGTTCCGTCATGCGCAGGTTGTCGCACGGGAAGATGCCGCCGATCTCGCCGTGGCCGATCTTCTTCGAAATGCCGACGATCCAGTTCACGAACGCCACGGTGATGACGCCGCCGTCGTCGTGGATGATCTGCTGCATCTCGCGATACTGGCTGGCGCGCTGCTCCTGGTCGGTCTCGGAACGCGCGGCGACGAGCAGTTCGTTGAAGCGCGGGTTCTTCCAGTGTGTGTTGTTCCAGGAGGCGTCGGCGGCATAGGCCGTCGAGAACAGCCAGTCGCAGGTGGCGCGGCCATACCAGTCGCAGCCGTTGAAGGGCTTCTTCAGCCACACGTTCTCCCAATAGCCGTCGTCGGCCTCGCGGACGACGTTGATGTTGATGCCGGCCTTGGCGGCATGCTCCTTGTAGAGCACGGCCGCAGCGATTGCTCCGGGGAAGGCGGCCTCGGAAACCGAGAGATCGATGTCGAGGGACGACAGGCCGGCCTTGGCCAGATGCGCCTTGGCCTTGTCGATGTCGTAGTCATGCCGCGGCTGCGGATCGAAGTAGAACGGCATTTCGGAGGCGACCGGCGTATCGTTGCCCTTGATCGCCTCGCCGCGGAACACCTTGCGGATGACGTCGTCGCGGTCGAGCGCGTATTTCAATGCCATGCGCACGTCGGGGTTGTCGAAAGGCGCCGTCGAGGTGTCCATGTCGAAGGTGAAATGGCGCAGGCTCGGGATGCGACCGACCGCCAGGTCTGAATTGCGCTCGATCAGTGCGATGTTGTTGACGTCGAGATCGCCGATGAACTCCACCTCGCCGGTGATGAAGGCGTTGAGGCGGGCCGTCGCATCCATGATGGCGACGAACTCGACCTCGTCGAAGTGGGGCTTGTTGTCCTTGTGATAGTTCGGGTTGCGCTTCATCTTGACGGCGATGCCCGGCTCGAAATTCTCCAGGATGAAGCTGCCGGTGCCGACGCCGCGCTGCCAGTCGATGCCGCCGCCCTCCTTGGCCGGCATGATCGACAGGTGATAGTCGGCGACGAGGTAGGGAAAATCCGCCGTTCCGGACTTCAGGTTGAAGACGACCGTGTTCGGGCCGTCCGCCTCGATCGTCTCCACCTGCGACAGCAGCGACTTGGCGCCGGAAGACGAGGCGTCGCCCATGTGGTGGTGGAAGGATTCCTGGATGTCCTTCACCGTCAGGCTCTTGCCGTCGTGGAAGGTGATGCCGTCGCGGATCTTGAAGATCCACTTCCTGGCGCCGTCGGCGGGCTCGAAGCTCTCGGCAAGATCGCCGATGATCTCGCCGTTGGCGGCGATCTCGGTCAGGTTGTTGCAGAGCGAGCCGTTGAAGGCCGCCTGCGCGAAGCTGGCCGGCCATGTGCCCGGATCGAGCGTGTCCTGCTGCGAGGCGTCCGACATGCCGAAGCGCGCATAGCCGCCCTGCTTCGGCTCCTGCGCATGCAGCAGCGAGGGCATGAAGCTGGAGCCGACGCCCGCCGCCGCCGCGAGTGCCGCGGCCCGGCCAAGGAACTCGCGGCGCGAAATTCCGCCCTTGCGCAGTCTTTCGGCCCAGAATTGCATTTCACGCAGTCGAGCATCCGACATCTTTGGTTCCCCATTTTGGTGGCCGGCTCCGGCAGCCGGCGGTCTCATGCGAGCGTCCGGCGGAATGGCTTTCGGGTGCCATCTTTGTCCGGCAAGCTAGGCACCCGAAGCGTTGTTTGTCAAACAATTTTTGATTGACCGATCAATCATTTTTTGATGACTTCCGTACACCTCTCACGTCAGGGCCTTCCATGTCCGATCTCGATCTCTGCTATATGCCCGCCGCGGAAGCGCTCCGCCGTTTCAGGAGCCGCACGCTTTCACCGGTCGAACTGCTTGAGGCGCAGTTGCGGCGTATCGACGAGACCAGGGACAGCATCAACGCCGTCTGCTTCGTCTATGCCGAAGAGGCGATGGCCGAGGCGCGCAAGGCGGAGGACCGCTATACAGCGGCTGTCACCGACCTTCGTCCCCTCGAAGGGCTGCCGACGGGCATCAAGGACGAGAACACCATCGCCGGCAAGGTGACGACGTTCGGATCGCTGATCTACAAGGACAATGTCGCGCAGACAACGACGCCGGTGGTGCAGCGGCTCATCGATGCCGGCGTGGTCGTGCACGGGCGCACCACCACGCCGGAATTCTCCTCGGAGGGCTTCACCCATTCGCGCCTGTGGGGCGTGACCCGCAATCCCTGGAACCTCGACTATACCCCCGGCGGCTCCTCCGGCGGATCGGGGGCCGCCCTCGCCGGCGGCATGGCTACCTTGGCCACCGGCTCCGACATCGGCGGCTCGATCCGCATCCCGGCGTCCGCCTGCGGCCTCGTCGGCTTCAAGCCGCCCTACGGCCGCAACCCGGCGACGCCCCCGTTCAACCTCGATTTCTACAACCACCCCGGCCCGATGGCGCGCTCGGTGGAGGATTGCCTGCTGATGCAGAACGTCATGTGCGGACCGCATCCCAACGACATCGCCTCGCTGAAACCGAAACTGGAGTTGCCCGTCGATCGCCGCGGCGTCCGCGGCTGGAAGATCGCCTGCTCGCTCGACCTCGGTCATTACGAGGTCGACGACGACGTCCGCCGCAACACGCTCGCTGCCCTCGACGTCTTCCGCTCCCTCGGCGCCGAGGTGGTGGAGGTCGACCTGGGCTGGACGAAAAAGACCGAGAAGGCCGCCGACGACTACCTGCGCACGATCTTCGGGGCCTGGGTAGCCGAATATCTCGACGAGCGGGCCGCGATGCTGACCAAATACGGCAGGGCCTTCGCGCAGGCGTCGCAGACGGCGACGCCGCGGGATTTCCTGGCTTCGCTCTACACGGCCGGAGAGATGTATTCGACTTTCGGGCCGCTGATGGAAAACTTCGATGTCTTCGTTTGCCCGACGCTGGCGCTGCCGGCCGTCGGCGCCGAGCACGATCCGGCGAACGGGCTGACGATCAATGGCAAGCCCGTCGATCCACGCTATGGCTGGATCATGACCTATCCCTTCAACATGCTGAGCCGCTGCCCGGTGCTCAGCGTGCCGTCCGGCCACGCCGCCAACGGGGTCCCCACCGGCATCCAGATCGTCGGCAAGACCTACAGCGATGCGGATGTCTTCCGCGCTGGCCTTGCTTTCGAGACGGCGGTCGGCGGATGGTTCACCCGGCCCGAAGCGCGGCCGCGCATTCCCGCCGCCGCCTGAAAACGCAGTCGTGCGGCGACACTCCGCTCCCGCCCTCAATGTGATGTCCTGCGATGAAAACCGTCTACTCCCCGCGCCACGTCCTGCAGAACGCCGAGGCGGAATTCATCCGCGGCAGGAAGGTGCCGAGCTTCGAGATGCCGCGCCGGGCGGAGCTCGTCCTGGAGCGGGTCAACGCCGTTTCCCTGGGGCCTGTGATCGAGCCGAAGAGTTTCGGGACCGATCCGATCCTCAAGGTGCATGACCGCGACTTCGTCACGTTTCTCGCTACTGCCTGGGAGACGTGGTCGACCGAGAACGGGCCGATCGACGCCTTCCCCAACGCCTGGCCGCCGCCGCGTTCGTCGCGGGTGCGGACGAACCGTCCGGGCGCGGAACTCGGCCGCTATTGCATCGACCTGTCGAGCCCGATCATGGCCGGCACCTGGACGGCGGCAACCGCCGGCGCCGACACCGCGCTCACGGCCATGGAGATCGCGGCAGGGCCGGACAAAAGCGCCTTCGCTCTGTGCCGCCCGCCCGGCCATCATGCGGGCCGCGACTATTTCGGCGGCTACTGCTTCCTCAACAACGCGGCGATCGCCGCACAGGCCTGGCTCGATCGGGGTCTCGACAAGGTCGCGGTGCTCGACGTCGACTACCATCATGGCAACGGCACGCAGGACATCTTCCACGACCGCGCCGACGTGCTGACGGTCTCGATCCATGCCGATCCGCAACACGAATATCCCTATTACAGCGGCTACGCCGACGAGACCGGCGAAGGCGAAGGCGCCGGCTTCAACCTCAACATACCGCTCGCCTGGGGCTCGGACTACGCGACCTACGCTCCGGCGCTTGCCGAAGCGCTTGCACGGATCGCCGGCTTCGGGGCAGAGGCGCTGGTCGTCTCGCTCGGTGTCGACACGTTCGGCGGCGACCCGATCTCGCGTTTTCGCCTGGTCAACGCCGATTTCACCACGATGGGCCGGACAATCGCCAGCCTCGGCATCCCGACCCTGTTCGTGATGGAGGGCGGCTATGCGGTCGAGGACATCGGCGTCAACGCCGTCAACGTGCTGACCGGCTTCGAGGCCGCGCGCTGAGCAAGCGCGTCAGAAATCCTCGGGAAAGATGGCGCGCAGGAAGGCGAAGCATGCTTGCTTGGCCGCCGCCTGTCCGGCCGGGCCGGCATTGTCCATGACCAGGTTGGCGATCCAGAAACCGTCGATCATGGCGTTGAGCGAGCGTGCCACCTGTCCCGCGTCAACCTTCACGCCCCGCGCCTCGGCGAGCGCGGCGACATCGGCCTCGGCATAGGCGTTGTAGCGCGCCTTCAGCTCGGCGCAGCGCTTGCGGTAGCTCGGCACGCGCACGGACTCGGCCCAGAAGGCGAGCCAGAACGCCAGCCGCCGGGCGCTCGCGACCTTGCCGCCGAAATCGCTCTCGATCATGGTCTTGAGGCGCGCGGCCGGCGTGCCGGCGTCGAGCTTGAGCGCCTGCTCATACTCCTCGACCGTGTAGTCGAGCGCGGCGAGGATGATGCCTTCCTTCGAGTTGAAGTGGAAGGAAACGACGCCGTAGCTACATCCGGCCTCGGCCGCGATGCTGCGGATCGTGATCCCCACCAGTCCCTCGCGCGCGATCACCGCCACGGCGGCGTCCAGCAGGCTCTGGCGGCGCTCCGCCACCTGGTCCTCGCGGGTCAGGGCAGCGCCGTTGCGTCCCTTCGCTTTCTGCTTCAGCGCGGTTCGGCCCATGCGAAACGAGGTTCCATCGAGAGTTTCTTATGAACGGCTGCCGGGCGGCCAGGCAACCGTAGGGTGAGCGGCAGCAGAAACCTCTGTGTCGATACCGGAGGAATGTCAATCGAGCCGGGTTGCCATGTCCGGACGCGTTCTCATACCGGATCGGCCAGCTTGAGAAACCGCGCGGCATTGTCGTGCAGCCATTTGCGCTTGACCGCGTCTTCCATCGACAAGGCCTTCAGCTCTTCGACAGCCGCGGCGGCCGGCATCATCGGAAAACTCGACCCGAAGATCATCTTGTCCTGCAAGATGGTGCGACCGTATTGCAGCAGCGGCTCGTAGCCCGAATGCGGCTTTGCCAGCAGCTTCGGCCGCACCGCAAGCACGCCGATATAGAGCGTCGGGTGCCGCCAGCACACGCCGATCAGCTCCGTGACCCACGGCCAGCCCGGCGGCGAGGCGCAGACCCGCAGCCCCGGAAACGCGACCATCACCTCGTCCAGATATTCCGGCCGGCCATAGGACATCGGCGTCGACGTCGCGAAGTTGATGCCGCAGTGGATGTTCACCGGCACGTCGAGCTCCAGCGCCTTTTCATAGAGCGGATGGAGCAAGGGATCGTTCGGCCGCAGCTTCAGTTCGAAGCATTGCAGGTTGAGCCCGCGCAGCCCGAGATTGCGGACGGCGTGGTCGAATTCGTCGACCGCCGCCTTGCCCTTGTGCGGGTCGACGCCGGCGAAGCCGAGATAGCGCGGGCCGTGGGCACGGCAGAAGTCGGCCACGGTCTCGTTGGCAATCCTGAAGCCGAAGGTCGTCTCCACGTCGCGCGCCTTCAGCACCACATGACGCGCGCCCAGCGCCTCGTAGGTCGCGAGATAGGTCTCGACATCAGCCGCCGCGCTGCTTTCGGCCGATCGGCGTTCGCTCGCCGCATAGACGCGCCGGTAATTCTGAAGATGCGGCGCCGGCGGGTTGAAGCCGGGTGCCGGCGGGCGGCTGGAGAAGTCGATCAGCATTCCTCAGCTCCAGCGCTTGCGGTCGGCGAGGATGACCCTTGCGGCGTTGTGTCCCGGCATGCCGGTGACGCCGCCGCCCGGATGCGTCGAGGCTCCGCACTGGTAAAGATGCGCGACCGGGCTGCGGTAATCGGAAAAATGCGCGGCAGGGCGGCGGAAGAACATCTGGTCGGCGCTGATCTCGCCGTGATGCACATGGCCGTTGGGCAGGTCGAAGATCCGCTCCAGGTCGAGCGGGGTCAGTACCTGGTGATGGAGGATATGCCTGCGGATCTGCGGGAATTGGCCCTCCAGCACCCACAGGACCCTGGCGTAGAGCTCGTCGCGCCGCTCGTCCCAGGTTCCCTCCGCCAGGGTGTATGGCGCATGCCCGCCGAAGACCGTCATCACATGATGCCCCCGCGGCGCCAGCGACGGATCGGCCAGCGTCGGCACCTTGACGATCAGGAACGGGCTTTCCGCCATGCCGCCCTGGCACGACTGGCGATGCGCCTCCTCCATGTAGTCCAGGCTGGGGGCGATGGTGAGCTGGATCGGATAGTCGAAGCCGATCTCCGCCGCCGGGAAGGATGGGCATTCGGGCAGGCCGTCCAGCGCCAGATTGACGCGGAAGACCGTGGATTCGGTGCGCATCGCGCGTATGTCGCGCAAAAATTCCTCCGGCAGGCCGGCGCCATCCAGCAGCTTCAGGAAGGTCGTCCTGGCATTGGCGTTGGAAACCACGATCTTTGCGAAAAGCTCCTCTCCGCCCCCCAGCCTGACGCCGCGCGCGAGGCCGGACGTGCTCAGGATTCTCTCGACCTCGGCGCCGGTGCGGACCTCCATGCCATGCGCTTCGCCGGACCGGCGGATGGCATCGGAGATCGCGCCCATGCCGCCTTTCACGAAGCCCGACGGACCGGCGGCGGTGGTGTTGTCGCGCACGATGCCCCTGGCGAGCATATAGGCCGACCCCGGCGTCTTGAGGCTGGAGTTCGCGCCACCGCCGCCGGCGAAGAAGCCCAGCACCAGCTTGACCTCGTCGGCTTCGAACCAGCGGCCGAGATAGTCGTAGGCGCTCAGCGTCAGCAAATTGTAGATGTCGTAGAAGCGGCTGCCGATCTTTCGGAAGCGCCAGGCGAAAGCGGCGAGCCGGCCGACGTCGGCGAGCTTGCCGCTGCCGGGATCGACGGGGATCTCGAAGATGAGCTGCTTCATGAAGGGCGCCAGCCCCAGCATGTGCTCGCGATAGGCCGGATAGGCGGCCGCGTCGCGTGCCGAAAACCTGGCGATCTCGGCGTGGAATTTTTCCGGGTCGCCCCACATGGTGAAATAGCGGCCGCCCTCCAGCGGAAAGACGCTCGGCGCCGATGGAATGACCTCGAAGCCATATTTCGGCAGCTCGAGGTCGAGAATCACCTTCGGCTGCATCAGCCCCATGACGTAGGAAGCCGTGGAGACCTTGTATCCCGGCCAGACTTCTTCCGTGACCGCGGCGCCGCCGGTCAGATGGCGCCGCTCAAGCACGCACACCTTTACCCCGGCCCGCGCCAGATAGGCGCCGCAGACCAGGCCGTTGTGGCCGCCGCCGACAATGATCGCGTCATAGTGCCGGCTCATGCGCTCATCCCTGGATCCAACGGTTCTCGACACGATCGAAGCTTCCGGCGCGCAGGTCCGCCACTCCGGTGGAAAGCTGCGGCTTGGCGATCTTCAGCGATGCCGTGCGCGGGAACTCTTCGATGAAGGCATAGAAGCGCGGCACCTTGAACGGCGCCAGCCCCTGCCCCGCCCCGGCGATGATGGCGCGGACCGTCTCGTCGGAGCGGGCGAAACCGTTCTTGAGCTTGATGTAGGCCTTGACCTCCTCGCCGCGCAGCGCGTCGGGCACGCCGATCACCGCGGCCTCGGCCACCATCGCGATGGCGTTCAGCACCGACTCGACCTCGCGAGCGGCGATGTTTTCGGCGCTGCGGCGGATCATGTCCTTCTTGCGGCCGACGATGTAAAAATTGCCGTCGCGGTCCGTGCGAAACAGGTCGCCAGTGCGGAACCAGCCGTCGGTGAATACCTCGGCCGTCGCCTCGGGATTGTTGTAGTAGCCGAGCATGATGCCCGGCCCCCGCACCAGCAGCTCGCCGGTCTCGCCGGCGGCGAGCGCGCGGCCCTCGTCGTCGACGATCCTGCATTCCCGGAACGGGCAAGGCACGCCGCAGGAGCCGGACCCCACCATGTCGCTGCGCTCAATCGGCATGAACATCGCCGGTCCGAGTTCGGTCATGCCGAACGCTTCGCGGGCGTTGAGGTCGTAGCGGGCCTCCAACTTCGCATGCAGGTCGCGCGGCACGCCGTAGACGTTGGAACGGATGATCTCGTTGTCGGCATCGTCCGGATGGTCGGGCTGGCTGTGCAGCACCCAGGGCAGCAGGCAGAACTGGATGCGGTAGCGCCGCACCCACTCCATGAAACGGCTGGTGCTCTGACGAGCCGCCACATAGAGCGTGCCGCGCTGAAAGATGGTCATCAGCAGCAGCCATTGCGGGTCCATATAGAAGAACGGGGTCGAGGCGAGGATGCGCCGGTAGTCCCGGCCGTCGCGCAACGCGTTCACCTTGCCGGCGCTGATCCAGTAGCGCTGCGTCAGCATGCAGCCCTTCGGGAAGCCGCTGGTGCCGGATGTGAACTGGATGTTGAGCAGGTCGTCATGGCCGACCGGCTCCGGCGCCGCGAAAACGCCGCGCGGCCGCGCCGCCAGTTTTTCCCAGGCCACCATGCCCGGCTCGGCGCCGCCGACCACGATTATGTGCGAGAGTGCAATGTCGATCTGGCCGCTGTCGCGGGCGGCAAAAATCACAGGCAGGCAGTCCCTGTGGGTGACGATCCAGGTGAGCTCCGCCAGGTTGACCACATGCGCCAGCTCGCGCTCGCGATAGCTGACGTTGATCGGCGCCATCACCGCGCCGATGCGGCCGATGGCGAGCCAGGTGAGCGGCATGGCGGCGATGTTCGGCAGCATGACGCCGACATGCGTACCCTTGGTCATGCCCGCCGCCAGCAGCTCGGCCGCGAGCCCGTTGACGCTGCGCCGCATGCCCTCGTAGGTGATGGACTCGCCGGATTCGAAGAAATCCCACAGCAGCGCGTCGCCGGCCTCCTCCGCCGCGGCGTCGATCAGCGCGCCGATGTTGTCCGGCAGCGGTTCCGCCTCTATGCGCCGCCGCCGTTCCGCATAGTCGGGCACCGGCGTCGCCAGCACCTCCTGCCTCTTGCCCATCTTCCGCTCCGTGCCGGATATGGAAAAGCCTCCCGCCGCGGCAGGAGGTTTTCTGCTCAGTGGGCGAACCAGATCGCCTTGAGGTCGGAATATTTGTCCATCGCGTGCAACGACTTGTCGCGGCCGAAGCCGGACTGCTTGAAGCCGCCGAACGGCACGGAGAACAGGCCGCGGTCGAAGCAGTTGACCCAGACGACGCCCGCCTTGATGGCCTTGGCGGCGCGGTGGGCGTTCTTCACGCTGCCCGTCCAGACGCCGGCGGCGAGGCCGTAGATGGTGTCGTTGGCAACCGTCATCGCCTCGTCGAAATCGCGCACCGTGATGGTCGAGAGCACCGGCCCGAATATCTCTTCCCGCGCGATCTTCATGGTGTTGGCGACGGAATCGAACACGGTCGGCTCGACGTAGAAGCCGCCGCTCTCCTGTTTGACGCGGCGGCCGCCAGCCACCACACTGGCGCCGTCGGCACGCCCGGCGTCGATGTAGCCGAGCACCCGCGTCATCTGCTCCTCGGTGACCAGCGAGCCGAGCCTGGTCGCGGGATCGAGCGGATCGCCCGGAGTCAGCGCCGCTGCGTGCGCCATCACCTTTTCCAGCAGCTTGTCCTTGATCCTGTCCTCGACGATCAGGCGTGAGCCGGCATTGCAGACCTGGCCGGCATTGGCGAAGATGCCGGCGGCGATCGTCTGCGCGGCCAGATCGAGATCGTCGCAATCGGCCAGCACCACCTGCGGCGATTTTCCGCCCAGTTCCAGGCCGATGCGCTTGATGTTGGACTGGCCGGAATACTGCATGAAATAGGCGCCGACCTCGGTCGAGCCGGTGAAGCCGACGCAATCGACGTCCATGTGCAGGCCGAGCGCCTTGCCGGCGATGTGGCCGAGCCCCGGGACGACGTTGAGCACGCCCTTGGGGATGCCCGCCTCGATCGCGATCTCGGCGATCCTCAGCGCCGTGAACGGTGACTGCTCGGCGGGCTTCAGCACCACCGAATTGCCGGTGGCGAGCGCCGGGCCGAGCTTCCAGGCCGCCATCGACAGCGGATAATTCCACGGCACCACCGCGGCGACAACGCCGAGCGGCTCGCGCACGACCAGCGTGGTCATGTCGTGCGCCGTGGCCGCCACCTCGCCATAGACCTTGTCGATCGCCTCGGCATACCAGGCGATGCAGTTCGCCGCGCTCGGCACGTCACCGTTGAAGCTGTTGGCGATCGGCTTGCCGACATTCAGCGTCTCCAGCAGCGCCAGCTCCTCGCGGTTGGCGAGAATGAGCTCGGAGAAGCGCATGAGCACCTTCTTGCGCTCGACCGGCGGCACGCGCGACCAGACGCCGGCTTCGAAGGCCGCGCGCGCGGACCGGACCGCCGCATCCACGTCGGCATCGCCGCAGGAGGCCACCCTGGCAACCAGCCGGCCGTCGCCCGGGAAAATGCAGTCGAACGTCTCGCTGGTTCTCGCATCGACAAAGCCGCCGTCGATGAACGGGCGCGACGGAAGCTTTGCGGCCTTCGCCTTCTGATGCCATTCGGTCGTCGTTATCGTCATTGCCGCTCTCCTTGGTTCCCGGATGCCGCGCTACCCGCGGCCTAGAAAATCTCACCGCGCGCAAGCTCGTCGGCCGCCCGCAGGATGCCCTGCCTCAGGATGGCGACCATCTCGTCGATCTGCGCGCGCGTGATGATCAGCGGCGGCGACAGCACGCACATATGGCCGATCGGCCGGACGATGAGGCCAAGGTCGAAACAGATGGCATCGATGCGCGCGCCGAGCCTGCGGTCCAGGTCGCCGGCGACCGCGCGTTCCGTATCGGCGAGGCATTCCACGCAGCCGACCAGCCCGCTCGCCCGCACGTCGGCGACCAGCGGCAGGCCGGACAGGCTGTTCAGCGCCTCGGCGAAATAGCCGGACACGTCGCGAACGTGGTCGAGGATGCCTTCTCCTTCAATGACCTTGATGTTGGCCAGCGCCGCGGCGCAGCTCACCGGATGGCCGGTATAGGTATAGCCGTTGGTGAAGGAGCTGCCCCGGGCGTTGTCGCCGCTGACGCGCGCCAGCAGCCGTTCGGAGATCGCCAGCCCGCCGAGCGGCACGTAGCCGGAGGTGACGCCCTTGGCGAAGGTGATGATGTCGGGCACCACGCCGAACACTTTTTCCGACGCGAACCATTCGCCGCAGCGGCCGAAGGCGGTGACGACCTCGTCCGAGATGTAGACGATGTCGTTCGCCTCGCAGATCGCCTTGATGCGGGCGTGATAGCCTTTCGGCGGGATGATGACGCCGCCGGAGGCCTGCAGCGGCTCGGCGAGAAACGCCGCCACCGTGTCCGGCCCGAGCTCGGCGAGCTTGCTGCTGAACTCGTCGACGAGAAAGTCGAGGAACTCGGCCTCGGACCGGCCCTCGGCCAGCCGCATGTTGGGACTGGAGATGAAGGCGATCCGGTCCTGCCGGATATCGAAATTGGGCCAGTTGCCCTCGCGGCCCGAGCAGGCGGCCGTCAGGCTGGTGCTGCCGTGATAGCCGTCCTTGCGCACGATGATGCGCTTCTTCAGGGGCCGGCCGAGCACGTTGTTGAAGAACTCGGTGAACCTGAGCGCCGTGTCGACGGCGGTCGATCCGCCGGTGGTGAAGAAGACCCGGTCGAGGTCGCCCGGCGTCATCGCCGCGATCCGCGCCGAGAGTTCCGCGGCCGGCGAATTCACGGTGTACCAGGGCGAATTGTAGGAAAGCCGCAGCGCCTGCTCGGACATCGCATCCGCGATTTCCCTGCGGGCGTAGCCGATCTGCGTGCACCACATGCCGGCCGGTCCGTCGATCAGCCTGCGGCCGTTCGTTCCGACCACATGGATGCCCTCGCCATAGGCCAGAAGCGGGCGGCTTGTGGAGCCAAGCTTGGCCATTTCTTCCGCCGGCGACAGGAGATGACGGCGCGCGTCCATCTCCCGCTCCAGCGCGCCGACTTGTGCCCCATCCATGATTCCGCCCTTCGTACGTGTTCGTGCGCCGCACGAATAAAATGCTGTTCCGTCAAATGGTTACGCGCAGATCGGTATTCGTCCGAAAACGCAAGATCGGCTTCATTCGAGATCGGAAACGAGCCGGCCTGATCGGGCGGCATATTGCTTCGGGGCGCCTATCCTGTCAACAAATTGATTGCTTGATCAATCAAAATTTGACGCGGATGCTGCGTATCGGGCGTCCGGGTCGGCAATCCAGGAACTGGCCTCGGAGGTCGTAGACGATCAACGCTCTGGCCAAGCCGCTCCCCTACGGATTATGTAACGGCTGGGGACTGGAGGGGGCGGCTGGGATGGCAGGAGACGAGGACAAGCTCGAGGCGGAGATCCTCGCGGCCGAAGCGGAGCGTCTGCGCCGCGAGGGCGAATATACCAAGGAACACGGCAAATATGTCGCCGCCTCCTGGGATAGAGCCTCTACCGGCCTCATCACTATCGGCGTATTTACGCCCATGATCGGCTTTCTCTACCGGATCAGCAACGTGGTGATGCTCACTGCACTGGATCTTGCCTTTGCCGTAGCCGTTTGCCTCGCTGGGGCATTTGCCCTACATATGTTTGGACGACGTGCGCTTGAGAAAGGACTAGGCACATGACGCCGGATGTCCTCGTGCTTGCCGCAGGTGTGGTCGCAGTTGTCGCCTGGGCGGGCATCGGTCTGTGGAAGTTCGAGAAGCGCGTGGACAGACTCCGCGTCGATCGAGAGAATTTGGACGTTCGGTTCAGAGCCTACCGAGATCGCCAAGCTGCGACAGCTGAGGGCGATAAAACCTCGGAAACGGCTCTTTCGGAGGACTTCCGAAATCTCGGAGATCAAATCCGGCGTCTTGCCGATGAGCTAAGCCTCGTCGATGAGCAAAAAGGAAAATCGGGCGAACCGTCACCGACAGCGACCGAGCAGCCACAGCGGAACATCCAGGACACTCGCCAGCGCGCGTCCCTGCTGATTTCACGATAGCTCGACCTTCGCTCCCCGCTTCAAGCCTCGCCTGTCGCCCGACCGGCGCCCATCGCAACATCCAGTCCCCGCCGCGCGAACCGGCCTGCGAGCGGCGCGAGGCGGGCGGCGTCTTCGCCTGACGCATTGCCCTGGCGGGCGCGGTCGGTGATGCCGACGAAGATCACGGCGAAGCGGAACAGCGCAAAGGCGACGTGAAAGGGTTTCAACGCCGCCGTCGGCATGGCATTGGCGAAGTAGTGTTCGACGAACGTCACCTGCTCGGGAATGCCCAGGGCGGTGCGGTCGAGGCCCAGTATGCCGCCATATTCGTCCGGCGCGGTGTTCCACGGCATGCAGCAGAAGCCGAGGTCGGCGAGCGGATGGCCGAGCGTCGACAGTTCCCAGTCGAGGACCGCCACGACGCGCGGCTCCGCCGGATGAAACATCAAATTGCCGAGCCGGAAGTCGCCATGGGCGATCGACACCTGGCCGTCGTCCGGCGGCAGGTTGCCGGCCAGCCAGTCCGAGAGCTCGTCGAGGTCCGGAATGTTCTTGGTCGGCGAGTCCCGCCACTGCCCGCTCCAGCGCGCGAGCTGGCGCTCGAAATAATTGCCGGGGCGGCCGAAATCCGAAAGACCGACGACGTCGGGCCGCACGGCGTGCAGCTTCGCCAACGTCCCGGCCATGGCGCGATAGAGAGCCTCGCGCTCCTTCGGCGTGCAACCGGGCAGAGCCGCGTCGTGGAAGACGCGGCCTTCCACCCGCTCCATCAGATAGAACGGGGTTCCCAGCGGCTCCGCCTCGGCATGGAAGAGGATCGGTGCAGGCACCGGCACGTTCGTGCCGGCGAGCGCGCGCAGGACGCGGAACTCGCGGTCGACGGCGTGCGCGCCGCGCAGGATCGGCCCCAACGGCTGCTTGCGCAGCACCATGCGCCGTTCGGCGAAATCGACGAAATAGGTCGGGTTGGACTGGCCGCCGCCGATGCGCTCCAGCCCGAGCGCGCCGTCCCCGCCGAGCTCCGCCGCCAGGAAGCGCGAAAGCGCCGCCGGATCGAAGTCAATCTTGTCCAAGACCGTCCCCGTTCACCGCAGGTATTCTCCGTCGCCGATCAGGATGCCGCCGCCCGATCGCGCAGCACGAATTTCTGGATCTTTCCCGTCGCCGTTTTCGGCAATTCGCCGAAGACGAAGCGGCGCGGCACCTTGAAGCCCGCCAGCCTTTCGCGGCAGAACAGGCGCAGTTCATCGGGATCGACCTGCGCGTCCGGCTTCAGCTCGAGGAACGCGCACGGCACCTCGCCCCATTTCGGATCTGCCGCCGCGACCACCGCGGCCAGCATCACGGCCGGATGCTGGTGCAGCACGCTCTCCACCTCCAGGCTGGAGATGTTCTCGCCGCCGGAAATGATGATGTCCTTGGAGCGGTCCTTGAGCTCGATGGCGCCGTCGGCGTGGCGCACGGCGAGGTCGCCGGTGTGGAACCAGCCGCCGGCGAAGGCGGATTCGGTCGCCGCGGCGTCGCGGTAGTAGCCGGCCATCAGCGTATTGCCGGCAAGCACGATCTCGCCCATCGACGTGCCGTCGGCGGCGACGTCGGTGCCTTCCGCGTCGACGACGCGGACGCGGTTCGCCGTCGCATGGCTGACACCCTGGCGGGCGAGGAAGGCCGCCTTGTCGCCGGCCGGCGCGTCTTCCAGGGCGTCGGACAGCGTGCACAGCGTCGCCGGCCCGTAGGATTCGGTGAGGCCGTAGAGATGGACGATGTCGATGCCGAGCGCGTCGAGCTGCTCGATCAGGGTCGCGGTCGGCGCTGCACCACCGGTGCCGACCAGCACCCGCCTATCCGGCCGGCGCAGCGCGCGGTCGGGGTGGTAAAGCAGCATGTAGAGCACCACCGGCGCGCAGGCGAAATGCGTCACCCCTTCCGCCTCGATCGCCCGGAAGATCAGGCCGGGCTCGACCTTGTCCAGGCAGACATGGACGCCGCCCGCCGCCGTCACCGCCCAGGTGTGGCACCAGCCGTTGCAGTGGAACATCGGCAGCGTCCACAGATAGACGCTGTGCCGGGTGAAACCGAGCGCGGTGACGTTGCCCAGCGCGTTCAGATAGGCACCGCGATGATGGTAGACCGCGCCCTTCGGCCGGCCGGTGGTGCCGGAGGTGTAGTTGATGCAGAGCGGCTGCCATTCGTCGGTCACGCCGGTGACGGCGAAGTTCTGCGCCTCGCCGTCGTCGGTCAGCAGGTCCAGCGTCTCGGCATCGTCGGCGCCGGCATCGGCAAGCAGCACGACGCGTACCCCGGCGCGACGGCCGGCATCGCGGGCAACGACGGCGCAGGACGCGTCGGCGACCAGCACGCGGCTTTCGCAATGGCCGAGGATGTAGGCGACCGTGTCGGCGTCGAGCCGGGTGTTGATGCTGTTCAGCACGGCCCCGATCGCCGGCACGGCATAGTGGGCTGCGAGCATCTCGGGCCGGTTGACGCACATGAACGAGACGACGTCGCCCTGTCCGATCCCTTCGCCGGCCAGCCAGGCCGAAAGCCGTGCCGCGATCCCGGCGAAGCCGCGATAGGTCCAGCGCCGCTCCCGCCAGATCACCGCGGTGCGCCCGCCATGCGCCTCGACGGCACGCACCAGGAAATCGGCGGGCGAAAGCGGCCGGAAGTTGGCGGCGCGCGGCGTCAGATGCGGCTCGCTACGCACCGGACCCCTCCCCTTCGACCGGCCATGACCAGAAGTCGGCGCCCTCCTCGGCAAGCTGGCGGTTCAGCACCATCTTGTGGACCTCGTCGGCGCCGTCGACCAGCCGCGCCTGGCGGGCGTAGCGGTAGATCCATTCGAGCACGGTGTCCTTGGAGTAACCGCGCGCGCCGTTGATCTGGATGCCGACGTCGGCCGCGTCGTGCAGCAGGTTGGCGACATGCACCTTGCCCATCGACACCTCCTTGCGGGCGAAGCCGCCGCGGTCGAGCTCCCAGGCGGCCTTCATCACCAGCAGCCGGCCGATCTCGATGCGCATGGCGAGATCCCCCAGCATCATCTGCACGCTCTCGCGGTCGGCCAGCCGGACGCCGAAGCCGCTGCGCTCGGCGGCGTATTCCCGGGCGATCTCGACGCAGCGCTTGGAAAGGCCCAGCCAGCGCATGCAGTGCGTCAGCCGCGCCGGCCCGAGCCGCACCTGCGTGACCTTCATCCCGCGGCCCAGCCCGCCGAGGATGTTCTCCTCGGGGATCTCCAGCCCGTCGAACTCCAGCTCGCAATGGCCGCCGTGCTCCTCCGGCCCCATGATCCCGATGCGGCGGACGATGCGCCAGCCCGGCTGGTCCTTGTGATAGAGGAAGGCGGTGAGGCCGTGGCGCGCATCGTCGGAGGAGCGCGCGATCAGGATGAAATGGCTCGCCCCCTCTGCCCCGGTGATGAACCATTTTCGGCCGGTCACGACATAGCCGCCGCCGCGCTTCTCCGCCCTGGTGCGGATCATCGAGGGGTCCGAGCCGCCGCCCGGATGCGGCTCCGTCATGGCGATTGCGGATCGCACCTTGCCGTCGACGATCGGCTTCAGCCACTTCTCCTTCTGCCCGGGCGTGCCCAGCGCCTCCAGCACCATCATGTTGCCGTCGTCGGGCGCGGCCGAATTGAACACCACCGGCCCGAAGATCGAGCGGTTCATCGCCTCGTAGCAGACCGCCATGCCGACCTTGCCGAGCCCCTGTCCGCCGCTTTCCGGCTTGAGCTGCAGGCACCACAGGCCTTCGGCACGCGCCTTCTCGCGCAGCGGCTCCAGCACGGACAGAGCGATGTTGCCGTGCCCGTCATAGGCGGACGGGTCCGCCTCCAGCGGCAGGATGTGCTCGTCGACGAAGGCGGCGATGCGCGTACGGAAATCCTCGACGCGAGCCGGAATGCGAAAATCCATGGTCCGCTCCTAAAGCGAGGACAGCAGATGGCCGCCGTCTACGGCGACCACCGCACCCGTCATGTAGCCCCCGGCGTCGGAGGCGAGCAGCAGCAGCGGGCCGTCGAGGTCTTCCGGCCGGCCCAGCCGCCGCTGCGGTATGCGCCTGATCATCGCCTCGCCGGCCGGCGTCGCGAAGAAGTCGCGGTTGATGTCTGTCTCGACATAGCCCGGGCAGAGCGCGTTGACGCGGATGCCGAAGCGCGCCCATTCCAGCGCCAGCGCCTTGGTCAGCTGGATCAACCCCGCCTTCGACGCCGAATAGGCGGAGAGGTCGCCGGCGACGCGCAGCCCGGCGATGGACGCGACGTTGACGATCGCGCCGCCGCGCCCCGCTGCCTTCATGGCCGCCGCCGCATGTTTTGCGACCAGGAACGCGCCCTTCAGGTTGACGTCGAAGACGGCGTCCCACGCCTCCTCGCTGAGCTCCAGCGCCCGGCCGGCGCCGCTGACGCCGGCATTGTTGACGACGATGTCGAACGGCTCGGCGCCGGCGAAGGCAGCGGCGACGCTGCCGGCATCGGCGACGTCGAGCGCAATCGCGCGAGCCGTCCCGCCGGCCTCGCGGATATCGGCGCAGACCTTCTCCAGCGCATCGATACGGCGGGCCGCAAGCGCGACCGCCGCGCCCTGCGCCGCCAGCAGCCGCGCGAAATGCAGTCCCAGCCCGCCGGAGGCGCCGGTCACCAGGGCGGATTTGCCCGAAAGGTCGTTCGTCATCCTCGCCTCCCAGCGCGGGCCGGCATCAGGCCGCCCGCCGATGGAAAGGTGGCACGCGAAAAATCCGCGCGCCAGCCGTTCCAGCATCCATCAGGGCTTCAGCGTCTCCACGAACCAGTCGCGCGCCATGGCGGCGGCCACCTTCACCTTCGACTGATCGGAATAAAGCGTCATGTGCGAGGTGTGCGGCAGCACCTCCAGCTTCTTCCTGGCCGACGGAATCTGGTTGAAGGCGCCGATCTCCAGGTCCCACAGGGTGAGATCGTCGCCCTCCGCCACGATCATCAGTGTCGGCGTGTTGTAGATGCGCTTCACGAACGGGCCGACATCGTAATTCATGAGAAGATCGACCGACTCGACGGAACTCCTGTTCTCGTAGAGCGGCGCCTCCGAGGCCTTGATGGCCAGGAACGTGCGCACGGTCTCCGGGAAAGGCCAGGCGGAAACCTCCTCCGCCGAGTTCTCGGTGGCGTGCGGCAGATAGAGCCGCTCGCCGGTCTCGTAGCGCTGCTTGCGGTCGCGCAGCACCAGATCCCAGAGCGCGCGATATTCCATGGTCCCGTGGGCGCGGCGCATGTTCTCAAAGCCGTCGATCACCGGGATCTGGCTGACGATGGTTTTGACGCGCGGGTCGATGGCCGCGAGGATGAGCGCGTGGCCGCCGGAATAGGAGATGCCCCAGACGCCGATGCGCTCGGGATCGACGAGGTCGTGCCGCTCCAGGAAGCTGATGGCGTTCTGGTAGTCCTTCACCTGCGCCCACGGGTCGAGATGCTGGCGGTCGTCGCCGTCGCTGACGCCGAGATTGCGGTAGTCGAAGATCAGCGCGTTGATGCCGGCCTCGGCGAAGGCCTTGGCATAGGTCGGCATGACGATCTCGCGCACGTAGCACCAGCCGCCCGCCAGCACCACGGTGGGCGAGCGTTTCGTTTCGCTGGCGAGATACAGCCAGCCGCGCACCGTCGTGCCCTCCGACTTGAATTCCACGTCCACCCGTTTTGTCATTGCTTTCCTCTGCAGTTCGACAATCGATTGCATTTTCGTCCGAGAAATGAGTCCGCGCCGCGCCGTCAATTTCGATAGCAGACGTCGCGGGCGGCGCTCACGATCCGCGCCGCGTTGGGAATGAGATCGCGCTCCAGTCCGGAATGGTAGGGCATGGGCACCTCGGCCATGCCGACGCGCGCCACCGGCGCGTCGAGCCAGTCGAAGGCCTCTTCCATGATGCGCGCCGAGATCTCGGCACCGAAGCCGTAGCTGGCCCAGCCTTCATGCACGACGACGCAGCGGTTGGTCTTGCGCACCGAGGTCATGATGGTGTCGCCGTCGAGCGGCCTCAGGCTGCGCGGGTCGATCACTTCCGCCTCGATGCCGTCGCGCGAAAGCTCGCGCGCCGCCGCGAGTGCCACATCCACCATGGCCATGGTGGCGACGATGGTGACGTCCTTGCCGGGTCGCCGGATCGACGCCTTGCCGATCGGCAGGGCGTAAGCCGCCTCCGGCACCGTTCCCCGACTCTGCTGGTAGAGCAGCTTGTGCTCGATGAAGACCACCGGGTTGTCGTCGCGGATAGCTGCGGCGAGCAGGCCCTTTGCGTCATAGGGATTGGACGGCGCCAGCACCACCAGGCCAGGAATGTGCGCGAACCACGTCTCCAGCGACTGCGAGTGCTGCGCGCCGAGGCGGATGCCGCCGCCTTGCGGCCCGCGGATCACCAGCGGGATACGCGCCTCGCCGCCGAGCATGAAGCGCAGTTTCGCCGCCTGGTTGACGATCGCGTCCATCATGTGGGTGACGAAGTCGAAGAACTGCACCTCGACGATCGGCCGCAGGCCGGTCAGCGCCGCGCCGACGGCGGCGTTCGCCATCACGTTCTCCGAGATCGGCGTGTCGCGCACGCGCTCCGCCCCGAACGCCTGCTGCAGGCCGACGCTGCACTGGAACAGCCCGCCGATGCCGCCGACGTCCTCGCCGAGCAGGATCACGCTGTCGTCGCGCGCCATCTCCTGGTGCATAGCCTCGCGCAGCGCCTCGACATAGCCGATTTGCCGCGTGCCCGGTTCCGGCTCGGCTTCGGCCGGGGCGAGCGGCGCAATCACCGCCGGAAACAGGATATCCATCTCCGGCTCGGCCGCGGCTTCCGCATCGGCGATCGCCTGCTCGACCTCGGCATCGGCCTCCGCCCTGATGGCGTCTAGCCGCGCCTGGCCGACCTGCCGCTGCCGCAGCAGCGCCGCCATCGCGCCGATCGGGTCGCGTTGGCGCCACGCCTCTTCCTCCGCCTGCGGGCGGTAGCGTGGCAAATTGGTGCGCATCGAATGGTCGCCTGAGCGATAGGTCATCGCCTCGATCAGGCTCGGCCCGTCGCCGGCACGCGCCCGGACCACCGCCGCCTCGACGGCGGCCTTCACCGCCACCGCGTCGTTGCCGTCGATGGTCTCGCCGGGAATGCCATAGGCTGCGGCGCGCGCCGAAATGCGCGGAACGGCCGAGGCGCGCTCGACGGCAAGCGACAGGCCGTAGCCGTTGTTCTCGCACAGGAAGATCACCGGCAGTTTCCATAGTGCCGCCAGATTGAGCGCCTCGTGAAAAATGCCTTCGTTGGCGGCGCCATCGCCGAAGAAGGCGACACATACCTGTCTGGTGCCGCGGATGCTGGCCGAAAGTGCGGCACCCGTGCCGATGCCCAGTCCGGCGCCGACGATGCCGTTGGCGCCGAGCACGCCACGGTCGAGCGCGGCGATGTGCATCGAGCCGCCGAGCCCGTGGCCGTAGCCGGTGACGCGGCCGAACAGCTCGGCCATCATCTTGCCGGTGTCGGCGCCCTTGGCGATGCAGTGGCCGTGGCCGCGGTGGTGCGAGACGACGAAGTCGTCGTCGTCGAGCGCCGCGCAGGCGCCGACGGCGATCGCCTCCTGACCGACGCAGGAATGGGCGGTGCCCTTGATGACGCCCGACTTGAACAGTTCCGCCGCCCGCTCCTCGAAGCGGCGGATGCGCCACATGTCGAGAAGGAAGGTCTCGAGCCGGGCCGTCTCCAGCATGGGAGACACGCCCTGCCTGGCCGAGACCGCCCTTTCCCGACGCGCCAGGCTCATGAGAACAGGCACCCGCCGTTCACGTCGATGGTGGCGCCGGTGAGATAGGAGCCGTCCGGGCCGGCGAGGAAGGAAATCGCCGAGGCGATCTCCGACGGCTCGGCGGCGCGGCCGACCGGGATCTTGTCCCATTCGGTTTTCTTCATCGCCTCGAACGTGACGCCGCGCTTGGCCGCTTCCTCGTGCAGAGCGTCGAGATGCATGGAGGTCGCGACGTTGCCCGGCGCCACCGAGTTGACGCGGATCCTGTCGCCGGCGAGCTCGGCGGCGGCCGTGTGGGTGAGCGAGATGACCCCCGCCTTGGACGCGCAATAGGCGCCGAAGAAGCCGTGGCCGCTCTTGCCGTACCAGCTCGACACCGTGACGATCGAGGCGCCGTCGGCTGCCCTGAGCGCCGGGATGAAGTGTTTCATCAGCAAGAGGTTGGCGCGCAGGTTGATGTTGAAGACGCGGTCCCATTCCTCGACGTCGAGCGTCTCGATCGAGCCGACCTTCTGCAGCACGCCGGCGACCAGGCCGAGGAATTTCAGCGGCGCGCCGATCGCCGCGATCTCCCTGTCGATCGCGCCGTACTGCGCCGGGTCGGTGATGTCGGCGGAAACGCCGACCACCGTCGCCCCGGTGGAGGCGGCGACTTCCCGCGCCACCTCCTTCACCTTGTCGGTGAGGTCGACCAGAACCAGCGAAAAGCCGTCCCTGGCCAGCCGCTCGGCGGTGGCGCGGCCGATGCCGCCGGCAGCCCCCGTCAGAACTCCGGTGCGCGCGCTCATTGCAGGATCATCCCGCCGTCGATCAGCAGGACTTGACCGGTCATGTAATCCGACTGTTCCGACCACAGGAAGCGCACCGTGCCGACGACGTCCGACGGCTTGGCGACGCGGCCGAGCAGGATCTGGCTCGCCAGCGAGTTCATCGCCTCGCCCGGCACCGAGCTGGCACCCATGGCCAGCAGGTCGGCGTCCAGCTTTTCCCACAGCGGCGTGTCGACGACGCCGGGGCCGAAGGCATTGACGGTGATGCCCTTGCCGGCAAGCGCGCGCGCCGCCGCCTGGGTCAGGCTGATCACCGCCGCCTTGCTCGCCGAATAGGGTGCGAAGTCGGCAAAGCCGGTGCGCCCGGCCATAGAGGCGGTGTTGATGATCTTGCCCCTGGTGCCGTCCGCGATCATCGCCTTGGCGGCTTCCTGGATGCCGATCAGCACGCCCAGCGCGTTGACGTTCATGATCGCGTGCCAGGTCTTCTCGGTCGCTTCCAGGAAAGGCTCGGGCTTGTTGAAGCCGGCATTGTTGACCATCACGGCGATGCCGCCGAACTGCTTGCGGCAGGTGGCGATTGCGGCCTTCTGGTCGTCGCGGCTGGTCACGTCGACCCTGGCGAAGACGACGCGGCCCGGATGCGCCTGGCCGAGTTCGGCCACGGTGCGGCCGCCGACCTCCGGATCGATGTCGGCAATGACGACGCCGTAGCCGTCCTCCAGCAGCGTTGTGGCGATCTGCCGGCCGATGCCTCTGGCGGCGCCGGTGACGACGGCGCCCTTCCCTTGTGTGCTCATCTTCTCTTCTCCTCTCGAAATTTCGGATACTGGTCCGTCCGCCCGTCAGGCTTGCGCATGGCGCGTCCCTCCCTTGCGGCGTAGCTGATAGTCTAGCAGGAGCATCGCCAGCAGGATGGCGCCGGTCACGATGCTCTCGAACGATCCCGGAATGCCGCCGAGCGCCACCGCCGACGAGATCAGCCGGATGATGAGCGCGCCGAGCAGCACGTTGACGATAGTGCCGCGACCGCCCTCCAGCGGCACGCCGCCGACCACCGCGACGGTGATGCCGGCCAGCAGGAAGCCGTCGAAGCCGATGCCGGACGCGGAGCCGGAGCGCAGCGCGGCGAGGATGCCGGCCGTGGCGCCGAGCATCGCCGAGCCGGCGAAGGCGGCCATGTAGACCCGTGTGGTCGACACGCCGGAACCCCGCGCCCGCTCGACATTGCCGCCCACGGCATACATGGAGAGCCCGAGCTTGCTGTTGCGCATCAGCCAGCCGACGGACAGCACGATGGCGAAACCGATGATGCCGAGCAGCGTCACCGGTCCCCACGGAATGACCAGCGCGTCCGAAATGTGGAAGAGGTCCCCCGGCAGGATCGCCGGACGTTTCGGCGCGAGCACCAGCGCCAGGCCGCGCAAAGCGATCAGCATGCAGACCGTCAGCACCAGCGAGTTCACGCCGGTGCGGTCGATGACGTAGCCGATGACGGCGCCGTAGAGACCTGCCGTCAGCAGGGCGACGACGATGCCGAGCGTCAGCGAGGTTTCCGCCAGCGACAGCGCCACGATCGCGGCGACGGCGGCGACCGAGGCGACGGCAAGGTCGAGCTGTCCGACCACCATGGTCAGCATGATGCCGGTGCCGACCAGCGCGATCAGCCCGATGTTCTCGGTGATCGAGGCGGCGTTGGAGATCGTGGCGAAGCCCGGGACGGTGGCCGACAGCACGACCAGCAGGACGGCGCAGACGGCAAGCCTGACCTTGAAGCCGGCGTCGAGATCGAGCAGCCTGGTCATGGGTTGCGCGCCTTCAGCAGCGTCATCGACAACAGCACGCCGCCCGCCAGCAGACCTTTCATCAGATCGCGCACGCCGGCATCGATGCCGAGCAGCAGCATGATGTTGCCGAGCATGGTGAGCACGATGGCGCCGAAGCCGGCGCGCCAGAGCTGCCCTTCCCCGCCCTGGATGGCGATGCCGCCGACCAGGATGGCGGCGACCACGTCGATGGTGAGGCCGCGGAACATGTCGCTCTTGGCCTGCGAGACCTGGCCGACCACCAGGATGCCGACCAGGGCTGCGGCAAGCGCGGCGGCGACGAAGGCGAAGACGACGATCCGCCGCGTCGGGATGCCGATCAGGTCGGCGGCGCGCGCATTGGCCCCGGTCAGCACCATCTGCCGCCCGAGTTTGGTGCGCGACAGGAACAGCGAGCCGAGCACCAGCAGCACGACGAAGACGATCGCCTGGTTGGGGATGCCGAAGGTCGTGCCGCCGCCCAGCCAGGCGATCGGGTTGGGGCTGAGCGTGATGGTGCGGTTGTCGGCCAGCATCACCACGGAGCCGAACAGCACGGAGCCGAAGGCGAGCGTCGTGACGATCGGATTGAGGCCGCGCGACACCAGATAACCCTGCGCACCGCCGAGCAGGACGGCGGCGGCGAAGGCCAGCAGCACCGCGACGAGGGCCGGCTGGCCGGCCGAGACGGCCGCGGCGAAGATATAGGCCGCCGTCACCGCCTGCTGCTCGATCGCCAGGCTGACAAACTTGCCGCTGATGGTGATCGCGGCGGTACCGATGGCGGCGATGCCGGTGATGGCCGAGGCCTGCACGACGGCGATCAGGTTGGGCGCGGTGCCGAAGCCGTCAACAGTTAGCGCCGCGACGCCGGCCAGAGCGAGGATTGGCAGGAACGGCGCGGCGCGGCGCAGCCAGGCGCGCCCGCCGCCCTTTGCCGGCTGCGCCGAACCCTGCCGTGCCGCGACGTCATTCACGCTCAAGTCCGCCATGTGTGATCCATTTGGCGAGCCCGTCGCGGGAGAACGTCCGCGACGGCGCTTCGTGCACCAGTCGGTTGCCGTGGAAGACGAGCACGCGCTCGCCGAAACCCAAGACCTCGTCGAGATCGGTGCTGGCGAACAGCACCGCCAGCCCCTCGTCGGCAAGCGCGCGGAGCAACCGGTATATTTCGGCGCGGGCGCCGACATCGACGCCGCGCGTCGGCTCCTCCAAAAGCAGCACGCGCGGATTGTTGGAGAGCCATTTGCCGATCGACACCTTTTGGGCGTTGCCGCCCGACAGCGCCCGCACCGGACGTTCGCGATAGGCCGGCAGGATGGTCATGCGCTCGGCGATACCCTCGACGGCGCGGCGCAGTTTTGAGGCGCTGGCGATGCCCCAGAGACCGGAGGCGGCGAGGCCCGGCGCGCTCAGGCTCTCCCATACCGGCAGGTCGCGGAAGAAGCCGTCGAGCTGCCGATCGTCGGAGCAATAGGCGATGCCCGCCTTGGTGCGCTCCGACTCGAAGGCGATGCTGCCGGCGGTGACCGGACTGACGCCGGCGATCGCCCGCAGCGGCTCGACGAACCCGCTGCCGAGCTGTCCGCAGGTGGCGACCACCTCGCCGGGGCGCAGGTCGAGGTCGACGGGCGACGCCAGCCCGGCGGTGGTAACTCCCCTCAGGCTGACCGCCGGCTGCGCGCCGGGTTTTCTCCCGGACAGACCGGAATTCGGGTAAAGTTCATCCAGATTTCGCCCGATCATGGCGTGGACGACCCGCGTTATGGTCGCATCTCCGGTGGAAAAATGGTCGGCGAGGCGGCCGTTGCGCAGCACCACCGCCTGGTCGCAGATCTCGTCAAGCTCGTTCAGCCGGTGGGTGATGTAGAGGACGACATTGCCCTCCCGCGCAAGCCGGCGCACGGCCTCGTGCACCAGCGCGATGTCGCTGTCGGCCAGCGCCGCGGTCGGTTCGTCGAGGACGAGCACCCGCGCGTCCTGCGCCAGCATGCGGGCGATCTCGACGAGTTGCCGCTCACCGATGGTCAGCTCCCCGACCGATCTCGCCGGGTCGACATGGCCGAGGCCGAGGCGTTGCAGATAAGGCCTGCAGAGCCCGGGTGCGGCCCGGCGCGACAGCCAGCGCGACGGCTGCGCCAGCATGAAGTTCTCCGCCACGCTGAGGTTCGGCAGCACGCTGATTTCCTGCTGCACCACCGCCACGCCGGAACGTCCGGCCCGCCCGGGCGTGGACAGATCCACCTTCTCGCCGTCCAGGCGGATGCTGCCCCCAGTCGGCGCGATCAGCCCGGACAGGATCTTGACCAGCGTCGACTTGCCGGCGCCGTTCTCGCCGAGCAGCGCCGTGACCTTACCGCGCTCCGCCCGGAAGCTCACATCCGTCAGCGCATGGACCGGTCCGTAGGACTTCGATAGGCCGCTGATTTCCAACATGCTTTTCGTGCCGCTGTCTGTCTGGCTGGTCGGGGCGCCGCACCCGGCGCCGTCGATCGCGGGGCGGACGGACCCTGGGCCCGTCCGGCTCGGGAGTGCGTTCAGTAGACGCAGTGGTCCTGGAAGGTCTCGCCCCACAGCTTGAAACTCGACAGCACCTCGCCCGCCTTGTCCTTGTCGGTGCCGACGACGACCTGCGGGTTCGGGATGATGTTGATCTTGCTCGGCGCGAAGTTGAACTCGGGCCGCGCGTCGGCCGTGTCCGGCGCGACATACTGGCCTTCCGTCACCTGCTGTCCGTATTCGAAGTAGCGGGCGACCACGTTGAGCGAGAACCAGCCTTCGAGCCCCGCGGCCTGCACGCCGGTGGCGAACTCCTTGGCGGTCTGGATGGCCGAGATGTCGGCGATGCAGGTGGCGCTGACCAGATAGACGTCCTTGCCGGGCACCAGGCCGACCTCCTCCAGCGCCTGCACCGCGCCGGTCACCGGCCCGTCCGACAGGCCGTAGACGAAGTTCACGCCCTTGCCGCGGATGCTGGGGATGAGCTGGCTCATCGCCTTGTAGCCGCTGGCGTTATCGAAGCCGGCATATTCGGTGGCGATGACGTTGAAGGGCTTGTCCTTGGTTGCCTCCAGGAAGCCGGCCTCGCGGTCGTCGCCGGCGGAATAGCCGGGAATGAATTTCAGCATGACCAGATTGCCGCCGTCGGCGGCGAGCTTGCCGCCGGCCGCCACATAGGCGTCGCGCGCGGCGATGGCGTTCTTGCCCGCCACCTGGCCGTTGAAGAAGTCGTCGACGCCGGCATACGCGACGACCAGGTCCTCGGCCTCGGGGCGCAGCGCCTGGTTGACCTGGAACACCGGCACGCCGGTGCGGCTGAGACGCCGCAGCGTCGCCAGTCCCGCCTGGTTGTCGGCCGGCCACCACACATAGGCGGCCGGCTGGCTGGCCGAGCCGATACGCTGCTGCGTCTGGGCATCCTGCTCGGTCTGGTCGAAATTGTTCTCGATGACCGTCAGCTTGTAGTTGGCCTCGGCCGCGCTCTTCTCCGCGCCGCGGATCCACTGCGCCAGATAGGCGTTGCTGCGGCTCGGCATGAGCACGACGATTTCCTTGCCCTCGCCGTCGAGCTTTCCGTCCGGCGCCTGCGCCAGGGCGGGCACGGCTGCGGTCGTCAGGGCGAAGGCAATGGCGAAGCGCGCCAGTCTGTTCGTATCCATCCGTTCCTCCCAAAGTGGATGCGGGACTGATTAATCCGCAAGAAAACGCTTGTCAATCGATTGCAAAGGATGTTTCGTGCGCTTGTCGAACTTGTTACCTGCGGGTTCCGGGCCGCACAGGGCACGAAATCGGATGGGCGCGAGGGTAAGCCCCAGCAGGATGGCTGCGGGGGAAAAATATGTTCAAAATGAAAAATCCACCTGTGGTAGCAAGCCGGCCCGGCCGCCCGTCACCGGCGAGCCGGGAGAAAAGGAAGACGCCGATGGCGGAACGAAACATCGCGTGCGGGCAATGCGTTAGCGAGAGGCCCCAGCGGGCATGACACGGCTCAACATGCGCGAACTGGCGCGCAAGCTCGGCGTCGACCGCTCGACGATCTCGCGCGCGCTCAGCGACGACAAGGCCCATCTGGTCGCGGCCGAAACCCGCGAGCGCATCCGCGAGGAAGCGCGCGCGGCCGGCTACCGGCCTGATCTGACCGCTGCCTCGCTGCGGCGCGGACGCTCGCACACGGTGGGCGTCCTCGTGCCCGATCTCGGCAACGAGACCTTCATCAACGTCATCCGCACGATGTTCCGGCATCTCGACCAGCGCGTCGTGCCGCCGCTGACGCCGCTGATCGCCGAGACGCTCGACCAGTCGGGGGCGACGCGCCACCTCGTGCAGACCTTCCTGTCGCGCCGCGTCGACGCCATCGTCTCGCTGGCCTCCACCGAGACCGATGCCGACGTGCTGCGCGAGGCGGCCAGGGAGGCGCCGGTCGTCCTGGCGATCCGTGCGATCTCCGGTGCAAGCTTCCCGTCGGCGCTCTGCGACGACCGCGCCGGCGGCGCCATGGTCGCCACGCATTTCGCCGATCGCGGCCACAAGGTGGTCTGCCAGGTCCAGGGCCCGCCGATGGCCGCCACCTTCAAGCAGCGGGCACGCGGCTTTTCGGAAGTGTGCCGGGACCGCGGCATCGCCGAGATTCCCCACGGCGTTTTCGCCGAAAACGCCACATCGGCCGCCGGCAAGCGCGCCCTCGACGCCCTGCTGGCGGCCAGTCCGCGGCCGACCGCCGTGTTCGCCCACAACGACGCGCTCGCCCTCGGCATCATCGAGGCGATGCGGCATCGCGGGCTGCGCTACCCCGCCGACCTGGCCATCGTCGGGTTCAACAACACGCATCTGTCGCGCGTGCTGGCGGTGCCGCTGTCGACGGTCGACTATCCGGTCGAGGAGGTCAGCCGGCACGCGGGCGAGCTCGTGCGCAACCTGATCGGCAATCCCGGCTACACGGTCGAGAGCCGGTCGTTCACCCCATCGCTGATCGTAAGGGCTTCTTCGTAGTCATTTCGCTCGGCAAATCACATATGCGTCGCGGAGGATCATCTCTTTCTCGTGCCAATCCGGTGCACCGCCCGCCTCCGTCCAGATCTGACTGCGATAATTCGCAGAGCCCTCGACCGGCCCTGACGCCGCCGCCGCCGCGGACGCAGCCCGACCTGCCGACGATGGAGTCCGTCAAGGGCCGCTCTCGGCGCGGTGCACCACGATTCCGGGCATAGCCGGGCGAGGCGCGGCATTACCGTTATGAGAATCTTTGCAATCGATTGACAAAACGTCTTCTCGTAAGCATAAAATATAGGACAGCATGCCCTTCTGAGGAACCGAAATACCTTCGATAAGGAACGGCGTCTGGCAAACCAGGTCGATTCGATTGTTACCCTGATCGCTCTCGGGAGGTTGCGGCGGGTTTTCACAACACATACTGCAATCGATTGTTGATCCACGAAGCAAGGGGAGTGAGCATGTCTCGGGAAGAGGATATCGTCAGGGCCATACCGGCAATCCGGAATTCGGTGTCGCGCCGCGCCTTCATGCAGCTTGCGGCGGCCGCCGGCATCGCGGTGCCCGTCGGCGCGGCAGCGGGCGCCTTCGCCAATCGGGCGTTCGCGGCGCCGGCCGGCAAGGCCGCCACCTGCGTCGCCACGCCGGCCAACGACTATTGGGCGGCCTTCATCAAGGGCTTCAAGGCGACCGCCGGGGCGCTCAACGTCGAACAGGTCGAGCTCTATCACGACAATGACGCCGCCCGCGAGATCAGCCAGGTGCGAGGCCTGCCGACCCAGGGCGTCAACATGCTGATCAACACCGTCGTCGCCGCCGGCGAAGTGCCGATGATCGCCAAGCTCTGCCAGGAGAACAAGGTCTACTACACCGCGATCTGGGAGATCCCGGCGTGGTTCACGCCCTCCGACGTCGGCGACTACTTCGTCAACTACATGACCGCCAACTCCGTCGAGGCCGGCTACCAGGTCGGCAAGGAACTGTTCAAGTCGATCGGCGGCGAGGGCGAGGTCGTCCACATCAAGGGCCTCGCCACGCCCACCGACGATGCCCGCACCGCCGGCCTGATGAAGGCGGCGGCCGAGTTCCCGGGCATCAAGCTGGTCGGCGGCCTGCGCGGCGACTGGGTCCGCGAGAAGGCGCGCACCGTCATGCTCAGCATGGTCACCGCCTATCCCAACATGAAGGCGGTGTTCGCCCAGAACGACTCGATGGCGCTGGGTGCCCTTAGCGTGCTCAAGGAGCGCAACCTGACCAACGTGAAGATCGCGGGCATCGACGGCCTGTCGGAAGGCCTTCAGGAGGTCGCGAAGGGCGAGCAGTTCGTGGCCACCAACACCTCGCTCGCGCCCTACCAGGCCGGCTTCGCCGCCGTGACGCTGTTCGATGCGCTGTCCGGCTGGAAACCCCGCCTGGCGGAGCGGCTGCTCTACACCGGGTCGCTGACGGCAACCGCCGAAACCGCCGCCTCCATCAACGAGAAAATCTACCAGGGCGCCGAGCTGCCCTTCGACTGGGCGAAGATGAGCCGCACGCTCAATCCCGACAATTGGGACCCGCAGAACAACATCTATCCGATCGATCCGGCCACCCAGTGGGCCGGCCAGGACGGACAGGACAAGCTCAACCCCGCCTATGCCGACGCGGCGGCGTGGAAGGCCGAGTTCGACGCCGTCACGAAACTCTACGCCGACCACTACAAGAGCGGCCCGTTCAAGTGATGGCACAGACCGTGGCGGGTCGTCCGGACATTCCGGACGATCCGCCGCCGGCCGGCGCGCCGGTTCTCGAGCTTCGCGACATCTCCAAGACCTATCCCGGCGCCAGGGCTTTGTTCGGGGTGAGCTTCGTCCTGCGCCGACACCAGATGCTCGGCCTGGTCGGCGAGAACGGCGCGGGGAAGTCGACGCTGCTGTCGATCATCAACGGCACCGTCCGCCCGGATACCGGATCGATCGCGATCAACGGCCAGGCCGTGCGCTTCGGCCATCCGACCGAGGCGGCGCGCAACGGCATCGCCACGGTGTTCCAGGAACAGGGCCTCATCCCCACCCTGCCGGTGTTCGAAAACATCTTTCTCGGGCGCGAGCGAAAATTCACCATCGCCGGCGGGCTGCGCCGGCGCGCCATGATCGCGGAAGCCCGAAGCGTGCTCGACGAATTGCAGGTCGATGTCGCCCCGACGGCGCTGACCGGCTCCCTGTCGTTCGGCGAGCGGCAGCTCGTCGAGATCGCCAAGGCGTTCGCGCTCAGCCGGATCTACCCGGTCGAGCCGATCATCCTGCTCGACGAGCCGACCAGCGCGCTTTCCGACAACGAGGCCGCAAAACTGTTCGACGGCATCCGCCGCTGGCGTGCGCGCGCCTCCTTCGTGCTGGTCTCGCACCGCCTGTCCGACGTCTTCGCGGCTTGCGACGAGGTCGTGGCGCTCAAGGACGGGCAGGTCGTCGACCAGCGGCCGATCGGCAGCATCGACGAGACAGGCCTGCACGAGCTGATCGTCGGGCGGCAGCGCAACGACGCCTATTACCGCGAGGCCAGCCAGCGCGAGCCGGCCTCCGCCATCGTGCTCAGAGCCGCCGGTCTCGCCAAGCCGGGACATCTGCGCGGCGTTTCCCTGGCACTGCGCGAGGGCGAGATCCTCGGCGTGGCCGGCGTCCTCGGTTCGGGCAAGTCGACGCTGGCCAGGATCGTCGCCGGGGCCGAAGCGCAGAGCGACGGCGATGTCGTTGTGGCAGGCGCCCGCCTGCGGCGCGGCTCGCGGCGCGACGCCATCCGCCACGGCATCGGCTTCGTGCCGGCCGAACGCACCGTCGCCGGCATCATCGGCACCGACACGGTCGACTGGAACCTCACCCTGCCCAATCTGAAGCAGATCGCGCTGGGCGTGCTCGGTCTCGTATCGTCGCGGCGCAGCCGGGCGCTGACGCACGAGTGGATGCAGCGCCTCAAGGTGCGTGCTCCCGGCCCCTCCGCCGCCTGCCGGACGCTGTCCGGCGGCAACCAGCAGAAGATCGTCTTCGCCAAATGGCTGGCGCGCGGGGTCCGCATCCTGGTTCTCGACGATCCGGGCCGCGGCCTCGACGTCGGCGCCAAGGAAGACATCTATTCGCTGATGCGCGAGATCGCGGACGCAGGCGCCGCGGTGCTGCTGGTCTCCGACAACCTGCCCGAACTGATCGGGCTCTCCAACCGTATCATGGTGCTTCGCGACGGCGCGGTCTCCGCCGTCGTCGAGGCGCCCAGGGACGCCAAGCCACGCGAAGTCGACGTGGTTTCGGCCATGCTATAGGGGCGAAGATGGCCGACAGACCGGCAAGCGCAGTCAAGACCATGGGCGACCTCGACCTCCGAACGATCATCCTGCCGCTGGTGGCGATCGTCGTGCTGATCGCCTACTTCACCTACGTCAACCCGCTGTTCTTCTCCTCGGCCAACGCGCTGAACATCGGCCGTCAGTCGGCCGTGCTGCTGATGGTCGCGCTGGCCGGCACGGTGGTCATCCTGATCGGCTCGATCGACCTGTCGGTCGGCGCGCTGGTGACGCTCGCCGGCATCCTGGCGGCGCTCACCGTCGACCGCTTCGGCGTGCTCGGCGCGATACTCACCGGCGTCGGCGTCGGCGCACTGGTCGGCCTGATCAACGGCAGCCTGGTGACGATGCTGCGCGTCCCGTCCTTCCTCGTCACGCTCGGCATGCTGTCCATCCTCTCCGGCGTCACCAACCAGATATCGCAAGGACAGTCGATCCTGTTCATGGACAGCCTGCTGCCCGACATCGTCAACGGATCGGTGGTGCTCGGCGTGCCCAACGTCATCTGGTTCGCGCTGATCGCCACGGCGGTGCTGACGGTCGTCGCTTTCCGTACGAAACTCGGCCGCTATCTCTATGCGCTCGGCGGCGGCGAGATCGTCGCCGCGCATGCCGGCGTACCCGTCACCTTCTACAAGATCCTCGCCTTCGTGCTGGCCGGCGCGATCTGCGGCCTGGCCGGCGTCATGCTGACCGGACAGGTCGGCGCCGGCACGCCGACCGCCGGCGGCAGCCTGCTGCTGAATTCGATCGCTGCCGTGGTCATGGGAGGCACTGCGCTTTCCGGCGGCATCGGCGGACCGCACCGCACCTTCCTCGGCGTGCTGGTCATCGCCATCTTGACGAACGGCATGGATGTGACCGAGGTCAATAGCTTCACCCAGGACATCGTCAAGGGCGTGGTCATCATCCTGGCGGTCTCGCTCACCATCGACCGCTCGAAATATCTCTTCATCAAGTGACAGGGAGTGAGAACATGAAGGCGTCGCAAAAGAGGAAGTTCGGGCGCACGGGGCTCGACGTCACGGCGATGGGCCTCGGCACGGCACCTCTCGGCAACCAGTTCCGCGCGGTGCCGGAGGAGGATGCCCGCGCCGTGATCAAGGGAGCCTGGGATGCAGGGCTCCGCTATTTCGACACCGCACCGATGTATGGGCACGGCCTGTCCGAGCATCGCCTGGGCGAATCGCTGCGCGCCTTTCCGCGCGATGAATACGTGCTCTCCACCAAGGTCGGGCGGCTGCTGAAGCCGGTACCGGCGGGCGGCCTCACCTCCTTCTTCTGGGTCGACATGCCGCCGTTCGAGATCGTCCACGACTACAGCTACGACGGCTGCATGCGCTCCTTCGAGGACAGCCTGCAGCGGCTCGGCGTGTCGCGCATCGACATCGCCTTCATCCACGACATCGATGTCTTTTCGCACGGGCCGGAGCTGCAGAAGCAGCATTTCCGCACCGCCATGGACAGCGGCTGGAAGGCGCTGGAGAAGCTGCGGTCTGAAAAGCTAGTGTCGGCCATCGGCGTCGGCTGCAACGAATGGCAGGTGTGCGAGGCGGCGCTGCGCGAACGCGATTTCGACTGCTTCCTGCTCGCCGGCCGCTACACCCTTCTGGAGCAGGACGCGCTCGACACCTTCCTGCCGCTCTGCGAGGAGCGCGGCGTCGCCATCGTGCTCGGCGGCGGCTTCAACAGCGGCATTCTCGCCACCGGAGCGGTCAAGGGCGCCCATTACAATTACAGCGAGGCGGGGCCGGAAATCCTCGAACGGGTCGCGAAGATCGAGGCGGTGTGCCGGGACTACGACGTGCCGCTCAAGGCGGCGGCGCTGCAGTTCGTGCTCGCCCATCCGGCGATCCCGACGAACATTCCGGGCACCCGTACGAAAAGGCATCTCGACGAGAACGTCGCCCTGATCGGGCATCCCATTCCCGGCGAGTTCTGGGCTGCCTTGAAGAAGCAGGGCCTCATCCGCGAGAACGCGCCGACTTAGGGCGATCCGCAGCTTCCGGGCCGCCAAAAGTGCGGACCGGCCTAGCGCCGGCAGCGGAATGCGGAACCTCCCGCGTCCGAGCGCCCTACGCGCTCAGGCCAGGCGCTCGAGATGCAGCAGGGTCGACGGGTTGAGGACATTCGCCGTGCCCGAGAAGTCGTATTCCCGCTTGACGAGCTTGAACTTCTCTCGGGCGGTATAGTCCTCGACGATCGACAGCAGGTTGGTGTTGTAGGCATTGCGCCAGGACCACCATGCCGCGTTGGCCATCTGCCGGTCGACCGATTTTACGTCGCCGCCGAGGCGCTCGCCGATCTTGTCGAAGAATTTGTCATCGTCGGCCGCGCGCCTCGCCATCAGCGCGGATGATCGCTGCCAGCCGACAGGCTCGAAATGGACGAGCGTGACGTCGGCCTGCAACTGCCAGAGCTGCTCGTACAGATCGGGGTCGATGAGGTCGACCTGCTCGACGGAGTGCTTGGTGAAGACCAGGACGTGGCCCTTACAGTCCTTGAGAAACGAGGCGTCGGGCTTCCTGTAGTCGAACGGATGGGCGGTATAGTTGATCTTGCCGTCGTGCTTGGCGATCTTCCTGCCGCATTCCTGCCCTTCGTCGGTATATTCGGCGCCGTGATAGTGGATACGCCGCGAGCGTGTGGTGCCGAGGGCGACATAGAGCTGGAACAGATTGCTGGACCAGCCGCTGCCGAATTCGACCACCGCCCGGGTATCCGAACGGATGCAGCCCATCAGATAGCGGATCACGCTGACTGTCGAGGTGGTGTAGCGGCCTTCGCATACGTCGGGATAATACAAGGTATCGTCAAGATCGTAGCCGCCCGAGGCGGCGATGCGTTCGCCGAGCGGCCTGACCAGATTTGTCTTTTTGTAGAAGAGCTTCGGATCCTTCCTGCCGATGTCCAGTTCGCGGAAGCGCGCCAGCAGGCTGGCTATGTGGTCGTCCGGCCGCTCGACGACAAATTTCTCGACCTTGTCGAGCACCCTCTGCCAGCTCTCGCCCTGACTTTCCTTCGAACGGCCCCTTTTCCGGGTAGGCGTCTTCTCCGGCGAGGCAGCCTTCTTTTTCAGGGTCAAACCGAAAAGCATATTCTGTCTCGCATGGGTGAACGCCGAGGCCGGACCCGCTTTCTGCCAAGGAAATCCGTTTTCTGCTATCCAAAATCGCCATTATTCGAAGAATTTGCGGCACAATTCACCCGCTATATCCAAGTTTTCGACGAAAAAAGGGAACGCGGTGCCACGCCCGCAGGTGACTGCGACATCTCTTTGGGGAACAGACTTCAGATAAGCGGCCGATCGCGATCCTCTCCGCGGCTCATCAGACCATCCTCGTCCGGCCGTGCCTCGTCGGTGTTGGCGTAGCCGCCGTCTTCGGTGTCGCCGGCGATTTCCGGGTCCTCGGCCTGGTCGACGGAACTGCGTTGCGACTGCTCGCCCGTGCGGCGCGGCTGCTGCGGCTTTCCATCCGGGGTCAGGCGGGCGGTCGTGCGAAGCTGGACATGGCAAGTCTCCTCGGGATGGAAACGTCCATACTTGCACCCGGTTGCACACCGCGTCCGGCAAGCCGTCCGAGGGCAAGCCAGGCTCCGCCGAAACGCAAAACGCCCGCGCAAGAGGCGCGGGCGTCGTCGCGGCAAACCTTACCGGCCGGCGAACCTTACCGGATCAGCACCGGGCGATGTAGACACGGCCGTAGCGGTCGCGATAGCGGCACTTGCCCGGCTCGCTCGCGTTGCCGATCAGCGCGCCAGCCGTGGCGCCGGCGATGCCGCCGATGATGGCGCCGCCCGCGTCGCCCGAAATCGCCGTGCCGAGCGCAGCGCCACCCAGACCGCCGATCGCTGCGCCCTTTTCCGTTCTCGTGCAGCCGGCGACGGCGGCCGCGACTGCCAGGACGATCAGTATCTTCTTCATGCGCGGAACTTCCTCTCTCTGTGACGCGTATCAACGCCATCTCAAGCGTAACGTTCCATGGGCCGGCCCGCAAGCTGCGCCCCCAGCGGGCACATGACCAATCTTTTCGCATGGTTACATTCGACCGGCACCGCGCGGCACGCAGCCGTTACACGAGCCCGTTACTGTTCGGGCTTCCAGATGGATATGCCTTAGGGACCCGGCTACTTGCCCCAACGCCGGGTCCTTTTTTCTTCAAAGCTCAGCCGACGGCGACCCGGAACCGGGTGGCGTCCATGGCAGCGGCCATCAGCGTACGGGTATAATCCTCGCGCGGTTCGTCGAAGATCGCGGCCGTCTCCCCCTGCTCGACGATCCTGCCGTCGCGCATGACGATGATGTAGTCGGCCATGGCGCGCACCACGGCGAGATCGTGGCTGATGAACAGGTAGGACAGCTCGTGCGCCTGCTGAAGGTCGCGCAGCAGCTCGACGATCTGCTTCTGCACCGAGCGGTCGAGCGCCGAGGTCGGCTCGTCGAGCACGACCACCTTGGGCTTGAGGATCATGGCGCGGGCGATCGCGATGCGCTGGCGCTGGCCGCCGGAGAACTCATGCGGGTAGCGGTTGCGCATCGCCGGGTCGAGCCCGACCTCGCGCAGCGCCTCGATCGCGCGCCGGTCGCGCTCGGCCTTCGACAGGGAGGGCTCATGCACGAGCAAACCCTCGGTGACGATCTGGCCGACGGTCATGCGCGGCGACAGCGAGCCGAACGGATCCTGGAAGACGAGCTGCAGCTCGCGCCGCAGCGGCTGCATCGCCTCGCGGTCCAGTCCGTCGATGTCCTTCCTGCCGAAGCGGATGACGCCCTGGCTCGGCAGCAGCCGGAGCAGGGCGCGGCCGAGCGTCGACTTTCCCGACCCGGATTCGCCGACGATGCCGATGGTCTGCCGCTGCCTCAGCGCCAGCGAAATCCGGTCGACGGCGCGCAGCATCATCGGCGGACCGGCGAACAGCCCGCCGCCGATCTGGAACGTCACCTCGACATTGCGCCCCTCCAGCACCACCGGCGCACCGGCCGGCGGCGACGCCTTGCAGCCGGTCGGCTCGGCCGCCAGCAGCATCTTCGTGTAATCGTGTCTCGGCGCCGCGAAGATCGCCTCCGTCGCGCCCTCCTCCACCACCTCGCCAGAGCGCATGACGTAGACGCGGTCGGCGAGCCGGCGGACGATGCCGAGATCGTGGGTGATGAAGACGATCGCCATTCCGAGCTTACGCTGCAGCTCCGCGAGCAGCTCCAGGATGCGCGCCTGCACGGTGACGTCGAGCGCCGTGGTCGGCTCGTCGGCGATCAGGATGTCTGGATCGTTGGCGAGCGCCATGGCAATCATCACGCGCTGCCGCTGGCCGCCGGACATCTCGTAGGGGTAGGATTTGAAGCGGCGCCGCGGCTCGGGAATGCGCACCAGCTCCAGCAGCCGGATCGCCTCCGCCTTCGCCTGCGCCGCCGAGAGGCCGCGGTGCCGCCGGATCGGCTCCATCAGCTGGCTGCCGATCGAATAGAGCGGGTCGAGCGAGGTCATGGGCTCCTGGAAGATCATGCTGATCCGGGAGCCGCGGATCCTGTTCAGCTCGCTTTTCGGCAGGTCGAGCAGGTTGCGTCCGCGATAATCGACCGTCCCTACGGCACTGCCGTTGGACGCAAGCAGGCTCATAGCCGCCATCATTGTCTGGCTCTTGCCGGAGCCGGATTCGCCGACGATCGCCACCGTCTCGCCGGCGTCGACGTGAAGGTTGATGCCCCTCACCGCCTCGACCGTGCCGTCGAGCGTGCGGAAGCGCACATGCAGGTCTCTTACCGCCAGGATCGGATCGCCCCCGGCCATCGTCAGCGGTCCTTCGGGTCGAGCGCGTCGCGCAGCCCGTCGCCGACGAAGTTCAGCGCAAACAGCGTCGACACCAGGAACACCGCCGGGAACAGCAGCAGCCAGTTAGCCGTGCCGATGTTCTTGGCGCCGACCGAGATCAGCACGCCCCAGCTGGTCATCGGCTCCTGCACGCCGAGGCCGAGGAAGGAAAGGAAGCTCTCCAGGATGATCACCTGCGGCACCAGCAGCGTCATGTAGATGACGACGACGCCGAGCAGGTTGGGCACGATGTGGCGGGCGAGGATGCCGCGCCGCGACACGCCCAGCGCCTCGGCCGCCTGCACATATTCCTGCCGTCGGATCGACAGCGCCTGGCCGCGCACGATGCGCGCCATGTCGAGCCACAGCACCGCGCCGACCGCCAGGAACATCAGCACGAAGTTGCGGCCGAAGAACACCACCAGCATGATGACGAAGAAGATGAAGGGCAACGAATAAAGCACGTCGACGACGCGCATCATCACCTCGTCGACGCGGCCACCGAGGAAGCCCGCCGTGGCGCCGTAGAGCACGCCGATCGCCACCGCGACAACGCCTGCAAGCAGGCCGATCGCCAGCGACACGCGGCCCGCCATCAGCGTCCTCGAAAGCAGGTCGCGGCCGGTGTTGTCGGTGCCGAACAGGAAGTATTGCTGCTTGATGGCGCCGCTCACCACCATCGTCATGCCGTCGGCCGACTTGTCCTCGACCCTGGCATCGTCGAACGTGTCGGAACGGTCGACATAGCGCGTGACGCGATCGTCGATCTCGCGCGAGGAGGTCACTGTCGCGTAGACCCGCTCCTCCTCCTGCCGCCATTCCTTCAGATCGACGCGCATGCGCTTGACCACGTCGCCCAGCGCTGTCTCGATCATCTCGGCCTTGGGATAGGCGGACAGGCTCGGCGGCGTGCGCACATAGTCGGCATAGATGGTGGTGTACTGGTGCGACACGAACCACGGCCCGACGATGCAGACGACGGCCATCAGGCAGAGGTAGATCAGGCTGACCATGGCGGCGCGGTTGGCCTTGAGCCGCGCCCAGGCATCGCCCCAGAAGGAGCGGCCGACCACGGTCTGCTCCAGCATGGCTGCGGCGGTGAGGTCAGTCATGGTCGTGCCCCGCAAATGCCCCCTCCACCACGCTTCGCGTGGTCCCCCTCCCCCGCTTCGCAGGGGAGGATCCAGGGTCGCGGCCGGCCGCGCCGTCGATCCTCCCCCGTTTACGGGGGAGGGGGACCACGCGAAGCATGGTGGAGGGGGCACGCGCGTCAGTCATAACGCACCCGCGGGTCGACGACGGCGTAGAGGATGTCGACGATCAGGTTGAACAGGATGGTGAAGATGGCGATCACCACCACCGTTCCCATGACCAGCGTGTAGTCGCGGTTGAGCGCCGCATCGACGAAATAGCGGCCGACCCCGGGCACTGCAAAGATCGTCTCGACGATGATCGAGCCGGTGAGCAGCGCCGCCGCGGCCGGCCCGGCGTAGGAGACGATCGGGAGGAGCGCGCCGCGCAGCGCATGCCGCACCACCACCGACCATTCCGAGAGGCCTAGCGCGCGGGCGGTGCGGATGTGGTGCGAGCGCAGCGATTCGATCATCGAGCCGCGCATCAGCCGGGCGACGATGGCGATCTGCGGCAGGGCCAGGGTGATGGTCGGGCCGATGCGGTTGAGGAAGGCGCCGTCGTTCCAGCCGCCGATCGGCAGCAGGCTCCAGGTGAGCCCGAACAGGAGCTGGATGACCGGCGCGACGACGAAGGTGGGGATAGTGCTGCCGGCCGTCGCGGTGGCGATCACGGCGTAGTCCGCCACCTTGTTCTGATTGAGTGCCGCAATGATGCCGAGCACCGATCCGATCACCAGCGCCAGCGCCAGCGCGGAGGCGCCGAGCTGGATCGAGATCGGCAGGCCGTTGGCGAACAATTCACCGACGGTGAAATCGGGCAGGTTGTAGCTGGGGCCGAAATTGCCCTGCAGCAGGTTCTTCAGATAGTTGAGATATTGCAGCCAGAGCGGGTCGTTAAGGCCGAACTGGGCTTCCAGGTTCGCCTTGATTTCCGGCAGCAGCCCACGCTCCTGGTTGAACGGCCCGCCGGGCGCCACCCGGATCAGGAAGAACGCCAGCGTCACGATGACGAACAGCGTCGGAATCGCGGTGAGCAGGCGCCTGAGCACGTAGAGAAGCATGGACGCTCCTTCAGCAGAGAGCGGCCGCCGCACTCAGCGGAGCGGCGGCCGGCGACGCTATTCCGTCTTGCTGATGAAGCGGCTCGGATGGATGTCCATCACGTTGGGGCTGTAGCCCTGCAGCTTGGCCGACACGAGGTTCTTGTAGCTGTAATAGAGCAGCGGCAGAAAACCCTGATCGTCGATCAGGACCCGCTCGGCCGCGGCCAGGTCCTTCATGCGCTCCTCCGGCTTGCCGCCGGCGGCGACAGCCTTGTCCATCAGCTCCTCGAATTTGGGGCTGTCATAGAGCGAGTAGTTGTTGCCGCTCGCCTTGCGGGCCACGCCGAGGAAGCTTTCCGGGTCCTTGTAGTCGGCGATCCAGCCGACACGGGCGGTATCGTAGTCGCCCTTCTGCTCGAGGAAGGCGTAGTGGGTCTTGGTGTCGGTGTTGAGCAGCGTCACGTCGACGCCGAGCGGCTTCAACTGCTCCTGGATGGCGATGGCGGTGTTCTTGTGGTTCTCCGATGTGTTGTAGCGGATCTCCATCTTGAGCGGCTTCTCGGGCGTATAGCCGAGCTTCTCGAGGATCTTCTTGGCCTCGTCCTCACGGTCGATCTGCGACATCTCGGCGAACTTCGCCAGTTCCGGCGTGTAGCCCTCGATGCCGGGCGGCACCAGCGAGTAGCTGGGGATCATCGAGTTCTGCCAGACCTTTTCGGCCAGGAAGTCGCGGTCGATGGCCATGGATATGGCGTTGCGCAGCTCGACGTTGGTCCACGGCTCCTTGTCCCACTTCATCGCGTAGTAGTAGGAGCCGAGATAGGGGCCGAACTTGAGCTGATCGCCGAACTTCGCCTTCAGGTCGGCCATCTGCTCGGTCGGGATGTCGTCGTTGAACTCGATCTCGCCGGCCTCGAAGCGCTTGATGGCCGTCGAGCGGTCCTCGGTCGGGATGTAGTTCACCGCGTCGAGCTTGACGGTGTCGGCGGCGTGGAAATTCTCGTTCCTGACCAGCTTGATGTGGTCGTTGGGCACGAATTCGGCGAGCTTGAAGGCACCGTTGGAGACGAGATTGCCGGGCTTGATCCAGTCGGCGCCGAGCTTTTCGATCGACGCCTTGTTGACCGGATAGGTCGACTGGTGCGTCAGCATTTCGAGGAAATAGGGCGTTGGCGCCTTCAGCGTCACCTCGAAGGTGGAGGGGTCGATCGCCTTCACGGCGAGCTCTTCCGGCTTCATCTTGCCGGTATTCACTTCCTCGCCGTTCTTCACGACATAGAGCATCGAGGCATATTCGGCGCCCGTCGCCGGATCCTCGAGGCGGCGGAAGGAATAGACGAAATCCTCGGCCGTGACCGGCGAGCCGTCCGACCACTTTCCGTCGGGGCGCAGCTTGAAGGTGTAGACGAGGCCGTCGTCGGAGACCGTCCAGCTTTCGGCGGCGCCGGGGATCATCTCGGCGTTCTGGTCCTGCATCACCAGGCCTTCGAACAGGTCGCGCAGGATGTTGGCCTCATAGACGGTAGAGGTCTTGTGCGGGTCGAGCGATTCCGGATCGGCCGAGTTGCCGCGGTTGAACACCATCTCGGCATAGGCAGGCGTGGCGTAATAGGTTCCGCCAGCCGAAACCAGCGCGACGGCAAACACCGTCGCCTTGAGGAAATTGCGCATCATCATGGTTCGGTCTCCCAACTCGGTCGAAGCCCCTCAGCGACGACTTTGCCTCGTTGCGCAGGGTTATCCCGGCGCGGTTGACGCGGCTCGGCTGTTCCCGAAGCCGCTCCTGTGGCGCCGACAGTAGCACCCGCAACCGCCAATTCAACCGGGCGTCGGTTCACCCAAAGTAAGCTGCCGCTGCCAACCGGATGTCAGGAGGCAGATCGAAGCGCGGATGCCGATGCATGTTGCCTCAAGCCGGGAGAAGCGTCCTGCGTGCCTCTATCCCACCCGCCCGACAAAGACGCCCAGCGGCGGCAGAAGCAGGTTGGTCCCGTCGAGCCGTCCCGCCGCGCCGGGAAAGCCGAGCGCGGCCACGCCCGTGGTTTCACGCGGCAGCGGCACCGCGGTCTCGGCATCGGCAAAATTGAAGGCGCACAGCAGCCGCTCGTTGCCGTGCTCGCGCAAGAACATCAGCACGTCGGCCGGCGCGTCGAGCAACGCGATCGAGCCTTTCACCAGCGCCGTCTGGCCGCGCCGGAAGGCCAGCGCCCCGCGGTAGCGGGCGAGCACGGAAGCGCCGTCCTGGCGGTCGACGGCGCGCTCGCGGTGCGCATCCGGCACCGGCAGCCACGGCTTTCCCGTGGTGAAGCCGCCGGCCGGCGCTTGCGCCTGCCAGGGCATCGGCGTGCGGCAGCCGTCGCGTCCCTTGAAACCCGGCCAGAAGCGGATGCCGTAGGGATCGCGCAGGTCCTCGAAGGCAAGCTCGGCCTCCTCCAGCCCGAGCTCCTCGCCCTGATAGATGCAGATCGAGCCGCGCAGGCAGGCGAGCAGGGAAATCGCGAACTTCGCCGTCTCATCCGGAGAGTCGCCCGGCTTGGTCCAGCGGGTCACATGGCGGATGACGTCGTGGTTGGAAAAGGCCCAGCAGATCCAGCCGTCGGTGACGGCGGCCTCGAAGGCGCGCACGCATTTCGCCACATAGGCGGCGGAAAAATCCGGGCCAAGCAGGTCGAAGGTGTAGCTCATGTCGAGCTTGTCGCCGCCTCCGGTATAGGCGGCCACCGTCTTCAGCGAGCGTTTGCCGTCGCCCACCTCCCCCACCGAGGTGCGCTCGCCATACTCGTCGAGCAGCGCCCGGAAGCGCCGGAGGAAGGCGAGATTCTCCGGCCGCGTCTTGTCGTAGAGATGGTCCTGGTATTCGTAGGGGTTGGTCTGCTTCGCCTTGGCCGCGGCGCTCAGCTTCAGCGGCGGGTTGTCGCGCAGTTTCCGGTCATGGACGTAGAAGTTCACGGTGTCGAGGCGAAAACCGTCGACGCCGCGTTCCAGCCAGAATCTTACGCTCGCCAGCAGGGCATCCTGCACGTCCGGGTTATGGAAGTTGAGGTCGGGTTGGGCGGCGAGGAAGTTGTGCAGGTAATACTGTTTTCGTACCGAATCCCATTCCCAGGCCGGGCCGCCGAAGATCGACAGCCAGTTGTTGGGTGCCGAGCCGTCGGGCTTCGGGTCGGCCCAGACATACCAGTCGGCCTTCGGATTTTGCCGGCTGGCGCGGCTCTCGAGAAACCAGGGGTGGCGGTCGGAAGTGTGCGACAGCACCTGGTCGATGATGATCCTGAGGCCGAGCCGGTGGGCCTCGGCGATCACGGCGTCAAAATCGTCCAGCGTGCCGAACATCGGGTCGACGGCGCAATAGTCTGAGACGTCGTAGCCCATGTCGGCCATCGGCGACTTGAAGAAAGGCGACAACCAGACCGCGTCGACGCCGAGCGAGGCGATGTGGCCGAGCCGCCGGGCGATGCCCTTGAGGTCGCCGCTGCCGTCGCCGGTGCTGTCCTGGTAGGAGCGCGGATAGACCTGGTAGATCGCCGCGCCGCGCCACCAGTCGGATTTTTGCGTCATTCGGCGGTCTCCATGAGGCAGAGGCAGGCGCGGCCGGGCACCAAAAGCGGGTTTTGCCCGCTGTCGTCGGGGCCGGGCATGAGGTTCTTCCAGCGGAAGCCGGGCCGCTGCGGCAGCGCGACGCTGGAGGCGCGACGGTCGCCATTGACGACGACGGCGACGCGAAAGCCGTCGGGACCGGCCAGCACCATGGTCAGCCGGGCACGGCCGGGATCGGTCCAGTCCTGTTCCGTCATCGGCGCGCCGGCTTCGGTCAGCCATGCGACGTCGGGAAAGCCGGCCGAGGTCGGCTCGCCGGTCAGGAAAGTGCCGTCGCGCAGGACCGGCAACCGCTCGCGGATCGCGGACAGCGCGCAGGCGTAGCTTTCCAGTTCGCGGTCGCGGCCGGCCCAGTCGAGCCAGGTGATCTCGTTGTCCTGCGCATAGGCGTTGTTGTTGCCGTGCTGCGTGCGGCCGAACTCGTCGCCGGCCGTCAGCATGATGGTGCCGCGCGAGAAGAAAAGGGTGGCGAGCAGGCCCATCAGGTCGCGGCGGCGCTCGCCGGAGATGCCAGGATCGTCGGTGTCGCCCTCGACGCCGTTATTCCAGGAAAAATTCTCGTTATGGCCGTCGCGGTTCTGCTCGCCATTGGCCTCGTTGTGCTTGCGCTCGTAGGCGACGAGGTCGGCGAGCGGGAAGCCGTCATGGGCCGCGAGGAAGTTGACCGTGCGGGTCGCCGCGCCAGAAAAAATGTCCGACGAGCCGGCGAGCCGGGTCGCCAGTTGGCCGACCATGCCGCGGTCGCGGCGCCAGAAGCGCCTGACATCGTCGCGGAAGCGGTCGTTCCATTCGAGGAAGGGTGTGGGGAATTTTCCGAGCTGATAACCGTCCGGGCCGATGTCCCAGGGCTCGGCGATCATCACGCGGTCCTTGAGCACGGCATCTTCAGTCAACGCCCGTAGCAGGGGCGCGTCGGGGTCGAAGCCCCCGCTGGTCCGTCCCAGCACCGGCGCGAGATCGAAGCGGAAGCCGTCGACGCCGGCACGCAGGACGAAATGGCGGAGCGAATCCAGCACCAGCCGCGCCACCGCGGGGTGGCCGCAGGCGAGCGTGTTGCCGGTGCCGGTGTCGTTGACCAGCCGGCCGGGTTCGCCGGGCGCGTGGCGGTAGTAGGCGCGGTTGTCCAGCCCGCGCAGCGACAGGGTCGGCCCGAGCACGTCGCTCTCGCCGGTATGGTTGAAGACGAGGTCGAGGATGACGCCGATGCCGGCGTCGCGCAGCGCCTCGACCGTGTCGCGCAGCTCGGCGATGCCACCGGGCGCCAGCCGCGGATCCAGGGCCATGAAGGACACCGGGTTGTAGCCCCAGGCGTTGGTCAGCCCGAGCGGCGGCAGATGGCGCTCGTCGATCCAGGCCGTCACCGGCATCAGCTCGACCGCGGAAACGTTCAATCTGCGCAGGTGATCGATCACCGCCGGATGGGCGAGCGCCGCGATGGTGCCGCGTTGCGCCTCCGGGACGTCGGGATGCAATTTGGTGAAGGCCCGCACCTGGACCTCGTAGATCAGGCCGCCCGGCGAAAACAGCGGCGGTTTCGGCTCGACCGGGTCCGGCAAAGCCGTCACCACGGCCTTCGGCATGATCGGCGCGGTGTCGACGCCCGCGCCGCGTTTCAGCGCCAGCCGGGGATCGTACACATAGGGCCGGTCGATCGTGACGGCATAGGGGTCTATCAGCAGCTTGTCTGGATCGAACCAAAAACCCTGATCGGGCGCGTAGGATCCGTCGGCGCGAAAGCCATAGCGCGTGCCGTCCCTGACACCGGGAACGAAACCAAAGAAAAGAGTTTGCGGAGCTAGCGCCGGTATATCCGGAAAGCGACCAAGTTCGATGCGATCGAGTTCGGTGATCCCGTCGTCGCCGAACACCGACACCCACAACCGAGTGGCGCGGGACAGCACCGAGAAGCTGGCGCCACGACCAGCGTGATTGAAAGACAGCTTCGAGCCGAGACCGCTGTCAACGTTCGGCGGCATTGGTGAAATTCGCGATTCCCAGGAAAATCATGATCGCCTTGTTCAATTTCGTGATGTCGGTGGGATGGAGGTCGCCGATCTTACGACCGAGCTTACTCCGTGGCACCGTCGATATCTTGTCGACCATGACATCGCATGGAACGAACAGACCATTCTCCACGGTCGGCTGGACCGTGAAGCGGATGAATGGGGCCGCGGCGAGATCGGATGTGAAACCGCATATTGTGATGGAATCGGTCGCGTCGAAGGCTTCGTCCTGGACAATGAGTGATGGTCGAGGCTTGCCTGCATAGTCCCTCGCCCCCGCAACCGTCCAGATTTCACCCCGCCTCACTCATCCTCCCACCACTTTATGGTAATGGAATCGATGAATTCCTGATCGTCCCTGGCGTGAGGCGTGTTCGCGACGGCCAAGGACTGCCTATGCGCCTCGGCCTTGAACTCCGGCGAGCTTGTGTCGGGCAGCCAGAACTGCACGAGCTTCAAGCCCTGCTTGCGCTTGCGCTCGCGATAGTCCCGCACCCGTTGGGCGGACGACTTGCTGCTTGTCGACGAGGCCATCGGCGTTTTCCGTTACTGTAACGTAGTGCTGCCGGCTCTCGCTGTCCAGATCACGTAATCACGCTAGGCTTCTGCCGCCCCGTATGGCTGCGGATGCCGGCGACGTCGTCGGCGGCGGCGATCAGGTCGGCCAGCGCCTGCTGCGTGTCGAGGTCGAGTCGGTCCTTCTCGTAGCGCTCGACATAGAGCCGCAGCGTCGCGCCCGACGTGCCGGTGCCGGAGAGCCGGATGACGAAGCGCGATCCGCCCTCGAACAGCACGCGGATGCCCTGGTTCTTCGAGACCGAGCCGTCGACCGGATCGTGATAGGCGAAATCGTCCGCCGCCTCGACGGTGAGGCCGCGTACCTTGGTACCCGGCAGCGACGGCAGTTTTGCGCGCAGCTCCGACACCAGCCGGTTGGCGGCGTCGGACTCCACCTCCCCGTAGTCGTGGCGCGAATAGTAGTTGCGGCCGTAGGTCGCCCAGTGCTTTTCGGCGATCGCCTTGGCGCTCTCCTTGCGGACGGCGAGAATGTTCAGCCACAGCAGGACCGCCCAAAGCCCGTCCTTCTCGCGCACATGGTCGGAGCCGGTGCCGGCGCTCTCCTCGCCGCAGATGGTAGCCATGCCGGCGTCGAGCAGGTTGCCGAAGAACTTCCAGCCGGTCGGCGTCTCGTAGATGCCGACGCCCAGCGCCTCGGCCACCCGGTCGGCGGCGGCGCTGGTCGGCATGGAGCGGGCGATGCCCTTCAGCCCCGCCTCGTAGCCCGGCGCCAGATGGGCGTTGGCGGCGAGCATCGCCAGCGAGTCCGACGGCGTGATGAAGATGCCCTTGCCGATGATCAGGTTGCGGTCGCCGTCGCCGTCGGAGGCGGCGCCGAAATCCGGCGCGTCCGGCCCCATCATCTCGTCATAGAGATGTTTTGCGTGGACGAGGTTGGGATCGGGATGGTGGCCGCCGAAATCCGGCAGCGGCACGAAATTGCGCGCCGTTCCTTTCGGCGCGCCCAGCCGGTTCTCGAGTATCTCCTTGGCGTACGGACCGGTCACCGCATGCATGGCGTCGAAACGCATGCGGAAGCCGCCGGCAAACATCGCGCGGATCGCGTCGAAGTCGAACAGCGTCTCCATCAGTTCTGCATAGTCCTCGACGGGATCGATCACCTCGACCGTCATGCCGCCCGCCTGGACGGTGCCGATGCTGTCGATGTCGACCTCGGCTATGTCCGCTATCTTGTAGCTCGTTATCGCCTTGGTGCGGGCGAAGATAGCGTCGGTGATCTTCTCAGGCGCCGGGCCGCCATTGCCGATGTTGTATTTTATGCCGAAATCCTCGCGCGGGCCGCCGGGATTGTGGCTGGCCGACAGCACCAGCCCGCCGAAGGCCATGTATTTGCGGATGATGTGGGAAGCCGCCGGCGTCGACAGGATGCCGCCCTTGCCGACGATGACCTTGCCGAAGCCGTTGGCAGCGGCGATGGCAATCGCCTTCTGGATCACCTCGCGGTTGTAGTAGCGGCCGTCGCCGCCGATCACCAGCGTCTTGCCGGAAAAGCCGTCGAGCGCATCGAACACCGACTGGATGAAGTTCTCGGCATAGTTCTTCTGCTGGAACACCGGCACTTTCTTGCGCAGCCCCGAGGTTCCGGGCTTCTGGTCGTCATAGGGTGTCGTCTCGACCGTCCTGATGGTCATGGTTCAGGCCGCCTTTCTTGCCAGCAGTGATTTGTACAGCCCGGCATATTTCGCCGCGCTCCCGTCCCAGGAGACATCGGCCTTCATGCCCTGTTTCTGGATCGTGCTCCAGACCGCCTTGTCGGCATGGAGCGCAATCATCCGTCGCACCGCGTGCAGCAGCGCGGCGCCGCTTTCCGGCGCGAATTGCAGGCCGGTAGCGACGCCCGCCGAAACCGCCGCCTCATTGGCGTCGATGATGGTGTCGGCCAGCCCGCCGGTGCGCGCCACCAGCGGCACGCAGCCGTAGCGAAGCCCGTAAAGCTGGGTGAGGCCGCAGGGCTCGAAGCGCGACGGGATGACGATGCCGTCGCAGCCGCCCTGCATGACATGCGACAGCGCCTCGTCATAGCCCACGACCACGCCGACCCGGCCGGGATGGCGGGCGGCGGCGGCATGCAGCGCGCCTTCCAGCCCGGCATCGCCGGAGCCCAGCACCGCAAGGCGCGCGCCGGCGGCGACGATCTCGTCGAGCACGGCCGCCAGCACGTCCATGCCCTTCTGCCAGGTCAGCCGGCTGACCACGCAGATCAGCGGGCTGTCGTCGCGGTCGAGGCCGAAGCGCTGCTCCACCACACGCCGATTCGGCTTGCGCGCCGCCAGTGTCGTGCGGGTGTAGCGGGAGGCGAGATGCGGGTCGGCGGCGGGGTTCCAGATGTCGACATCGATACCGTTGACGATGCCGTGGAGGTCGGCGGCGCGGCCGTTGACCAGCCCGTCGAGCCCCATGCCGAATTGCGGCGTCCGGATCTCCTGCGCATAGGTGGGGCTTACGGTCGTGATTGCCCAGGCCGCTTGCAGACCGGCCTTGAGGAAGCCGACGCCGCCGTAATATTCGACGCCGTCCAGCGCCATCGCCCGCGGCGGCAGGCCGAGCTCCGGAAAGATCGCGGCGCCGAACTGGCCCTGGAAGGCGAGATTGTGGACGGTGATGACGGAGGGAACGCCGACCGCGTCGCCGAAGCGCATATAGGCCAGCGTCATCGCCGCCTGCCAGTCATGCACGTGGACGATGTCCGGCCGGTAGCCGGGCAGCGCGCCAGCGGCGATGTCGGCACCGACATGGCTGAGGGCGGCGAAGCGCCGCCAGTTGTCCGGCCAGTCCTTGCCACCGGCATCGCCATAGGGACCGCCGACGCGGTCGAACAGATGCGGCGCTTCCAGCACCAGCAGGTCGAGCTCGCCGACGCGCGCGGCATGGACCGCCGCCTTGCCGCCATGCAGGCCGGCATAGTGATGCACCGGTTTTTTCTTCCGGAAGGCCGCCATCACCACGGGATAGCCGGGCACCAGGGTGCGCGTCGCCACGCCGTTTTTCGCCAGCGCGACCGGCAGGGCGCCGGTCACGTCGGCGAGGCCGCCGGTCTTGATCAGCGGGAAGATTTCCGGCGTGACGGCAAGGACCTGCATTCAGTGTCTCCAGCGCAAGCGCAGGGGACAGTTTACTTCTTTCCGCTCGCGCCCACTTTGAAGCGCTTCGGCCTTTCTGCGGAAAGAAAGCAAACTGTCCCCGGCGGTCAACCTCTTACCCCAGCCTGTCGATCATCTGCTGGGTGATCAGGCAGATGCCCTTTTCGGTGACGCGGAAGCGCTGGCGGTCGTATTCCTGATCCTCGCCGGCCACCAGTCCCTCGGGAATGACGACGCCGTGGTCGAGGACGCAGCGCCTCAGCCGCGCGGAGCGACCCACCACGCAGTCGGGCAGCATCACCACTTCCTCCAGCGAGGAATAGGAGCTGATGCGCGCACCGGTGAAGATGAGGCTGCGCCGCAGCGACGCGCCGGAGATGATGCAGTCGCCGGCGATCAGCGACGACACGGCCATGCCGCGCCTGCTCTCGTCGTCATGCACGAATTTCGCCGGCGGCTTCAGTTCCGAATAGGTCCAGATCGGCCAGTCGCGGTCGTAGAGGTCGAGCTCCGGCGTCACGTCGGTCAGGTCGATATTGGCCTCCCAATAGGCGTCGACGGTGCCGACGTCACGCCAATAGGCCTCGCGCTCCATGGAGGAGCGCACGCAGGATTTGGTGAAGCGGTGCGCCACAGCCTTACCGTGCTGGACGATGTAGGGGATGATGTCCTTGCCGAAGTCGCGGCTGGAACTCGGCTCGGCGGCGTCGCGGCGCAACTGCTCGATCAGGAACTTCGTCTTGAACACATAGATGCCCATGGAGGCCAGCGCATAGTCCGGTCTGTCCGGTATGCCGGGCGGGTCGGACGGTTTCTCGACGAAGGCGATGATGTTGTCCTTCTCGTCGACATGCATGACGCCGAAGCCGGTCGCCTCCATGCGCGGCACTTCCAGGCAGCCGATGGTCACGTCGGCGCCGGCGTCGACATGCTGGCGCAGCATCAGCTCGTAGTCCATCTTGTAGATGTGGTCGCCGGCCAGGATGATCATGTATTCCGGGCCGTAGGGCTCGATGATGTCGACGTTCTGGAACACCGCATCGGCGGTGCCCTCGTACCACTGCGTCTCCGACACGCGCTGGCTGGCCGGCAGGATGTCGAAACTTTCGTTGCGCTCCGGCCTGAGGAAGTTCCAGCCGCGCTGCAGGTGACGGATCAGCGAATGCGCCTTGTACTGCGTCGCCACCGCCAAGCGGCGGATGCCGGAGTTCAGCGCATTGGACAACGCGAAGTCGATGATACGCGTCTTGCCGCCGAAATAGACCGCCGGCTTGGCGCGCCGGTCGGTCAGCTCGGCAAGGCGACTGCCGCGGCCGCCGGCCAGCACATAGGCCATGGCGTCGCGCGCAAGCGGCTGGTTCCTTTTGAGCTCCACCATCTGTTCCTCCCCTTCATTCGCCCGAGAATTCGAGCATGATCGTCGCCAGCGGCGGCAACAGCATCGTCGCCGCCGGTCCCCCCTCTTCCTGTCGAGCAAGGACGGCGCCGCCATTGCCCTTGCCCGAGCCGCCATAGTCGGCGGCGTCCGTGTTGATGATCTCGCGCCAGGTTCCGGCCTTCGGCATCGGCAGGCGGTAGTTCTCGCGCTGCACAGGCGTGAAGTTGCAGACAACCACGACCGGGTCGTGGCTGGGGGCCGAGCGCTCCCAGGCGAAGACCGAGTTCGCACGGTCGTCGACGATCAGCCAGTGAAAACCCTCCGGCTCGCAATCGCGCGCATGCAAGACCGGCCTTGAGCGGTAGAGCCGGTTGAGGTCGCGCACCGTGGCGCGCACGCCGCGGTGTGGGGCGTGGTCGAGCAGGAACCAGTCGAGCGCCCTCTCCTCGCTCCATTCGCCGCGCTGCGCGAATTCCTGGCCCATGAACAGCAGCTTCTTGCCGGGATAACCCCACATGAACGCGTAGTAGGCGCGCAGCGTTGCGAATTTCTGCCAGTCGTCGCCGGCCATCTTCGACAGCAGCGTGCCCTTTCCATGAACGACCTCGTCATGCGACAGCGGCAGCACGAAATTCTCGCTGAAGGCGTAGACCAGGCCGAAGGTGATCTGGTCGTGGTGGTGCTGCCTGTGGATCGCCTCCTTGGAAAAATACTCCAGCGTGTCGTGCATGAAGCCCATGTTCCACTTGAAGCCGAAGCCGAGCCCGCCCTCATGGACCGGCTGCGACACCTTCGGCCAGGAGGTCGATTCCTCGGCGATGGTGACGACGCCGGGATGGTTGCCGTAGACGGCTGTGTTCATGGCCTGGAGGAATTTTACCGCCTCCAGGTTTTCCCGCCCGCCCTTCTCGTTGGGAATCCATTCGCCCTGCTTGCGCGAATAGTCGAGGTAGAGCATCGAGGCCACCGCATCGACGCGCAGCCCGTCGAGATGGAATTTTTCGGCCCAGTAGAGGGCGTTGTTGACGAGGAAGGAGACGACCTCGCGGCGGCCGAAATTGTAGATCGCCGTGTTCCAGTCCGGATGAAATCCCTTGCGCGGGTCGGCATGCTCGTAGAGCGCGGTGCCGTCGAACCAGGCGAGCCCGTGCGCGTCGACCGGGAAATGCGCCGGCACCCAGTCGAGGATGACGCCGATGCCGGCCCGATGAGCACCGTCGACGAAGCGCGCGAATCCCTCCTGGTCGCCGAAGCGCGAGGTCGGCGCGTAGAGGCCGGTGGTCTGGTAGCCCCAGGACGGGTCGTAGGGGTGCTCGGTGATCGGCAGGAATTCGATATGGGTGAAGCCGGTGTCGGCGGCATAGGGGATCAGCCGCTCCGCCAGTTCGTCCCAGGACAGGAAGGTGCCGTCGTCGCGGCGCTGCCACGAGCCGGCATGCACCTCGTAGATCGACATCGGCTGACGCCGCGCATCGGCGGTGCGCCAGAAGGAGCGGTGCGCCTCGTCGCCCCATCGGTGCGCCAGCGGCGCGGTGGTGACGGAGGCGGTCGCCGGACGCAGCTCCGAATGGAAGGCGAAGGGATCGGCCTTCAGCGGCAGCCGCTCGCCCTTCGGCCCGATGATCTCGTATTTGTAGGCGCGCCAGGCGCCGATGTCGGGCAGGAAAATCTCCCAGATGCCGGTGTCCTGGCGGAACCGCATGGGATGGCGGCGCCCGTCCCAGTCGTTGAAGTCGCCGACCACCGAGACGCGCCGGGCGTTCGGCGCCCAGACGGCGAAATGCACGCCCGGCGCGCCCTCATGGTCGATCAGATGCGCGCCGAGCTTGTCGAACAGCCTGAGATGCGTGCCCTCGGCGATGTAGTAGTCGTCCATGGGCCCGAGCACGGGCCCGAAGGAGAAAGGATCGGCCAGCCACCAGTCGCCGCCGGCGTTGCGGGCGTGATACCGGAGCGGCTGACGCTTGCGGAGCGACAGCTTGCCCTCGAAGAAGCCGTCGTCGTGGCGGCGCGACAGTTCGCCGGCCTTTTTTCCCGCGAGCGTGTAGGCGGTGACGGCTTCGGCATGCGGGATGAAGCAGCGCGCCACGAGGCCCGCTCCGCATTGCTGCACGCCGAGGACGGCGAAGGCGTCGCCATGCGTGCCGGCGACGATCGCCGCCACGTCCCCCTGGTCGGCCGCGACCGACGGTGTCGGGGACGTGGCGAGCCGGCGCGCCTGCTTCATCGTGCGATCTTCCTCCCTTGGGCAGAGGCTGCTCTGGCGGCAGCTTTCCCGAAATCACGTCACAGGGGAACCCCCCAGATTTCTTCGGCATATTGGCGGATGGTGCGGTCCGACGAGAACCAGCCGACCCGCGCCACGTTGCGGATCGCCCGGGCGTACCAGTCCGGGCTGTCTTGCCAGACGGCGTCGACCTGCCGCTGCGCGTCGGCATAGGCATCGAAGTCCGCCGCCACCATGAACCAGTCGCTCTGGTAGATGCCGTCGATCAGCCCGCGGTAGCGGCCGGGCTCCTCGGGCGAGAAGACGCCGGAGGAAATCGCCGACAGCGCCTGCGCCAGCTCCGGCGATTTCTCGATCACCTCGCGCGGCTGATAGCCGTCGGCGCGGCGGCTCGCCACCTCGTCGGCCTTGAGGCCGAAGATGAAGATGTTGTCGTCGCCGACGCACTCCTTGATCTCGACATTGGCGCCGTCGAGCGTGCCGATGGTGAGCGCGCCGTTCAGCGCGAACTTCATGTTGCCGGTGCCGGAGGCCTCCATGCCGGCGGTGGAGATCTGCTCGGACAGGTCGGCCGCCGGCATCATGATCTCGGCCAGGCTGACATTGTAGTTCGGCATGAACACGACCTTGAGCAGGCCGCGCACCGCCGGGTCGCGGTTGATCACCCGCGCCACGTCGTTGGCGAGCTTTATGATCAGCTTGGCGTTGTGATAGCTCGGCGCCGCCTTGCCGCCGAAGAATTTCACGCGAGGCGCCCACTCGCGCTCGGGATGCGAGCGGATCTGGTCGTAGAGTGCCACGGCTTCGACGATGTTGAGCAGCTGGCGCTTGTATTCGTGGATGCGCTTGATCTGGATGTCGAACAGCGCCGAGGGATCGACGCGGATGCCGAGCCGCTCGGCGGTGACGGCCGCCAGCCGCTCCTTGTTCGCCCGCTTCACCGCCGCGAATTTCTCGCGGAAGGCGGCGTCCCCGGCAAAATCGTCCAGCTCCTTCAGCGCCTCGACATTGTCGAGGAATGTGTCGCCGATGGTCTCGCGAATCAGCGACGTCAGGCCCTGGTTGCTCTGGAACAGCCAGCGCCGCGGCGTGATGCCGTTGGTCTTGTTGTTGATGCGGTCGGGATAGAGCCTATGGAGGTCGGCGAACACCGTCTCCTTCATCAGCTCCGTGTGCAGCGCCGACACACCGTTGATCGAGTGCGAGCCGACGAAAGCGAGGTTGCCCATGCGCACGCGCCGGTCGCCGTCCTCCTGGATCAGCGAGATGCGGCGGATCTGGTCTTCGCCGAAGCGGCCGACGGCGCGGGCCTCCAGCAGCACTTCCGCGTTGATGGCGTAGATGATCTGCATGTGGCGCGGCAGCAGCCGCTCGAACAGCCGCACCGGCCAGCTTTCCAGCGCCTCCGGCAGCAGCGTGTGGTTGGTGTAGGCGAAAGTTCCCCTGGTGATCTTCCACGCCTTGTCGAAGTCGAGGCCGTGGATGTCCATCAGCAGCCGCATCAGTTCGGCCACCGCGATCGCCGGATGCGTGTCGTTCAAATGGACGGCAGCCTTCTCGGGCAGCAGCGACAGGTCGCCATAGGCGCTGACGTGGCGCTGCAAAATGTCCTGCAGCGAGGCGGCGGAGAAAAAATACTCCTGGCGCAGCCGCAGCTCCTGCCCGGCCTCGCTGGAATCGGCGGGATAGAGCACGCGCGACAGCGCGTCCGCCTTGTTGCTCTCGGCAAGCGCGCCGATATGGTCGCCGGCGTTGAAGCGGCTGAGCAGGATCGGATCGACCGGAAAGCCCGACCACAGGCGCAGCGTGTTCACCCGGTTGCCGCGCCAGCCGACCACGGGCGTGTCGTAGGCCACCGCCAGCACCCGCTCCTGCGGCTTCCAGACGTGCCGCTCCAGCCGGCCCGACTTGTCGGTGATCGATTCCACCGCGCCGCCGAAGCCGATCTCGAAGGCGCGCTCGCGCCGCTCGAACTCCCACGGATTGCCGTGGTCGAGCCAGGTCTCCGGCAGCTCGACCTGCCAGCCGTCATGAATCTCCTGGCGGAACATGCCGTTGACGTAGCGGATGCCGTAGCCGTGGCCGGGCACGCCGACGGTCGCCATACTCTCCATGAAGCAGGCGGCGAGGCGCCCGAGGCCGCCATTGCCGAGGGCTGCGTCGGGCTCCAGCGTGGCGATCAGGTCGATGTCGACGCCGAGGCTGGCGAGTGCTGTGCGCATGTCGTCCATCAGGCCGATGTTGGAGAAGGCGTCGCGCATCAGCCGGCCGATCAGGAATTCGAGCGACAGGTAGTAGACGCGCTTCTTGCCGTGCTCGTAGGTCTCCTTGGTGGATTCGATCCACTGGTCGATGATGCGGTCGCGCACCGCCTTGATCGCCGCCGTCAGCCAGTCATGGGGCGTGGCCACGGACGGGTCCTTGCCGACGCGGTAGCGCAGCACGTTCAAAATGTCGGCTGCCAGGGATTTCGGGTCGGACTGCAAGGTCGGGAGTTCCGGTGCCATCACGCTCAACTGAATGCCCCACGGCTTGGCGCCCGCTCGTCGCCGAGCGCCAGTGATCGGCTACCTCCCGCTTCTATGCTATCCAAAACCACGGGAAGTACAATCGATTAGAACAAGCGACGTTTTTGCTTTCGCAACAACATCGCGCCGGGCGTTTTACCGCTACTTCGCGCAGCGAGTATGACGCGCCGGCCTGCAAGGCTTTTGTTTCGAAGCCCGGCCTCACCCGCCGCTACCTGCTCCAGCACCTCTCACAGGCCGGTGAAGGTGCCTCCGAGACCCATGCCGGCTGTCTTACGCCGCCAGCGCCTGCTCGGGCGGCGCCTTGGCGCCGGTCATGAAGGCCACGGCGTCGGACATGGTGTATTCCTTCGGATCGATCACCACCAGCCGCCGGCCGAGCCGGTGGATGTGGATGCGGTCGGCCACCTCGAACACATGCGGCATGTTGTGCGAGATCAGCACGATCGGCAGGCCGCGGCGCTTAACGTCAAGGATGAGTTCGAGCACGCGCCGCGATTCCTTGACGCCCAGCGCCGCCGTCGGCTCGTCCATGATCACCACCTTGGAGCCGAAGGCGGCGGCGCGCGCCACCGCGACGCCCTGGCGCTGGCCGCCCGACAGCGTCTCCACCGCCTGGCCGATGTTCTGGATGGTCATCAGGCCGAGCTCCGAAAGCTTGTCGCGGGCGTGTTTCTCCATCGCCCGACGATCGAGCATGCGGAACCAGCTGCCGAGCACGCCGGGCTTGCGGATCTCGCGCCCCAGGAACATGTTATCGGCTATCGACAACGCCGGCGACAGCGCGAGGTTCTGGTAGACGGTCTCGATGCCGGCTTCCCGCGCCCGCATCGGCGACGAAAAGTGCACCGGCTTACCCTCGAGGGTGATCTCCCCTTCGTCCGGCAGGATCGCACCGGAGATGGCCTTGATCATCGACGATTTGCCGGCCCCGTTGTCACCGATGACGGCAAGGATCTCGCCTGGATACAGGTCGAAATCGGCATGATCGAGCGCGGTGACGCGACCATAGCGCTTGACCAGGCCGCGACACGTCAGAATCGGTTCCCGCACCATCAGCCTGCAACCCTTCTGATCCATTGATCGACAGCGACCGCCATGATGATCAGCACGCCGATCATCATGTAGGTGTATTGAGGATCGGTGCCGATCATGCGCAGGCCCAGCGAGAACAGCCCGACGATCAAGGCACCGAAAATCATGCCCAGGATCGAGCCACGTCCGCCAAACAGCGAAATGCCCCCGATCACCACCGCAGTTACCGACTCTATGTTGGCGAACGCGCCGGAGGTCGGCGAAATGGCGCCGACGCGACCGATCAGCACCCAGCCGCCGAAGGCGCAAATGATTCCGGCGAGCGTGTAGACGGAAAGCAAGATGCGGCTGGTACGTACGCCCGCGAGCTCCGCCGCGTCCGGATCGTCGCCCACGGCATACACGTGACGGCCCCAGGCGGTGTGGTTGAGCACGTACCACAAGATCAGGACCAGCAGTACCATGGCGAGGACGCCGTAGGTCAGCACCGCGCCGCCGAAACGGATGTCGTTGGCGAAAAACTTCAGGATCGGGGCATGCGCATCGATGTCCTGGGAGCGGATGGTCTCGTTGGCCGAATAGATGAAATTGATGGCCAGAATGATCTGCCAGGTGCCCAGGGTGACGATAAACGGCGGCAGCCTCATCCTTGAGACGAGCGCGCCGTTCACCCAGCCGCACAAGGCGCCGACCCCGATGCCGCAAAGGATCGAAATGGCGGGCGGCAGACCATAGCGGAACGTGAACTGCCCCATCACGACGGACGTCAGGACGAGGATCGCGCCCACAGAAAGATCGATGCCCGCCGTGAGTATGACCAATGTCTGCGCGGCCCCGATGATGCCGGTGATGGCCACCTGCTGCAGGATAAGCGTCAGCGTGAAGGGCGAGAACAGCTTGCTGCCGAGCAACAAGCCGAAGATCAGCAACGAGACGACCAGAACAATCAGCGGAACCGCGGCTGGATTGGCGTGCAGGAAGTTCTGGATGCGGCGCAGGCCGGTATCATGAACGTCGAATGAGGCGACCGTCTTATCACCCCCGTCGAGAGTGGTCTCGAATTCCTGTACTTGAGCCATGTCTTCTCCCCATGGCGCGCGAATCAATCGCGCGGACCAAGACTGCCGCGTCTGCAATTCTTGACAGGCTGTTGCCCAGTTACGGCGGCTGCCTCATCGTCCGTTGAAACAGACGGGGGATCAAGTCCCCCGTCGACCATATGGCCGGCGATGGCTATGAGCGTTCGATCCTCGAAACTCCCGCGGACTCCGGATTTGCTACGGGCAAATCCGGATATCACCGTTCGAAGCCCGTCGCTTCCGCCATCGCTACGACTTCGGACGTTCGACGCTTGAAAAGCCCATTTCGTGGCTTCTTACCGGCGCTGAAGCGCCCGCGCCTCTCATCCCCAGCACTTTTCCAGACCCGTCTTGGTGTCGATCGAATCGACGCCCGCGGCCGGCTTATCGGTGATGAGCGTGACGCCGGTGTCGAAGAAGTCCTTGCCGTCGGTCGCCTTCGGCTTGTCGCCGCTGTCAGCAAATTTCTTGATCGCCTCGATACCCATCGAGGCCATCAGCAGAGGATACTGCTGCGAGGTCGCGCCGATAATGCCTTCCGCGACGTTCTTGACGCCCGGGCACCCTCCGTCGACCGAAACGATCAGCACGTCGTTCTCCTTGCCGACGGACTTCAGCGCCTGATAGGCGCCTGCAGCGGCGGGCTCGTTGATCGTGTGGATCACGTTGATGTTCGGGTTCTGCTGCAGCAGGTTCTCCATGGCGCGCAGGCCGCCCTGCTCGTTGCCGTCAGTGAAGTCGTGGCCCGCGATGCGCGCATCGTCCTCGTCGCCGATCCTGTTGGGGTCCTTGACGTCGATGCCGAAGCCTTCCTGGAAGCCCTGGTCGCGCAGCACGTCGACCGTCGGGTAGGACGGGTTGATGTTCAGGAAGCCGATAACGGCATCCTTGGCCTTGTCGCCCATCGTCGCCGCGGCCCATTTGCCGATCAGGCGTCCGGCTTCGCGGTTGTCAGTGGCGAAAGTCATGTCGGCTTCGGTGATGGGTTCGAGCGGCGTGTCGAGAGCGATCACAAGGACGCCGGCCGCGCGCGCCTTCTGCACCGAAGGCACGATCGCCTTGGTGTCGGATGGTGTCAGCAGGATGCCCTTGGCGCCGTCGGCGATGCACGTCTCGATCGCGGCGACCTGGCTTTCATTGTCGCCGTCGATCTTGCCGGCATAGGACTTCAGCTCGACGCCGAGTTCCTGCGCCTTTGCGGTTGCGCCTTCCTTCATCTTCACGAAGAATGGGTTGCTGTCCGTCTTGGTTATCAGGCATGCGGCGATGCCGGCGGCGGAAGCCGACGACGCGAATGCCATCAGGCCGACGGCCGCAGCGGCGAATACGGATGTCTTCAGATAAGTGGTTCTCTTCACGATAGTCCTCCCAGTGGAAAAACACCACGCGCCCAGGCCGGACGCGGCGGCGAGATCGGGCGCCTCCTGCCCCGCTCGCGGCATCAGGAAATCAGGAAGCCGCACACCTGTCAATAATTAAATCACTCTGATTTATTATTGACAGGTGCTGTTTCGCGCGCCAATCTGCCAGCAAAACATGCAGCCTGAGGGAGGAGACGGGTGGAGACCGGCGGCACCAGGCTCGGCTTCCAGGAAGCCGGCGCAAGCCGCTTCCAGTTGGGCACCAACCAAAGCGGGATGCGGGCGCACAACGAGCGCCTGGTGCTGTCGCTGGTGCGCCAGCACGGCAGCCTCGCCAAGTCCGACATCGCCCGCATGACCATGCTGTCGGCGCAGACCGTGTCGGTCATCATGCGCGAGCTGGAGCAGGACGGGCTGCTGGTGAAGGAGGAGCCGATCCGCGGCAAGATCGGCCAGCCGTCGATCCCGATGTCGCTCAATCCGGAAGGCGCCTTCTTCCTCGGCCTCAAGATCGGGCGGCGGAGCGCCGAGCTGGTGCTGATCGACTTCGTCGGCACGGTGCGCGGCATGCTGCACAGCTCCTATCTCTATCCCGCGCCGAAAGAGACTGTGGCCTTCGTGCGCAACGGCATCGCCTCACTGCGCCAAACCCTGTCCGTCGAGCAGGATCGGCGGATCGCCGGGCTCGGCATCGCCATGCCGTTCGAGCTGTGGAACTGGGCCGACACGGTCGGCGCGCCGCGCGGGGCCATGGACCAATGGCGCAGCCTCGACATCCGCGCCGAGATCCAGACCGATTTCGCCTTCCCCATCTATCTGCAGAACGATGCGACCTCGGCCTGCGGCGCCGAGCTGGTGTTCGGACGCAGCGGCAATCTGCGCGACTTCGTCTATTTCTACATCGGCGCCTTCGCCGGCGGCGGCGTGGTGCTCGACGGCAAGCTCTATCGCGGCCCCACCGGCAATGCCGGCGCGCTCGGCTCGATGCCGGTGATCGGCCCGGACGGCCGGCCGGCGCAGCTGATCGACGTCGCCTCGATCGCCATCCTGGAGAAGGCGCTAAAGGCGGGTGGTCGCGACGCCTCGCATCTGTGGACCTCGCCCGAAGACTGGGGCGAGGTCGGTCCCGAGCTCGACGCCTGGATCGACGGATCGGGCACGGCGCTCGCCTATGCCATCGCATCGGCTTCGGCGGTGATCGACTTCGAGGCGGCGGTTATCGACGGCTGGATGCCGGCCTCCGTCAGGGCGAGGCTGGTGGAGGCGGTCGCCGTCGCGCTGGTGAAGATCGACGTCGAGGGCCTCGACATTCCGAGGGTGCGTGAAGGCACCGTCGGCATCCACGCACGCGCGCTCGGCGGCGCCAGCCTGCCGCTGTCGGAACGTTTTCTGCTCGGCGGGGCCGCGTCGTCGCGCGAGACATGAGCGCGACGTCCCGATTGCCGCGCGAGGACCGCGCTTGTATGGCGGCACCCGCATGTTCATCCACTGCCCTGGGGGAATCCCGATATGATCGTCTGCTGTGGTGAAGCGCTGATCGACATGCTGCCCAGGGAGAGCAGCGCCGGCGAGCCGTCCTTCGCGCCCTATGTCGGCGGCGCCGTCTTCAACACGGCGATCGCGCTCGGCCGGCTCGACCTGCCGGTCGGCTTCTTCACCGGCATCTCCACCGATTTTTTCGGCGGCATGCTGCGCGAGGCGCTGGCCGCCAGCAGCGTCGGCCTCGACCTCGTCAAATTCTCGGAGCGGCCGACCACGCTCGCCTTCGTGCGGCTGGTCGACGGGCACGCCAGCTATCTCTTCTACGACGAGAACACCGCCGGCCGCATGCTGTTCGAGCAAGACCTGCCGGCGATCGGGCCGGAGGTCGAGGCGATGCATTTCTCCTGCATCAGCCTGATCCCGGAACCCTGCGGCTCGACCTACGAGGCGCTGATGCGGCGCGAGCACGACAGCCGGGTGATGATGTTCGACCCCAACATCCGCGAGAACTTCATCGCCGACAAGCCGTCGCATCTCGCCCGCATGAAGCGCATGCTGGCGATGGCCGACATCGTGAAGCTGTCGGACGAGGATCTCGACTGGTTCGGCGAAAGCGGCCACGTCGAGGACATCGCCGCGCGCTGGCTGGAACTCGGGCCGAAGCTGATGGTGGTGACCAGGGGCGGCAAGGGCGCCCTCGCCTTCACCAGGCGCCACGCCGTGTCCGTTCCCGCCGTACCGGTGACCGTCGTCGACACGGTGGGTGCAGGCGACACCGTCAATGCCGGCATCCTGGCGTCGCTGCGCGACCAGGGCCTGCTGACCAAGGCCGCACTGGCCGAGCTTTCCGAGGAGCAGATCCGGGCGGTGCTCAGCTTCAGCGGCCGGGCCGCAGCGATCACCGTGTCGCGCGCCGGCGCCAACCCGCCCTGGCGGGCGGAGGTGGGATAGCGGGGACCCTGCACTCGGGCTGCGGGTTGTTTCGTTCCTTGCCGTGGCGAGCACACCCGGCCGTTTCACGACTTCGCCCTTGCCGCGACAAGACAAGGCACCCGCATCGGTGCTTTCCGTGCCAAGTTCCCCCTCTCCGTCTCGGGCTTCGCCCTCGACACCTCTCCCCCACTCCGTGGGGGCGAGGAACCCAGGCTGGAGAAGCGCCGTCCCCGCGGCAGCGGTTCCTCGCCCCCGCAGGGGGAGAGGTGTCGAGGGCGAAGCCCGAGGGGGAAGCGCCGGGGACGGTTTATTTTTTCGGCCCGCACCTACCTTGGAGCCGCGATGCGGGCCGGGTTCCGCTGCTGCATATGCGATTTGACCTGCCCACCCTAAGGGCAGGACAATCTCAAATCCCGGCGCCGTCGTCGAACTGCTGGCCGGCCTGGTCGCGGCGGTCGAGCCAGCGCTCGATCTCCTCGACCAGATCCTCCGGCGCGCGGCCGACGGTCTTCAAATGGATCTCCGGCCGCTCCGGCGCCTCGTAGGGCGAATCGATGCCGGTGAAATTCTTGATCTCGCCGGCCAGCGCCTTGGCGTAGAGGCCCTTGGGGTCGCGCCGGGTGCATTCCTCGATCGGCGTGTCGACGAAAACCTCCGCGAACTCGCCCTCCTCGAACAGCCGGCGCGCCATGTCGCGTTCGGCGCGGAAGGGCGAGATGAAGGAGACGATCACCATCAGGCCGGCGTCGACCATCAGCTTCGCCACCTCGGCGACGCGGCGGATGTTCTCGACCCGATCTGCGTCGGTGAAGCCGAGATCGCGGTTCAGCCCGTGGCGGATATTGTCGCCGTCGAGGATATAGGTGTGACGCCCGGCGGCGTGCAGCTTCTTTTCCAGGAGGTTGGCCACCGTCGACTTGCCGGAGCCGGACAGGCCGGTCAGCCAGAGTGCTGCCGGCTGCTGGTTCTTGGCGGCGGCGCGCGACTTCCTGGTGACGTCGAGCGACTGCCAGTGGATGTTGTCGGCGCGCCTGAGCGGATGCAGGATCATGCCGGCGCCGGCCGTCGCATTGGTGATACGGTCGATCAGGATGAAGGCGCCGGTGGCACGGTTGGCCGAAAAGCTGTCGAAGGCGATCGGTGCCTGCAGCGCGATCTTGACCTCGCCGACCTCGTTCATGGCGAGCGACCTGGCCGGCTGGTGCTCCAGGCTATTGACGTCGAGGCGATGCTTCAGCTCGGTGACCGTCGCGCTCGCCTGGTCGGTAGCGGTGCGCAGGATATAGGAGCGGCCGGGCAGCATGGCCTGCTCGTCGAACCAGACGACGGTGGCGGCGAACTGGTCGGCCACGTCCGGGCGGGCGGAAGGCGCCGCCAGCAGATTGCCGCGCGACACCTCGACCTCGTCCTCGAGCAGCAGCGTGACCGCCTGCCCCTCGACGGCACGCCGCAGGTCGCCGCCGGCCGTGACGATGCGGCGTACGCGCGACTTCTGGCCGGACTTCGCCACCACCACCTCGTCGCCGGCGGCGATCGAGCCGGACGCTACCGTGCCGGCGAAGCCGCGGAAGTCGAGATTCGGCCGGTTGACATACTGCACCGGGAAGCGGAACGGCCGCTCGGCGGAGGCGCCGTCGACGTCCACCGTTTCCAGATGCTCCAGCAGCGTCGGCCCGGAATACCAGGGCGTGTTGTCCGAGCGCTGCGAGACATTGTCGCCGTAGCGGGCCGAGATCGGGATCGGCGTGACCGAAGCGAAGCCGAGGCCACGCGCAAAGGCCGAATAGTCCTCGACGATACGGCCGTACACGCCGGCGTCGAAGCCGACTAGGTCGATCTTGTTGATCGCCAGCACGATGTGCCGGATGCCGAGCAGCGAGGCGATGATGGAATGGCGCCGCGTCTGCCGCAGCACGCCCTGGCGCGCGTCGATCAGCACGATGGCGAGATCGGAGGTCGAGGCGCCCGTCGCCATGTTGCGAGTGTACTGCTCGTGGCCGGGCGTGTCGGCGACGATGAACTTGCGGCGCGGCGTCGCGAAGAAGCGATAGGCGACGTCGATTGTGATGCCCTGCTCGCGCTCGGCCTCCAGCCCGTCGACCAGCAGCGCGAAGTCGACCTCCTCGCCGGTGGTGCCGTGACGACGCGAATCGCGCTCCAGCGCGGCGAGCTGGTCCTCGAAGATCTGGCGCGTGTCGGACAGAAGCCTGCCGATCAGCGTCGACTTGCCGTCGTCGACCGAGCCGCAGGTGAGGAAGCGCAGCAGCGACTTCCGGGTCTGGTCGGCAGCATCGAGGGGATCGATGACGGTGCCGACCAGCGCGTCCGCTTTGAGATGGCGCATCTTCAGAAATACCCTTCGCGCTTCTTCTTTTCCATCGAGCCGGCCTCGTCGCGGTCGATGGCGCGGCCCTGCCGCTCGGAGGTGGCGGCCGCGAGCGTCTCGCTGACGATGCTTTCGAGATCGGCGGCATCCGACTCGATGGCGCCGGTCAGCGGATAGCAGCCGAGGGTGCGGAAGCGGACCATGCGGTTCTCGACCGTCTCGCCCGGACGGAGTTCCATGCGATCGTCGTCCTTGAGGATGAGCATGCCGTCGCGCTCGACAACCGGCCGCTGCTTGGCGAAGTAGAGCGGCACGATCGGGATATTTTCGCGCAGGATGTATTGCCAGATGTCGGCCTCGGTCCAGTTGGACAGCGGGAAGACCCGGATCGACTCGCCGGGGGCAACGCGGGTGTTGTAGATGTTCCACATTTCCGGCCGCTGGTTCTTCGGGTCCCAGACGTGGCTGGCGTTGCGGAAGGAGAAGATGCGCTCCTTGGCGCGGCTCTTCTCCTCGTCGCGGCGCGCGCCGCCGAAAGCGGCGTCGAAGCCGTATTTGTCGAGCGCCTGGCGTAGCGCCACGGTCTTCATGATGTGGGTGTGGGTGTTGGAGCCGTGGGTGAACGGGCCGATGCCGTCGCGCACGCCGTCCTGATTGATGTGGACCAAAAGATCGAAGCCGAGCTTTCGCGCCATCTCGTCGCGGAACGCGATCATCTCGCGGAACTTCCATGTCGTGTCGACATGCAGGAACGGAAAAGGCGGCTTGGCCGGATAGAACGCCTTCATGGCCAGATGCATGAGCACGGAGGAATCCTTGCCCACCGAATAGAGCATCACCGGCTTGGCGAAGGTCGCCGCGACCTCACGAAAGATATGGATCGACTCGGCTTCGAGCCGATCGAGATGGGAAAGCTTTGCCAGCATGATGGTCCACTGCGAGACGGCGGGCCGGCCGGAACAGGGCGGCCCGGCCCAAATATCCGGATTGGCTGGCAGTCTCGCAGAAAAGCGGCTCGTCTCAAGGAGAGGCCTACCAAAAAGCCGGCGGATCGAGGGTTTCACTTCCGCCCGCGACACATTCTATGGAATCTTGTTCCTGCGTTTTCTGCGTACTCGACAGACCCAAGGAAATTCTTTCCTTCAACTTCCTGTGCGTCGGACCACTAGCCCGGCTGCGGTACGTGGATAGTATCACAATTCCACAAAATGGAACCTAACCCTTGTTCCATATGTGGGAACGTATTACTATTTGCCATGCAGGTCGTGAGCCGCAAGACGCTGGTCGCCTTCTGGGAAAAACACCCAAGAGCCGAAGCTCCGCTGTCGACCTGGTTCGTTGCCGCAAGAGCCGCGGAATGGAAGACCCCGCAGGACATCCGCAACGATTTCAGTTCCGTCGATTTCGTCGGAGACAATCGCGTCATCTTCGATATCGGGGGCAACAACTACCGGCTGATTGCTCACGTGAGCTACACCTACAAGAGCGTGCTCATAAAGTTTGTCGGCACCCACGCCGAATACGACAGGATAGACCCGGAGAAAGTCTAATGGAAAACATACGACCCATCCGCACCGAGGACGACTACGATTGGGCGATCGCCGAGGTGACGAGGTATTTCGAGAATGAGCCCGCCCCGGGCACTCCCGACGCGGACCGTTTCGTCCTGCTGACCGATATCATCGAGGCCTACGAGGACAAGCACTATCCGATCAAGGCTCCCGATCCCGTCTCCCTGATCGCCGACTATCTCGAGCGAACCGGCAAGAAGCAGTCCGCATTGGCCGAGATCATCGGATCGAAATCGAGAGCGTCGGAAATCATGAACCGGAAGCGCGCACTCAATATCGCACAAGTCCATGCTATCTCCGCGGCATGGAAGCTTCCGGCCGACGAACTGGTCAAGCCGTACCATCTTGAAGTCGAAGAGCGCGCCTGAAGCGCGACTTGTGAGCCGCTGCCTCCAATCGCCGGTCTTCAGGGCAATGCCAACACTGCGCATACTTGAAGGCGCGTACTTTGACGTATCCTTGCCCGGCAAGCCCACCAAGCCTATACTTTCTACCTGTGGGGTGCTTTCATGATCTTCATACTTCTCGAACTGTCCTGGATCGGCGCCGCGTGGGCGATCTATTGGCTCGTGCCTGCCGCCCAATGCGGTTTCTGACGCGCTTGCGTGCCGGCAGCACAGCCCTGCCGGTGGTTGTGGCGAGCGAGGAGTAGTTATGTGGACGATCGACATGACGCCTTCGACATTCAGGCAACTGGTCGTGGCGAACCTGATCGTTCCAGTCATCGGCATTGCTCTCGACCTCATGCTGTCGCCGAGCACCTACGACGGCCAGCCCTTCACGAAGTCGGATGCCATCCTGGTGGGAATCGGCCTGTTGGCCATCGTGCTCATGGTTATGACAACCATCGGCCTTTGCCGTTTCGCACGATGGTCGAGGCCTTTGGTTCTTTGGCTGACAGTGGTCGGGCTCGTGTGGATCGTGTTCGACAGCCCTTATCAAGCCCACGCATTCGCTGAAGCGATGTATGAGCTATCATCGTTGCTGACCGGCGCAGTCCTTGCAGCCGCATACTGGTCGCCGGTCAGCAGGCTGTTCGAACCAGGGCGGGCCGAGGAAGATCTGCAAGAGGTGTTCCGGTGAGCCACGCTCGCCGGTCGAAGCTCGGGCGAGCGAGGCACCAGCAGGCCATCCGGAATGGCAACACTATGCTGCGTCGGATGGGCCCTTGAATAGCCTGCCAATTGGCAGTATATTTTCCGCCAATTGACGGAGATAAAAATGTCCCTCGCCCCCGCGCCTCACGATCCTCAGGCTCTGCCGACAAATCTGGCGGATCAGGCGGCACGTGCGCGGCTCACGCCGGCGGCGGTCGCCGGCGTCGTCAGGCTCGCCGACATCTGGCGCCTGACCAGCGCCGAGATCTGCACGCTGATCGGCGACGTGTCGGAGCGAACCTGGTTCCGCATGAAGAAGGGCGAGTGGGACGGCGTGCTCTCCCAGGATTCGCTGACGCGGGTCAGCGCGCTGGTCGGCATCTTCAAGGGCTTGCGGCTCTTGTTTTCGGAACGGCTGGCCGACGAATGGGTGCGGCTGACGAACAGGGGACCGCTTTACGGCGGCCGGCGGCCCCTCGACGTGATGATCGAAGGCGGCATTCCCAGGCTGCTGCAGGTCCGTCAGCATATCGACGCCTTGCGCGGCGGACTTTGAATGCTGGTCCCGCCACGCGCCGACATTTCGCAGCGCGACACGATCCGGCTGATCTCGACGGGCAGGCTCAAGCAGCCCGTGCTGTTGCCGCTGGCCGCGAACCGGGAAGAGCTGGAGAACCTTGCGGAACTCGAAGGCGCAACCAGCGGCCGCCTGCAGGCGCAGGAAGGCGGCCTGCCCGACCTCGATCCGCGCGAGCTGGTGTTCGGCAGGCCGGGCTACACCTTCGTCAATGCCGCCTTCGCCTATACCCGCCCCGGCGGCAACCGCTTCAACGACGACGCGCGGGGCGCGTGGTACTGCGGCTTCGACGCCGACACGGCGCTCGGCGAGGTGTCGTTCCACCTGACGCGCGAGCTCGCCACTGTCGACCGGTTCGACAATGTCACCGACTATGCCGAGCTCGTGGCCGACTTCGTCGGCTCGTTCCACGACCTGCGCGGCTCTGAATTCAGCGAGCACCCGGTGCTCCATCCGGACACCGAGGTCGCCTATCCCGCCGGCCAGGCGTTGGCGCGGCATCTACGGAAGGAGCTGGCGGCGATCGGCCTCGTCTATCCGTCCGTGCGGCATGCCGGCGGAACCTGCCTCGCCGCCTTCCATCCCGATCTCGTCCAGAACCTGCGGCAGGGAGGGATATGGCGCCTGGAATGGCGGGGGTCGCCGATCCCGACGATCACGGGCGTATAGCGGATAGTGGCGCCGGCATTCTGACGGACAACCCGGTCAGGAGCGCGATTGCGGTGCCGGTCTCAAAGGACCACCCCATCGCCAAGAAAATCTTGCGTCGCTGCCACCGGATGGCGCCCGCACCGTCAAATCAGAACGGCAATGCCATATCTGTCCGTTGAGTTTGGTACGGCATTGCCGTATATTGCCAAAGTGCACACCGTTCTCACCACCCCTTATTTCGATAGGGAAGCTGACCGCGTCGGGCTGACATCCGAGGAGTTGACGGAGATCGTTTCGACCATTGCCGCTGATCCTCTGGCCGGCGATTTGATGCAGGGCACGGGCGGCGCGCGCAAATTGCGCCATGCTGGTCGCGGTTTCGGCAAGAGCGGCGGCTATCGCACCATTCATTACTTCGGTGGCGATGACGTGCCGGTGTTCCTCTTGTCGATCTACGGCAAGGGCGAGAAAGGCAACCTGTCGAAGCAGGAGCGGAACGAACTCGCGAAGCTGCTCCCGACGATCGCCGACAGCTACCGAGCCCGGAGATAGGCACCCTGGTCGGGGCAGAATCAAGTCAAGTGCGGCCAGCCGCAGTCTGGAAAGGAAAAGGTTATGTCCAAGTTCGGAAAGGGTCTGATCGAGAGCGCCAGCCAGGCGGTGGCCATTGCAAAGGGCGAAATGAAGCCCGGCCGCGTGTTCGAAGGCTCAAGCGTCGATGTGGCGGCTATCCGCAAATCCCTGGGGCTTTCGCAGGTCGGTTTTGCCGAGAAATTCAACCTGTCGCCGGCCACCGTGCGCGATTGGGAACAGAAGCGCCGGCACCCGGACAAGCCGGCCGAAAACCTGCTGCGCGTGATTGCCAGCAATCCGGAGGCGGTGGAAGCGGCACTTGCCGGGAAGAACCGTTGAATAAACGGAATCCGGTTTCCCGCTGCGTGGAGGGTAGCGCCACCGCAAGTTTCCGCCTCTCCAAAACCAAACGGCCGCGCGGGCGCGCGGCCGTCGGCTGAAATGCTCGGACTGGCCCGCTCAGCGGCGATTGGGCAGCAGCGCCCAGATGGCCGGCGGGATGGCGGCAGCGAGCGCCACCTTGATCAGGTCGGGCACGATGAACGGCACCACGCCGAACTGCCACGACTTTTCGACGCCGATCAGGCCGGCGAGCCAGGCGAAGCCCATGGCCATCATCACCACCTCGGCCACCAGCAGCGCGCCGAACAGCTTGAACGGGCTGCGGTCCCAGCCGCGGTCGGCGGCCCAGCCGGCGATCGCCGCCATGGCGACGAAGCCGGCGAGATAGCCGCCGGTGGAGCCCAGCATATAGGCGAGGCCGATACCCTTCTCGGGCGTGCTCTGGAACACCGGCAGGCCGGCGGCACCCTCGGCGAGGTAGAGCAGCAGCGTGGCGACCGCCAGGCGGCGGCCATAGGCGACGGCGATCAGCATGATCGCCAGCGTCTGCAGCGACATGTCGACCGGGCCGAGCACCACCTTGGTCTTGGCCGAAAGCGTCAGGAGCAGCGTGCCCAGAACGGCCAGGACGATTTGCGTCGCCAGTCGCAGGGCCGGGTTTTCCGGCAGCGCCAAGGAAACGAGCGGACGGGCCGCGGTGACTGCTGTTGCCATATCGATCCCCATTCTCCAGGTCGGCGGCACGCCCGCCATTCGGCTTCCGGTATATTGGCTTCCGTGTTATGCGGCAAACCGTTTTTCGGGGCCGCGCCCCGTTGCAGGCGGAAGGCGGTCCGATGGAATTCGACACCAAATTCGACCCCAGGCATGGCCAGGCCGTCGAAGTCGCGAAGGGCGTGCTGCGGGTGACGGCGCCGAACGCCAGCCCCTTCACCTTCCACGGCACCAACAGCTATATCGTCGGCACCGACACGCTGGCCGTCATCGACCCCGGCCCGAGCGACGAGCAGCACCTCGCCGCCCTCGTCAAAGCCATCGACGGACGGCCGGTCAGCCACATCTTCGTCAGCCATACGCATCGCGACCACTCGCCGCTGGCCCGGCCGCTGGCGGAGCGGACGGGCGCGACCGTGCTGGCGGAAGGCCCGTACCGGCCGGCGCGCATCGTCCAGGTCGGCGAGGCAGACCGGCTCGACGCCAGCAACGACGTCGAGTTTTCGCCCGATCATGCGCTTGCCGACCAGGAGTTGGTCGAGGGTGACGGCTGGGCGCTGCGCACCGTGCTGACGCCCGGCCACAGCGCCAACCACGCCGTGTTCGCGCTGGAAGGAACGGGCATCCTGTTCTCGGCCGACCACGTCATGGGCTGGTCGACGACCATCGTGGCGCCGCCCGACGGCGCCATGGCCGACTACATGGCCTCGCTCGAGCGCCTGCTCGCACGCGACGACCGCCTGTTCCTGCCCGGCCATGGCGGCCCGATCGGCAATCCGGCGGCCTTCATGCGCGGCCTGCGCACGCACCGCAGGATGCGCGAGCGCACCATCCTCGAACGGGTGATGCAGGGCAACCGGAAAATTCCGGACATCGTCGCGGCGATCTACCGCGACACCGATCCCCGCCTGTTCGGCGCCGCCGGTCTGTCCGTCTTCGCCCATCTGGAGGACCTGGTGGGGCGCGGCGCCGTCGCCACCGACGGGCCGCCGTCGCTGCATGGCGAGTTCCGGCCGGGCTGAGGCGCTACTCGACCGCCACGGCGGTCGTCCTGCGGATCACCTCCGCGTCGAGTTCCGCCAGAAAGGCGGATATCCGCGCCGCATTGTCGCCGAGGTCGTGGCGCCCGTAACGCCAGGCCGAGCGCATGTCGACATAGGTCGGTCCGGCCTCATCGGTGAGGCGGACTGAGACATCCACCGGAAGCGCGATCAGCGGCGTCGCCGCTTCCGCCTCGATCGTGACCTCGCCGGGCGGATGCTCCAGCCCGCCGGGGCGGAAGCGCCAGCCCTTGGCCGCCATGACGGCTTCCACGACTTCGAGCGCCTGGTCGAAAGGCAGGTCGTAGCGACGACCGGTCACGTTCGGATAGGCGCGCGCCTGCTCGGCCGCCGCGGCCGGCGCGATCGGCAGCACCCGGTTCATGCCGGAGCCGCGCGCGGCCGCCGCCTGGACCAGGCTGGGCGGATCGGCGGTGTCGGTCGAGATGTCCGCCAGCATCGGCAGGACGGCGGCGCGGTAGCCGGCGAACAGGAACGGGGCAAGCACGATCAAGGCGAGAAGCGTGCCGACGCCGAGGTCGAAGCCGCCGAGGTCGCCGTCGTTCCAGAACCGATGGAAGGCGACGCCGGCAAAGACCAGCGCCGCGCAGGCGATCGCAGGGACGAGGGTCAAGACGGTCAGGAACGCCGGCGTGTCGAGCAGGCCATAGCGGTGCGAGAGACCGGCGGTGACGGAAAGAACAAGGGCGAAGGCGCCGGTCCTCCGCGCCCAGCCCGCCGCCCGCGTCACCCGCCGTTCCAGAACCGCCGCCATGCAATCCGCTGTCCGTGACCGCCGCCAAGGGTGCTGCCCGGCAGCGGCTGACGCACACTCATTATCAGCCGCCCATCGCGGCAACAATGCGCCCGCGCCTTCCCGCTCACGCATCCGTCGGCAGGCGAAAATCCCTGAACTGTTCGCGCAGCGCGGTCTTCCTGATCTTGCCGGCGGCGGTGTGCGGGATCTCGTCGACGAACACCACCTCGTCCGGCATCCACCACTTCGCCACCTTGCCGTCCATGAAGGCGAGGATGTCGGCCTTCTCAGGCTCCTTGCCCGGCTTCCTCACCACCACCAGCAGCGGCCGCTCGTCCCAGCGCGAGTGGCGCACGCCGATCACCGCGGCTTCGGCCACATCGGGATGGCCGACCGCAAGGTTTTCCAGGTCGATGCTCGATATCCACTCGCCGCCGGACTTGATCACGTCCTTGGCCCGGTCGGTGACCTGCATGTAGCCGCAGGCGTCGATATGGGCGACGTCGCCGGTGTCGAACCAGCCGTCTTCGTCGAACTGCTCCTTGCCGTCGCCGCCGTAATAAGCGGCGGCAACCGCCGGCCCGCGCACCTTCAGCCGGCCGAAGGTTTTTCCGTCCCACGGATGGTCATGGTCGTCGTCGTCCGTCACCTTCATCTCGACGCCGAAGGGCGCGTGGCCCTGCTTCTGCTGCACCGCCAGGCGCTCTTCCCTCTCGAGCGCGTCGTAGTCCGGCTTCATCGTGCACAGCGAGCCTAGCGGCGACATTTCGGTCATGCCCCAGGCGTGGATGACCTCGACCCCGTAATTCTCCTGGAACTTCCGCGTGATGGCGAGCGGACAGGCAGCCCCGCCGATCACCACTTTCCCGAGATGCGGCAGCATGCTGCCGGTCTCCTCCAGATATTGCAGCAGCATCAGCCAGACGGTCGGCACGGCCGCGGAGAAAGTCACCTTCTCGGTGTCCAGCAGCTCGTAGATCGAGGCGCCGTCCATCTTGCCGCCCGGCATGACGATCTTGGCGCCGACCATCGGGCAGCTCTGCGCCAGCCCCCAGGCGTTGGCATGGAACATCGGCACGACCGGCAGCACCACGTCGCGCGCCGAGATGCCCATGGCGTCGGGCATCGCCGCCATCATCGCGTGCAGCACATTGGAGCGGTGGCTGTAGACCACGCCCTTGGGATTGCCGGTGGTGCCGGAGGTGTAGCACATGCCGGCCGCCGTGTTCTCGTCAAAGCTCCGCCAGGCGAAGTCGCCGTCGGCCTCGGCCAGCCATTCTTCATACGGCATGACATCGGGCAGGCTGGTCTGAGGCACGTGCGCCCGGTCGGTCAGCACCACCACCTTCCGAACCGACTTGACGGAGGGCACGATCTTCTCCGCCAGCGGCAGGAAGGTCAGGTCGACGAACAGCAGCCGGTCCTCGGCATGGTTCATGATCCAGGCGATCTGGTCGGGGAACAGGCGCGGATTGAGCGTGTGGTAGATGCCGCCCATGCCCATGATGCCGTACCACGCCTCCAGATGCCGGGCGGTGTTCCAGGCGAGTGTGGCGATGCGGTCGCCGACACGATAGCCGTCGCGCTCCAGCCGCTGCGCCACCTTTAAAGCGCGGGTCCGTATCCCGGTATAGGTCGTGCGCACGACCGGCCCTTCGACCGAGCGCGACACCACCTCTCGCCCGCCATGCTGGGCGGCGGCGTGGTCGAGAATCTTGTGGCAGAGCAATGGCCAGGGCTGCATCAGACCGAGCATCGGGGTTCCTCCTCTTGTTCGTTCCCGCCGGAAGATTGCGGCGCAACCCCTTCCCTGTCCAGAGCCGGTTTCCGCAGCGTAGCCGGTCCGTGCCACATTGCGGCCAATGTCGACGCCAACATGGAAAAGGGGCGAGGTTGGTTAACAGGCGCGAGGTTTGTCATGGACGCGCAGAAGAAACCCGTCGACGAGCAGAAGTCAGTCGAAGAGCACGGCAACGCCGAAGAACTCCGGCAAGCGGCAGAGGCGCCAGCAGCCACACCGGCGGCCGAGGACGAAATCGCTCCCGCTGCCGAAGTCGAGGCTGTTACGGCAAGCGCCGAAGCGGACGCCGTCAGCGAAGGCCAGTTCGAGGAGATCGCCGTCCAGGCGCTGGAAGGCGTCGGCGGCACCATCCTGTTCAGGATGCGGATCGACGGCGGCGCGGAGAGCCAGCACGTCGCGGCCGGCGCGGTCGGCGACGGCGAGGCCCGGCAGTTCCTCATCCTGTCCATGCCGACGGCCGGCGGCGAATTGCGGGTCGAGCCGGCGGGCGACAGCGACAATCCGGTCGCCGGCATCGCCGCCTCCTATGCCGGGCTGGCGGACGTGTTCGCGGCCGCCGCATAAGCGGCCTTGCGCGCTGCCGCGACGACCCCACATCAAGGCGATCGCATCGGCCGCACGGCCGGATACGACCACAGGACCGAAAGGATCGCCCGATGACACGCTCGAATCCGGCCCCGGGCTTCGCCCGCAATCCATCCAAGGTGATCACCATCGAAGCCCATGACGGCGAGGTGACGGTGAGCGTCGGCGACGTGCCGATCGCAAGGTCGGCAAGCGCCAAGATTCTGGCGGAAACGCCCTACGCGCCGGTCTTCTACATTCCTTTTTCGGACATCGATTTCGGCAAGCTGGCGAAGACGGATCATTCGACCCACTGCCCCTACAAGGGGGATGCCAGCTACTGGAGCATCGGGGCGCTTGGCGAAGACGGCAGGAACGCCATGTGGGCCTATGAGGCACCGTTCGACGAGGCCATTGCCATCAAGGACCACGGCGCCTTCTATCCCGACAAGGTGACGATCAGGACGGCGTAACCGGCTTGCCGGCCAATTGGACGGGCATTCCGGCCAGGCCGATATCGTCCGATGAAACGCCGAATTGCGGCGCCCATCGCGCCGCCGCCTCGTCGAGCATGCCGCCGGTTTCGGACGTGAGCCTGGCCTTGCCGAGCGTCAGCGCGTGGCGCCAGGTCGGACCGCGCTGCCATGCCTCCATCCAGGCTTCGATCAACTCGAACCCATTGAGCCTCACCAGGGCTTCGATCAGGAAAGACGCCTGCCCCAGATCCTTGGCCGCCTTCTCCCTGTCCTTGCGCCGCGTCGCGACGATCAGCTTGTGGATCGCGTACCGCGTCGGAGCGGGAACGGTGACCGGCACGCCGCCGCCATAAAGCAACACGGATCGAACGGGGTGGCGGATCAGGAAATCGAGAAAGCGCAGCGGCTGCGCCGCCGTGCCAGCAAGGGCGGGCATTGTCGAAGGCTTGCCGGAATGGTCATCCGAGCCCCTGTTCGGAACGAGAAACTCGATCTTGTAGCCGCGCGCATTCACATAGCTGGTGGTTTTGCGCCCGTCCGTCATGTTGGATACCGCTCGAAACGACGGGTCAATCTGCGCGATCTTTTCGAGAACCGGTGACATATTGTCGTCGATAGCGATCGAGATGCCGTGATCCTGAGCGAGATCGATGTCGCCGGTCTGCAGATACCGCTCAGGGCGCGCTCCTACCAATCCCGGATAGGTCTGGAACGCAATCGTTCCGATCAGAACGCCGCGCAGGCGAAAGAACCCGGCCCTGGCGATCTTGTCGACCAGCGCGCCCGTCATCGCGTCTGGCACCGGAAGGCCGGCAGCCCGAAGCATGCGAACCGCTTCCAGGCGGGCCTTCAAAGCCGTCTTGTTACGGTCGAATGCTTCCACTCGGGATGAAATCGCCTCGTCAGAAGCGGGGCCGACATATTTGCGCGACTTCTTGCCCGTCAAAGGATCGTAGCCGTCGTAGTACCAATAATCCCGGCCCTTGACCGTGCTCCTGGAAAAACTGCCGTTTTCCGGAAACGCCTCGTCGAAGGCTGCATCCAGGGTACGTTGATTGAGATCGGCGAATACGGTTTGAGTTGCCTGATCGATCGGTTGCATGGCTAGTTATAGGAAAATCCGGATTTTCCTATAACTAGCTTCCCCAATGAATCATCGCCAGGCAAAAAGAGTTATAGGAAAGCCCAGATTTTCCTATAACCATTTTATATCAATTAGATGCCCGAATTTAGCGACCCAAGGGCCTAAGGCACCTCCAGAAGAATTTCGCCATGGTCTCTCCGCTCAGTCATCCATCTCGTAGCTGCCGTCGCGGTCGGCGTCGTCCAGGCGCACGAAGGTGACGCCGCGCGCCTTCAGCTTGAGCAGGCCCTTCACCAGACCCGCGCCTGCCGAACGCGTCGGCTGGTTGATGTGGGCGATCAGCACGTCGCCGTCCTTGGCCGCCGCCACCCGCCTTTCGGTGCTGCCGGCCGAAAGCAGCGCGCCGCCGTCGGCATTGATCGAATAGCCGGCGACGTGGAAGCCGAGCGCCTTGATCTCTGCGATCGCCGTCCGGCTGTATTTTGCGGTCGCGCCGCGGAACCAGCGCGGCTGGGCGAGCCCGGCTGCGATGATCGCGGCCGCGCCGTCGTTGATCTCCGAGGCGACCGCCGCCGGGCTGCCGGCGGAGCGGATGCCGTAGATGCGCATCGGCGCATCGACGGCCGGAATGTGCCGGTCGCCATGGTTCTCGATCTCGAACAGGTCGGGATGCGCGCGCATGACGGCAAGCGCCTCGGGATTGCGCTTCAGCCACAGCCCGGTGACGAAGATGGTGGCCGGGATGCGGTGTTCGACCAGCGCCGACAGGATGCGGTTGTCGGTGCGGCGGCCGCAGGCGTCGAGGGTAAGCGCCACCCGAGTCTCGCCGGCCGCTGACGACTTCAGATGCAGGGATGGCTCCACCAGGGCGCCGGCAGCGGCGGGCAGGCTGGTGGCAGCCGTCAGGGTAGCGGCAATAAACAAGCGAAGGAAGAAACGCATGGTACCGAAACCTCGCAAACCGGCGCGCCTTCAAGGCTCGCTTAACGTCGATTTTGAGGCGGGTGCGAATGGTCGCCAGACTGTGATCGCGGTTTGAAGGTGAAAGACAAACTCATCAAACAATCCGCTCCTTGAAAGCCTGTCACCGAGAGCTCAAAACTAACTGTTTCAAAACCCGGCGCCATGCGGATGAAAAAATACGGACGAACCTATCACCTGCCGAATTCGCCAGGCGCGACCAGCGACGACAAGGTCATGGAGGGTATCGACACGCTTGTTGCTGGCGCGTTGGTCGTCACCGAAAAGATGGATGGCGAGAACACGACCATTCATCGAAGCGGAACCCATGCTCGCAGCCCGGACAGCCGCTATCACCCTTCCCGCGACTGGCTGAAGGCGTTCGCGGCCGGAATATCGGTTCAGTTATCCGAGGACGAACGCATCGTGGGCGAATACCTGTTCGCACAACACTCCGTCGTTTACGATCGCCTGCCCACCTATTTCCTGGGGTTCGCCTGGATCGTCGGCGATACTTTTCAATCATGGGACCACACGATCAAACGTTTTGTGGAGCTGGGCATCACGCCGGTGCCCGTTCTGTATCGCGGCGCCTATCGGCCCCGATTGTTCGAAGACTTGGCCGCATCGCTCGATCTTCGCCTCCAAGAAGGTTTCGTAGTCAGAGCGGCCGGCGCATTCGTGGAATCCGACATGCCTACGCGGATTGGAAAATATGTCCGGAAAGGCCACGTCCAAAGCGAGACGCATTGGATGAAGACGGAGGTGGTCAGAAACGGATTGGCTTGATGGGTAGGCCGGACTACCCCTTCCCCACCGCCGCCTGCGCGGCCGCCAGCCGGGCGATCGGCACGCGGAAAGGCGAGCACGACACATAGTCCAGACCGACCTTCTCGCAGAAGCGGATCGAGGCGGGGTCGCCGCCGTGCTCGCCGCAGATGCCGAGTTTTATGCCGGGCCGCGTGCTTCTTCCCTTCTCCGCCGCCATCGCCACCAGCTCGCCGACGCCGTCGACGTCGATCGACACGAACGGGTCCTGGTCGATGATGCCCTTCTGGCGGTAGGTCTCCAGGAACGGCGCGGCGTCGTCCCGGCTGATGCCGAAGGTGGTCTGGGTGAGGTCGTTGGTGCCGAAGGAGAAGAATTCCGCCGTCTCGGCGATCACATGGGCGCGGATGGCGGCGCGCGGAAGCTCGATCATCGTGCCGGTGAGATAGTCGACCGAAACGCCGGCTTCCGCGATCACGCTTTTCGCCACAGCATCGATGCGCGCCTTCACATAGTCGAGCTCCTTCTTCAGCCCGACGAGCGGCACCATGATCTCCGGCACCACCGGGCTGCCGGTCTTGCGGCCGGCCTCCACCGCCGCCTCGAAGATGGCGCGCGTCTGCATCTCGGCGATCTCCGGATAGGAGACGGCGAGCCGGCAGCCGCGATGGCCGAGCATCGGATTGAACTCGTGCAGCGCCTCGGTGCGGTGCCGCAGCTTGTCGGCAGGCACGTTCAGCACCGCCGCCACCTCCTCGAATTCCTTCTCGGTCTTGGGCAGGAACTCATGCAGCGGCGGGTCGAGCAGGCGGATGGTGACCGGCAGGCCCGCCATGATCTCGAACAGCTCGACGAAGTCGGAACGCTGCATCGGCAGCAGCTTGGCGAGCGCGGCGCGCCGGCCCTTCTCGTCCTCGGCGAGAATCATCTCGCGCATGGCGACGATGCGGTCGCCGTCGAAGAACATGTGCTCGGTGCGGCACAGCCCGATGCCCTCGGCGCCGAAGGAGCGGGCCATGCGCGCGTCGGCGGGCGTCTCGGCGTTGGTGCGCACCTTCATGCGGCGCGCCTTGTCCGCCCATTCCATGATGGCTGCGAAATCGCCGGAGAGCTCCGGCTGCAGCATGGCGACCGCGCCCTTCAGCACCTGGCCGGTGCCGCCGTCGATGGTGACGACGTCTCCGGCCTTCAGCGTGTGGCCCATCGCCACCAGCGTACCGGCGCGGTAGTCGACGCGCAGCGAGCCGGCACCCGATACGCAGGGTTTTCCCATGCCGCGCGCCACCACGGCGGCGTGGCTGGTCATGCCGCCGCGCGTCGTCAGAATGCCTTCGGCCGCATGCATGCCGTGGATGTCTTCCGGGCTGGTCTCGACGCGCACCAGGATAACCTTGCGGCCGGCCTTCCTCGCCTCCTCCGCCTCGTGGGAGGAAAACACGATCTCGCCGGTCGCCGCGCCCGGCGAGGCCGGCAGGCCGGTGCCGATGACGTTGCGCTCGGCCTTCGGATCGATGGTCGGATGCAGCAGCTGGTCGAGCGAGGCCGGGTCGATGCGCAAAACCGCCTCGTCGCGGCTGATCAGCCCTTCATTGGCCATGTCGGCCGCCATCTTCAGCGCCGCCTTGGCCGTGCGCTTGCCCGAGCGGGTCTGCAGCATCCACAATTTTCCGCGCTCGATGGTGAATTCGAGATCCTGCATGTCGCGGTAGTGCCTTTCCAACCGCTCGCAGATGTCGACGAAGGAGGCGAACGCCTCCGGCATCAGCTTCTGCAGCGACGGCCGGTCGGAGCCGGCGGCGATGCGCGCCTTCTCGGTGATGTTCTGCGGCGTGCGGATGCCCGCCACGACGTCCTCGCCCTGCGCATTCACCAAAAATTCGCCGTAGAGCGCCTTCTCGCCGGTCGACGGATTGCGCGTGAACGCCACGCCGGTGGCGGAGGTCTCCCCCATGTTGCCGAACACCATGGCCTGCACGTTAACCGCCGTGCCCCAGCTTTCGGGGATGTCGTGCAGGCGGCGATAGGTGATGGCGCGTGCGTTCATCCAGCTGGAGAACACCGCACCGATGGCACCCCAGAGCTGCTCGTCCGGATCTTGCGGGAACGGCTTTCCCAGTTCCTCCTCGACCCTGTCCTTGTAGAGCGCGATCACCTCCTGCCATTGCCCGGCCGAGAATTCGGTGTCGAGTTCGTAGCCGAGCCGCGCCTTCTCCTCCTCCAGGATCTCCTCGAACAGCTCGTGGTCGAGGCCGAGCACCACGTCGGAATACATCTGGATGAAGCGGCGGTAGCTGTCATAGGCGAAACGCGCGTCGCCGGAATCCCTGGCCAGCGCCTCGACGGTGACGTCGTTGAGGCCGAGGTTAAGCACGGTGTCCATCATGCCCGGCATGGAGGCGCGCCCGCCGGAGCGCACCGACACCAGCAGCAGCTTCTCGGGGTCGCCGAAGCGGCGGCCGGCTATCCTGCCGACCTCGGCGAGAGCCGCCTTCACCTGCCCGGCCAGCTCCTCCGGATGGCCGTTGCCGTTGGCATAGTAGAAATTGCAGGCTTCCGTGGTGATGGTGAAGCCGGGCGGCACGGGCAGGCCGAGGCTGCACATCTCGGCAAGGTTGGCGCCCTTGCCGCCGAGCAGGTTCCTGTCGCCGGCGCGGCCTTCCGCCGCTCCGTCACCGAAGGTGTAGACCCACTTGGTCATGCTCGCTCCTTGCCGGCTGGCATCGGGGCAGCGATAGGATGCTGCGCTGCGAAAGGCAAGCGCCGGAGGGCGCCGCTAACCCCTACAATCGATTAGAAATTCCGGCTTTTTCGGGGCTTGCCGCCGGCACTCCGTTCTTGTAGAACATACAGAGAACGAGGAGTTGCGTGATGAAACAGACCGGAAAGCTCGATTACCTCGAAATGGCCGCGCCGCGCGGCACGCTGGACAGCGTCAAGGCGTTCTACAGCGCCGCCTTCTCCTGGTCCTTCACCGATTACGGCCCGACCTACTCGGCGTTCGACGAAGGGCTGGAAGGCGGCTTCCAGGCCGAAAGCACCGAAGCCGCGCAAAGGCCGCTGCCCGTCCTCTACTCGGAGGCGCTGGAGGAGACGCTGGCGGCGGTCGAGGCGGCGGGCGGAAAGATCGTCAAGCCGATCTTCTCCTTCCCCGGCGGCCGGCGTTTTCATTTCTCCGACCCGGCCGGCAACGAACTGGCAGTGTGGGGCGAGTAGAGCGCGATCCAGCCCTCCCCCTCAAAGGCGCATACGGAACTACCCCCACCCCTAACCCCTCCCACAAGGGGAGGGGGACTGGCTGCACCTCCGCCTGACGCCGATCGTCGACGGTTCGCCTGGCATGGCGGCCGCAAAGTCCCCCTCCCCCTTGTGGGGAGGGGTTAGGGGTGGGGGTAAACCCATATGCGATTGCCCCCTTCTACCTCAAGGGATTCAAGATGGAGGATCGGCCGCTGCGCCGCCGGCGCTCGGCACGACCGTCCTGTTCGCCGCCGTTACGTCACGATTGCGCTTCACCGACACTCTGCCTATAAGGCGGCGTCTCCGGCGCGCGCGCCGGGCTGCTGGGGCGTAGCCAAGCGGTAAGGCAGCGGTTTTTGGTACCGCCATTCCCTGGTTCGAATCCAGGCGCCCCAGCCAAAATTAAAAGGTCCGTTCCGGACGGGTTCCCGAGTGGATCGGCAGCCGCCCTACCCCCTCATCCGATCCAGGAACTGCTGCCCCAGCGCCTCGTAATTGCCGTCGAAATGATGGCCGCCGGAGGTTTTTATCACCGTCGTGTCCTTCAGCGCCGGATCGGGGCAGGCGCTGTCGTCCTCGTCCTCGCCATAGACGCACATGACGCTTGCCGCCGGCAGCGCGGCGATCGCCGGCACGATGCGGTAGCCGCTGTTGTCGATGCCGAGCCAGCCCGAGATGGTGACCTGGAAGGAGGTCGTCTGCCCCGGCGCCATCAGCGCGATCAGCTTCGTGCGCTCCTGCAGCGGTTTCGGCAGCAGCGGATAGGCGAAGGGGATCGTGTCGGCGCCGAAGGAATAGCCGATCAGCATCACCGGCAGCTTGCGGCTGGGATCGGCCCGCCGCAGCATGTCGGCGATGTCGGTCGCCAGCTCCTGCGGCGTGCGCCTGGCCCAGAAATAATGCAGCGCGTCGAGGCCGACCACATGCACGCCCTGGGTGGCGAGCCATTCGCCCACCGACTTGTCGATGTCGCGCCAGCCGCCGTCGCCGGAGACCAGCACGGCCACGGCGGTCGGCTTCCCATGCGCCGGCAGGTCGACGGCCGGCAGGTCGCCGAACGGCTGGTCGGCATCGGCGATCTGCGCGACCGCGTCGGCGATCTGCGCGGGCTCGCCGCCCTCGGCGAGGGTGTCGACCGTGATGTTTTCCCGGGCGTGGACGCGGTTCAGTGCGTCGTCGAGCGTATCGGACGGCACGAACAGCCAGGCGGGACCGGGAAGGTCGATGTCGAAGCCGTAGCTGAAACCGCCGTCGTCGCGTTTCCTGGAGGAAGCGCCGGGGCAGAAGGGCAGCTTCAGGTCGAGCCGGTTGGCAAAGCCGGAGGCGACGGCGCCGCCGAGCGTGTTGGCCGGCGAGTCGGCCAGCGCCGCATAGGCGAAGGTGGCGCCCTGCCCCGAGCCGACGACGATCGGCGGCATGTAGGTCTGGATGTCGAGCTGGCGCTGCGCCGTCTGGGCCAGATCGGTGATCTCGCCGACGACATACAGGCATTCGCCGTCGTCCGCGTCGAGCTTTTCGGCGTAGCGGGCGAGATCGACCGCCAGCACCACGTCGCCCTGCGATCGCAGCGCCTCGACCACGGCGTCGTCGGACGGCTTCCAGCCCGCTCTATCCGACAGATAGACCACCAGCGCGTCCGGCGCGTCGTCGGGAACATGGATCGGCACGTTCTCCAGGCGGCCGGCCGACACGGTCCGCGCGGCCGGGTCGGTCGTCTCGGCAAAGGCCGGCGCGGCGGCCAGCAGGCCCGCGCCGACGAGGAAAACGGCAAAAAATCTCATCGCTTGAATATCCTGATCGGATTGCCGGAAATGAGGCTCGTCACGTCGACCAGCACCTGCGGCAGCGCCAGCCCGTTCGGGCAGGCAAGATATTGCGGCGTCCAGACGGGATCGAATTTCTGCTTGAAGGCGCGCAGTCCCTCGAAATTGTAGAATTCGTCGCCGCGCCGGTAGATGAAGGTGCCGAGCCGGTTCCAGGTCGAGGCCAGCGGATGATCGGCCAGGCCCGCCAGCGGCGCCGCGCCGAGATTGAACCAGCGATAGCCTTCCGCCTTGCCGTAGAGCAGCAGTTTTGCGAACAGCGCGTCCATCAGGATCTTCGAGACGCCGTGGCGGTAGCGCATGAGGTCGACCGACAGCTCGCTGTTGCCGCTGCCGCGCCACAGATTGGCGAAGGCGACGATCTCGCCCTGCTTGCGGATTACCGCGCAGTCGAACTCGGCGAGATAGTTTTCGTCGAGGCGGCCGAGCGAAAAGCTCTTCTCGCGGCCGGATTTCGTCGCGAGCCAGGCGTCGGAGACGGCGCGCAGCTCGGGCAGGACGGCCGGCACCTCGGCCTGGGGCACGACGGAGAAGTCCAGCCCCTCGCGTTCGGCCCGCTTCTCGGCATAGCGGAAATCCTGGCGGGCCGAACCCTGAAGCGAGAACCGGGTGAGGTCGACGCGCGCCACCTCGCCCGTCTTCAGGATCGCCAGGCCAAGGTCGAGATAGGTGGTGAGCAGGTCCGGGCCGATGGCATAGAAGACGGCGCGCGCGCCGGCGCGGTCGGCGGCCTCGGCGAAGTGCCAGACGAGGCCGCGCGCGGCTTCCGCCTCGCCGACCGGATCGCCCAAAGTGATCCAGCTGCGGCCGGCGATGCCGTACATGATGAACGCCTTGCCGTCGGGCGACAGCATGAACCGCTTGTCGCCGAGCAGCGCCAGCGCCGGATGGGTATCGCTGCTCTGCGCGACCAGCCGGCGCACGGCGTCCGGCACCGGCTGCGGCGTCTTGCTTGGCCGGGGCTGGTGCGGCCGGTTGATCAGCGCGTCGATGGAGAGCGCGGCCGCCACGACCACCAGCGCCAGCGTGGTGCGCAGGAAGCGAGGGGCGTCGCCGCCCCAGGCGAACTCCCACCACAGCGAAGACTGGTACTCGACATGGCGATAGGCGAGGAAACCGACCAGCGTGAGCACCGACAGCACGATGACGATCAGCGCCAGCCAGGTCGGCGTCGGCCGGAACGAGCGCCAGTTGCCCTTGCGGTAGAACACTTTCGGATAGGCGAACAGCAGGCCGGCGACGAGCATGAGGATGGCCGCCTCCTCCCAGTCCAGCCCCTTGAGCAGCGAGAAGCAGGCGCCCGCCAGCAGCAGCAGGATCGAGGCGATGCGGGCAAGCGCGATGCGCCGGTAGAGCCCGCGCGCCAAAACGATCAGCATCAGGCCGACCAGGCTCGCCAGCAGGTGCGAGGCCTCGGCAAAGGGCAGCGGCAGCACATGGCTAAGGAAGCCGGTGCGCTCGTCCTCGGCCGGCAGATTGCCGGACAGCAGCAGCACCACGCCGCCGCAGAACACCAGCGTCGCCGACAGCGGCGCAACGACCGGCCGCATGACCGAGGCCGCACGCCGCGACCCGGACAGAACGGCGGCGCGCGCCCGGTAGGCTTCGAAGGCGAGCAGCGCAACGCCGGCGAAAGCCAGCGGGATGGCGTAATAGACCAGCCGGAAGACGATGAGGGCCGCCACCACGTCCGGACGCGTGCCGGCGCCGAGCCCGACCAGGATCGTCGCCTCCAGCACGCCCAGCCCGCCCGGCGCGTGGCTGAGCACGCCGGCGGCGATGGCGGCGACGAACAGCAGCAGGAAGGTGGCGAAACCCGGCGCCACATCCGTCGGCAGCAGCACGTAGAGCGCGCCGGCCGCCGCGGCGATGTCGATAACGGCGACGAGTATCTGGGCAAGCGCGCTGCGGGCCGACGGCAGCGGCAGGCGCCAGCCGAACAGGGCGATCTCGCGCACGCCGCGCGACAGCCACAGGATGACCGCGGCGAACGCTACCAGGATGGCGGCACCGATCGTGCGGTCGGCGTTCGCCGACAGGCCTTTCAGGAACGCCACGCCCGCGGGATCGAGCACCAGCGCCAGTCCGGCCAGCACGACGATGCCGCCGCTGAAGGCGAGGAAGGAGACGCCGACGATGCGCCCGACATCAGCGGCGTCGAGTCCCGCCGCCTGGTAGATGCGGTAGCGCACCGGCCCGCCGACGACGACATTGAAGCCGACCGCGTTGGAAATGCCGTAGCCGACTAGTCCGGCGAAGGCGGCGAGCCGGTCCGGGACGCGGCCGGCGGCGACGCGGCGCGCCGCCATCACGTCATAGAGCGCCATCGCGGCGAAGCTGACGACGGTGAGCGCCAGCGACTGGACGACCGCGGCGGGCCTGGTTTGCGCCAGCGCGGCACGGATGTCGTCGAGGTGCACGCGGCCGGAAATCTGATGGATCACCACCAGCGCCACCACCACCAGCCCGGCACCGAACAAGGGCCCGAGCACGCGCGGCTCCAGCAGGCCGACCACGACCTGCTGGACGCTCCTGCGGCCGCCGGCTTTCTCGACGGCCGTCTCCGCCTGCTGCATGGTTTCCAAATCCGTGGAATGCCGGTCAGGCGTGCGCCGCACTGGCGGCGGGCCGCTTTCGCCCGCCCGTGCCCGGGTCATGCCTCGGGGACAGCTCCTTGCGGGCTGCAACGGCATCGGCAACAATTGCACTGCGCGTCATGGCATTCCCCGATGATGGATCCGGCCGCGTGCACACCATTGCAGCGCGGCCCCATCGAGCGCGAAGCGCGGCGACCCGCATTTCACGCGGTTCCTCCGCTGCTCTCGTATTGAGGCAGAACTAGAGCCGCCCGCGCGGCTTTTCAAATAACGGAAAAATAATCCCGGAGACGCTTGAAGGCGCCACAATCGGCGGCGATGCCGGTGAATTGTGGCGGCAGTCGCCACAAAGGGCGGGGAAGACGGCCCGGCGCGTTCGAAGATGCCAGCCGTTCAAAGGATCGCGTCACGCACCGGCATTTGCGTCCGTTCCGGCGCGATCTCGACTTCATGGTCCGGTGAAGCCCGCATGGCCGTGATCAGGACCCCGCCCGTAGCGTTGCCTTTGAGGCGTTGAAACTCTCCAGCGGCGATGACCACAACTTCTTGTCGCCCATCCACGGTGACGCGCTGAGGGCCATCCCTGTGGACCCGACGCACCAGCTCACTGAAGCGCGCCTTTGCGTCCTGCAGAGCCCACGTACTCGCGGGCAGCTCTGCCTCGCCGCTTCGGGGCCCGGGTGTGGCCTTTCTAGTCATACTGATCAGAATGTTCCCGAATGAGCCGGAATTCAAGGCTGGCGCGCCGGTCCGCCACCAGCCTTGAAGCGGGCGCCATCTATTCCAAGGCGAAGGAACCCTGTTTGACGGCACCGTGGCGCACATAGGTGCTGATCACCACACCGGTGGTCGAGGCCTTGCTGTCGAGGAGCTTCATGCCGCCGGAGAGCGAGCCCTCGCCGAAAAAGCGCTTGCCGCCGCCGAGCACGACGGGAAAGGTCCACAGCCGGTATTCGTCGATCAGGTCGGCCTTGAGCAGCGCCTGGACGAGCTGGCTGCTGCCCTGGATGAGCAGGTCCGGACCATCCTGCCGCTTCAGCTTCGCGACGCCGGCGACGGCATCCTCGCCGAGCCATTCGGAGTTCTTCCACGACAGCGTCCGTGGCGTCGAGGTGGCCACGTATTTGGTGATTGCGTTGAACTTCCTGCCGATCGCATCGTCTTCCGGGACGCGCGGCCAGTGGGCGGCGAAGATGTCGTAGGTTTTGCGGCCGAGCAGCAGATCGAAAGGCTTGCCGAAGGACTCGTCCATGATGTCGCCCATCATCTCGTCCCAATAGTGGAAGGTCCAGCCGCCGAACTTGAAGCCGCCGTCGGTGTCCTCCTCCGGGCCGCCGGGCGCCTGCATGACGCCGTCGATGCTGAGGAAGGTGGCTGCGATGACTTTTCTCATGATCTTTCTCTCCTCTTTATTACGACCATTCGCACCGCCCTCCACGAGCAAGGCGACGCACTCTTCGCCGCCCATGGCTGCGAAGCGAACCGCTCAATTGCCTCGGAGATATGTGCCGAATGAAGTCGGCCTAAGGACGGCCGGACGCGCGGCGTTCCGACACCGGCGTCGAAAATTTTTCAAGGAAGCGGCGCCCAGGGCGTAGCTGCAGGGGGACTGTTACTTTGTTGCCGGACGACGGCACGGTGGTCCAGAACGAAGCGTGGGCAGAAAAAAAGTAAGCCGTCCCCGCCGCTTAGCTCGCCTCGCGCAGGCGCTCCGCCGTCTGCAGGTCGACTGAGACGAGCTGGCTCACGCCCTGCTCGGCCATGGTGACGCCGAACAGCCGGTTCATGCGCGCCATGGTGATCGGGTTGTGGGTGATGATGACGAAGCGCGTCTCGGTGGTGCGCGCCATCTCGTCCATCAGGTTGCAGAAGCGCTCGACATTGTGATCGTCGAGCGGCGCGTCGACCTCGTCGAGCACGCAGATCGGCGCGGGATTGGTCAGGAACACCGCGAAGATCAGCGCCATCGCCGTCAACGCCTGCTCGCCGCCCGACAGAAGCGTCATGGTCTGCGGCTTCTTGCCGGGCGGGCGGGCGAGGATTTCGAGGCCGGCCTCCAGCGGGTCTTCCGATTCGATGAGCTGCAGCTCCGCCGTGCCGCCGCCGAACAAATGAGTGAACAGCCGCTTGAACTGCTCGTTGACGACCTCGAAGGCGGCCAGCAGCCGCTCGCGGCCCTCGCGGTTGAGGCTCTGGATCGCCTGCCTGAGCTTGCGGATCGCCTCCACCACGTCCTCGCGCTCGGACACGATCGTCTCCAGCCGCTCGGACAGCTCCTTCTGCTCCTCCTCGGCGCGCAGGTTGACGGCGCCGAGCCGCTCGCGCTCGATCTTCAGCCGCTCGAGCTGGCGCTCGACGTCGGGAAGCTCCGGCAGGCGCGCGTCGGGCGCCAGCCCGGTCAGGCGGATGACCAGATGCGGCGGCGTGTTCAGCGCCTCGTGGATGCGCGCCTCGACCTCACGGCGGCGCTCGTCGGCGGCGGTCAGCCGCTCCTCGGCGCGGCCGCGCTCCTCGCGGGCGGAGGCAAGCGCCTGGATGGCGTCGGTGGCGGCCTTGTCCAGCCCCACCTGCCGGTTCTCGGCCTGCAGCAGCGCGTCGCCCGCCTGCTTGCGCGCCTCCTCCGCCCTGGCGAGCTCGGACAGGAGCGAGCGCCGGCGCTGGTCGATCTCGTCGGGCGCGCCCTCGATCTTGCGGCGCTCGGCATCGGCCTCGGCGCGCCGCTCGGCAAGGGCCGCGATCTGCGCGTCGGCGTTCTCGGCGCGGCTCTTCCAGCCCGCCCGCTCCACCGCGATGGCGTCGATACGGCGCAGGCGGGCGGCGGTCTCGCGCTGCAGCCCGTCGAGAGCGGAGCGCGCCTCGGCCAGCGCCGAGCGATCGCGGGCGACGGCCTGCGCCGCCTGGTCGAGCCGCGCCTGCAATGCGGAAACGTCCGGCGCGTCGGCCCGGCGCGCCGTGGCTTCGGCAAGTGCCGCCTCGGCCTCGGTGAGATCGGCGCCGACGCGGGCTCGCGCCTCGTCCAGCGCGGCACGGCGCGCCGACAATTCGCCGGCGGCCCGCTCGGCCCGGGCCAGCGCCTCGCGCGCCTCGCCGACGGCGCGCTGGGCATTGCGCCACTGGTCGCGCGCCAGCCGCTCGGCCTCGGCCTCCGCCTTCACCGCGACTTCGGCGGCGACAAGCGCCGCTTCGGCGGCCCTGACGCGCTCGGCGGTGTCGCGCGCCTCGGTCTCCAGCTCCAGCAGCCGGTTCTTCTGGGCAAGCCGCTGCGCTGCCGCCGTCGGCGCATCGGCGCCGGCGACAAAGCCGTCCCAGCGCCACAACGCGCCTTTCCGGCTCACCAGCCGCTGGCCGGGCTTCAGCAGCTTCTGCAGCCGTGCCCCGTCGGCGTCCTCGATCAGGCCGATCAGGGCGAGGCGGCGGGCGAGCTGCGCCGGCGCCCGCACCACCTCCGCCAGGCTCCTGACGCCCTCCGGCAGGGCCGGGTCGTCCGCCACGGCCGCGCTTTCGCCCCAATGCGCCGGGGCGCGGGTATCGAGCGGCGCGTCCAGATCCTCGCCGAGCGCCGCGCCCAGCGCCGTCTCGAAGCCGCGCTCCACCGCGATCTGCTCCAGCACCGCCGGGTACTGCCCGCCGCCGCCGGCATTCAGCACCTTGGCCAGCGTGCGCGCCTCGGTCTCGATGCGGGCAAGCGCGGCGCGCGCCTCCTGCACCGGCGGCCGCGCCGCCGTTTCCGCTGCCCGCGCCCGGGCGACCGACGTCTCGGCGGCGGAGGTCGCCGTCTCGGCCGTCTCGGCGGCGGCAACCGCCCGATCGACCAGCACGCGCTTCTCCGCCGGGTCCGCCAGCGCGGCGATCCTGGCGCCGATCTCGCCGGCCTCGCGCTCGACCTCCGCCAGCTGCCGGGCAAAACGGTCGCGGCGCTCGGTGCTTTCGCGCAGGCTGCGCTCGATCTGGCCGATCGCCGCCTGCGCCTCGGCGCGTTGCGCCGTCAGCGCGGCGAGGCCGGCCTCGCTTTCGGCGAGCACCGCGGACGCGTGGTCGAGGGCCGCGCGCTTCTCCCGCTCCCGCTCGTCCGTCCCGGCATCCTCGCCGCGCAGCGATGTCTCCTCGGCGTCGAGGCGCGCCAGCACGTCGGCATTGTCGCTGACCATCCGCTCTTCGCGCTGGATGTCGGCGGCGAGCTGCGCCAGCCGGCGCTCCAGCTCGGCCTGGCGGTTGCGCATACGCTCCGCCTCCTCGTCGAGCTGGGTGCGGGCGATCGACAGGCGCTGGAAGGTGGCCGCAGCCGCCGCCGACTTGTCGCGCAGCGCCGGCAGATGGTGGGCGCCAACGCCCTGCGCCTTGGCGGCCTCCATCTGGGCGGCGGCGCGCTCGGCGACCAGCGAGGTTGCGACGGCGAGCGCCGACTGGGCCTCGCCCTCCTGCGCCTTGGCCAAAGTCCAGCGCAGGTGCAGCAGCGTGGCCTCGGCCTTGCGGATATCGGCGGACAGGTTCTTGAAGCGGGCGGCCTGCCGCGCCTGGCGGCGCAGATTGTCGATCTGGCTCTCCAGCTCGCCGACCACGTCGTCGAGGCGCTCGAGATTCTGCTCGGCGGCGCGCAGGCGCAGCTCCGCCTCGTGGCGGCGCGTATGCAGGCCGGAGATGCCGGCCGCCTCCTCCAGCAGCGCGCGCCGCGCCTGCGGCTTCGCCTGGATCAGCTCGCCGATGCGGCCCTGCCCGACCATGGAGGGCGAGCGCGCGCCGGTCGACTGGTCGGCGAAGAGGAGCTGCACGTCGCGGGCGCGCGCTTCCTTGCCGTTGATGCGGTAGACCGAGCCCGCCTCGCGCTCGATGCGGCGCGACACCTGCAATTCGTCGGCCTCGTTGAAAGGCGGCGGCGCGGTGCGGTCGGCATTGTCGAGGAACAGCGTGACTTCGGCGGTGTTGCGGGCCGGGCGGGTGCCGGAGCCGGAGAAGATGACGTCGTCCATGCCGGACGCGCGCATGTTCTTGTAGGAGCTTTCGCCCATCACCCAGCGTAGCGCCTCGACGAGGTTCGACTTGCCGCAGCCGTTCGGCCCGACCACGCCGGTCAGGCCGCGCTCGATGACGAACTCGCCAGGCTCGACGAAGGACTTGAAGCCGACGAGGCGGAGGCGGTTGAACTTCATGCCGGCGCTCTTCCCCTTCTCCCCTTGTGGGAGAAGGTGGCCGATCCTGAGCCGCGAGCGAAGCGAGCGGTCGAAGGGGAGGTCGGATGAGGGGTGTTGGACGGAGTGGAAACGTTGGCGATCCTGCCAACACCCCTCATCCGTCTTGGCGCTGCGCGCCAATCCACCTTCTCCCACAGGGGGAGAAGGGAAGGAGCGTCAGAGCATGCCGTCGATGATCGCCGACATTTCTTCAACCGACAAAGCTCCCTTGTACTGGTTTCCGTTGATGAAGAAGGTCGGCGTCGAGTCGACCCTGAAATCCTTCTGGCCGCGATCCTTTACAGCCCTGATCTCGTCCAGAAGCTTCTGGTCGGTCAAGCAGGCCTCGAAGCTCTCCTGTGTAAAACCGGCAAGCTTGGAGATCTGCAGCAGCGCGTCGCGGGCGTTTTCGGCGGCTGCCCAGCCCTGCTGCTGCTTGAACAGCACGTCGACCATCGGGAAATAATTGTCCTTGGAGCAGCGGGCGAGCATGAAACCGGCCTCGGCGCGCGGATCGAAGGGGAACTCGCGCAGGATCAGCCGCGCCTTGCCGGTGTCGATATATTTGGTCTTGATCTCCGGCAGCGTCGTCTCGTGGAAATGCGCGCAGTGCGGGCAGGTCATGGAGGCGTATTCGACGATGGTCACCGGGGCGTCGGCCTTGCCGAGTGCCATGTCCGGCAGGGCGCCGGGCTCCAGCAGCTTGGCCATGTCGACCGTGCCGGCCGGCTCGGGTGCCTTCGCCGCCGTCGTCGTCGATGCCGTCGTGGTCGGCTCCGCAGGCTGGTCGGCGGCGGCGGTCGGCGTCTCGTCGCCGCTGTCGCTGCAGGCGGCGAGCACGGCGCCGGCGGAAAGCACCGCGAGCGAGGAAAGAACGGTTCTGCGCGAGACGGACCGGAGCATGCGAATCACCTGAAACGACGGGAGGATGATGAAGCTGGAATGCAACAAAAAGCGAGAGTTGGCGCGAAATAAGGCATTCCCGGACGCGAACCAAGCGGCATCATGCCGCAAAGCTTCACGAAAATGCGAGTGCGGGCCTATTTTTTTTCGCGGTCGCGGCACCGGCGCCTAGCGCCGCCGCGTGCCCACCACGGCCTCGCCGAGCCGCTCCAGCGAGGCGCGCAGGCCCTCATCCTCGATCAGCCGCACCTTGCCCTCGATCGCGGAGCGTTCGGACGGCGAAACCGGCCGCGGCTTCCGCCGCAGCGCCCGTTCGGGCGCGGCTACCGGCTTCTGCACGATGCGGATGCGGTCGATCGCCTCGAAGCCGAGGAAGGAATTGACCCGGCCGATCACCTCGCCGGTCTCATGCTGCAGGTGCAGCGCCGCCAGCCCCTCGCAGGCGACAACCAGGACGGCCGGGCGGAACGCCTCGTCCTCGCTGACGCGGCGCGGCCATTGCAGTTTTTCCGGCCGCGACTTCGCGGCGATGCGCGGACCAACGATCTCCTCCCACGACTGTATCAGCCCGATCGACAGGCCCGCCCGCTTGCGCATGACGGGATCGAGCACCTGGCTCACGAGATCGCTCACCGGAACCGGATTGCCGAACGGCCTTTTCCCTGCCATGTCGTCCTCCAAGTCAGCCCATGCCAGCCTCAAGCCACGTTCCCGTGAAAATGGCAACCGCCAGCAGATCGATCATCGCCGACGCCGCCCCGCCGGACGTGGCCGCGCGCCTGCTCGCCTGGTACGACGCCCACCATCGCGACCTGCCCTGGCGGGTGCCTCCGGCCGAACTGAAGCGCGGCGTCCGTCCCGATCCATACCACGTCTGGCTGTCGGAAATCATGCTGCAGCAGACGACGGTCGAGGCGGTGAAGCCGTATTTTCGCGATTTTCTCGACAAATGGCCGGATGTGGAGGCGCTCGCCGCCGCGCCGGCCGAGGACGTCATGCGCGGCTGGGCCGGCCTCGGCTACTATTCGCGGGCACGCAACCTGAAGGCCTGCGCGAACCTGGTCGCCACGTTGCCGGACGGCTTTCCCGACACGGAAGACGGCCTGCGGGCGCTGCCCGGCATCGGCGCCTACACGGCGGCGGCGATCGCGGCGATCGCCTTCGGCCGGCCGGCCGCCGTGGTCGACGGCAATGTCGAGCGGGTGACGGCGCGGCTGTTCGACATCCGGACGCCGCTCCCCGAAGCGAAGCCCGAGATCAGGGAACGCGTGGCGGAACTGGTGCCGGCCGGCCGGCCCGGCGATTTCGCGCAGGCGATGATGGATCTCGGCGCGACGATCTGCACGCCGAAGCGGCCGCGCTGCATGCTCTGCCCGCTGCGCGCGGATTGCCGGGCTATCCTTTCCGGCGATCCGGAACTCTTGCCGCTCAAGGCGCCGAAGGCCGACAGGCCGAAGCGCTCGGGGATCGCCTATGTGGCGGTGCGCGCCGACGGCGCGGTGCTGCTGCGCACCCGGCCGGAAAAGGGCCTGCTCGGCGGCATGACCGAAGTGCCGAGCAGCGGCTGGGACGGCGGGCGCGCCGCGCCGAACGGCCGTGACGATCCGCCTTTTCCCGCCGACTGGCGCCGCGCCGGCACGATCGCCCACGTCTTCACGCATTTTTCGCTCGACCTCGACGTCTTCCGCGCCGATGTCGGGCCGGCCGAGGCCCCGCCCGGCCATCGCTGGGTGGCGGCGCGCGACGTTGCCGGCGAGGCGCTGCCAACCGTCATGAAAAAGGCCATCGAGGCCGCGATACCCGGCGCGACCAGAAAGCAGCGCACGACAGCGAACCGAGGGACCATATGAGCGAAATCCGTCACATCGTCTTCGACATCGGCAAGGTGCTGGTCCACTACGATCCCGACCTGCCCTTCAGCCGGCTGATCCCCGATGCGACTGATCGCAAATGGTTCTTCGACAATGTCTGCACGGCGGACTGGAACATCGAGCAGGACCGCGGCCGCTCGTGGGAGGAGGCGGAGGCGCTGCTGATCGCCGAACACCCGGCCCATCAGGAAAACATCCGCAATTTCCGCCGCTGCTGGCACGAGATGGTGCCGCACGCCTACGACGACACCGTAGGCATCATGGAGGGGCTGATCGAGGCCGGCCACGACGTGACGATGCTGACCAATTTCGCCGCGGACACCTTCGTCGAGGCGCGCAAACGCTTCGATTTCCTCGACCGTCCGCGCGGCGTCACCGTCTCCGGCGAGGTCCGCATGATCAAGCCCGAGCGCGGCATCTACGAGCTTCACGCCGCGAGCTTCGGCCTGGACCCCGCGCGGACGCTGTTCATCGACGACAGCCAGAAGAACGTCGACGGAGCGATCGCCGCGGGCTGGCAGGCGGTGCTGTTCACCGATGCCGCGACGCTGCGCCGGGATCTCGGCGCGAGACGCATCGAGGCATGAGCGATCCCGCCGACGTCCTGCGGCGCTACCACGACGCCATCAATGCACTGGACTATGCCGCGATCGAGGCGTTCTTCGCCGAAGACGCGAGCTATGCGTCGAAGGGCGTCGGCGCGCTGAAGGGCAAGGCGGCGATCATGGCGGCGTTCCGCGGATATTTTTCGGAGTATCCCGACCAGGTCGCGCATGACGACCGTGTCGAAAAACTCAGCGAGACCTCGGCCAAATCGAATTGGCATCTCGAAGCCACCAGCGCCACGACCGGCAAAAAGCTGGTCCGCAAGGGCGAGGAGACGATTTTCCTCGACGCCGAAGGCAAGATCGAGCGCGTCGACGTCCACGACGCATGAACGCATGCGGTTGTCCCTTGCCGCGCTCCGTGTCGCGGCACCGGTTCAACCATGTACCCGGCCGAGAAAATCCCGGACCAGCGCGACCACCTCATCCAGATGCGTCTCGAGCAGCCAATGCCCGCCGTCGAGCAGATGAAGCTCGGCGTCGGGCAGGTCTCTGAGATAGGCACGCGCCGATTCTTCCGGCATGTAGCCGTCATGCGGACCCCAGACGATCAGGGTCGGCGGCCGGTGCTCGCGCAGATAGGCCTGGTAGCGCGGGAACCGGTCGAGATTTTCCTTCAGGCCTTCCATCAGGCCGACGGCTATCTGCTTGCGCTTCGGCGTCACCAGCGGCCATGACAGTTTCCACAGGTCCGGCGGTATGGTCTCAGCCAGTTCCCGCGTAACCTCGTTGAGGAATTCTTCGCGGAATCCTTGCTCGCTGACCGCGTCCTCCAGCACCTTCCGGCTTTCCGGCGTCGGCTCGGCGAAGTGGTCGAGCAGGCCCTCGTATTTCGGGCCGAGCGCGTCCTCGTAGATGTCGCCGTTCTGGATGATCAGCGCCGCGATGCGCCGCGTATCCTCCATCGCCAGGCGCAGGCCGATCTGCGAGCCGTAGTCGTGCAGATAGATGGCGAAGCGGGCGACGCCCATTTCCTCGACGAACTGGCCGAGGAAGCGCGTATAGCCGGCGAAGCTGTAATCGAAGCCGTCCGGCGTATCGCTGAAGCCCTGGCCGGGAAAGTCCGGCGCGAGCAGCCGCCAGCGATCGGCAAGCGCCGGCATGAAATTGCGGAACTCGAAGGACGATGACGGATAGCCGTGCGGCAGGAGCACGACGGGCGCACCTATAGGCCCGGCCTCGCGGTAGAAGGTGCGCACGCCGCCGACATCGGCATAGCGGTGGCGGACGCGTCTGTCCGGGTGGGCGGTAGCGTGATCGGGCATGGCCGGCTCCTCCGTGGAGCCGGCAAAACCACGCGGGACGGCGTTCGTTCCGCCAATTACGCCCCTGCCCGCTCCATGCCGAGGCGGGCGATGCGGCGCAACTCGTCGATCGCGGTCAGCCCGCCATTGCGCTCGTAGTGCCAGAAGGTCCAGCCGTTGCAGGCGTCGAGCTCCTGCACCTGCGCGCCGACGCGGTGGATCGAGCCGACGCGGTCGCCGGCCGCGATGGTGCCGTCGGCGCGCACCTTGGCCACCCAGCGCTTCCTGGCGTCATAGAGGAACATGCCGGGCCGCACGATGCCGGCATCGATCAGGCTGACGAAGGCGACGCGCGGCTCGGCGCGCTTGCCGGTGAGCAGCGACAGGTCGATGCTGGGCAGCGGCACCACGGCATCGATACGCTCGCGCGCGGCGTCGATATAGGCCTGCTCGCGCTCGATGCCGACGAAATGGCGGCCGAGGCGCTTCGCCACCGCGCCGGTGGTGCCCGAGCCGAAGAAGGGATCGAGCACGACGTCGCCGGGCTTGGTCGAGGCCATCATGACGCGCGCCAGCAGCGCCTCCGGCTTCTGCGTCGGATGCAGCTTGTTGCCGCTGTCGTCCTTCAGCCGCTCGGCGCCGGTGCAGATCGGGAACAGCCAGTCGGAGCGCATCTGCACGTCGTCATTGGCTGCCTTCAGCGCGTCGTAGTTGAAGGTGTAGCCCTTGGCGGCGGCGTCGCGCGAAGCCCAGATCATCGTCTCGTGCGCGTTCTGGAAGCGGCGCCCGCGGAAATTGGGCATCGGGTTGGTCTTGCGCCAGACGATGTCGTTCAGGATCCAGTAGCCGAGGTCCTGCATGGCCGCGCCGACGCGGAAGATGTTGTGGTAGGAGCCGATCACCCAGATGGTGCCGTTGGGCTTCAGCACCCGGTGGGCGGCGAGCAGCCAGGCGCGGGTGAAGGCGTCGTAGGCGGCAAAACTCTCGAAGCGATCCCAGTCGTCATCGACCGCGTCGACCTTGGACTGGTCGGGGCGATGCAGGTCGCCGTTGAGCTGGAGATTGTAGGGCGGGTCGGCGAAGATCGCGTCGATGCTCTTTTCGGGAAGCCTCTCCAGCGCGGCGACGCAGTCGCCCTTCAGGATGGTGTCGAGCCAGGGAGCTTCGGCCGGCTGGAAGGACGAGACGGCGAGAGACGCTTGCATGCTGCTACCCGAATACGCGTGACTGTTTACCCGCCGTTATGGTTACCGTTTCGCGTAAATTTTTAATGAAGCGGGAGCAGTCGAGGATCGGTCAATGCTCGCCGTCAAACCTTGTCCCAAGGCGCTGGCGTCTGCATCGTCCTACGGAGTCGGTCGTTTGGCTGGGGTGGCATATCCAGCCTTGCCAGGAATTGAGCGAACGCCTGGGGCTCGAGTTCGATGATCAGTCGATCGATCAAGTCGCACTCCTCGTCCAGGCTGTGACCTGTCGCAGTCTTCTGGGTACTCGACATTGAAGTCTCCTGATCTCAAGAATAAAGCAACCTTGCTGTTCGAACCAGCATCTTCGCTGGACCGGACGAACCACTCGCGCATCCGATACAACAGCCCTCGAAATTTGCCCATTGCGGCCACTTCGTGTATGCGGCGCGGGAAACGGCGACCCACCCCGCATCCTCTCCCCTCCCGATCCGCGAAGCTCATGAACCAGCCAGACCTCGTCATTTTCGACTTCGACGGAACGCTCGTCGATTCCGAGATCATCGCCGCCCGCGTCGAGGCCGACCTGCTCACCCGCGCCGGGTTTCCGATCACCGGCGAGGAGATGTGCGTGCGCTATGCCGGCCTTACCTTCAAGGACATCATGCTGAGGATCGAAGAGGAGGCGCATGTGCCGCTGCAGGCCTCGCTGATCGGCGAGGCCGAGGTGCTGGTCGACCGCAAGCTGCGCGCCGAGGTGCGCATGATCGACGGCGCGCGGGCCGCGGTCGCCGCGGTCGGGGCGAAAAGATGCATCTGCTCGAATTCGCGCACCGAGCGGATCCGCTTCATGCTGGAGAAGACCGGGCTCGACCATCTGTTCGGCGTGGACGACGTCTTCTCGGCGCTGAGCACGCCGAGCGGCAGGCCGAAGCCGGCGCCCGACGTCTTCCTGCACGCGGCAAAGCACTATGCGGCCGACCCGGCCAACACCTTCGTCGTCGAGGATTCGGTGCACGGCATCCACGGCGCCAAGGCTGCCGGCATGCGCGTCATCGGCTTCACGGGTGCGGCCCACACCTATCCCGGCCACGCCGACATGCTGACCGATGCCGGCGCCGAGACGGTCATCCACCGCTGGTCGGATTTCCGCGGCGTCCTCGCCGCGCTGGCGGAATGGTCGGACGCCTGACCGGGGCGGCGGTGATCCTCCTACTGGGCCGATGCGGTCTTCTTCGGCGGTCCCTCGTCAAAGCCGGCGAAGATCTGGATGTTCTGCTGCGACGGCTCGGGAATGGTGATGTTCGGGTCGTTGAACATGAACTGCGTGGCGGTCGAGGAATCGGCACTCGCCGCCTGGTGCTTGTGAAGCTGGGAATAGAGGATGGTGTCGCCCTGCACTACGGCGATGCGGATCGGCACGGTGGCGCTCGCCGAGCCGCCGGCCGGCCCGGGAACGACCCGACCGGCGACGGCGACGTTGATGGTCAGATTGCCGCCGGAGCGCGAGCAGGCGCGCGTGACGTCGGTGATGGAGGCCTGGTATTGCAGCTTCGTCGGGTCGTCCTGGCCGCCCTTGGCGTAGCTGTTGAAATAGGCCGTCCCGTCGCGCAGCGTGACGCGCGGGCAATAGCCGCGCAGCTCGCTTTCCAGAACCTTGCCCTGCGGCGGCTTCGCGTCCCCGCCGCCCGAGCTCCCCAGAAGACTGCCCCCGTCGCCGGACTGGCAGCCCGCGACGGCGAAAATAAAGCCGGACACGATGAGGCCCGGCACGATACGTCGGTTAGCCAAACGAAACTCCATATACCGCTCTTCCCACCCGCAAAGCGTTTGCTCTATAGCAACGGCGCGTCCGAAATGCGACGGGTGGCGCGGCGATTTGCACAAACGGGCCATCCGAACGGTCTCGCAGGGAGCCATTGACGATGAGATATGTCAGCACGCGCGGCAGCGCTCCGACGCTCGGTTTTTCCGATGCGGTGCTATCCGGACTGGCGCGCGACGGCGGGCTCTATGTCCCCGATGCATGGCCGGAACTGTCGCCCGCCGAGCTTCGCGCCCTGCGCGGCCTCTCCTATCCCGAGCTGGCGATCCGGCTGCTCACGCCCTTTCTCGGTGGCGAGATCGACCGGCCGACCTTCGGCAGGATCGTGCGCGAGGCCTATGCCAGCTTCCGCCACGAGGCCGTCTGTCCGCTGATGCAGCTCGACGGCCGGACATTCGCACTGGAACTCTTCCACGGCCCGACGCTCGCCTTCAAGGACGTGGCGATGCAGCTTCTCGGCCGCCTCATGGACCATATCCTGGCCGAGCGCGGCGAGCGTGCCACGATCGCCGCGGCGACCTCCGGCGATACCGGCGGCGCGGCCATCGAGGCCTTCGCCGGCCGTGAGCGCACCGACATGTTCGTGCTCTTCCCGCATGGCCGCGTCTCGCCGGTGCAGCAGCGGCAGATGACCACGTCCAAGGCCGCCAACGTCCATGCGCTCTCCATCGAGGGCAATTTCGACGACTGCCAGGGGCTGGTGAAGGACATGTTCAACGACCATCGCTTCCGCGATGGCGTGTCGCTGTCCGGCGTCAATTCGATCAACTGGGCGCGCATCATGGCCCAGATCGTCTACTACTTCTCCTCGGCGCTCTCGCTGGGCAGCCCGGACCGGCCGGTCTCCTTCACCGTGCCGACCGGCAATTTCGGCGACATCTTCGCCGGCTACGCCGCCAAGCGCATGGGCCTGCCCATCGACCGGCTGGTCATCGCCACCAACGACAACGACATCCTGGCGCGCACGCTTTCGTCCGGCGAATACCGGACGCGCGGCGTCGTCGCCACCACCTCGCCGTCGATGGACATCCAGGTCTCCTCGAATTTCGAGCGGCTGCTGTTCGAGGCCTCCGGCCGCGACAGCGGCGCGGTAATCCGCTGCATGAACGGGCTGAAGCAGTCCGGCGGCTTCACCATCGACACTCCGACCCTCTCGGCGATACGCGGGGATTTCGACGCCGGCCGCGCCTCCATGGCGGAGACCGCCCAGACCATCGGCCGGACGCTGAAGGCCAGCGGCTACCTGCTCGATCCGCATACGGCGACCGCCGTTCACGTCGCCTCGCAACAGCTGACGGAGAGCCCGATGATCGTGCTCGCCACCGCCCATCCGGCGAAATTCCCGGACGCCGTCAAGGCGGCATCGGGCGTGTTTCCCGCCCTGCCGGAGTGGCTGTCGGGCCTGATGGACGCAGAGGAAAGATACACGGTACTTCCCTCCGACCTGAAAATGGTGGAAGATCACATTAGCCGACACGCACGTGCGGCGCGCCAGGGAGTTTGATCTTGATGGGTGTTGAGGTAAGCCGTCTGTCGAACGGCCTGACAGTCGCGACCGAAACCCTTCCCAGCATCGAAACCGTCGCCCTGGGCGTCTGGGTCAAGTCCGGCGCCCGCAACGAGCGCGACGAAGAGCACGGCATGGCCCACCTGCTCGAGCACATGGCCTTCAAGGGCACCAGCGGCCGCAGCGCCTTCCAGATCGCCTCGGACATCGAGAATGTCGGCGGCGAGATCAACGCCGCGACAAGCGTCGAGACCACGTCCTTCTATGCCCGCGTGCTCGGCGGCGACGTGCCGCTCGCCATCGACATTCTCGCCGACATCCTGCAGGACTCGACCTTCGACCCCGACGAGCTAGAGCGCGAGCAGCACGTCATCCTGCAGGAGATCGGCGCGGCCTTCGACACGCCGGACGACATCGTCTTCGACAAGTTCACCGAGACCGCGTATCGCCAGCAGACGATCGGCCGCTCGATCCTGGGCACGCCGGACACGGTGCGCTCCTTCACCTCGCGGCAGCTGCACGCCTTCATGGAGCGGCAGTACGGCGCCGACGACATGGTGGTGGTGGCCGCCGGCGACGTGAGACACGACGCCTTCGTGCGCGAGGTGGAGAAGAAGCTCGGCGGCTTCCGGCCCAAGGCGCGCAGCGTCGTTCCGCATCCGGCGCACTATGTCGGCGGCGACTTCCGCGAAGAGCGCGACCTGATGGATGCGCAGATCGTGCTCGGCTTCGAGGGCCGCGCCTATCACGTGCGCGACTTCTACGCCTCGCAGGTGCTGTCGATGATCCTGGGCGGCGGCATGTCGTCCCGCCTGTTCCAGGAGGTGCGCGAAAAGCGCGGCCTCTGCTATTCGGTCTACGCGTTCCACTGGGGCTTCTCCGACACCGGCATCTTCGGCGTGCATGCGGCGACCGGCCAGGGCGACATCGCCAGGCTCGTGCCGGTGATCATCGAGGAGTTGCAGAAGACCGGCGAGCGGATCGACCAGTCCGAGCTCGACCGCGCGCGCGCCCAGTATCGCGCCGGCCTCATCATGTCCGCCGAAAGCGCCGCCAGCCGCGCCTCGCAGATCGCCAGGCAGATCCTGCTGTTCGGCCGGCCGATCAGCAAGGAAGAGCTGATGGAGCGGCTTTCCGCGTTGACGGTGGAGCGACTGACCGACCTGTCGGCACGGCTGTTCTCGACGCTGCCCACGGTGGCGGGCATCGGGCCGGTGGGATCCCTGCCCTCCTACGAGGCGATCCGCGATTCGCTGGTCGGCGCCGCCCCCGCGGTTGGCAAGCTCGCCGTCTGACGTCCTGATGCATGATCGCGCTTCCCTTCTTCCGCCGCGACTTTCCGTCGCTGAAGAGTGAACGTGTCGTCCTGCGCATGCCGGCCTCCGGCGACTATCGCGAATGGGCGGCGCTGCGCGCCGAAAGCCGCCGTTTCCTCGAGCCGTGGGAGCCGCGCTGGGCCAGCGACGAACTCGACTGGCCGTCCTGGCGCCAGCGGCTCCACCGCTACCGCGAGGACTTCCACCAGGGCATCGGCGTCGGCTTCTTCATCTTCGAGGCCTCCTCCTGCAAGCTGATGGGCGGCATCACCATAGGCAATGTCCGCTACGGCGTCTCGCAGAGCGGCCAGATCGGCTACTGGATCGGCGAGCGCTACGCCGGCAAGGGCTACATGCCCGAGGCGCTGCGCCTTGTCGCCGGCTACGCCTTCGATACGCTTCGGTTGCACCGCATCGAGGCCGCCTGTATTCCCGACAACACACGATCCATCCGCGTGCTTGAAAAAGCCGGATTCCAGCGCGAGGGACTGCTGCGATCCTATCTCAGGATCAACGGCATCTGGCACGACCACTATCTCTACGCCCTGATCGCCGACGATCGCGGCGCCGCCCTGAAGGACTGATTGTTGCAGTTTTCCATCCGATACCTGATCGCCCTTCTGGGCGCGGTGCTGCTCAGCCTGATGGCTGTCGCGCCGGGCTATGCCATCGAGCCGATCAAGATCGCGCGCGACGACGTGGCGCTGGACCTTTCCGGCGCGCTGGAGATCCATCGCAGCCAGGGCCAGAACTTCCAGGTCTCGACGGCGCCCGGCCCCGACGGCATCGTGCGGCGCATCGAGGTGGAGGCCAAGGACGCGGCATCGGGCGACTGGGCCGTCTTCGCGCTCGCCAACACCACCGACCAGCAGATCGACAAGCTGATCGTGGCGCCGCATTTCAGGCTGGTGAATTCCGGCCTGTTCTGGCCCGATCTCGGCTCGAGCCGCATCGCCGCCATCACTCCCAGCGAAGGCTTTGCGCTGGACCGGCAGGTCAGCCCGGACGCCGACGTCTTCCAGGTCACTCTGGACCCCGGCGCCGTGGTGACCTTCGTGGCCGAGCTGGCGTCGCCGCGCCTGCCGCAGGTCTATCTGTGGGCGCCCGACGCCTACAAGGACTCCATCAATTCCTACACGCTCTACCGCGGCATCGTCATCGGCATCGCCGGCCTGCTGGCGCTGTTCCTGACCATCCTGTTCGTCGTCAAGGGAACCTCGATGTTCCCGGCCACGGCGGCACTCTCCTGGGCGGTTCTCGCCTATATCTGCGTCGATTTCGGCTTCGTCAACGAGGTGATCGAGATCACGCCGGGCAGCCAGCAGATCTGGCGGGCCGGAACGGAAGTGGCGCTGGCGACCACCTTCGTGGTGTTCCTGTTCGCCTATCTCAACCTCAACCGATGGCACGGCCATTTCAGCTATGGCGCGCTGCTGTGGATCGCCGGGCTGGCGCTGATCGCCGGCGTCGCCGTCGTCGACCCGGCGGTCGCGGCCGGCACGGCGCGCGTCTCCTTCGCAGCCACGGCGGCGGTCGGGCTCGGGCTGATCGTCATGCTCGGCTTCCGCGGCTACGACCGCGCCATTATGCTGGTGCCGAGCTGGGTCATGGTGCTCGCCTGGATGACGGCGTCGTGGATGGCGATCACCGGCGTCCTCAACAACGACATCGTGCAGCCGGCGCTGGGCGGCGGCCTGGTGCTGATCATCCTGTTGATCGGCTTCACCGTCATCCAGCACGCCTTCGCCGGCGGCGCCCTGCACCAGGGCCTGTTCAGCGATCTCGAGCGGCAGGCGCTGGCCGTCGCCGGATCCGGCGACACCGTGTGGGACTGGGACGTGCTGCGCGACCGGGTGACGACGCGCCCCGATGTCAGCCTGCCGCTCGGCCTCTCGCCCAACGCGCTCGGCGGCCCCGCCCGCACCTGGCTGCCGGTGCTGCACGCCGACGACCGCGACAGCTTCCGCACCACGCTCGACGTGGTGCTGGAGCACCGGCGCGGGCGCGTGATGCAGCATTTCCGCCTGCGCGGCGCCGACGGCCACTATCACTGGTTCGCCCTCAAGGCGCGGCCGGTGGTGGGATCGGACGGCGAGGTCATCCGCTGCGTCGGCACCCTGGTCGACATCACCGAGCAGAAGAAGTCGGAGGAGCGGCTGCTGCAGGACGCCGTGCACGACAATCTCACCGGCCTGCCCAACCGCGAGCTGTTCCTGACCCGGCTGGAAACGGTGATCTCCATCGCCAAGACCGAGGAGACGGTGCGCCCGACCGTGCTCGTCATCGACATCGACCGCTTCAAGCAGGTCAATGACGGCCTCGGCATCTCCGCCGGCGACACCATCCTGCTGACCATCGCGCGCCGCCTGCACAGGCTGCTGAAGCCGGCCGACGCGCTGTCGCGCTTCTCCGGCGACCAGTTCGCCTTCATGCTCCTGTCCGAGCAGGATCCGGCCCGCATCGCCGCCTTCGCCGATTCGATCAAGCAGGCGATCCGCACGCCCGTGAACTTCGCGAAGCGCGAGATCATCCTCACCGCCTCGGTCGGCCTCGTCACCTGGACGACGACACAAGGCACCGCTGCCGACATGGTCAAGGACGCCGAGCTCGCCATGCAGCAGGCGAAGCGTTTCGGCGGCGACCGTATCGAGCCGTTCCGCCCGGCCTTCCGCTCCGTCGGAACCGATCGGCTGCAGCTCGAATCCGACCTGCACCGTGCCGTCGAGCGCAAGGAGCTGACGCTCGTCTACCAGCCGATCGTGCGGCTGGAGGACCGTTCCGTCGCCGGCTTCGAGGCGCTGCTCAGATGGGAGCATCCGCGCCGCGGCGCCATCCCGCCCTCCGACTTCATCCCGGTCGCCGAAAACAGCGGGCTGATCGTCCAGCTCGGCCTGTTCGCCATGCAGCGGGCCGCGGAGGACCTGGCGTCCTGGCAGACGCAGATCGGCGAGACGCCGCTGTCGGTCTCGGTCAACCTGTCAAGCCGGCAGCTTCTGCGCCGCGACCTCGTCAGCGACGTGCGCTCGGTGGTGGCACGCGCCAACATCAAGCCGATCTGCTTCCGCCTGGAGCTCACCGAGTCGCTGGTGATGGACAATCCCGAGCAGAGCGCGCACGTGCTCGCAAAGCTGAAGAAGCTCGGCATCGGCCTGTCGATCGACGATTTCGGCACCGGCTATTCGTCGCTCTCCTATCTCACCCGCTTCCCGTTCGACACGATCAAGATCGACAAGAGCTTCCTGGAGGACCCCTCCCCCAAGCGCGCGGTGCTGCTGAAGTCCATGGTCAGCATGGCGCACGAGCTCGGCATGGCGGTGGTGGCGGAAGGCATTTCGGACGAACGCGACGCGCTGGAGCTCAGGCAGATGGGCTGCGAGTTCGTGCAGAGCTACATGTTCGGCGCGCCGATGCCGGCCGATGCGGCGCTGAAGATGCTGAAGGAGCAGTACCCGGCCGTTCAGGCGTGACCGGCGACCGGGCTGAGATGCGCGAGGTCGATGCCGAGCGAGGCGATCACACGGTCGTATTTCCGGTCCATGTCGGCATCGAACAGGAGATCCGGACCGGCCGGGCAGGTCAGCCAGCCGTTCTCCTGAATCTCCCTTTCGAGCTGGCCGGCGCCCCAGCCGGAATAGCCGAGCGCCATCAGCGCCTGTCTCGGCCCCCTTCCCTTCGAGATGGCGCGCAATATGTCGATGGTGGCCGTAAGACAGATGTCCTGCGACACCGGCAGCGAGGATTCGACCCGATAATCGCCGGTGTGCAGCACGAAGCCGCGGCTGCGATCGACCGGCCCGCCGTTGCGCACGACGAAATTGCGCGCGGAATCGGGCAGTCTGATCGCCTCGCGCTCGTCCATCAGGCCGAGCTGGACGAGCAGGTCGGGAAACAGCATCTGCTGGGCCTGGTTGATGATAAGCCCCATCGCCCCTTCCTCGCTGTGGGCGCAGACATAGATGACTGCGCGGGCGAAACGGTCGTCCTTCATCCCGGGCATGGCGATCAGGAAATGCCCGTCGAGGAAACCGCGCTTGGCCGAGGCTTTGTGCTTCAGGATGTCCATGCCCCAAAGTAACGTTTTTTTCGCCCGCTTGAAAGACGGCTTTGCAGAGGCTAAGCGCCGGCGGCCTGATTCGAGTCACGTAAAAATGACCCTGAGGCGACGACCCGGGCCATTGCAAATGGCCGGCCGCATCGGCAAACCCGCGCCATGAAGATGCTCCGCCCACTGGCGGCCTCGGCCGCCGCTTCGTTTCTGCTGTGCGGTGGCGCGCTCGCCTCGTCGAGCCCGTGGATCGAGGTCGAGGGCGGAAGCGTGCGGCTGGTGACCAGCGGCAGGCCGGATGCCGAGGGGCGGCTGCAGGGGGTTCTCGACATAAAGCTGTCGCCGGGCTGGAAGACCTACTGGCGCGATCCCGGCGCCGCCGGCGTGCCGCCGACGATCGACATCTCCACCAGCCGCAACGTCGTCGGCGCGTCGCTCGACTTCCCGGCTCCCGAGCGCCACCACGACGGCACCTTTTCCTGGGCCGGCTACAGCCGGCCCGTTGGACTTCCCGTCACCTTTCAGCTCGACGATCCGACGCTGCCGGCGACCGTCGGCGCCACCATCTTCCTCGGCATATGCGAGACCATCTGCGTTCCGGTGAAGGCGACGCTGGCGCTCGACCCCGACGCCGATCCCGACAATCCCGACGACGTGGCGCTGGTCTCCTCCGCCCGCGCCGGCCTGCCCGCCCCGGCGACGCCGGACTTCGGCGTCCGCGTGGTCGGCATGGAAGGCAAGAATCTCGTGGTCGAGGCCAATTTTCCCGGATCGGCGGACGGCGCCGACCTCTTCGTCGCCGCCGACAACGGCTACGCCTTCGAGGAGCCGAAAAAATCCGAGAGGGATGGCCGGACCTATTTCACCATCCCCGCCGTTCGGCCGGACACGCCGCCGGAGGGCGACGGGCTGCACTATACGCTGGTGACCGCGGGCGGCGCCGTCAGCGGCATCCTTCCCTATTTCTGAAGGAGCCGATTGCGGAGCCGACGGTTAGCGCGTAATCGGTCCAGGTATTTCCCAGAGGACGGAGAGACAGGATGACGATCACGGTCGGCGAAAAACTGCCGGAAGCCAGCTTCAAGGTCATGACGGCGGACGGCGCCAAGACGCTGACCACGGCGGACGTGTTCTCGGGCAAGAAGGTCGTGCTGTTCGCCGTGCCCGGCGCCTTCACCCCGACCTGCAGCAACAACCACCTGCCCGGCTACCTGGAGAACCGCGACGCCATCCTGTCGCGCGGCGTCGACACCATCGCGGTCGTCGCCGTCAACGACCAGTTCGTCATGGCCGCATGGGCGCGCTTCTCCGGCGCGGAGGACAAGATCCTGTTCCTGGCCGACGGCAGCGGCGACTTCGTCAGGGCGATCGGCCTCGACGCCGATTTCAGCGCCAACGGCATGGGCCTGCGCTCCAAGCGCTTCTCGATGATCGTCGACGACGGCAAAGTCACCCAGCTCAATGTCGAGACCCAGTCGGGCGTCAGCGAGTCGGGCGCGGCAAAGATCCTCGAGCAGCTCTGATGGCCGACATGCTGTGGCGCGCCGTGGCGATCGGGATCGGCGCCACCGCCCTGATGGATATATGGGCGATCCTGCTGAACCGGCTGTTCGGCCTCGGCCTGCCGAAATGGGATCTCGTCGGCCGCTGGGTCTGGCACCTCGGCGGCAAGGTCTTTCACGACGACATCGGCAAGGCGGCGCCCTACAAGCATGAGCTGGCGCTTGGCTGGGCGTTCCACTATGCCGTCGGCATCCTCTACGGCATCGTCCTGGTGGCGTTCGTCGGGTCCGGCTGGCTTGCCGCGCCGACCTTCCTGCCGGCCTTCATCCTCGGCATCGTCACCGTCGGCGCCGGCTGGTTCCTGCTGGCGCCCGGCATGGGCGGCGGCTGGGCCGCCTCGAAACACCCCAACCCGACGCAGGCGCGGGCGCTCAACCTGGTCGCCCACACCGTCTTCGCCCTCGGCCTTTTCGGCACGGCGTTGCTGATTCGGTGAAGCGGCGGCCTCAATAGCTCTGCGTCGAGCGCCGCGGCTTTCGCGGCGCCGGCCGCGCAGCTGCGGCCAGCGGATCGGCGGGCCGCAACGGCTTCTTCTTGAACGGCGCCATGCCCATGCGGGCGAGTTCGTCGGCGCGCTCGTTCTCCGGATGGCCGGCATGGCCCTTGACCCAGTGCCACGTCACCTTGTGGCGGCGCGTCGCCTCGTCCAGCGCCTGCCACAGCTCGGCATTCTTCACCGGCTGCCTCGACGCGGTCTTCCAGCCGTTCTTCTTCCAGCCGTGGATCCAGCCGGAGATGCCGTCGCGCACGTAGTTGCTGTCGGTATAGAGGTCGACCGTGCAGGGCTCTTTCAGGGCGTTCAGCCCTTCGATCGCCGCCATCAGTTCCATGCGGTTGTTGGTGGTGGCCGCCTCGCCGCCCGACAGTTCCTTGACGGTGTCGTTGAAGCGCAGGATGGCGCCCCAGCCGCCGGGGCCGGGGTTGCCCGAGCAGGCGCCGTCGGTGAAGATCTCGATCTGCTTCATGTCAGAACCCGTATTCGGCGGCGGAGCGGATGTTGCGGTGGAAGCGCAGGCGCCGCACGAATTCCAGCGGGTCGCGCTTCTGCACCAGGGCGCCGTCGGGAATGGTCAGCCAGTCGTAGAGCCTGGTCAGCATGAAGCGCAGTGCCGAGCCGCGCGCCAGAAGCGGCAGTGCTTCGACCTCCGCCTGCTCCAGCGGCCGCACCGAGCGGTAGCCGGCGAGCAGCGCCGTGCTCTTGGTGAGGTTGTAGGAATGATCCTTCTCGAAGCACCAGGCGTTGAGGCAGGTGGCGAGATCGTAGGCGTAGAAGTCGTTGCAGGCGAAGTAAAAATCGATCAGACCCGACAGTTTTTCGCCAAGGAAGAACACATTATCGGGGAAAAGATCGGCATGAATGATGCCTGAAGGCAGGTTTTCGGGCCAGTTTCGCTCGAGCTCGGCGAAGTCGCGGTCGACCTCGGCGACAAGGCCGGGCTCGACCCCGTCGGCGCGGTCGCGGGCGCCGGCCCACAGCTTTCGCCAGCCGTCGATCTGCAGCGCGTTCGGCCGCGTCAGCGGGAAATCGGCGCCGGCGATGTGCATGGCGGCAAGCGCCCTGCCGACCTCGCGGCATTGCGCAACGGTCGGGCGGCGCATCCACATGCCTTCAAGGAAGGTGATCAGCGCCGCCGCGCGCCCGGCCAACTCGCCGACCAGCGCGCCGTCCCTGCGGTGCACCGGCAGCGGGCAGACGATACCCTTCCTGGCCAGATGGTCCATCAGGCCGAGGAAGAACGGCAAATCCTGCCGCTCCACCCGCTTCTCGTAGAGGGTGAGGATATAGGCGCCGGAGGTCGTGTGGAGCAGGTAGTTCGAGTTCTCGGAACCCTCGGCGATGCCCTTGTAGGACAGCAGGTCGCCGACCGCGTAGTTGCGGAGGAACGCTGCCAGCTCGCCTTCCGAAACGTCGGTATAGACCGCCATCAGTTGCCGCCGTTCACGAAGGCCATGTCGGCCGCTGTCAGCTCGACGTCGCGCAGGGCCCGCATCACCGGAAAGTTCTCCAGTTCGGTCGCCGTCACGGCAAGGTCGAGCCTGACGTCGAAACGCTCGCGGAAGGCGTCGATGATCTCGCCGACGATGATCTCCGGCGCCGAGGCTCCTGCCGACAGGCCGACGGTGGCGACCGCGCCGATCTCGTCCCACGGGATTTCCGAGGCGCGCTGCACCAGCAGCGACATTTTCGCTCCGGCGCGCTCGGCGACCTCGACCAGCCGCTTGGAGTTGGACGAATTGGGGGCGCCTACGACGAGGAAGAGGTCGGCACCGGGCGCCGCCTCCTTGACCGCCTCCTGGCGGTTGGTGGTGGCATAGCAGATCGATTCGGCGGCGGGTGCCTTGAGGTCGGGAAAGCGCTGCTCCAGCGCCTTGAGCAGCCCAGCCGTGTCCTCGACCGACAGCGTCGTCTGGGTGACGAAGCCGAGGGCCGACGCATCCTCCGGCTCGAACCGGTCGATGTCGGCTTCCGTCTCGATCAGCGTGACGGCACCGGGCGGCAATTGCCCCATCGTGCCGATGACCTCCGGATGGCCGGCATGGCCGATGAGCAGAACATGGCGGCCGAGCCGCTGGTGGCGCATCGCCTGCTTGTGCACCTTGGATACCAGCGGGCAGGTCGCGTCGAGATAGAAGAGATTGCGCGCCACCGCGTCGGCCGGCACCGATTTCGGTACGCCGTGGGCCGAGAACACCACCGGCGCGTCGCGATGCTCGGCCGGGATTTCGTGGAGTTCCTCGATGAACACCGCGCCGAGCTGCTGCAGGCCCTCGACCACGTAGCGGTTGTGCACGATCTCGTGGCGCACATAGACCGGGGCGCCATATTTCTTCAGCGCCAGCACGACGATCTGGATGGCGCGGTCGACCCCCGCGCAGAAGCCGCGCGGCTGACAGAGCCGGATGGTGAGTGGTGGTTTGATCGGTAGGGCTGGCATGGCGGGTGGTTGCTTTCAGGCGCCGACTTGAAGGGTCGACCCCTGCCCTGTCAAGGGCCGCGACCTTCTGCCGACCAGCGATGCGCTACGCAAATCGTCACGGACGCTTGCGCCGGCCGTAGAGCCACAGCGCCGTGACGCCGGCCAGCGCCGCCGCCAGCCCGTACCAGGTCAGCGCGTATTGCAGGTGATTGTTGGGCAGGTCGATCATCGTCACCCCGCCGATCGGCAGGCCGCCCGGATTGGGCGTGCCGTCGGCATCGATGAAGAAGGGCAGGACGTCGGCGCGGCGCGGCAAATCGGCCGACCACGCCATGGCGTTCAGATCCTTCCAGTAGAAGACGTTCTTCCAGGGCTCGTTGTCCGGCACGATGGACGACGGTTTTGCCGGCAGCGGATTGCGGCCGAGTCCCTTCACCGTCACCTCGCCCTCGACCTGCGACGCCGGCCGCGAGGCCGCCTCCTTCAGCGCATAGGGCACGAAGCCGCGGTTGACGAAGACGAAGCGGTTGTAGGGCAGGCGCAGCGGCGTGTAGACATAGAAACCCGACTGCCCCTTGTGGGTCGCCAGGAAATGGCGCTCGCCGCTGTTGAGGAAGGTACCGCGCAGCTCCACCGGCCAGTAGTCGACGTCGCCGCTGCGGGCATAGCGCGCCTCGAGCGAATCGATCGAGATCGGCGGCTGGGCGATGCGGTCGTGGATGGTGGCGATCAGCCCTTCCTTCCAGTGCAGACGTTCCACCTGCCAGGTGCCCAGCGCGACCAGGGCGGCGAAGGCCAGCGCCGACAGGGCCACCAGCAGCCACGGGAACGGCCTGTCGTCTTGAACCGGGCCGACCGTCATGACACTACTCCGGCCGGTCGAGCCGACCTTCGGCCGCCTTGTTGCGATACTGCAGCGAAATCAGCATGCCCTTGATGAGACGCAGCGCCGAGAGACTTAGCGCTATCGTCAGCGGAATCCACAGCAGGAAATGCAGCCACAGCGGCGGGCCGTAGGAGACCTCCGTCCACAGCGCCAGGCCGACGACGACGAAGCCGACGATCAGGATGACGAAGACGGCCGGACCGTCGCCGGCATCGGCGAAGGAATAGTCGAGCCGGCAGACGCCGCAGGCCGGTGCGACCGTCAGGAAGCCGGAGAACAGACGGCCTTCGCCGCAGCGCGGGCAGCGCCCCTTCAGCCCGACGCTGAAAGGGTCGACCGGAGGCCAGTGCGCCTTGTCCTCGACCATGTCTATGTCTCCTGCGTGCGGCGTGAACGCGCCACCTGCCTCAGCGATCCAAATCCGGCGGATTTAGGAACGCGCGGCCTTCCGGAAAAGCAGAGGGGCGGCCATGCTGCCATGACCGCCCCTGTAGAAACCCTGTCCGGCCGTCAGTGGCCCGCCGCGATCGGCGCGCCGGAGGACGCCCACACATAGATGCAGGCGAACAGGAACAGCCAGACGACGTCGACGAAGTGCCAGTACCAGGCGGCCGCCTCGAAGCCGAAATGCTGCTTCGAGGTGAAGTCGCCGCGCATGGCGCGGATCAGGCAGACCAGCAGGAAGATGGTTCCGATGAAGACGTGGAAGCCATGGAAGCCGGTCGCCATGAAGAAGGTCGCGCCGTAGATGGAGTCGGCGAAGGCGAAGGGCGCATGCATGTACTCGTAGATCTGGACGAAGGAGAACAGCACGCCAAGCCCGACGGTCAGCACCAGGCCGTTGATGAGGCCCTTGCGGTCGTCATGCAGCAGCGCGTGGTGCGCCCAGGTGACCGTCGTGCCCGACAGCAGCAGGATGATGGTGTTGTAGAGCGGCAGATGGAAGGGATCGAGCACCTCGATGCCCTTCGGCGGCCAGACGCCGCCGGTGAACTCGGCGCGCGTCACCTGATGCACCTCGTTGGGGAACAGGCTGGCGTCGAAGAAGGCCCAGAACCAGGCGACGAAGAACATCACCTCGGAGGCGATGAACATGATCATGCCGTAGCGCAGGTGCAGCGACACCACACGGGTGTGGTGGCCCTCATGCGCTTCCTTGATGGTGTCCGACCACCAGCCATACATGGTGTAGAGGATCACCAGAAGCCCGATGGCGAAGATGAAGTAGCGGGCGCTGGCGAAGTCCATCCCGAAAAGATGAAGGCTGCCGCCCTTCAGGTACTGCATCCAGGCGACGCCGCCGAGGGCAGCGATCAGCGCCCCGACGGAACCCAGGAACGGCCACGGGCTGGGATCGATGATGTGGTAGTCGTGGTTCGGTTTCGCGTGCGCGTCTGCCATGTCTCAGCCCCCGATTTTTTCGTCGGCAGTTTTGCCCGTCTTGCCGGTCGCGGCGGCGGCCTTGGGGGCGGCCGGCTCGATCGGGAAGAAGGTGTAGGAAAGGGTGATGGTCTTCATGTTCTTCAGCTCGGGCACGTCTTCGATCGCCGGATCGACGTAGAAGACGACCGGCATGTCGATCGTTTCGCCCGCGTTGAGCGTGGTGTCGGTGAAGCAGAAGCACTCCACCTTGTTGAAATAGGCGCCGGCGAGCTCCGGCGTGACGTTGAAGGTGGCGCGGCCGGCCGACGGACGGTCGAACAGGTTGGTCGCCTTGTAGGCGATCTGCGTCGTCTCGCCGATCTTCATGGTGACGTCGCGCTGCACCGGCTGGAAGTCCCACGGCACGCCGCCGGCGACATTGGCGTCGAAGCGCACGGTGACGGTGCGGTCGAGCACCCGGTCGGAATACTGGGTGACGCGCTGGGTGGTGCCGCCGTAGCCGGTGATCTGGCAGAACATCGCGTAGAGCGGCACGGCGGCATAGGCCATGCCGACCATGCCGGCGAAGAAGGCCACGCACACGGCCGCCACCATGCGGTTCGACCGCTCGACGCGCGCATCCACGGGCTTCGCCTCGGCCATGCCTCAGAAGCTCCGCTCGATGACGGCCGGACCCATGCGCACCACGCTGACGGCGTAGACGACGACGACGAAGGCGACGAGCGCCAGCGCGATCGCGACCGAGCGGCTGCGGCGGGCCTTGAGCTGCGCCTCGGTGGGCTTGACGGTTTCGATTTCCATGACCAATCAGACTCCCGGCAGGCCGAACGCGCGTTCGGCGACGGTGTCCGCCAGATAGACGGCGAAGATCGCGAACAGATAGAGCAGCGAATAGGCGAACAGCAGCTTCGCCGGTCGCATCTCGCGGTCGCCGTCGGCCATGCGCAGCACCTTCCAGGCATACCAGACGAAGCCCGCGCCCAGCACCGCGGCAACCGCGCCATAGGGGGCGCCGGCATAGTCCAGCCACCAGGGCAGCAGGCCGACGATCGCGACGACGACCGAATAGGCGAATATCTGGCGCCGCGTCGAGGCCGCACCGGCGACGTTCGGCATCATCGGGATGCCGGCGCGGCCGTACTCGTCGGCCTTGAACAGCGCCAGCGCCCAGAAATGCGGCGGTGTCCACAGGAAGATGATGAGGAAGAGGATGACCGGCTCGAGCGTGACCGAGCCCGTCGCCGCGGCCCAGCCGATCACCGGCGGGAAGGCGCCGGCGGCACCGCCGATGACGATGTTCTGCGGCGTCCAGCGCTTCAGCCACATCGTGTAGATGACGGCGTAGAAGAAGATGGTGAAGGCAAGCAGCGAGGCGGCCAGCCAGTCGATGAGGAAGCCCAGCGCCATGACCGACAGGACCGACAGCACCAGGCCGAAGGCCAGCGCCTCGCCCGGCTTGACCCGGCCGGCCGGCACTGGCCGGCTCGCGGTGCGCCGCATCAGCGCGTCGATATCGGCGTCGTACCACATGTTCAGCGCGCCCGAGGCGCCGGCGCCGATGGCGATCGAAAGGATCGCGGTGAGCGCGATGAAGGGATTGACGGCCACGGGTGCCGCGACCATTCCGACGAAGGCGGTGAAGACCACAAGCGACATCACGCGCGGCTTGAGCAGCGCGAAGAAGTCACCGGCGGTCGCTTCCGACATGCCGGCGCCGCGGTCCTCCAGAATGGTCCTGTTCAAGAAAGCCATGCGTACGAAATTCGCTTTCCGTTTGGCTGCCGCCGCCGGTCGCCCGGCGGCGGAATGTCATTGCAGCGCCGTTACTTGATCTTCGGCAGCTGCTCCCACTGGTGGTAGGGCGGCGGCGAGGAGAGCTGCCACTCCAGCGTCGTCGCGCCCTCGCCCCACGGGTTGGCGCCGGCGACACGCTTCTTGGAGAACGCCTCGAAGACGCCGAACAGGAAGATCAGCACGCCGATGGCGGCGATGTAGGAGCCGTAGGACGAAACCATGTTCCAGCCCGCATAGGCATCGGGATAGTCGATGTAGCGGCGCGGCATGCCGGCCAGGCCGAGGAAATGCTGCGGGAAGAACACCAGGTTGACGCCGATGAAGGTCACCCAGAAATGGGTGCGGGCGATCAGCGGCGAGTACATGTAGCCGGTCATCTTCGGGAACCAGTAGTACCAGCCCGCGAAGATGGCGAAGACGGCGCCGAGCGACAGCACGTAGTGGAAGTGCGCCACCACGTAATAGGTGTCGTGCAGCGAGCGGTCGAGGCCGGCATTGGCGAGCTGCACGCCGGTGACGCCGCCCACGGTGAACAGGAAGATGAAGCCGATCGCCCACAGCATGGGGGTGCGCATCGAGATCGAGCCGCCCCACATGGTGGCGATCCACGAGAAGATCTTCACGCCCGTCGGCACCGCGATCACCATGGTCGCGAACACGAAGTAGCGCTGCGTGTCGAGCGAGATGCCGGTGGTGTACATGTGGTGGGCCCACACGACGAAGCCGACCGCGCCGATCGCCACCATGGCGTAGGCCATGCCGAGATAGCCGAAGATCGGCTTTCTCGAGAAGGTCGAGACGATGTGGCTGACAATGCCGAAGCCCGGCAGGATCAGGATGTAGACCTCGGGGTGACCGAAGAACCAGAACAGGTGCTGGAACAGGATCGGGTCACCGCCGCCGTCCGGCGCGAAGAAGGTCGTGCCGAAATTGCGGTCCGTCAGCAGCATGGTGATGGCGCCCGCCAGCACCGGCAGCGACAGCAGCAACAGGAAGGCGGTGATCAGCACCGACCAGGCGAACAGCGGCATCTTGTGCAGCGTCATGCCGGGCGCGCGCATGTTGAAGATGGTGGTGATGAAGTTGATGGCGCCGAGGATCGACGAAGCGCCGGCGATGTGCAGCGCCAGGATCGCCAGGTCCATGGCCGGTCCGGGCTGGCCGGAGGTCGAGAGCGGCGGGTAGATCGTCCAGCCGCCGCCGACGCCGTAGCCGCCGGTCGGGCCGGGCACGAACATGGAGAGCAGCAGCAGCAGGAAGGCCGGCGGCAGCAGCCAGAAGGAGATGTTGTTCATGCGCGGGAACGCCATGTCCGGGGCGCCGATCATGATCGGCACCATCCAGTTGGCGAAGCCGCCGATCAGCGCCGGCATGACCATGAAGAAGATCATGATCAGCGCATGGCCGGTGGTGAACACGTTGAACATGTGCTTGCCGCCGTCGATGGCGGCGTCGCCCTCGAAGCCGTAGACCATCTGGGCGAGACCGGTGAAGATCTGGATGCCCGGCTCGGCGAGCTCCCAGCGCATCATCACTGACAGGAAGCCGCCGATGATGCCGGCGCAGATCGCGAAGATCAGGTAGAGCGTGCCGATGTCCTTGTGGTTGGTCGAATAGACCCAGCGGACCCAACCGCGCGGCTTGTGGTCGTGATGGTCTTCGTGAGCTGCAGCGCCTGCCATGTTCCGCTCCGTTCCCTAATTTCTGCCTGCGCTACGCGCTCAGTTGCCCGCCACCGCGACCGACGGCGCGCCGTCGACGGCGGCCATCAGCGCCCGGTTGGCGCCGTTGAGGTCGGTGCGGGCTGCCGTCAGCCAGGTGTTGTACTGCTCGTCCGAGACGACGCGGATCGCGATCGGCATGAAGGCGTGGTCCTTGCCGCAGAGCTCGGAGCACTGGCCGTAATAGAGCCCCTCCTTGCGCGCGTTGAACCAGATCTCGTTGATGCGGCCCGGCACCGCGTCCGTCTTGATGCCGAAGGCCGGCATGGCGAAGGCATGGATGACGTCGGCGGCGGTGACCAGCACGCGCACGGTGGCGTTGACCGGAACGACAACCTCGTTGTCGACGGCGAGCAGCCGCGGATACCTGGCCCTGTCCTCCTTGCCGGCGGCGGCCCGGTCGGCGTCCTGGAGAATTGCCGAATTGAAGGAAAGCGGCTCGTCGACCTGGTATTCGTAGTCCCAGTTCCACTGGTTGCCAGTCGCCTTGATGGTGATGCTGGCCTCTTCCGGCGGGTTGTACTGGGCGGTCAGCAACTGGAAGGACGGCACGGCGATGAACAGCAGCACGACGACCGGGCCGACCGTCCAGATGACCTCGATCAAGGTGTTGTGGCTGGTCCGCGACGGGACCGGATTGGCGCTCGCCCGGAACTTGACGATGCAGTAGGCGAGCAGCCCCAGAACCAGGACGGTGATCGGGACGATGAACCAGAGCGTCCAGACCTCGAACCACTCGATCTGCTCCATGATGCCGGTCGCGGCTTCCTGGAAACGCCACTGCCAGGGATGCGGCTGGTCGGCAAAGGCGGCGGCCGCCGAACCAAGGATGAGCGCCAACGTCCCGGCACCGGTCACAAGTCTCTTCATTGCCCTCTTCACTCCCGCTTCGACGCCCGTCGCGCATCGGCATGGTTCGACCGCCGGAAAGGGAATCCCGGCGCCGTTCGGCTGGTTCAAACCATACTCTGTTTCCGACCGCAAGGAAGGAGCACCGGGTGGCATGCGGCATTTTTGCGCGCGATGCGGGCGCCGTTCCGGCGGCTCCCGCGACCACCGACGGCACCGCCGGGGGAGCCACCGCGCGGCATGCGGGGCGCTGCGCTGCGGAAAAGCCGGGCAAATCGGCCGCCCCGACTGGCCGGGCCGGCCCGATGTCCTATAGTTGCCATGATTGCGGCGGAAAGCGCCTTGATTCGTAACGGAGCCTCCATGAGACCCGGCCTTTCGAAAGCCCTGGCGAGCCTGTTCGGCCTCGCGCTACTCGCGACGACCCTGCCCGCCGGCGCACAGCAGAGCGGCAAGGTGCGCGCGACTCACGGCGCCTGGTCGATCATCTGCGACACGCCCGCCGGCGCAACCGCCGAGCAGTGCGTGATGATGCAGAACGTGATCGCCGAGGACCGGCCGGAAATGGGCCTTTCGGTGGTGGTGCTGCGCACCGCCGACAACAAGGCCGAGATCCTGCGGGTGCTGGCGCCTCTCGGCGTGCTGCTGCCCAACGGCCTCGGCCTCAACATCGACGGCAAGGATATCGGCCGCGCCTATTTCGTGCGCTGCTTCGGCGACGGCTGCTATGCCGAGGTGATCCTGGAGAAGCCGCTGCTCGACACACTGAAGACCGGCAAGGCGGCGACCTTCATCGTCTTCCAGACACCCGAGGAAGGCATCGGCATCCCGGTCGACCTCTCAGGCTTCGGCGAGGGTTTCGCGGCGCTGCCGTAGGCGCCACGTGTAGGGTGCGTCAGCGCCGTCGGGCGGTCTCGTAAACTTCACTTCGTTCGCGCTTGCCCACGGCGACAACCGTAATCGTTATTGTTTCGTCCGTACGCGGTAGACCAGACGGTAGCCCGACTGGCGCAGCTTGATCTTATAGTGGTCCGGCATTCCATGAAGGGCCGAGGCCGGAACGCGCGGGTGTTCGAGGCGTTCGCGCAGCTTCTTGACGAATTGTGCGCGGATCGTCGCTCCGAGCTTGTCCCACTCCTTGCGGGCGGATGGCAGAAATTCCAGCCTATAGGGCATCGATGTCGACCGGCAGGCCTTTCTCGCCGGCACGCGCCTTGGCTATTTCCACAAGCTCGAGATCGTCGAGACGCTCGAGCATGGCTTCATAGACCTCGGCGGGAACCATGTAGGCCATGACCCGGTTATGGTTGAGAATGGCGACAGGCTCGCCTTTTGCGGATTCGATCACCGACGATGGGCTTTTTCTAAGGTCGGAGATCGAGACGCCCAGAGTGGCTTCGATGCGCTGCATGGTTTCTTCATCCTTCCGCTTTTCTCGATCGTACCTTATTCAAGGCAAAATTTCGTACATATTTTCATCATCTGCGACAATGGTTGCAGTTTCCGATGAACGCAATTCCGGACGGCAGTGGGAATTGCGCACGCATTCCCCTATCTGAGGGCGACAGAACGCCACCACGGAACAGTCCCATGCCAGACAGCCTGCTCAGCCGCTTCGACGTCGACGAGGACGAGGTGAAGGCGCTCGTCGCCGACACGATTTCCGGCGCCGACGACGGCGAGCTCTTCCTCGAATACAGCGAGAGCGAAGCGCTGATGTTCGACAACGGCCGGCTGAAGACGGCCAACTTCAACACCGAGCAGGGTTTTGGCCTGCGCGCGGTGGCCGGCGAGGCGACGGGCTACGCGCATTCGAGCGAGCTCTCGCATGCGGCGCTGCTGCGCGCCGCCGATGCGGTGTCGGCGGTCAAGGGCGGCTATTCCGGCACGCTCGCCGAGGCGCCGCCGCGCACCAACCGCCATCTCTACGGCGAGGAGAACCCGACCGGATCGCCCAGTTTCGAGGGCAAGGCGAAGCTGCTGCAGGAGATCGACGCCTGGGTGCGGGCCGAGGATCCGCGCGTGCGCCAGGTGACGGCGTCGCTGGTGTCGTCGTGGCAGCAGGTCGAGATCGTGCGCGCCGACGGCCAGCTGGTGCGCGACGTGCGCCCGCTGGTGCGCATGAACGTCTCGGTCGTGGTCGGCGACGGCGACCGCCAGGAATCCGGCTCCTACGGCATGGGCGGCCGCAAAGGTTTTGGCGAATTCCTTGTGGAGGACAGCTGGAAGCATGCGGCGAAGGAGGCCCTGCGCCAGGCGCTGGTCAATCTGGAGGCGATCCCCGCCCCCGCCGGCACGTTCGACATCGTGCTCTCCTCGGGCTGGCCGGGCGTCATGCTGCACGAGGCGGTCGGCCACGGGCTGGAAGGCGACTTCAACCGCAAGAAGACCTCCGCCTTCGCCGGCCTGATGGGCCAGCAGGTCGCCGCCAAGGGCGTCACGGTGGTCGACGACGGCACGATTGCCGAGCGGCGCGGCTCGCTCACCATCGATGACGAGGGAACGCCGACCAACCGCACCGTGCTGATCGAGGACGGAAAGCTGGTCGGCTACATGCAGGACCGGCAGAACGCCCGGCTGATGGGCATGAAGGCGACCGGCAACGGCCGGCGCGAGAGCTACGCCCACCAGCCGATGCCACGCATGACCAACACCTACATGACCGCCGGCGAGCATACGCCCGAGGAGATCATCGCCTCGGTCAAAAACGGCGTCTACGCCGTCTCCTTCGGCGGCGGGCAGGTGGACATCACCTCGGGAAAATTCGTGTTCGGCTGCACCGAGGCCTACATGATCGAGGACGGCAAGGTGACCCGGCCGATCAAGGGCGCCATGCTGATCGGCAACGGCCCGGACGCCATGCACCGCGTCAGCATGGTCGGCAACGACATGAAGCTCGACACCGGCATCGGCATGTGTGGCAAGGCCGGCCAGGGCGTGCCGGTCGGCGTCGGCCAGCCGCATCTCAGGATGAATCAGATGACGCTCGGCGGGACGAGGGTGTAGCCTTCAGACCCACGAGGCCGGCGATTTCGGCAGCCGGCCTTCCGGGTCGACGACGTCGAGCCGCGGCGCGCCCGCGGCATTCCACCGCCACAGAGCGACGCAGGTGCCGCCCGGCGACATGATGGACGGGTAGATCACGCCATCGGCGCCCTCCCCCAGCAGCTTCCCGCGCAGCCTGTGCGTTTCGGGCTCACCGCCCGCATCAAGGATCGCCCGCCACTCGCAGTGGTGGATGTCCGGCGTCAGGCCGAGCCGCTCGAAAACCCGCAGGTCGGTAAGGTCGAGCCTTGCGCCGGTCAGTTCGAGCCGGGCTATCAGTGCCGGGTGCTGGACAAAACCCTGATTGTACTCGGCCCAGGCCGTCGACAGCTCGCGCGCTGCGTAGATGGTCGGGGCACCGACCGGGTTCCAGCGGCCGCCGAAGCGAGCCGCGCCGTCGCCCGACAGCGGCAGCCAGGACCAGCGCGGCACGTAGGCGCGCCACAGAACCAGCCCCGCCGCCGCTTCAGGCATAGACGCCGGCGCGGACGCCCTCCAGATAGGCCAGCACCTTGTCGGCCTTGCCCTCCCGGACGAGGTCGTGGGCAGTCTTGCCCGCCCAGCCGGGGATAGGCTGGTGCTTGAACCAGATCGCCGCGCGGTCCTCCCCGCCGGCCATCTCGCCCGCCATCGCCAGAATGCGCACTACCGGGCTCAGCGCCTGATCGACCTTGCGCGCCCCGCTCTTGGCGACCAACGTGTTGCGCGCCACGCCGATCATGGCGGCGAGTTCCGCCAATGTGACGCCGAGCCGCTCGGCGACACGGCGGGCTGACAGATACGGCGTGCCGTCGCTGCCGAAGCGCTTCGCCGACGTTTGCAAGGGAGTGTTGCTCATGGTTATACGCAAATTGAATGCCCTGCGCTCAAGTTGCGCTCAAGTTGCGCCCATTTCAAGACGTCGAGCAAGAAACCGGCCGAGCATGTCGGGGAAGCGGGTCGACGAGATCGCGCCGCGGCGTGCCCTGCGGAAGCGTCATGCCCGGTTGCCCGGCGGCGAAGCACGATCGATCATGGCTTGATGCCCCGCCCCATCGGTTTCCCGCTTGACACGCGATCGTGTGGCCGGGCTTGCGCTCTTCAAAGCTTGAAGGCCGGAAAAGCGTATGCGATAGGGCGGGCGACAGCATTTCGGAGACGTTGCAATGGCGGGTGGACAGGGGCTGATGGCCGGCAAGCGCGGCCTGATCATGGGAGTCGCCAACAACCGGTCGATCGCCTACGGCATTGCCAAGGCCTGCGCCAACCAGGGTGCCGAGCTGGCGCTGACCTATCAGGGCGACGCCTTCAAGAAGCGCGTCGAGCCACTGGCGCAGGAACTCGGCGCCCACATCGTCGGCCATTGCGACGTGACCGAGCCGGAGACGCTCGATGCCGTCTTCGCCGAGGTGGAGAAACTGTGGGGCAGACTGGATTTCGTCGTGCACGCCATCGCCTTCTCCGACAAGGAGGAGCTCGACGGCCGCTACGTCGACACCACGCGCGCCAACTTCCAGCGGACGATGGAGATTTCCGTCTTCTCCTTCACCGACGTCGCCAAGCGCGCCGAGGCGCTGATGCCCGACGGCGGCTCGCTGCTGACGCTCACCTATTACGGCGCCGAGAAGGTGATGCCGCACTACAACGTCATGGGCGTCGCCAAGGCGGGGCTGGAGGCCAGCGTGCGCTATCTCGCCGTCGACCTCGGCGGCAAGAACATCCGCGTCAACGCCATCTCGGCCGGCCCGATCAAGACGCTGGCCGCCTCCGGCATCGGCGACTTCCGCTACATCCTGCGCTGGAACGAATACAATGCGCCGCTGAAGCGCACGGTCACCCCGGAGGAGGTCGGCGATGCCGGCATGTACTTCCTCTCAGATCTGTCGCGCGGCGTCACCGGCGAGGTGCACCACGTCGATTCGGGTTACCATGTGGTCGGCATGAAGGCCGTCGACGCGCCGGACATCAGCGTCGTCAAGGAGTGACGGCGGCCCTCCAACGCCTGCAACCGGGGCGCCGCATGCTTCCGCTCGTCTATTTCGTCCGGCACGGCCAGACCGCCTGGAATCTCGAGGGCCGGCTGCAGGGCCAGGCCGAGAACGACATCACCGAGCTCGGCCGACAGCAGGCTGACAGGAATGGCGCCAGGCTGCGCGAGCTGATCGACGATCCGGAAAAGTTCGACTTCGTCGCCAGCCCGATGCGGCGCACCCGCGAGACCATGGAACGCGTCCGCGCCGCCATGGGCCTTCCGCCCAGGGACTATGCCACCGATCCGCGGCTGGTCGAGGTGAGTTTCGGCGACTGGCAGGGTTTTACCTTCCTCGAGCTGGAGCAGGCCGAGCCGGGATGCACCGTTGCCCGCCACAAGGACAAGTGGAACTTCGTGCCGCCGGGAGCGGGCGCGGAAAGCTATCAGATGCTGCTCGACCGCGTGCGCCCCTGGCTCGAGGCCCTTGCCCGCCCCACGGTCTGCGTGACCCATGGCGGCGTCATCCGCACCGTCTTCCGCATGCTGGCCGACACGCCGCCACGCGGCGCCGCCCGCCTCGAAATCTTCCAGGACCGCGTGCTGCGGGTAGAGGACGGCGAGCTGGAGTGGCTGTGAGACTGGACGGCCGGCAGGGCTATTCCGGAAGCTGCATGTCGGTGATCAGGTTCTGCCCGTCGATCTCGTCATAGGCGAGCAGGACTTCCATGCCTTCCTTGATCGAATCGAGATCGAACTCGCCGGGCAGCTTGTAGGACTTTCCGTCGTCCAGCGTGATCGTCAGCGCTTCGGTGTCGATCGACCTGATTTGGCCCTCCGCCTCGGCTGCCAAAGCGGTTCCGGTGAGCATCAATACTGCGCAGAGCGCGCCGATCAGGGTACGCATGTCGAGTCCTCTTTCTGCTTTTTGTCCGCGTTTTCGCGGATGGTTCCCCCGACCTACCTGACCAGAAACAAGGGGAATGTGTCAAAACTATTTCTGCCGGTTCCCGCATTTGACCCCGTGGGAAAACGCCAATAGAAGGCGGGCGTCGGTTCGGACCCTTTCCATGTCGCACAACACGTTCGGCCATCTTTTTCGCGTCACCACCTGGGGCGAGAGCCACGGCGCGGCGCTCGGCTGCGTGGTCGACGGCTGCCCGCCCGGCATCCGCTTCACCCCCGCCGACATCCAGGCCGAACTCGACCGCCGGCGCCCCGGCCAGTCGCGCTTCGTCACCCAGCGGCGCGAGCCGGACGAGGTCAAAATCCTCTCCGGGATAGTCGAGGACGGTGACGCGCTGGTGACGACCGGCACGCCGGTGTCGATGCTGATCGAGAATGTCGACCAGCGCTCCAAGGACTATGGCGACATCGCCCGCCAGTACCGGCCGGGCCACGCCGACTACGCCTATGACGTCAAATACGGCATCCGCGACCATCGCGGCGGCGGCCGCTCGTCGGCGCGCGAGACGGCGGCGCGTGTCGCCGCCGGCGCGCTCGCCCGCAAGGTGGTGCCGGGCCTCACCGTGCGCGGCGCGCTGGTCGCCATCGGCGGGAAGGACATCGACCGCGCCAATTGGAATTGGGATTTCGTGCACGATGCCGAGAACCCGTTCTTCACGCCGGACCCGGCCTCGGTTCCCGTTTTCGCCGCCTATCTCGACGGCATCCGCAAGGCCGGCTCCTCGGTCGGCGCGCTCATCGAGATCGTCGCGGAAGGCGTGCCGCCGGGGCTCGGCGCGCCGATCTACGCAAAACTCGACCAGGACATCGCCGGCAATCTGATGTCGATCAATGCCGTGAAAGGCGTCGAGATCGGCGAGGGTTTTGCCGCGGCGCGGCTCACCGGCGAAGAGAATGCCGACGAGATGCGCATGGGCAATGACGGGCAGCCGATCTTCCTCTCCAACCACGCCGGCGGCATTCTGGGCGGCATCTCGACCGGCCAGCCGGTGGTGGCGCGCTTCGCCGTCAAGCCGACCTCGTCGATCCTCACCCCGCGCCGGTCGATCGACAAGGACGGCCGCGACGTCGAGGTGATGACCAAGGGCCGCCACGACCCCTGCGTCGGCATCCGCGCCGTACCGATCGGCGAGGCGATGGTTGCCTGCGCCATCGCCGACCATTATCTGCGGCATCGGGGGCAGACGGGTAGAATTTAGCGAATAGCGAATAGGAAGTAGCGAATACATGGTGGATATCGACAGCGTGACGCCGGGCGGCGCGCTCTTCTTCTCTATTCGCTATTCCCTATTCGCTATTCGCTCAGCCAACGGATCGAGCGAATAATGCCCTACGATCAAAAACGAGTCGTCGAAGCCATCCGCGCCTTCGAGCGCGGCGAGATCGTCGTGGTCACCGACGACGACGATCGCGAGAACGAAGGCGACCTGATCGTCGCGGCGATCCACTGCACGCCGGAGAAGATGGCCTTCATCGTGCGCAACACCTCCGGCATCGTATGCACGCCGATGACGCGCGAGGACGCGCGCCGGCTCAACCTGGCACCGATGGTGGCCGACAACGATTCGGCCCACACCACCGCCTTTACCGTCAGCGTCGACTTCAAGCACGGCACCACCACCGGCATCTCGGCCGACGACCGCACGCTCACCGTGCGCAACCTCGCCAACGGCAATGCCGGCGCCTCCGACTTCGTGCGCCCCGGTCATATCTTCCCGCTGATTGCGCGCGAGGGCGGGGTGCTGATGCGTTCCGGCCATACCGAGGCAGCGGTCGACCTGTGCAAGCTCGCCAATTTGCCGCCGGTCGGGGTGATCTCCGAACTGGTCAATGACGACGGCACGGTGATGCGCGGCCCGCAGGTGGCGGCTTTCGCCGAAAAACATGCGCTGAAGCAGGTGTCGGTCGCCGATCTGATCGCCTACCGCCAGCGCAAGGAGACGCTGGTCCAGCGTCTCGCCTGCACCGAAATCGAGACGGCCGGCGGCAAGGCGCAGGTCTTCACCTACGGCCTGCCATGGGACGTCATGCACCATCTCGCCGTGGTGTTCGGCGACATCCGCGACGGCGAGAACGTGCCGGTGCGCCTGCATTCGGAGGACGTCGTCAACGACGTGTTCGGCAAGGGCACGGCGCTCAAGGATCTGCTGGCCTCCTTCGGCGAGCGCAAGCGCGGCGTCGTCGTCTATCTGCGCGAGGGTTCCGTCGGCGTCGCCCATGCCGGCCGCAACCGCCCGGCCAACGAGGAGCGCGAGAGCCACGAGGAGGCGCGCCGCCGCGAAGCGGAGTGGCGCGAGATCGGGCTGGGCGCGCAGATCCTCAAGGATCTCGGCGTGCAGTCGATCGACCTAGTCGCCTCGCGCGAGCGTCACTATGTCGGCCTGGAAGGGTTCGGCATCAGGATCGCCAGGACGACGATTCTTTAGGCCTGGCCGGCCGCGTTGGCGGCCCCGCAGCTGTGTGTTATGATGTACTCGACATGTAACACACGGGTGCCGCAATGGCCGACAGCACGTTCACCTTCCGCGTCGATGAAGAGCTGAAATCCGCCTTCGCCGATGCCGCCAAGGCCGAGGATCGCACGGCCGCCCAGCTTCTGCGCGTGCTGATGCGCGAGGCGGTCGAGCGGTCGCAGGCGAAACGGGAGTATGACGCGTGGTTCGATGCCGAAATCGATGCCGCGATCAGGGAAGCCGACGACCCGAATACGGAGTGGGTGAGCAACGACGAAGCGAAGAAGGATTGGGCCGAGACCCGCGCAGCACTTGTCCGGCGGCTGGAAGAAGAAGAATCCCGACGCTCGGCGGCTGAGTAGACTGCTTGCTGGTCCGATGGCTGTCAAAGGCGATTGCCGAGCGCAACGCGCAGCTCGCCTACATTGCCAGGGACAATCCGAGGGCTGCCATCGAGCAGGGCGACCGGATCCAGAGCGCCGCCAATGGGCTGGCCGATTTCCCGGAAGCGGGCCGTCCCGGCCGCAGGCGCGGCACGCGCGAGCTGGTGATTACGGGTACGTCTTTCCTGGCGGTGTATCGTATTCGCGCGAAGGCAGCAGAAGTTCAGATCCTCCGCCTGCTGCACGGAGCCCAGCGTTGGCCGCCGCGCAAGCGCCGGGATCGTTGACGGATTGTGCGGCCGCAAGCGTGCCGGAGAAGCAAATCATCCCAAATGAAAAGGGTTCCGACGTTCCGCCGGAGCCCTTTTCGCTTATGCGCCGGATCATTCCGCCGGTTGCGGGGCCGCGGCGGGCAGGCTCCTGACCCGGTCGCCGGCCAGCGTGCGCTGGCCGAGCAACACGGTGAGCAGGGAGATCGTCCCGGCGACGACGGATACCCAGAAACCGTTCTGCGCGCCGAAATTGTCGACCACCCAACCGGCCGCGAAGGCTCCGAGCGCCATGCCGATGCCGATGCCGGTCATCACCCAGGTGACGCCCTCGGTCAGCATCGCCTCCGGCACGCGCCGCTCGATCAGGCCGAAGGCGGTGATGAAGGTCGGCGAGATCGCCACGCCGCTGACGAACACGGCCAGCGCCAGCAGCGGCACCGTGTCGGCGACCAGCAGTGGCAGCGTGGTCAGCGCTATGATGGCGACGGCGATGGCGAGTTGCCGCTGCAGCGCCATCTTCAGGTTGAGCGCGCCGACGATCAGGCCGACGACGAAGGAGCCGACGGCGTAGACGCCGATGACCAGGCTGGCGGCGCCGGGCTGGCCGAGCTCCTTGGTGATCGCCACGGCGCTGACTTCGGCGGTCGCGAAGATCGCACCGATGAAGATCAGGGCGAAGGTGATGATCTGCACCGGCCTCTGCCGGATCGCCGAACCGCCGCCGCCGTGCTCCACCGGCCGCACCCGCGGCTCGGTCGAGCGCTGCAGGATGAAGGCGGCCGATCCGAATGCCAGGAACAGCGTGCTGACCAGCATTCCGGCTTCCGGGAACAGCGCCACGCTCAAGCCCACCGATACCGACGCGCCGGCGATGTAGACGAGCTCGTCGGCGGCCGATTCGAAAGCGAAGGCGGTGTTGAGCTCGGGACGGTCGCGAAAGATCTCCGTCCAGCGCGCGCGCACCATCGCCGGAATGCTGGGCATGGTGGCGGCGAGTAGCGCCGAGGCGAACAGCGTCCAGGTAGGCCAGCCCTGGTTGGTGGCAGCGATCAGGGCCGTGAAGGCGGCCACGGAGACGATCGTGGCCGGCACCATCACCTTGGCCTGGCCGAGGCGGTCGACCAGCCGGGAGATCTGCGGCGCCACCAGGGCGTTGGTCAGCGCGAAGGTGGCCGACACCGCGCCGGCCAGCCAGTATTCGCCGAGCGCCTGCGACAGCATGGCGACGATGCCGATGGGAGCCATTGCGAGCGGCAGCCGTGCCAGGAAGCCGGCGGCGGCAAAACCCTTGGCGCCTGGTGCCCTGAAGATTTCGCGATAGGGATTGGACATGGGGATGCTCCTGGATTCCCGGGGCGACGTCACTTACATACGTAGCGTATGCATTCAGTTAATTGCATACGGATCGTATGTCAATTAATATACGCGTCGTACGTGAAATAAATATACGGCTCGTATGGGAAAGGACGGCAATGGCCCACAGACCACGCAGCGAGATGATTGCGGAAACCCGCGCAAAGCTGCTCGCCGCCGCCCGCCAGGCCTTCGGAACCATCGGCTACGCGGACGCGTCGATGGACGATTTCACCGCCGCCGCCGGCCTCACCCGCGGCGCGCTCTACCATCACTTCGGCGACAAGAAAGGCCTGCTGCAGGCGGTCATCGCCGAGATCGATGCCGAGATGAACGAGCGGCTGTGCACCATCTCGGGCCGCGCGCCGAACCGCTGGCAGGGTTTTGTCGACGAGTCTGTCGCCTATATCGAGATGGCGCTCGAGCCGGAGATCCAGCGCATCATGCTGCGCGACGGGCCTGCCGTGCTCGGCGACCCCGCGCAATGGCCCAACGCCAATGCCTGCATCTCGTCCATGACCAGGAGCCTCGCCCGGCTGAAGGCGGACGGCGCCGTCGCCGACATCGATCCGGAGGCGGCGGCGCGCCTGATCAGCGGCGCCTCCCTCTACGCGGCGCAGTGGATCGCCAATTCCGACGACCCGGAAGCGACCTCGAAGAAGGCGGTGGCAGCTTTCAAGGCAATGCTGGAAGGGTTTTTGGCGCGCTGAGGATTTTTTTCGCTCTTTCGGTCGGCCACGGGGCGACTACCTGCCGGCGATCGCCGCTTTCAGCCCTGTTTCGCCTTCCCCGCCGAAAGTCTCGCTCATGACGAGTTCGGCCGCCGGCATGCGGCTACGCCATCCCTGCGTCTCCAGGTCGGGTTTCTCGGCGAAGCAGGAAACGCGCCCGACGCAGAGATAGGCCACCGGCACGACATGCTCGGGAATGCCGAGCAACGCCTTCAGCGCCGCCTCGTCGAAGATGCTGACCCAGCCGACGCCGATGCCTTCCGCACGTGCGGCGAGCCAGAAATTCTGGACGGCGCAGACGGTGCTGTAGAGGTCCATCTGCGGGTTGTGCCAGCGGCCGAGCGGCGTTTCCCGCGCCCGGCTGCGGTCGCAGGTGATGCAGAGGTTGAGCGCGCTCTCGCAGATGCCCTCCAGCCGCAGTTTTTTGTAGAGCGCCTGCCTGTCACCCGCGATCCGCTCCGCCTCCTCCAGTCGGGCGGCGAGGAAGAGCTCGCGCACCCGCTCGCGGCGCGCCGCGTCGCGAATGACGACAAAATTCCACGGCTGCATGTAGCCGACCGAGGGCGCGTGGTGGGCGGCCTCGATCAGCCGCGCCAGCACGGCGTCGTCGACCGGCTCGCCGGAAAAATGCGCGCGCACGTCGCGGCGCGTTGAGATGGCCCGGTAGACCGCCTCGCGGTCCGCCTCCTCGAAGGCATGGGCGGAAGATGTGGCGCCTGCGGGCATCGCTTGTCCCCTCGCGATTCATTGGACAAGTCGATCCGCCCGGCCTTGCGGATGACCTTCCTGTCCGGCCGGTCTTCTGGCTCGGGTTCGCCCCGCCTCCGGCGCCTTCCCGCCGCAAGGCGGTGGCACATGCCGGCGCGGTCCCCCTTACAGCGGACACGCCACGGGATTCCACCGTGTTCCCGATTCTCCCGCGAGGCGGGCACCGGACAGTGGCGGCACTCTATGCCGGAAAGTTATCGGACGCGACCCCCGGGGCGACATCGTCCGGCGAACATTCCCTGAACGTGAGTAGCGATCCGGGGAAGCGGCGCCTTCCGCGCCACGCCGGCGAACGTATGCGCCGCGACGCAGGAGGAACTCGGCCCGGGTGAGACGATCAACGAAGCCGCAGCGCGTGAATTACGTCGCTGGCATCATGATCGGCACCGTTACGCGGAACCGGCGAGCAGGTCTTCGCGGGGGATGAGACGCGCGGCGTCACGGTCGGAAGCGCGCGCGCTCGCGGCGAGGCCCGAGGCAACGCCGGCGCGGTCGGCCGCAGCGCGGTTCTGGCTCATCTTGCGCTTGCCCTCCAGGCGGGCGATCGGCATGCGCAGGCCGACGATGCCGCGTAGCTGCGCCTGGATGAAATCCGCCGGCGCGTCCGACACCGTCCAGGGCGAGGGCCGTTCGCCCTCGTGGAGATCGGTCAGACGGCTCACGACTTGCAGCAGCCTTCCTGGATCAGTGAAGAACTCGACCGGGCCGTAAGCATGGACGGCGACATAATTCCAGGTCGGCACCACCTTCCCGGTTTCCTGCTTGGTCGCATACCACGACGGCGTCACATAGGCGTCCGGTCCCATGAAGATCGCCAGTCCATCGCCCAGCGGCGGAACGCGCCACTGGGGATTGGCCTTGGCCAGATGGCCGTAGATCACGCCGTGCTCGCCCTCGCTTTCGTCGAGGTAGAGCGGCAACGGCGTGGCCAGCGGGCCTTCCGTGGTCGCGGTGACGAAATTCGCCAGCCGTGCCGCACGGATCGTGGCCCTCAGGCTCTGCTGATCGTCGTCACGAAAGGCGGGAGGCGTATACATGGCAAGCTCCTTGCGCTGGAGGGCAAGATGCGCAGGATTTGGCTCGCTTGGAATATCCAGTTTCAAGGCTTTGCGGGTCCAGTTCGAGAACGACGGCATCCGGCGCCGGATCGTCGCGACGATCAAGAGCATGTTCACCACGGTCTAGCGGCCCATGGCGGACTTCCGTCCGCGCGGCGCCTTTCCGGTCGAAATGGAACCTCTCCCCGCCCGTCCGTCGCCTTCCCGCCCCAAGGAGGCGGGGCATCATGCGGGCGCGGTCCCTGCAGCAGCGCGGCGATGGTCGTGCCGACGAGATTGGGCCGGACCGCGAGCCGAGGCCGCCGAGTTCGATTCGCCCGCCCGGGCGAGGCCGGAGCTCCGGCGCCGAACTCACCCGCGCGCCAGGATGCGCTGCATCTCCTCGGTTGCCGCCTCGCGCTGCGCATCGCCGCCGGCCGCATAGGGCAGCCTGAACGGCACGGCGACGCTGGGCTCGACGCCGGCGCCCTCGAGGCGGACATTGTCGCCGATGACCGCGTCCGAGACCGCCAGTTCGAGCAGGCTGTCGTCCGGCAGCACGTAGGCGCGGCCGGCCAGCAGGGCCCCTGCCGTGCGCGTGCCTACGAGCGGGATGCCATTGAGCTTCAGCGCGTATGCGAACACTTCGAGGCCGCTGCGCGTGCCCTCGTCGACGATGGCGACCACCGGCCGATGCCAGCGCACATTGGCGAGAAAATCCTGGCCGCTGCGCGGGATCAGCCGGAACGGCGGCGTGCGGCCGAGGAAGAGTTCGGCCGCGTCGGCGCTGCCGCCGCCCCAGCGCCCACGCAGGTCGAGCAGCAGGCCCTCGGCATCCTTGAGCGGCCCTCTCGCAAGGGCTTCGGCCACCACCTCCATGGAGCGCGGCGCGGCAAGCGTCCACAGCCGGACATAGCCGATCTTGCGGCCGTCGCGCTCGATGATTTCCGCGCTCTGTGCAATCGCCCGCTCGAACATGGCCAGCGGCCGCAGATGCTCGACCCTAGCCTCGACGGCGACCGGCTCCGCATCCGCCCGGCGGCGGAGTTTTATCCCGACCGTCTTGCCGACTTTTTCCCGGAACGACGCGATCTCGTCATAGGGTTTTCCGTCGACGGTCATGATCTCGTCGCCCACAAGAACGCCGGCCCGGTCGGCGGGCAGGCCGTCATAGACGTCGGTGACGAACCAGCGGCCGTCGTCCTGCCGGGCGACCATGCCAATGCCCGGATAGCTGGCGTCGCCGTTGGGCGGGAACAGCCTGCGCCTGTCGTCGCGGATGGCGTAGCGGAAAATGTCGGCCAGTTCGTAGTAGTCGATCGTCCCGGGGCGGAAGCGGCCGGTGTGGGACGCGCCGAGGCTGGCAAGGATCGCCTCGATGGCGGCATCGACGCGCGCGGGCGGGCTTTCCGCTCCAACCGGGGACCGCGGATCTTCGATTTCGCGCCGGACCGCTTCATTGAAGCGGTCGAGCGCCGAACCGTCGTAGAACTCGCGGGTGACCAGTTGGACGGCCCGGTCGAAGACGGGATGTCCGGACCGCAGCGGCTCGGCCGCCGCCGCGACCGCGAGGCCGAGGGCAACGAGCAGCGCCAGCAGACCGGGAATCGTTCTTCGCATGTCCGTCTCCTTGCGCGGGCATTATCGGGCAACCATGGCCGGATCGGGAACGTCGTTCGACACGATTGCGTGAGCATTGCCGCCGGCGTCCGCCGGGCCGCGACGGCGATGCGATTGTCAGGAAGCCTGTTGAGCAACGCCGATCGTGCCATTCCCGGCCATGGCCAAAACGAAATGAGGCGCCTATATCGGGGCATGGTCACCAAGCTCTATTCGCATCCGGTCTTCCTGGAGCATCTGACGCCGCCCGGCCATCCGGAACGGCCGGACCGGCTGCGCGCCGTCGCCCGCGTGCTCGACGACGAGGCTTTCGAGGCGCTCGACCGCGCCGAGGCGCCGGAAGCCGATGAGGCGACGCTGCTCTATGCCCATCCGGAGCGCCACGTCGAAGCCGTGCGCAAGGCGATCCCCGAGGAAGGCATCCAGGCCATCGATGCCGACACGACCGTCAGCCCGAAGAGCTGGGAGGCGGCGATCCGCGCCGTCGGCGCGGCCAATGCGGCCGTGGACGACGTGTTTTCCGGCAAGGCCGACAATGTCTTCGTCGCGTCGCGCCCGCCCGGCCACCACGCCGAGAAATCGACGGCGATGGGCTTCTGCCTGTTCAACAACGCGGCGATCGCCGCCCGCCACGCGCAGCGCAGGCACGGCGCCGAGCGCGTCGCCATCGTCGACTGGGACGTCCATCACGGCAACGGCACGCAGGACATCTTCTGGGACGATCCGAGCGTGCTCTATTGCTCGACCCACCAGATGCCGCTCTATCCCGGCACCGGCGCCAAGCACGAGACCGGCGCCGGCAACATCGTCAACGCGCCGCTGTCGCCGCGCACCGGCAGCGACCTGTTCCGCGAGGCTTTTCGCGCCCGCGTGCTGCCGGCGGTCGGCGATTTCGCGCCGGATCTCATCATCGTCTCGGCCGGCTTCGACGCGCATCACCGCGATCCGCTGGCCGAGATCAACCTGACCGAAGAAGACTTCGACTGGGCGACGGGCCAATTGCTCGACCGCGCCGCGAAAAGCGCCGGCAACCGCCTGGTCAGCCTGCTGGAGGGCGGCTACGACCTCGACGGTCTGTCGTCGTCGGTCGCCGTCCATGTCCGGCGTATGATGAAAGGATGAGCATGGCCGAGGAAGCCAACACCGACATCAAGGCCATGAGCTTCGAGCAGGCGCTCGAGGCGCTGGAGCGCATCGTCGACGACCTCGAGCGCGGCGACGTGCCGCTCGACCAGTCGATCCGCATCTACGAGCGCGGCGAGGCGCTGAAGTCGCATTGCGACCGGCTGCTCAAGGCAGCGGAAGACAAGGTCGAGAAAATCCGGCTGTCGCGCGAGGGCAAGCCGGTCGGCGTCGAGCCGCTCGACGGGGAGTAGACCGACGCGCTGGGCGCTTGCTTGAAAGACCTTCCGCCTGTGACTATGATAATGTCATGTGCATAGGAGGTCGGCATGGATGTTGGCCGTGAAACCGCGACCGCACGGGTCGTTACCCTAATGACCCCGGGCGAAAAGTCCAATCTCGAGGCGAAAGCCCGAAAGGCAGGGCTTTCCGTGGGGGAGATCGTTCGCCGATCGGTGGAAGCCTACGATCCGGAAGAGATGCGCCAACTGGAGGAACTGGCCGTGCTGGCGCGTGAATTCCGGGCAAGTGCAGAGCGGGCATCGCGTGCGGTTGACCGTACCAACGCCAACATCGAGAAAACGCTGAAGGAGCTTGCCGAGCGGCGGCGCACATGAGTGCGTTGGGCGACATCATGGCCGGTCTCAAGACGGTCGTGGAACTGACCGGCAAGGTCGAAAGGCTGGAACGGAATGTCGACAAGCTTGCAGGGCAGGTCGACGACATCGACCGCCGGCTCGTCCGGATCGAGACCGTCATCGAAATCACCCGCTCCGACGGCGCGACGTTGAGGATCGGCCGCGATCCGGAGAACAAGCCATAGGCCAGGGAGGTTGACCCATGTGCCGCAACATCAAGAACCTGTTCAACTTCGATCCACCGGCGACCGATGCGGAAATCCGCGACGCCGCACTGCAGTTCGTGCGCAAGGTGAGCGGCTCGACGCGGCCGTCGAAGCGCAACGAGGCGGCATTCGACCGCGCCGTCGAGACGATCGCGGCAGCGGCGCATGAACTGCTCTCCTCCATGGAGACCAACCAGCCGCCCCGGGATCGCGAGGAAGAGGCCATAAAGGCGCGCGCCCGTTCGGCTCAGCGCTTCCCGAAGCAGCCGGAGATCGTTTTCGAATGAGCTTCTTTCCTCGGGGAGCAGCCCGCATCTCGCGGGCGCGCAGCCGGGCGCCAGGGTCGGGCTTCTCTATTCGTCCTCGTGTTCGCGTTCCTGCGAAGGATGCTTGACGCTCAGCACGACAATCGCTTTGTCCGCCTCATCCACGGCATAATAGATCAAGTAGGAATATTTGGTCGTCACCAGTTTACAGACGCCCTCGGTCGATTGCCGCCGGCCGGCAAACGGGAACGACGTGAGCAACTGAAAAGACGAAAAAATGTTTGCCCGGACGCGTCGCGCCGCCTGCGGGCTGTGCGCTCTCAAATAATCGGCGATGCTGGCAAGATTGTCGTTGGCGCGGCGCGTAAGCCGCAGCTTCACGATGCGAACCGCCGGAACGTGGCCGCGATCTCCGCATCGCTCGCGAACTCGCCGCGCCGCATCTGCGCAAGACCTTCCAGGACATCCGGCAGATGCGCGGCATCGATGTCCTCGACAGCATCGCTTTCGGCGACTGTGAGCATCATGCGAGCGACCTCCTCCTGATCCGCGTCAGGCAGGCGCTGCACCGCTTCCACAGCCTTTCTCAAAAGTTCGTTCATGTCCGGGAGAATACGCTAGAAGGGGCGATCGCGAAAGCTGCCACGGAATAGGTGTCCCATGAGCTTCTTCCCCGGAAACGACCCCCAACCCGGCGATGCCTTCGCCTGCGACGCGATCGAGCTGATGGTGATCCCGAATGCCAGGGACATCGGCGGCTTCGAGGTGCGGCGCGCCCTGCCGACGGCGAAGCGCCGTCTCGTCGGCCCGTTCATCTTCTTCGACCGCATGGGCCCGGCGATCCTGCGCGCCGACCAGGCGCTCGACGTGCGCCCGCATCCGCATATCGGGCTCGCCACCGTCACCTATCTGTTCGACGGCAGGATCAGGCACCGGGATTCGCTCGGCACCGAGATGGTGATCGAGCCGGGCGACGTGAACCTGATGACCGCCGGGCGCGGCATCGTCCATTCCGAGCGTACGCCGGAGGAACTGCGCGGCGCGCCGATGTCGATGTCCGGCCTGCAGACCTGGATAGCTCTGCCCGAGGACAGCGAGGAGGTGGCGCCCAGCTTCGAGAACACCGCCCGCGCCGTGCTGCCGACCTTCGACGACGGCGGCGTGTCGGGGCGCCTGGTGATCGGCGGCTTTTCCGGCCTGCGCTCGCCGGTGCGCACGGCGAGCGAGACGCTCTATGCCGACATCGCTCTCGCCCCCGGCGCCAGGGTGGCGATCCCCGCCGACGCCGAGGAGCGCGCCATCTACGTGCTTGAAGGCGACGTCGACATTTCCGCCGACCATTTTCCGTCCGACCGGCTGCTGGTCTTCCGCCCCGGCGACGAGATCGTCGTGTCGTCGGAGCGCGGGGCGCATTTCATGCTGTTCGGCGGCGCCTCGCTCGGCTCGCCGCGCCACATCTGGTGGAACTTCGTCTCCTCCTCGAAGGAGCGCATCGAGCAGGCCAAGCAGGAGTGGAAGACCGGCCGCTTCGACATCGTGCCGGGCGACGCGGAGGAGTTCATCCCGCTGCCGGAGGGATGAGGCGTTGTCGGCCGTGTAGGACTGTCACCTGCCGGACACGGCGCGATTGACATTGCGCGCCCACGGGAGAAGGCTGTTGCATGTCTCTCTTGAGGCCCATCTCCGCCGCCTCAGTGCCTTGGATCGAGTACGCGCCGGTCCCGCGCTTCGGCATGCGCTACCGCCACCTGACGCTGGCGGCGGTCGGCGAGAGCTACCATGTCGGCGTCGCCATCGAGGAGCTGGCGCCCGGCATGCGCAGCAATCCGGCGCACTACCACATCCTCGAGGAGGAGCATGTCTACGTGCTCGACGGCGCGATGACGGTGCGCATCGGCGCGGCGTCCTATCCGCTGAAGGCCGGCGACTATGCCTGTTTTCCCGCCGGGCTGAAGGCCGGGCACGGCTTCGTCAACGACAGCGGCGCCGTCTGCCGCTACGTGATCCTGGGCGAGAACAGGCCGGACGAGGTGGCCGTCTACACCGATTCCGGAAAGGTGCTGGTGCGCGCGCTCGGACGGCGCGCCGTCTTCGACCTGGCAGCGCTGCGCGGCTATTGGGACGGCGAGGATACCGGCCTGCCGGACGGCGAGGAGGCGCCGTCCGAGGCGGCGACCGATGCGCTCGACCCGCCCGCCGGCATCGCGCCGCCGATTTCCTCCGGCGACGTCGCATGGACGATCGAGGGCGAAGGCCCGCGCTTCGGCGGCCGCTCGAAGCACCTGACCCATGCCGCGGTCGGCGAGACCTATCACGTCGGCGTGCTGATCGAATCGCCGGCGCCGGGCATGCGCCTGTGTCCCCGCCACTACCACATGCTGGAGGAGGAGCATGCCCTGGTCCTGGAAGGCGAGGTGACGCTGCTGCTCGGCGACGAACGCCACGTGATGAGGCCCGGCGACTATGTCTGCTTCCCGGCCGGCCGCAAGGTCGGGCATTCCTTCCTGAACAGCGGCGGCGGCCACTGCGCCTATCTGATGATCGGCGAGCGCAACCCCAACGACGTCTGCGTCTATCCGGATTCCAACAAGGTGATGGTGCGCGCGCTGCGCAGCGACGACGACATTTTCGACATGGCGGCGACGCGCCGCTACTGGGACGGCGAGGAGACGGGGTGAGCGTCTCGTCTTGTCACGGCGCGGCTGCCCCCGGCCCGCGTCACCGCCGCGCATTTACAAGGGCGGATTTAGTCCTTATCCCCTTCGACTTGATGCTGCGTGCAGGCACAAGGACACGTGCAGGCGAAAGACAAGTGACCCAGCCCCCGAAGACGCCCCTTCTCGACAAGGTCCGCATCCCGGCCGACCTGCGCGCCCTGCCCGAAGGCGAGCTGCGCCAGGTCGCCGACGAGCTGCGCGCCGAGCTGATCGACGCGGTGTCGCACACCGGCGGGCACCTCGGCGCCGGGCTCGGCGTGGTCGAGCTGACGGTGGCGCTGCACTATGTCTTCGACACGCCGGACGACCGGCTGATATGGGACGTCGGCCACCAGGCCTATCCGCACAAGATCCTGACCGGCCGGCGCGACCGCATCCGCACCTTGCGCATGGAGGGCGGGCTGTCCGGCTTCACCAGGCGGGCCGAGAGCGATTACGACCCGTTCGGCGCGGCGCATTCCTCCACCTCGATCTCCGCCGGGCTCGGCATGGCGGTGGGGCGCGACCTCAAGGGCGGCCGCAACAACGTGATCGCGGTCATCGGCGACGGCGCCATGTCGGCCGGCATGGCCTATGAGGCGATGAACAATGCCGGCGCGCTGGACGCCCGGCTGATCGTCATCCTCAACGACAACGACATGTCGATCGCCCCGCCGTCCGGTGCCATGAGCGCCTATCTGGCGCGGCTCGCCTCCGGGCGCGCCTATATGGGTTTTCGCGACATCGGCAAGAAACTCACCTCCTATCTCGGCAAGCGCGTCGACCGCGCCGTCACCCGCGCCGTCGAGCATGCGCGCGGCTACGTCACCGGCGGTACGATGTTCGAGGAGCTCGGCTTCTATCACATCGGGCCGATCGACGGGCACAATCTCGACCATCTGGTCCCGGTGCTGAAGAACGTCCGCGACAATGGCGACGGGCCGGTGCTGATCCATGTCGTCACCCAGAAGGGCAAGGGCTACGCACCGGCCGAGGCCGCCAGCGACAAGTATCACGGCGTCAACAGGTTCGACGTCATCACCGGCGCCCAGGCCAAGGCGCCCGCCAACGCGCCGAGCTACACCAAGATCTTCGCCGAAAGCCTGGTCCAGGAGGCCGAGCGCGACGACAGGATCGTGGCGATCACCGCCGCCATGCCGTCCGGCACCGGCCTCGACCTGTTCGGCGAGGCCTTTCCGTCGCGCACCTTCGACGTCGGCATCGCCGAGCAGCATGCGGTCACCTTCGCCGCCGGGCTTGCCGCCGAGGGCCTGAAGCCGTTCGCCGCGATCTATTCGACCTTCCTGCAGCGCGCCTACGACCAGGTCGTGCACGACGTCGCCATCCAGAAGCTGCCGGTGCGTTTTCCCATCGATCGCGCCGGCTTCGTCGGCGCCGACGGCGCGACGCATTGCGGCGCCTTCGACACCACCTACCTCGCCAGCCTGCCGGGTTTCGTCGTCATGGCCGCCGCCGACGAGGCGGAGTTGCGCCACATGGTGCGCACCGCCGCCGACTATGACGAAGGCCCGATCGCCTTCCGCTATCCGCGCGGCAACGGCGTCGGCGTCGACATGCCCGAGCGCGGCTCCTTCCTGGAGATCGGCAAGGGCCGCGTCCTGCGCGAGGGCAGCAAGGTGGCGCTGCTCTCCTTCGGCACGCGGCTGGCCGACTGCCTGCTCGCCGCCGAGGAGCTGAACGCCTCCGGTCTCTCCACCACGGTCGCCGATGCGCGCTTCGCCAAGCCGCTGGACGGGGCGCTGGTGCGACGCCTGGCCGCCGGGCACGAGGTGCTGATCACGGTGGAGGAGAACGCCATCGGCGGCTTCGCCAGCCAGGTGCTGCATTTCCTCGCCCGCGAGGGCCTGCTGGAGCATGGCCTGAAGGTGCGCCCGCTCATCCTGCCCGACGCCTTCACCGACCATGCCAAGCCGGAGAAGATGTATGCCGACGCCGGTCTCGACAGCGCCGGCATCGTCAAGACGGTGTTCGGCGCGCTCGGCCGCACGGTGAGGTCCGCTTCGGCATAGAAGCGGCCCGCCGCATGCCATCGTTAACGCGGCTCCCGCCCATTTGCCCTTTGCTTACCGTCTTTCTTGGCCGGATTTTAGCGCGCAGCGACGATAACTGCCGCCGGGCAAGGGTACGGCCATGGCAAGGGCAGCGTTTCTACTGGCGGCAGCATTCGTTCCGGCGCTTGGGGCAACGGCCGGCGCGCAGCCCAAATACGACCAGAAGCTGGAGCGCGCCGTCATGGAGCGCGTCGCCGGCCGGATCGGCGACATCCGCCCGGGCTTCGGCTATGGCCAGCAGCCGGCCTTCGTCGTCCCGCGCGAGCGGCGCCAGGCGGGTCCCGGCTGGCAGGTCGTCGGCTCCGAGCGCGGCATGGACATGCAGGCGACCGGATCGATGCTGACCTTCGCCGACGGCGATTTGCGCCCAACCGTGGAAGAGCTTCGCGACGCGCCGTCGAAAACCGTGTCGCGCGTCATCCAGTTTTAGCTGCTTTGGATCTCGCCACGTCCGCTGCAGGACCGGATTTTGTCATGCACTTCCGCGTCGTTCCGAAGGGAGCACAGGGGACAGTTTTCCTCCTTTCGCAGGAAGGCGGTGCCCACGCAACGCCGTCGGGGTAAAAAAAATGAGCTGCCTTCGGCACTTACCTAATTCGGCCAACTCAAGCGCATGGCGGGAGGCAATTATTTTATCCCCTCCCCTCCCACTTGCCTCATACTTGCGCCCGAAAGCCGCTCCCTGCGGGAACTTGGTGCGCACCGGGTATCAGGAGGGAGCGTCGGCGCCGGGTCGGCCGCGCAAACGGTAGCGCGGCTGGCGTGAGCTGGAGACCCGGGCCCCAGCCGCGAAGGTCGCGCGAATGCGGGCTAGCGGACGGGCAAGAACGCCGGCGGGGCGCGGGTCACCGCGCCACGTACTTAATTAGAGAGGCTCGGCCCCGCGCCCCGCTTCTCGCACTTTCTCTCAATGGCCAGACTGCAAAAGCAGGGCGTGGTGATGATGAAGCTTGGCTCCCCTCTTGAGTGGAGGGCAATCGCATATGCCGATGTGATCGTCATTCCGGGGCCGCGCAGCGGAACCCGGAATCCAGAGCGTTGGTATCGAAGGAAAAGCGAAACGTCGCAAATATCCAGGAATTTCGAGCAGCGTCGGCACTCTGGATTCCGGGTTCCGCTGCGCGGCCCCGGAATGACGACGCAGAGCTGTCTGCCGCTCCTATACAACTCATATGCGGTAGCCCTGCCCCTTGAGGAGGGCGGACGGAAGCGGTTCTCCGCATCAGGGTCCTGCCGCCCCGCAGGCGGAGGTGGAGGGAACCGGGCGCTCAGGCGACAGGATATCGTGACCGTGCTTGCCATCCGCCCAACCATTCGCCAAGGAAGCCGGATGACGGCAGAACGCAAAAGCGGAAAGGGGCCGCGCCTCGACGAGGTGCTGGTGCGGCGCGGCTTCTTTGCCAGCCGCTCGCGTGCCCGCGACGCGGTCGAGCGCGCGACCGTGCGGGTTGCGGGCGCGGTCGTCCGCAAGCCCGGCGCGTCGGTCGCCGAGGATGCGGCGATCGAGGTGGACGACCCCGCAGGCGCCTATGTGTCGCGCGCCGCGCTGAAGCTGGTCGCCGGCCTCGACCATTTCGGGCTCGACCCGGCCGGCCGCATCGCGCTCGACATCGGCGCCTCCACCGGCGGCTTCACCCAGGTGTTGCTGGAGCGCGGCGCGCAAAAAGTGTTCGCGGTCGATGTCGGCCACGGCCAGATCGACCCGGGCCTTCGCGCCGATCCGCGCGTCATCGTCCGCGAGGGACTCAACGCGCGCGCGCTCGGCGCCGCCGATCTCGACGGGCAGGCGCCGGACTTCCTGGTCAGCGACGTCAGCTTCATCTCGCTCAGGCTGGCGCTGCCGCCGGCACTTGCGCTCGCCGCGCCGGGCGCCGAGGCCGTCTTCCTGGTCAAGCCGCAGTTCGAGGCAGGCCGGCAGGCGATCGGCAAGGGCGGCATCCTGAAGAATCCGGAAGACGGCGCGCGCGTCGCCGAGGACATCGCCTCATGGCTGGGCGCGATGTCCGGCTGGCGGTCGCTCGGCCTGCACGCCTCGCCGATCGAGGGCGGCGACGGCAACCGCGAATTCCTGCTCGGCGCCATCAAGGACAGCCCATGACCGTGCTCACCATCGATCGTCTCGGCGCCCAGGGCGACGGCGTTTTCGAGACCGGGCAGGGACCCGTCTATATTCCGTTCGTCTTGCCGGGGGAGCGGGTCAACGCCGCCGTCGAAGGCCAGCGCGGGACCTTGCTGTCGGTGCTGGAACCCTCGCCGGAACGCGTCGAGGCGCCCTGCCGCCATTTCGGCGAGTGCGGCGGCTGCGCCATCCAGCATCTCGCCGACGGCCCGTACCGCGCCTGGAAGCACGACAAGGTGGCGCAGGCCCTTCGCTCGCGCGGCATCGAGACGGCCGTCTCCGACACCGTACCCGGCGAGCGCCGCTCGCGCCGCCGCGCCGTCTTCTCGGCGCGCCGCACCGAGAAGGGTGCCGTGCTCGGCTACAACCGCATGGCCTCCCACACCATCATCGACATTTCCGAATGCCATGTGGTGCTGCCGCGCATCGAGGCGGCGCTGGAGATTCTGCGCGCCCTGGCGACGCTCGTCGGCACCACGCGCGACGCCTTCCACATCACCGTGACCGAAACGGCTTCCGGATTCGACGTCGCCTGCACCGGCTCCGGACCGCTGCCGGAGGCGGCCCGGCGCACCGCGGCCGACTTCGCCATGCGCGAAAAATTCGCCCGGCTTTCCATCGACGGAGAGATCGTCATCGAGCCGAGGAAGCCGCTTGTCGGGTTCGGAGCGGCGGCGGTCCCCCTGCCGCCCGGCGGCTTCCTGCAGGCGGTGGCCTCGGCGGAGGCGGCGATGGCCGGCATGGCGCTGGCGCATCTCCGGCGCGCCAGGAAGGTCGCCGACCTGTTTGCCGGCGCAGGGGCCTTCGCGCTGCGGCTCGCGGAAAACACCGAGGTGCATGCGGTGGAGGCAGATGCGGCCGCACTCGCCGCGCTCGATCGCGGCTTCCGCTCGACACCGGGCCTGAGGCGCGTGACCGTGGAAAAGCGCGACCTCTTCCGCCGGCCGCTGACCTTCAAGGAGCTCAACGCCTATGACGGCGTCGTGCTCGATCCGCCGCGCGCCGGCGCCGAGGACCAGTCGAAACAGCTTGCGCGCTCCGACGTCCCCCATGTCGCGATGATCTCATGCAATCCGGCAACCCTGGCGCGCGACCTGCGCATCCTCGCCGACGGCGGCTATGCGCTGAGGAGCGTCACGCCGGTCGACCAGTTCCTTTGGTCGCCGCATGTCGAGGCCGTGGCGCTGCTGGAGAAGCCGCGACGCCGCCGCTGAACCTGAAGCGCGACTGGAGCGCGAGGAAGGAGTCCATGGCAAGTCGCGAGGCATCCCGCCGGGCCACCGCGGTCCGCGGCGTTCCGATGGCTGCCCGACGGGCCGGATCGACCGTGGCCGGCCGTTCAGCCGCGCCGCTTGCGGGCGAAAGCCTCCAGGTCGGGGTCGGGCGTGGCCGGCAGCATGACGCGCAGGTGAACGTAGAGGTCGGCATGGCCGCCGGTTTTCACCGGCAGCCCCCTGCCCTTCAGGCGCAGCACCTTGTCGGAGCTCGACCACGGCGGCACGGTCACAGCCACCTTGCCGGTCGGCGTCTCTACCGCCACCTTCTCGCCCAGGATGGCATCCTCGAGCGGCACCGGATGGTCGACATGCAGGTCGCGTCCCTCGACGCGGTAGCGCGAATGTTTTCGGATGTGGATCTTGACCAGCGCGTCGCCGGCGCCGCCCGGCCCCTGCTCGCCCTGGCCCTTCAAGCGGATCGTCTGCCCCTCCTCGACATAGGCCGGAAGCTTGACCGCCAGCCTGCGGCCGTCCGGGAACAGCGCGCTTACCTTGGCGGCGGTCGCCACCTCCTCGACGCTGACGTCGAGGGTCGCATTGAGATCGGCGCCGGCCGGCGGGGCGTGACGCCTGCCGCCGCCCGGACCGCCCATGCCGGAACCGCCGCGTCCGGAAAAGGCTTGGCCGAAGATCTCGCTGAAGATGTCGCCGGCATCGCCGCCGCCGCCGCGGAACTCGAAATGCGTCGCGCCCGGCCCCTGCCGGCGGAAGCCGGCGAAGGGATCGGCACCGGCATGCGCCTCGAAGCCCTGGAACTTCGGCTTGCCCTCGGCGTCGATCTCGCCGCGGTCGTAGGCGGCGCGCGTCTTCTCGTCGCCGACGATCTCATAGGCCTGGGTGGCGGCGTTGAACCGCTCCTTGGCCTTCGGATCGTCCGGATTCTGGTCCGGGTGATACTTCTTGGCCAGCTTCCGGTAGGCCGATTTGATTTCCTTGGGCGTCGCGGATTTCGCAACACCCAGCACGTCATAGGGATCGCGCATTGTCTCTGCCCGCGGCGGTGGAGTTGTAGTCGCCCCCCTATATGCGTCCTGCTAGGAACAAATTCCAGAGGCAGGACAGGACTTTGGCGCCCTGGCGGTCAGAGCGCGGCAAAATCCTTCACCTGCCAGGCGCCGGGCGCCACCATGCAGACCTCGCCGCGGTACAGGGCGATGCCGTCGAAGCGCTCGCGCGAGGTGGTGAAGCGGCGGCACGGCATTTCGGCAATCTTCTCCTCGACCAGGCCGCTGATGGCGCCGCGCGAGCCGGTCTCGGCATTGGCCCAGGGAATCGGCGCGCCCTTCAGCAGCTCGACGTCGGCGGCCGACACCGCGTTGCGGATGGTCGCCTCGTCGGAAAGCTGGTCGGGATCGTCGGGGATCGCGACGGCGTTGCCGACGTTGCCGGTGACGATCGTCCTGTCCGCCTCGACCGTATCGAGGCCTATGCCGGCGGCGCAGCCGCTCAGGCCGGCGGCCGCAAGCAGGACCACCGCCATCACGCCGGCATGGCGACGAAGACACCTATATGTGTCCCGAGAGGCTTGCGCGCCTCGCAGCAATCGGCAATCTCCCCGCCGGACAGACAATGGAGCGGAATGATGGGCGACGCCGCCTTAACAAATGGTGACTTCACCGAAAGCGCCGAGCCGTTCCGGCTGTTCGCCGAATGGCTGGAGGACGCGACCGGCAGCGAGCCCAACGACCCCAACGGCGTGGCGCTGGCGACTGTCGACCCGGACGGCCTGCCCAATGTCCGCATGGTGCTGCTGAAGGGCTTCGACGAGCGCGGCTTCGTCTTCTACACCAATTTCGAAAGCGCCAAGGGCCGCGAGATCCTGGCGAGCCGCAAGGCGGCCATGTGCTTCCACTGGAAGTCGCTGCGCCGGCAGGTGCGGGTGCGCGGGCCGGTGGAGGTCGTCTCCGATGCGGAGGCAGACGAATACTACGCGACGCGGCCGCGCGGCAGCCGCATCGGCGCCTGGGCCTCGAAGCAGTCGCGACCGCTGGAGAGCCGCTTCGCGCTGGAAAAGGCGGCGGCGGAATACACGGCGAAATTCGCCGTCGGCGCCATCCCGCGGCCGGACTACTGGTCGGGCTTCCGCATCGTGCCGACCTCGATCGAGTTCTGGCATGACCGGCCGTTCCGCCTGCACGACCGGGTGGTGTTCACGCGCATGGAAGACGGCTGGGAGAAGACGCGGCTCTACCCGTGAACCCTTTAGGCGCGCTTTCGCATCAGCCAGCGCGCGGCGGCGGCGAGGGCGAAAGCGAGCAGCGGCCAGACCGCCCAGAACTCGCCCTGCCACGACGCCAGGTTGATGCCGGTCACGAACAGGCCGACCACCAGCAGCGCGGCCAAGGTTCGGTCGAAGCGCGTGCGGCGGGTCCAGCGCAGCCCGCCGATGAGCGCCAGCACCAGCAGCGGCCAGCGCGCCCAGAAGACCTGCGGCGAGGCTATGAGATTGACGGCGACGAGTGCCACGCCGATCACAAGCAGCGTGGCCTGCGTGCGGTCGAGGCGAAACCCCAGCACGTGCAAGCCAGACGCAGCCGACGGTTCGGCCATGGCGGACAGCGGCGCCGTTACGGTTTCGGCCGCCTGCCGCCCCCAGCCCGCCGCCGGGTCCGACCGCTCGCCGATGCGCACGGCATAGCTCGGCACGCCCTCCTCGATGTTCTTCACCGACAGATTGCCGAGGAACTCGAAGCCGACCGGCAGCTTGTTGCGGACCTGATGGTAGACGGTGTTGGAGATCAGGATGCCGCCGGCCGGCGCTTCCGCCTGCAGGCGCGCGGCGACGTTGACGCCATCGCCATAGATGTCGTCGCCGTCGACGATGACGTCGCCCAGATTGATGCCGATGCGGAACTGCATGCGCGCCCCGTCCGATCGGCCGGCATTGCGTTCGGCGAGTTCGTTCTGCACGTCGACGGCGGCGCGCACGGCCGCGACAACGCTGGAGAATTCGGCGATGAGGCCGTCGCCCCAGGTGTTGACGACACGGCCGTTCTGCGCCGCGATCAGCCTCGCCATGGCGTCGCGATAGCTCTTGAGGGTGGCGAAGGTGCCTTCCTCGTCGGCCTCCATCAGCCGCGAATAGCCCTGCACGTCGGCGGAAAAGACGGTGGTCAGCTTGCGGTCTGCAATGTCCATCCCGCTTTCCTCTTCGCCGCTCCTGCGCCGCCCCGCGCAACTCGCTAGAAAGTAGGCGCTGACGCAGCGTCGTTCAACGGGTCTTCGCCAACCCGACCGGCGGATGGCGCCTGCCTCCGCCGCAAGGGATTACAAAGATTTAATGGCAACCCCGAGGAGCCTGCCGCCGTTGATTCCGGCGCCCCTGGTGGGCGCGGATTTCATGAGGTTTCGACATGACCAAGCTCCTGTGCACTGCTTGCGCGGCAGCGATGTCGCTTGCCGCGACAGCTTCAGGTTTTCCGGCCTACGCCAAGTCCGGCCCCGATCCGGTCGGACCGGCGGGCTTCACCGACATCCGCTTCGACCACGACTATCGCGACGGCTCCCATCGCGGCGGCTGGCACGGCGGCTGGGACCACCCCTATTACCGCCACGGCTGGGGCGGCGGGTGGGTACCACCGGCGGCGGGTTTCGTTACCGGCATGATTCTCGGCGACGCCATCGCCTCTCAGCCCGTCTATGAGCACGTGGTGCCGGTCGGCGGCGCCCATGTGCGCTGGTGCTACGAGCACCATGCGAACTACAACCCCTACAGCAATACCTTCCGGGACGGCTACGGCTACCGGCACGTCTGCTACGCGCCCGTCTGAGTTCCCGGCCTCATCCCTGAGCCGACGGCACAGGCCGCCGTCCATTCCTGCCGATCACCGAGTCGGCCGCGATCACCGCGGCCGGCTCGGGTTTTCTGAGATCAGGTCGCCTTCTTGCGCGACAGGAAGGCCGCGAAGGCGGCGCGCGCCTCGTCCGACTTGAGGCGAGCCCGGAAATGCCCGGCTTCCTCACGGATGCGTGCCAGCACGGGCTCGCGCGGCCCGCGCATCAGGTCGCGGGCGATCTTCAGCGCTTCCGGCGGCTTGGCGGCGATCTTTTCGGCAGACGCCAGCGTATCGGCCTCCAGCCGATCCTCCGGCACGACCGCATGGATCAGGCCGGCGGCGAGCGCGCGTTCCGCAGGCAGCGGCTCGCCCAGGCCGAGCAGCGCGAAGGCCCGCTGATGGCCAAGCACGGCCGGAACAAGCAGGCTGGACGCCGCCTCGGGCACCAGCCCGAGATCGACGAAGGGAGTGTGGAAGGCGGTGCGCGGCGTCGCGAAGGTCAGGTCGCAATGCAGGTTCAGCGTGGCGCCGATGCCAACGGCGATGCCGTCAACGCCCGACACCAGCGGCTTTTCGGCCCCGGCCAGCGCCAGCAGGAAATCCCAGACCTCGGTGCCGCCCTCGCCGCCAACCGCGACCGCCATGAAGTCGGCGAGGTCGTTGCCGGCCGAGAAGGCGCCGGGCACGCCGAGAAAGACCTGGACGCGGATGCCGGGATCGGCGTCGCCGGCGGCCAGCGCGTCGGCCATCGCGCGGTACATGGCGCGGGTGATGGCGTTCTTCTTGTCGGGCCGGTTCATACGGATAAGCTGAGCGGCGCCGCGCCGCTCGACGAGCACATGTTCGTTCAAGATCAATCCTCCTCAGGCGACCAGGGCTTTTGCCGCGGCTTCGAGGCTGGCGCCGCCGTCGATCACCGTCTCCCGCAAGGCGGCCGTCTCGCCGGCAAGATTTTCGGCGAAGAAGCGCAGCAGCGCGACCCGGTCTTCCGCGCCCGATGCGACCGCGCCGCGTGCCAGCAGCGCCCCGCCGGAAGCGAGCGCGAACAGCCTGAGATAGGGCGTCGCGCCGGCAAGGGCGGCCTGCATGGCGCCGGCGCCGAGCATCTTCAGCAGCGCCTGCGTGGCAGCGTCCAGGTGGTCCAGCGCCCTTTCCAGCCTTTCCGCCGAACGGCCGAGCCCGTCGAGGTTGGAGGAACGCAGCGCATCTACCGCCCCGCGCAGCTCGGCGATGTAGGCGCGCACATGGTCGCCGCCCGACTGCGGCAGCTTTCGGGTCACCAGGTCGATAGCCTGGATGCCGTTGGTGCCCTCGTAGATCGGCGCGATGCGGGCGTCGCGCAGCAGCGCGGCGGCGCCGGTCTCCTCGATGAAGCCCATGCCGCCATGCACCTGCACGCCGAGCGACGCAACCTCGCAGCCGACGTCGGTCGAGAAGGCCTTGGCGACCGGCGTCAGCAGGTTGGCGCGCTCCTGCCAGAAGTTTGCCTTGTCGCCGCCGGCCCGCGCCATGTCGGTGGCGTGGGCACAGCAATAGCTGATGGCGCGGGCGACCGAGGTCAGCGCCTTCATGGCGAGCAGGTCGCGCTGCACGTCGGGATGATGGACGATCGGCGCCATACCCTCGCCCCGCCAGGTCGCCGCCCTGCCCTGCCGGCGCTCGTTGGCGTAGGCCAGCGCCTTCTGGAAGGCGGCTTCGGCTACCGCCACGCCCTGCATGCCGACGGCCAGGCGGGCATTGTTCATCATGGTGAACATGCAGGCCAGCCCCCGGTTCTCCTCGCCGACCAGCCAGCCGACGGCGCCCGGCTCGCGATCCCCAGCGAAGCCGTCGCCATAGATCATGGTGCAGGTGGGCGAGGCATGAATGCCGAGCTTGTGCTCGATCGAGGCGCAGAACAGATCGTTGCGGGCGCCGAGGCTGCCGTCCTCGTTCACCAGGAACTTCGGCACGAGAAAGAGCGATATGCCCCTGGTGCCGGCCGGCGCGTCCGGCAGGCGGGCCAGCACCAGATGCACGATGTTGTCGGTGAAATCGTGCTCGCCATAGGTGATGAAGATCTTCTGGCCGAAGATGCGGTAGGTGCCGTCGCCGCCACGCTCGGCGCGGGTGCGCAGCGCCGCCAGGTCCGAGCCGGCCTGCGGCTCGGTGAGGTTCATCGTCCCCATCCATTCGCCGGAGACGAGCTTTTCGAGATAGGTCGCCTTGAGTTCTTCCGACGCGTGCTTATCCAGCGCCTCGACAGCGCCCATGGTGAGCGTCGGGCCGAGGCCGAAAGCCATCGCGCCGGAATTCCACATCTCCAGCGCCGCGACGCCGAGCATGGTCGGCAGCCCCTGCCCGCCATAGTCGACAGGTCCGGAAAGCGCGTTCCAGCCGCCCTCGATCCAGCGTCGGTAGAGATCCGGCCAGCCCTCGGGCATGCGCACCGCGCCGTCCTCCAGAACGGCGCCCTGCCGGTCGCCGATCTGCCGCAGCGGCGCCACCTCATCGCTGGCGAAGCGCCCGGCTTCGGCGAGGATGGCATCGACCAGATCCTCGGAGAGATCGCCCAGCGAACCGGCCTCGATCGCCGCCTTCAGGCCGGCGACATGCTTCAGCGTGAAGGCGATCTCGTCGACGGGAGCACGGTACATCGAAAATCCTCCACGCGAAGGCGCCACCCCCACCGCAGCGCTTGTCTTCTCCGATCGATATGTGCTTTTGACGTAAACGTCAATTGAGAGGCGGTCGCGCGACAGCGGAAATTGCGCTAGGTTGGACTGTCGCAGCCCAGCCCACGGAACCCGTCCCATGCTCGCCAGACCGGAAACCCGCCGCTGCATCGAATGCGGGCTGCCCTTCGGCATGCCCGGCTTCAACTACTATCACGGCAGCATCGACAACGGCCCCGCCTACTGGTCCGACCGCGGCATATTGTGCTCGCCGGCCTGCTCGCTGGTGCACCATCAACGGCGCGAGGCGGAGGGGACGCTGCCCATGGCGCCGGCGCCAAACCCGTTCGAATACGGGCGGTGAACTGAGGCCGCTTCGGAGTAGCAAAACCGGTCGAGCTGTGGAATTCTTCCCTACGCTTGGGGGAACGATCGATGCCGCTTTCCGATGCCACGAAAGAGAAAATCAAGCTACGCGCTAGCTTCGTCAATGGCTTGGCAATGGGTGTGGTCTTGATCGGTGTTTTCACACCAATTACGCGCGCAGCCTACGATCCGACCGTTGGTGTAGACATCTTCGTTTTCATGGCCATATCGGCAGCGATTTGCTTTGCCCTCGGCTTCGTCCTACATTCTCATGCGATGGAGCATCTGGACGAAATGGACCGATGACCGTTTACAACTACCTGCTGCTGCTCGTCCCCGTCGTAGGCATCGCAGTGATGCTGGTTGCGCTACGCCGGCAGGGCGTCGCGCCGAGAGATCGCCTGCATCCTGGCGAATGAGCCTCGCGCAACGGGTTGAACGCGCACTAAACGCCTGTCACGGCAGGAACGCCTTCACCTTGTCCCCCGGCCGCGCCAGCAGCGCGCCCTTCGGCGTCACCACGATCGGGCGATTGATCAGGATCGGGTTCTCGACCATGAAGCCGACGATCTCGTCATCGGTCCATTTCGGATCGGCCAATTTCAGCGTCTCGTACGCCTTCGTTGGTCCGCAGCAGGGCGCGCGGACGCATGCCCATGGCGGCGAGGAGCTCCACCAGCTTTTCGCGCGTCGGAGGTGTCTGGAGATACTCGACGATCGTCGGCTCGATGCCGGCGGCGCGGACAGTCTCCAGCGCCAGCCGCGAGGAACTGCATCGGGGATTGTGATAGATGGTGACGCTCATCAACCCTCCTCCCGTTCCACTGCGCGAAAACCGATATCGCGGCGGCAAAAACCCTGCGGCCAGTCGATGGCGTCGACGCCGGCATAGGCGCGCGCCTGCGCTTCCGTCACCGAGCGACCGGTCGCCGTGACGTTGAGGACGCGGCCGCCATTGGCGACGATTTTTCCGTCCTTCTCCGCCGTTCCGGCATGGAACACCTCGACCCCGTCGGGTACGCGGTCGAGGCCGGCGATGACGCCGCCGCGCTCGGGCGTGCCGGGATAACCTTTCGCCGCCATCACCACGGTCAGCGCGGCATCGTCGCGCCAGCGCGCCGACATATGGGCAAGCTGGCCGTCGGCGGCGGCCGACAGCAGCACCAGAAGGTCGTCCTTCAGCCGCGTCATCAGCACCTGGCATTCCGGGTCGCCGAAGCGGGTATTGTATTCGATCAGCTTCGGCCCGCCCGGCGTGATCATGAGGCCGGCGAACAGCACGCCGGCGAACGGCGCACCGAGCTCGGCCATGCCGCGCATGGTCGGCTCAACGATGTCGCGCATGGTGCGCTCGACCATCTCCGGCGTCATCACCGGCGCCGGCGAATAGGCTCCCATGCCGCCGGTGTTGGGGCCGGTGTCGCCCTCGCCCACACGCTTGTGGTCCTGCGCCGTGCCGAAGGGCAGCGCCGTCGCCCCGTCGCACAGGCAGAAGAAGCTCGCCTCCTCGCCGGTCAAGAACTCCTCGACGACGACCTCGGCGCCGGCGCCGCCGAAGGCACCGTCGAAACAGGCGGCGACGGCGGCAAGCGCCTCCTCGACGGTCATGGCGACGGTCACGCCCTTGCCGGCGGCGAGCCCGTCCGCCTTGACGACGATCGGCGCACCTTGCGCGCGGATGTAGGCCGCGGCCGCGGCCGCATCGGCGAAGCGACCATAGGCGGCGGTCGGGATGTCGAAGCGGGCGCAGAGGTCCTTGGTGAAGCCCTTCGAGCCTTCCAGCTGCGCGGCGGCCTTCGAGGGACCGAAGACGCGGATGCCGGCGGCGCGCAGGTCGTCGGCGATGCCGGCGACCAGCGGCGCCTCCGGCCCGACCACCACCAGGTCGATCGCCTTGTCCTTGCAGAAAGCGGCAACGGCGCCGTGGTCGCCGATGTCGAGCGCGACGATCTCGGCCTCCCGCGCGATGCCGAGATTGCCGGGCGCGGCATAGAGCCTGGTCAGCAGCGGCGAGGCCGCCAGCTTCCAGGCCAGCGCATGCTCGCGTCCGCCCGAGCCGATCAGAAGTACGTTCATGCAGTTCACCGTAATCCGCAAAGAGGACCGCCTATGGCGCCCCAGCCGCGTGGTCAAGGCGTGCTCTCACCTTCAGCGCAGATAGTGGAACCGGCAGCCGGTGATCTCGATCGCCTGAGCCTCGCCGCTGCCGGTGACGCGATAAACAATGCGGTTTTCTTGCGTGATGCGTCGGGACCACCAGCCGGACAGTTCCCGATACCCTGAAACGGGCTGCGCCGCATATCCCGGATCAATTCGTTGATCCGGAAAACCATCTTCGCATCCACGCCCTGCCAGTAGAGATAATCGTCCCAGCCTTGTCGGGTCCAGAGAAGCTTCACGGATCGATCAATTCATGCTCGACCAGCTTGCCGGCATCCGCTTCCGCAATCGACTGCAGCAGGCGCTCGGCATTTGCGGGCGAACTGAGGAGATGCAGCGTCTCCTTCATCCCTTCCCACTCGGCGAGAGAGACGATGACGACGGGATCGTGCCCCTGTCGCGTCACGACCAGCTCGGCGCGGTCGTCCTCGACCCGATCGAGGTGGGTGGCCAGATTGTTCCGCAGGTCGGTGAAGGTCACATAGGGCATTGCGCGCATCCTGGAAGACTTCTGTACATACACGTGTACATATTCATTTCTGCAAGTTCAGGCCCGAGGTTGCACCCCGTGCTCCTTGGCGACACTTCGCCTTCTTGACGCCAAGGCGCCGCGCTGTCACTCCAGCCGCATGGAAACCATCCAGTCCCGCGCGGCCCAGGGCCGGGTCGCCGACGCGCCGAGCCGGCATTGGGTCTACCGGCTGCTGCCGCGCGCGCTGTGGCCTTATGCGCAGCTCGCCCGCTGGGACCGGCCGATCGGCTGGCAATTGCTGCTATGGCCTTGCTGGTGGTCGGCGGCGCTCGCGGCAAGCGCCTATGCGCGGCCCGAGGACACGCTCGCCAGCCTGCTGCCCTCGCCGCTGACGCTCGCGCTGTTCCTGGTCGGCGCCATCGCCATGCGCGGCGCCGGCTGCACCTACAACGACATCGTCGACGAGCGGATCGACGCCGCGGTCGAGCGCACGCGCTCGCGGCCGCTGCCCTCGGGAAAGGTGAGCCGCCGGCAGGCCTGGACGTTCCTCGTCCTGCAGGCGCTGGTCGGGCTCGTCGTGCTGCTGCAATTCGACAGCTTCGTCGTGCTGCTCGGCCTCGCCTCGCTGGTGGTGGTCGCCGCCTACCCGTTCATGAAGCGAATCACCGACTGGCCGCAACTCGTTTTGGGGCTTGCCTTTTCCTGGGGCGCGCTGATGGGCTGGGCGGCCGAGTTCGGCGATATCGACGGCCCGGCCGTCATGCTCTATCTCGGCTCGATCCTGTGGACGATCGGCTATGACACGATCTACGCCCACCAGGACAAGGAAGACGACGCGCTGGTCGGCGTGCGATCGACGGCGCGGCTGTTCGGCGAGAACACCAAGGCATGGCTCGCCGGCCTCTATGGCGGCGCGCTGGCCTGCTTCGCCATCGCCTTCGCGTCGGCCGAGGTGCCGCTGCCGGCTCTGGCCGGGCTGGTCGCCGCCGGCGCCCATATGGCCCGGCAGATCCGGGTGCTCGACATCGACAACCCGGACCAGTGCCTGGCGCTGTTCCGCTCCAACAACATCGTCGGATGGCTGATCTTCCTTGGACTACTCGGTGGCGGGCTGTGGATGGCGCTGAAGCCGGCCGTGCCGATCTGAGGAGCGAAGAGCAGGAATCATCATCCTGCTCCAACTCCTTGTTTTAGCGAACGATCTTCCGATAAGCCGTGCGCCCTTCCGGGCTCGTGCCCTACTCGGCAGCATCGAGATTCAAGAGTTCGACGCTGACCTCCGCCTCCAGCCGGAACGGCGCAAAGCTCGTGCGGTGGATGCGCGGCAGCGCGCCGTGGCGCTCGATGGCGGTGCGGTGGCGCACCGTCGCATAGCCCATATGGCTCTCGAAGCCGTAATGCATGTGGGTGCGTCCGCAATTCTCCATCATGCGGTCGCGCACCACCTTGGCGACGATCGACGCGGCGGCGATCGACTGCGAGCGCTGATCGCCCTTGACCAGCGCCTCGGCGCCGCAGGGAAGACCCGGCGGCACGTCGCGGCCGTCGACCAGCGCGTGCAGCGGCTTCACCGGCAGGCCGCAGAAGGCGCGCCGCATCGCCTCCAGGCTGGCGCGCAAAATGTTGATGCGGTCGATGCCGGCGGCGCTCACCGACGCCACCGACACACCGAGGGCGGAGTCGAGGATCAGGCCGAACAACGCCTCTCGCGCCTCGGCGCTCAGACGCTTGGAATCGTCCAGGCCGTCGGGAATGCGGTCGGGATCGAGGACCACCGCGGCGGCGACGACCGGGCCGGCGAGCGGCCCGCGCCCGGCCTCGTCGAGGCCGGCGAGCGGCCACAGCCCGCGCTTCATCGCCTTCCGCTCGAAGGCGAAGTCCGGCTTGATCACCAGATCGAAGAGGGGCGGAGAATCGGAAGACGGGCGAGCCATTTGGCGGCGAAACTCGCATCCGTTCCGATTCTCCGCAAGGCCTTCCCGGCCGTCGGGGGGCGAGCGGGGAAGGCACTCCGTCAGGGTGGGGCGGCCTGACGGAAGCTGAGACAGTAGGCAGTAGGCAGTAGGCAGTAGGATGATCTTCAAAGCCCACAAGGCGGCAAGATGCCGGGCTTTCTCCCCTACTGCCTACTGCCTACTGCCTATTTGCTTCACAAAAGCATCAACTGCTCGGTCCTCCCTTCATTGCCCTTGAACAGGTCGGTGCGCAGTCGCGTACGCTCCTTGTTGAGGCCGAGCCGCTTGGCGGCGATCTCGAAGCGGCGGCCGATCTGCCAGGCATAGGGACCGGCGCCTTTCATGCGCTTGCCCCATTCCGAATCGTAGTCCTTGCCGTCGCGCATGGAGCGGATCAGCGACATCACATGCCGGTAGCGGTCGGGATAATGGCGCAGCAGCCAGTCCTTGAAGATCGGGCTGACCTCCAGCGGCAGGCGCAGCAGCACGTAGCCGGCCTCGCGCGCCCCGGCATGCGCGGCCGAATCCAGCACGCGCTCGATCTCGTGGTCGTTGAGGCCGGGCACGATCGGCGCCATCATCACCGATGCCGGAATGCCCGCCTCGTCGAGCGCCCGCAGCGCCTCGAGCCGCTTGGGCGGGGTCGAGGCGCGCGGCTCCATAGTGCGCGCCAGCATGCGGTCGAGCGTGGTGATCGACAGGGCCACCTTGGCGAGGCCCTTCTCGGCCATGCGGGCGAGGATGTCGATGTCGCGCAGCACCAGCGCCGACTTGGTTACGATGCCGACCGGATGCTCCCGCGCCTCCAGCACTTCGAGTATCTCGCGCATGATGCGGTATTTCCGCTCGATCGGCTGATAGGGGTCGGTGTTGGTGCCGATGGCGATGGTGCGCGGCTGATAGCCGTCCTTGGAAAGCTCCCTGTCGAGCAGTTTCGCCGCGTCCGGCTTGGCGAACAGTTTCGACTCGAAGTCCAGTCCCGGCGACAGGCCCATGAAGCTGTGCGTCGGCCGGGCGAAGCAGTAGACGCAGCCGTGCTCGCAGCCGCGATAGGGATTGATCGACCGGTCGAAGGAGATGTCCGGCGAGTTGTTGCGGGTGATGATGGTGCGCGGCTTCTCGACCTGCACCTCGGTCTTAAAGGGCGGCAGGTCCTCGAGCCCGCTCCAGCCGTCGTCGAAGACATGGCGGCTCAGCGGCTCGAAGCGGCCGGTCGGATTGACCCCGGCGGCGCGGCCTCGCCGCCGCTCCTCGCCGACCCTGACACCGCTCTCCTCGATCATCGCATTGGCCATTTCCGCCCTGCCGCTTCCAAAAGCAGCAATGTCGGCGCGCACGACCTGTTCCATGCGGGCGCGCTGCCATGGCGTTTCTGCGGTCTGTCGAATCGCGGTGTCCATGAAACTATTCCTATCCGCTAGATTGGAACATATCAAGAACATTCTAGCGGGAACGGCTTGCCGCCGCATTGCGGCGCCTTGTCGGCTGGCACTCGGCACGCGCATCCGCTACTGGCTAAGCAATGCTCACCGTGCTCATCGAGACCAGGAACGACGAGGAGGCGCTGGCGCGTACGCTGGCCTCCCTGGTCGGCGCGGCGGTGGAGGGCATCGTGCGCGACGTCGTCGTCTGCGACAGCGGCTCGACCGACCAGACACACCGCGTCGCCGAGCACGCCGGCTGCCACTACGTGACCGAGGGCGTGGCCGCCGGCATACGCCAGGCGAAGGGCGAATGGCTGCTGATGCTCGAGCCGGGCGCACGGCTGGCCGACGGCTGGACCGAGTCGGTGATCGATCACGTCTCGCGCCAGTCGATGCCGGCGCGCTTCTCGCGCGCCCGCGGCGAGCGCCGTGCGCTGTTCACGCGCATGTTCTCCGGACAGAGCGCGCTGGCCGAAGGGCTGGTCATCCGCAAGGGGCAGGCGGTTGCGCTGTCCAAGTCGGCGGCCAGCGCCGAGGCGGTGGCGCGAGGGCTTGCGAGCAGGCGGCTGGAGGCCGAGATCCGGGTCGCCGAAACGCGGCAGAAATAGCGCCGCAATCGTCGTGGTGGATCCGGGGCGCCGCCTCAGTTCGGTGGCGTCGGAGCGCTGCCATGCTCACGCCAGCCTTGTTGCCAATGGCGGAGCCGGCAGAGCCAGCGCCGGGGCCAGTTGCGGATCGCGGTCCGGCGCAGGTTCTGGGCGCGGCGCCCGTAAAAATCCGTGTCGATCGAGCCGTCGGGCCTGCGGCGGACCGGCAATTCGGCAGAGGCGGTCATGGCGGTCATACCCAGCTCAACGTGCCGAGGCTAGGTGCTCGGGCCTTCTCGCGCTTGACCGGCGGCTGACCGTTTCCTTGCCTTTCGCTTGTCTTTTGCTCGGCTCTGCCCGGCACCCCTCCTGTTCGGCCACGCGCTGGTGTAGAAGCGGGCATGCGCTATCGCTTCGGGCCATGCGAATTGCAGCCGGAAACCCGTGAACTGTGGGTGGAAGGCCGGCCGCAGCCGGTCGAGCCACAGGTCTTCGACCTGCTTCTGCTGCTGGTGCAAAACCGCGACCGGGTCGTCTCGCAGGACGAGCTCGTCAGGGTGGTCTGGGAAAACCGGATCGTCTCGGATTCGGCGATCGCCGCCCGCATCAGCGCGGGGCGCGCGGCCATCGGCGACGACGGCAGGCGCCAGGCCTGGATAAGGACGGTACCGCGCCGCGGCTTTCGTTTCGTTGGCGCCGTCGAGGAGGCAGCGCGGCCGGAGACGGCTTCGCCGCCCTCCGCCGAACTCAGCCGGCAACGCGTGGCGCTGTGCCGTTCGGCCGACGGCACGCGCATCGCCTATGCGACGAGCGGCAGCGGCTATCCGCTGGTCAAGGCCGGGCACTGGCTGACGCATCTGGAGCATGACTGGCAAAGCCCGATCTGGCGGCCTGCCCTCGATCTGCTGAACCGCCGTTTCCACCTCGTCCGCTACGACCAGCGCGGCAACGGCCTGTCCGACTGGACCGTGACGGATTTTTCGCTCGAGCGCTTCGTCGACGACCTGGAGGCGGTCGTCGAGGCAGCGGGGCTCGACCGCTTTGCGCTCTACGGCACGTCGCAGGGCGCGCCGATCGCCGTCGCCTACAGCGTGCGCCATCCCGGCCGCGTCAGCCATCTGGTGCTGCAGGGCGGCTTCGAGAAAGGGCGCCTGGTGAGAGGCGCGGCGAGCGAGCGGGAACAGGGCGAGGCGATCCTCACACTCATCCGGCACGGCTGGGGCAAGCGCGGCAGCCCTTTCATCAATGCCTTCGCCGCAATGTTCATCCCGGAAGGCAGCCGTGAGCAGATGGATTCACTGGTCGACCTGCAGCGCCTGACGACGTCGCCGGACAATGCGGCGCTGTTGCGGGGCGCCGTCGACCGGTTCGACGTCAGCGATCTTCTGGAGCAGGTCAGCGTGCCGACGCTGGTGATCCACTCACGCGACGACGGTGTTCAGCCTCTCGAACAGGGCCGCCAACTCGCCGCCCGGATTCCGGGCGCCGAGTTCGTCGTGCTGGAGGGCTCCAATCATGTCATCCTGCCGCAGGAAAAGGCGTGGCAGGTGCTCTTCGCCGAAATCGGCCGTTTCGTCCCGGGCGGATGATCTAGCAGAGGCGCTTACGCGATCCCGCCCCGGCGCAGATGCTCGTCGAGCCGCGGCATGATCTCCACGAAGTTGCAGGGCATGTGCCGGTAATCGAGCTGCGGCTTGAGGATGCCGTCCCAGGCGTCGCGGCAGGCGCCGGGCGAGCCCGGCAGCACGAAGACGAAGGTGGCGTTGACGACGCCTCCGGTCGCCCGGCTCTGAATCGTCGAGGTGCCGATCTTGTCGTAGGAGATGCGGTGGAAAACCTCGGAAAAGCCGTCCATGCGCTTGTCGAAGATCGGCTCCAGCGCCTCCGGCGTCACGTCGCGGCCGGTGAAGCCGGTGCCGCCGGTGGTGACGACGACGTCGACCTTTTCGTCGCGCGACCAGGCCAGCACCTTTTCCCGGATTTTGTCCTTGTCGTCGGTGACGATGGCGCGGTCGGCGAGGATGTGCCCCGCCTCCGCGATGCGGTCGGCCAGCGTTTGGCCGGACTTGTCGTCGGCCAGCGTGCGCGTGTCGGAGACGGTAAGCACCGCGATGCGGACGGGGATGAAGGGGCGGTCGGAAGGAGCCATCAGGATCTCGCCCAGTCTTGTCGTCGCGCAAACTCCGACAGGCCGCATTCCTTCGCACCCCCCTCTGTCCTGCCGGACATCTCCCCCGCAAGGGGGGAGATGGGCCAGCAGTTCTGGTTTCGCCAATCGCTTGCGTTGCAGGACGAGCGGCGAGGGGGAAGCGGCCAATCTCCCCCCTTGCGGGGGAGATGTCCGGCAGGACAGAGGGGGGTGCGAAGGAGCGCCATGGTCAGTCCTCTTGTCCAAACGAACCGGAACCACCCGTCCCGGTCGCCGTGACGAACCAGTCGGGCCGCGCCGCGGCGATCGCGGCCGCCGCGTCCCGGGCGGCCGCGCCGTCGGCGAACACGCCAAAGCAGGTGGCGCCGGAGCCAGACATGCGAGAGAACAGCGCCCCCTCCCCGGCCAGAACGTCGAGCGTCCCGCCGATCGCCGGTTCGAGCGACAGCGCCGGCGTCATCAGGTCGTTGCGGGTGGCGGCGAGCCAGTCGAGCAGCGGGGCAGCGGCGATCCGCTCCGGCAGCGGCGGCAGTGGTGGGTTGTCGCGGCTCGCCAAGGCGGCGAAGACACGCGGCGTGGCAACTGCCACGCGCGGATTGACCAGCACCAGAAAAAGCGGCGGAAAGCCATCGATATCCTCGATGTCCTCGCCGACGCCGCGTGCCATCAGCGGACTGGAGCGCAGGCACATCGGCACGTCGGCACCGAGGGAGAGCCCGATTTCCGCGAGGCGGGCGGCGCCGATATCGAGATCCCAGTGGCGCGCAAGCGCCCGCAACACGGCGGCCGCGTCGCTCGACCCGCCGCCGACGCCCGACATGGCGGGGATGTTCTTCTCGAGCGCGATCAGGACGGGATCGCCGGCTCTCCGGCCGGCGACGGCGCGCAGCGCGTCGCGCGCCCGAACGACAAGGTTTTCCGGGCCGTCTGGAACCTCTGCGGCGAACGGCCCCCGGACCGAAACGACATCCCGCGCGGCCGGCTCGACGGCAATCCGGTCGCCGAAGGCGGTGAAGACGGACAGGCTCTCGATCAGATGATAGCCGTCGGCGCGCCGGCCGACGACGTGCAGCGCCAAGTTGATCTTGGCGGGCGCGGCCTCGGCGACCGCCGCGACGGCAAGCTGCATGGAAAACCCGTCAGTCCTTGGCGGGCCGGTATTCGCCGGTCTTGGGATCGAAGACCAGCGTACCGTCGGCGTGGTTGCGCGCCTGCTGCTCGTGCCGCCGGATCTTCGCCGTCACCCGCTCCGCCTCGCGCACGAAGTGGCGGTAGCCGAAATAGGCAACGATGCCGATGATCGCGAAGAAGATGAGCTGCGGCATGTCCATTCCTCCCTGCGTCGAGCGGACTGCATGACCGTTCAGGTCGAGGCAAGCCCCATCATAGCGTCAACTGCCCTGCCATCAAAGCCCGAAGCGGCTCCACAGCGCCCGCTCGGCCGCGGCGTCGATGAGCCCGTCCGCGGCTGCGGACGCGATGTCGGCCGCCGGCGAGCTCCCGCGCACGCTGAAGAGACCGAGCCGGCGGCCGAACAGCCCGCGCGGCGGCGCGATCAGCTTCAGCCGCGTCTTGGCGCCGAAGCGGGCCTTCAGGAAGCCGCGCATGTCGCCGATGCCGTCGGCCAGCCCCAGTTCCACGCCCTTCCTGCCCACCCAGAAAAGGCCGGTGAACAGGTCCGGATTGTCGGCGAGCCGCGCGCCGCGCCGCTGCCTGACAAGCTCGATGAAGCTTTCATGCATGTCGAGCTGCAGTGCCTTCAGCCTCTCGACGTCCTCCGGCTTCTCGGGCTGGAAAGGATCGAGCACCGACTTGTTGGCGCCGGCCGTATAGACGCGGCGCTCGACGCCGACCTTCTTGAGCAGTTCCGGAAAGCCGAAGGTGGCCGAGATGACGCCGATCGAACCGACGATCGAGAACGGATCGACGATGATCTCGTCGCCGGCGGTGGCGATCATGTAGCCGCCCGAGGCGGCGACGTCCTCGACGAAGACGAACACCTTCTTGTTGTTTTCGACCGCGAGGTCGCGGATGCGCTTGTGGATCAGCCGCGACTGCACCGGCGAGCCGCCGGGCGAGTTGATGGAGATGGCGACGGCTGGCGCCTCCTTGTCGGCGAAGGCCTTCTCCAGCAGCCCGGCGGTCGAGGCGAGCGACAGGTTCTGGCGGAACTGGCTGCCGCCGGCCATGATCGCGCCGCTGAGACGCACGACGGGAATGGTCACGCCTTCCGGCCGCATCGATTTCGGCAGCAGGCGGCGCAGCAAGGACTTCACGGGTGCGGGGCTCCATCTTCAAACGTGTCGCAACGCATGTAGGCATTGCCGCGCGCGGCGCAATGCCGATGTCGCGGTCAGTCCCCGAAAAGCGAAGCCTCGCCGGCGCCGATCGCCTCGGCGCGGGCGGTGAAGCGGCGCTCCGCGCCTTCGTGCAGGAAAAGCGGCGGCAGCAGAGACGGGGCGCCGCGCCCGCCGCGGACCGCCCGCAGCACGATGCGGATCGCCGGCTCGGCGGCGCCGGGATGCACGGGAAGAATCTCGGCCGAGCCGAAGCGGCCCGACAGGGCGGCCAGGATCGGCGCAAGCGACGCCGGGCGGGCGATCAGCGCCACTTTTCCGCGCGGCCTGAGCACGGCGGCGGCGCTGCGCAGCCAGGTCTCGAACAGGCCATCCTCCGCGACATGCGCCTCGCGCCGCAGGGCGTCGGGGGTGGCGCGGTCGCGGCCGTCGTTGAAGGGCGGGTTCATCAGCACGAAATCGGCGGAGCGGTCGGCAAGCCCGGCGGCCTGGCGCGCCTTGCCGGCGAGCGCGACGTCGGCGACCAGCACGGAAGCGCGCGCGGCAAGCTCGCCATTGCCGGGGTGGTCCAGCGACAGCCGGGCATAGCTGGCCATCTCCGGCGAGCGCTCGACCAGCAGAACCGAGGCTTGCGGACAGCGCGACATCACCGCCAGGCCGGCGGCCCCGGCGCCGGCACCGAAATCAGCGACATGGCCGGAAAAATTGGAAGGCACCGCCGCTGCCAGCACCAGCGCGTCCATGCCGGCGCGATGCCCGCCCTTCGCCGGCTGCACGAGGACGAAGCGGCCGCGATGGAAGGCGTCGATCGTGTGCGGGCTTTGCGCGATCAAGGCGGCGAGCCGGAGTGCTGCGATTGGAATTTCAAGCTGCGAAAACTCGCCTTCACCGCTCCCGCATCTCGTTGCCGATGCCGGCGTCGGCGAACAGGCGGCGCGCCTCCTCGGCGTCGTCGTCGGCCACCAGGATGCGGCGCGGCAGGATGCCGATGGAGCCGTCGAGCACGCTCATGTTCTGGTCGGCGACCAGGCATTCGATGCCGGCGTCGCGCAGCAGCGACTGCGCGAAGGAGAGGACGACGGCGTCATTGGTGCGGATGAGCTCGATCATCGGCGGAAAGTGGCAGCTTGCGCGACCGATGTAAACGGCCGCTACTGGACCGCCACCGACCCGTAGACCATATTCGGCAGCCACAGCGACAGGCCGGGCACGGCGCTCAGGATGACGAGCAGCAGCGCCATCATGGCGAGGTAGGGCAGCACCTCGCGCGCATAATCCATCATCGGCACGCGCATCACCATGGAGGAGATGTACATCAGGCCGCCGACCGGCGGCGTGATGCCGGCGATGGTGAGATTGGCGATGAAGACGATGCCGAAATGCACGCGGTCGATGCCGACGCCGTCGATGATCGGCAGCAGCATCGGCGTCAGGATGATGAGCGCCGCGGAACCCTCGATCGCGGTGCCGATGATGATCAGCACCAAATTGATGAGCAGCAGCATCAGCAGCGGGTTGTCGGTGATGCCGCCGAGCCAGCCGGACATGGCCTGCGGCACCTGTTCCCAGGCGAGATAGAAGCCGAAGGCGGCGGCCGCGCAGATCATGATCATCACGGTGGCGGAATCGCGCACCGCTTCGGCGAGTACTTCCGGGATCTGACGGATGGTGAACTCGCGATAACCGAAGACGGCGACGAACAGCACGTAGACGACCACCACGGCGCCGGCTTCCGTCGTGGTGAACAGGCCGTAGCGTGTGCCGGCGAAGATGACGATCGGAATGGACAGCGCCCACAGCCCGTCGACCAGCGCCTGCCAGCCCTCGGCGCGTGTCGCCCGCTTGTCGCGCAGCGCCTTGTAGCCGCGCTTCTTTGCGATGAAGTACGTCGTCACCATCAGGCCGGCGGCAAGCAGCAGCCCCGGCACCACGCCTGCCGCGAACAGTCTTCCTATCGAGGTCTCGGCGAGAAAACCGTAGACGATGAGGCCGATCGACGGCGGGATGAGGCTGGTGATGATGGCGGCCGACGAGGTGATGACGGCGGCGAAGGCGCGGCTGTAGCCGCGCTCGGCCATCTGGATGCCCAGCGTCTTGGCGAGCATGGCGGCATCGGCATTGGCGGAGGCGGTAAGGCCGCCGAGCAGCGTGCCGAGCACGGTGCACATCTGCGCCAGCGCCCCGGTCATGTGGCCGACCAGCACGTCGGCCAGATTGAGCAGCCGCCGGGTGATGCCGGAAGCGTTCATGATGCAGCCGGCGAGCACGAACAGCGGCAGCGCCAAGAGCGAGATGGACTGGCTGCCTTCGGCGAACTCCTGCGCGAAATTGGACAGCGGAATCATGTCCATGTTGAGCAGGAAGAAGGAGAGCGCGCCGATCGCCATCGCCCAGGTGATGGGAACCGACAGCAGGAACAGGAGCACGACCAGGGCGGAAGGCCCGGCGAGATGCAGCAGGGTCATATCAGCGAATCCGCGTGCTGGAGCGGTTTTGGCGCCCAGGGCCGCATGACGGCGAGATGCTGGGCCAGCATGCCGAGCGAGGCGACGGTCAGCGGCGCATAGATCAGGCCGCGCGACAGATCGAGCGCGATGGTGTGCACGTTGCGCGCCGTCCAGGCCTGCCAGGCGAAAAGCAGCGCCATGGCGAGAAAGAACGCCGCGAGCAAAAGGTAGTTGAACCAGGCGATGGCCTTCTGCCAGCCGTCGGGAAGTGCTGCGACGAGCCCGTCGATCGCCGCGTGCGTGCCGAGCCGCACGCCGGCCACCGCGCCGAAGAAGACGAGGTAGGCGAAGGCGATGACCGCTATCTCGTAGGTCCAGGCGGCCGGCTGCGGGAAGACGTAGCGGCTGACCACGCCCCACAGGATGGAGCCGACGATGGCGAGCAGCGCGACGACGCCGACGGCCTCGTCGGCGCGCGCCAGGCTGAGCAAGGGTTTTTCCTTGCGGGATTCCGGCTGGAGAGCCATGAGCCTTCCTGTGTTCGATAGCGCCGGCTGCCGCCAGCGGACGGCTTTCCAGCCCTTCTGCGGGTTCTTCCGGCAGGCTGGACGGGGCAGGCCTGCCGGAAAGAAGCCTACTTCATCGCGTCCTGGACACGGTCGTAGATGCCGGGCGTCAGATTGGGAACGGACGCGTAGGCGGCGCGCGAGGCTTCCATGAAGGCCGGCACGTCGACGTCCTCGACGATCTCCACGCCGGAGTCGGCCAGCTGCTTGGCATAGCCGTCATCGGTTTCGAGCGTCATCTTCGTCAGCTCGCCGGCGATCTTCTGGCCTTCCTCGATGAAGATCGTCTGCAGATCCTCCGGCAGGCTGTTGTAGAAGCTGGCCGACGTGACCCAGGCGGTGAACATGGCCTGGTGGTTGGTCTTGGAGATGACTTTTCGCACCTCGTTGAGCTTGGCGCCGACCACCGAGCCGAACGGCGCTTCCGCCGCATCGACCACGCCGGTCTGCAGCGCGTTGTAGACGTCGCCCCAGGGCAATTCGGTCGGCCGCGCGCCGAAGCCGCGGAAGGTCGCCAGCATGATCGGCGAGGACGGGACGCGGATCGTCACGCCTTCGAGGTCGGCCGGCTTGCGCACCGCCTTGTCGGAGATGACGTGGCGATAGCCGAACAGGCCGTTGGGCATGATGATCTTGAGGCCCTGGGCCTCCAGCTTGCCGGAGAGCTCCTTGTAGAGCTCGGAGGCGAACAAGCGGTCGCTGGCCTCCAGGCTCGGATAGACATAGGGACCGGCGAGGACGGAAAGATCGGGCAGGAACTGGCCGAGTTGGCCGTAGTCGGTGGCGCTGAGCAGGCTGGCGCCGCTCATCACCATTTCGTTGACCTTCTTCTGCGGCCCGAGCTGGTCGCCGGTCATCACGGTAATGGCGATGCGGCCGTCCGAGCGCTCCCTGACGCGCTCGGCGAAGGTGTTCATGGCCCGCACGATCGGCTCGTTCGGGTTCACCTGCGAGGTGGAGAAGCGCAGGCTGTATTCCTGAGCGGATGCGGCTGAGCAAACGGAAATGACGGCCGCTACGGCGGCTGCGACGACACGTATCAAGATAAGCCTCCCTATCCGACCGACATGATCGATCGTGCATTCACATATGAATGATCTACTCATAAGAGAACATTTTCCCGCCTTCCGTCAAGCGCATTTTTAGAGGCAGAGCCGCCGGCGGCCGCCAGCCGCGCCAATTCGTCCCCTTTCGTTGGCCTGCCGGGCGCCCTAGCTTGGCCGGAAGGGCTTGCGTATCGCCGCATCATGGGTATTTCGTGCGGCTCGAAATCGAGGAGTCTCGCCTTGGGTGTCGTGCTCAACATCGAAGACGGCAAGCGCCCGTCGATCAACCGGCTGCTGGAGCTGACGGCCGCCGACATGGGCCGCGTCAACGAACTGATCCTGTCCAAGGCGGGATCGGACGTCGAGATGATCCCGGAGATCGCCAACCACCTGATCTCTTCGGGCGGCAAGCGGCTCAGGCCGATGGTGACGCTCGCCACCGCGCAGATGTTCGGTTATTCCGGCGACGGCCACATCAAGCTCGCCACCAGCGTCGAGTTCATGCATACGGCGACGCTGCTGCATGACGACGTGGTCGACGAAAGCGACCTCAGGCGCGGCAGGAAGACGGCGCGCATGATCTGGGGCAACCAGGCGAGCGTGCTGGTCGGCGACTTCCTGCTCGGCCAGGCTTTCCGCATGATGGTCGACGTCGGCTCGCTGGAGGCGCTCGACATTCTCTCGACTGCGGCCTCCATCATCGCCGAGGGTGAAGTGATGCAGCTTGCAGCGGCGAAGAACCTGGAGACCACCGAGGACGAGCATTTCGCCGTCATCAAGGCCAAGACGGCGGCGCTGTTCTCGGCCGCCGCCGAGGTCGGGCCGGTGGTCGCGGGCGCGACCCGCACCGACCGCGCGGCATTGCGCTCCTACGGCATGAATCTCGGGCTTGCCTTCCAGCTCATCGACGATGCGCTCGACTATGGCGGCGATTCCAAGAAACTCGGCAAGAATGTCGGCGACGATTTCCGCGAGGGCAAGGTGACGCTGCCGGTGATCCTCTGCTACCGGCGCGGCACCGCGGAGGAGCGCGCCTTCTGGAAGCAGGCGATCGAGGACAATGTCGCCGACGACGCGGCGCTTGAGAAGGCGCTCGCGCTGATGACGCGGCACGGCGCCATCGCCGACACGATCGGCCGGGCGCGCCATTTCGGCGAGATCGCCCGCGACGCGCTGGCGCCGCTGCCGGCGACGCCGCAGAAGGCGGCACTGCTCGACGTTATCGATTTCTGCATAAGTCGCGTGGTCTGATGACGCGCCTCGCGCCCTCGTGATTCGCCGGCCGCCGCGGCGGATTGAACCGGGATCGCAAAAAGGCCATGCTTGTGCGCTTCACCGGGTCGCGACTTGATCCGCTTGGCGCGGCAATGCCGGAAAGGACAGTGATGCGGAAACGTCTGGTTTGGCTTGCGAGCGTCTCGGCCCTGACGGCCGCGATCCTGATGGGACCACCGGCGCTTGCCAAGCGCGCGGCCGACTCCGTCCAGATCGGATCGTTCACCGGCGCCTATCTCGCCGCCCGCGTCGCCGAGGTCGACAACGACATGGGCGCGGCGATCGATTACTACCGGCGCGCGCTCGAATTCGATCCCGACAACCAGCAGCTCCAGCAGAGCCTGATGCTGGTGCTGATCTCCGTGGGCCGCTTCGACGAGGCATTGCCGCTGGCCGATCGGCTGAAGACCGTGCCGGAGGTCGAGCGTTTCTCGCGCGTCGCGCTGGCGGTCGACGCCTTCCGCAAGAAGGACTACCGGGAAGCCGGCAACTGGCTGCAACTGGCGCTGGAATCCGACCTCGACCGGCTGGTCACCGGTCTCATGGGCGCCTGGGCAAAGGCCGGTCGCAACGAGGGCTCGGAGGCGCTCGCCGACCTCGACGCGCTCGACGGCCCCGAATGGTTCGCGCTGTTCGCCACCTACCACCGCGCCCTCATCGCCGACATGGCCGGGCTGACCGAGGAGGCGGAAGCCTCCTACCAGGCGACGCTCGACAATGCGGCGGCCGGCAGCGCCGCGCCCGAGACCTGGCTGCGCGCGGCCGAAGCCTATGCCGGCTTCCTGGCGCGGCGCGGCGACAGGAACGAAGCGCTCGCCGTCATCGGCAAGGCGGAGGAATTCGCCTCGGGGCGGCTGTCGCTGGTGGCGCTGCGCGAACGGATCGAAAAGGGCGAGACGCCGGAAGCGATCGTCACCACGCCGGCGGACGGCGCCAGCGAGGTGCTGCTCGACCTGGGCGCCGCGCTCAACCGTGGCGGCGGCGAGCCGTTCGTGAAACTCTACCTGCAGCTCGCGCTGGCGATGCGGCCGAACAGCGACGCGGTGCTGCTGCAGCTCGCCTCGGTGGCCGAGCAGCAGAGCGATTCGGAAGAGGCGATCTCCTTCTACGAGCGGATCCCGGCCGCCTCGCCGCTGAAGCGCGCGGCCGAGCTGCAGCTCGGCCTCAACCTCGCCGACCTGAAGCGTCACGACGAGGCGATCAAGCATCTGACGCGGCTGCTCGATTCCGATCCGACCGACATGCGCGCCTATCTTGCGCTCGGCGGCGTCTATGCCTCCAAGGAGGACTACAAGTCGGCGGCCGAGCTGTACGACCGCGCGGTCGAGCGGCTGAAGGAGCCCACCAACGCCAACTGGAACGTGTTCTACCAGCGCGGCATCGCCTATGAGCGGCTGAAGCAGTGGCCGAAGGCGGAGCCGAACTTCCGCAAGGCGCTGGAGCTCTACCCCGACCAGCCGCAGGTGATGAACTATCTCGGCTATTCCTGGGTCGACATGAACGTCAATCTCAGCGAGGGACTGGAGCTGATCCGCAAGGCGGTCGATCTCAGGCCGAGCGACGGCTACATTGTCGACTCGCTGGGCTGGGCCTACTACCGGCTCAACCGCTTCGACGAGGCGGTGGTCGAGCTGGAGCGCGCCGTGTCGCTGAAGCCCGACGACCCGGTGCTCAACGACCATCTCGGCGACGCCTACTGGCGGGTCGGCCGCAAGCTCGAGGCGACGTTCCAGTGGCGCCACGCGCGCGATCTGAAGCCCGATCCGGACGTGCTGCTCTCGGTCCAGAAGAAGCTGAAGGAAGGCCTGCCGGCGCTGGAAGGCAAGACGGCGCTCGAAGCCCCTGCCCCGCCCGCCCCGAAGGTGGTCGACCCCGACAAGAAGGGGTAGGGACGGTCCGTGGGGCGAGAATTCATCGAGCCGCGCGACGGTCAACGCTCCGAAAGATCACTGAAATTCTTGATCTTGACAGCGTGCTCGGGAAACCGCGCGACGATCTCCAACTCGCCGCCCATCGCCTGGATGAAGCGGCGTAACGTGCTGACATACATGTCGGCCCGCTTCTCCATCTTGGCGACGGAGCCCTGTCCGACTTGCAAGGTCTGGGCAATTTCTTCCTGCGACAGTTGAAGGGCTCTGCGGACCTCCGCGAGGCCCATTTCCTTGTCGAGCGTCACCGCTTGCGCTTCAGCGGCAGACTGCGCCTCCGGCGTCATGCGGGCGCGCAGTTCGGAAAAGGGGCGCCTACCGGCCATTGTCGTTCTCCCTGTTCAGTTCGGCGAGATGTTCGTCATAAAGGTCGTCGGCCAGCGGAATCATCCGATCATAGAACCGCTTATCGCCCGTCTTGTCTCCACCGATCAGCAGGATCGCCGTGCGCCGCGGATCGAAGGCATAGAAGATTCGTAGCGGCTTTCCGCCGCTCTGGACCCTCAGTTCCCGCATATGAGCGTGCCGCGATCCTTGTAGGCCGCTCGAAAACGGAAACGGCAGGAGCGGGCCGCGTTGCTCGAGCTTGAACACATGAGCGCTGATGCTGATCTGCTCGGACTCGATCAAGCCGTCCCACCAACCGGCGAACTCGTCGGTGTATTCGACCTCCCATGCCATGCGATAAATAGTATTCCCTCCAAGGAATACAAGCAAGCTCCGTCAGTGCGGACGCGGGGTCACCCGTCGCTGGTAGGCTTGCCGCCGGCCTCCGCCAAACTTGACGCTCCCGGCGCGGAACACTAGGACGGGGCCACCTTTTCCAGCCTGCGACGAGGCTCCGTTGTCTGCCAGACTGCCCGACCATATGCACCCCAGCCGTTCGTTCCAGGGGCTGATCCTGACGCTGCACAACTACTGGGCCGCCTATGGCTGCGTGGTTTTGCAGCCCTACGACATGGAGGTCGGCGCCGGCACCTTCCATCCGGCGACGACGCTTCGCGCGCTCGGGCCGAAACGCTGGAACGCCGCCTATGTGCAGCCGTCGCGGCGGCCGAAGGACGGGCGCTACGGCGAGAACCCGAACCGGTTGCAGCACTACTACCAGTACCAGGTCATCCTGAAGCCGAACCCGCCGGACCTCCAAAAACTCTATCTCGGCTCGCTGGAGGCGATCGGCGTCGATCCGCTTTTGCACGACATCCGCTTCGTCGAGGACGACTGGGAGAGCCCGACGCTGGGCGCCTGGGGGCTCGGCTGGGAGTGCTGGTGCGACGGCATGGAGGTGTCGCAATTCACCTATTTCCAGCAGGTCTGCGGCATCGAATGCGCGCCGGTGTCGGGCGAGCTCACCTACGGGCTTGAGCGGCTGGCCATGTATGTGCAGGGCGTCGACAACGTCTACGACTTGAACTTCAACGGCCGCGACGGCGACGAGAAGGTCACCTATGGCGACGTCTTCCTGCAGGCCGAGCAGGAATATTCGCGCCACAATTTCGAGCATGCCGACACGGCCATGCTGCTGCGCCACTTCGACGACGCCGAGAAGGAATGCCAGGCCCTGCTGAAGGCCGGCGCGCCCCTCTCCCCCCTCGAGGGGGAGATGGCCGCGAAGCGGCCAGAGGGGGTAACCTCAGAAGGCATCTCCAGAACGTCGAGCACGGCCGTAGCGACCCCTCCCGACCAGCCTTCGGCTGGCCACCCTCCCCTGAAGGGGGAGGGGAGCCACCGCATGGTCTTCCCCGCCTATGACCAGGCGATCAAGGCTTCCCACGTCTTCAACCTGCTCGATGCCCGCGGCGTCATCTCCGTCACCGAGCGGCAGAGCTACATTTTCCGGGTAAGAGAATTGGCGAAGCAATGTGGTCTTGCATTTCTTAAGACCGAGGCGGGCGGATTCGCTCCCAATAATGCTCCCAATAATACTGACGCATACAAGAATCATCCGCTTTTTGGAAAATTCTAGCCGATGCCCGACCTTCTCCTTGAACTCCGCTCCGAGGAAATCCCCGCCCGCATGCAGCGCAAGGCGGCGGGCGACCTGCGCAAGATGGTCACGGACGGTCTTGTCGAGGCCGGCCTGACCTACGAGGCGGCGCGCGAATACTGGACGCCGCGGCGGCTCGTGCTCGATGTGCGGGGGCTCACTGCCCGCTCGAAGGACGTGCGCGAGGAGCGCAAGGGCCCGAGCACAAAAGCGCCCGACCAGGCGATCCAGGGTTTTCTGCGCTCTGCCGGGCTTACCGACATCGCGCAGGCGGAAATCCAGACGGACCCGAAAAAAGGCGATTTCTACGTCGCCCGCGTCGTCAAGCCGGGCCGCGCGGCGGAGGAGATCATCGCCGCGCTGCTGCCGGAGGTGATCAGGACGTTTCCGTGGCCGAAATCGATGCGCTGGGGCGCCGCGTCGGGACCGAAAGGGTTGCGCTACGGCGAGATCGACGGGCGCGGCGGCGAGGCGCTGCGCTGGGTGCGGCCGCTGCAGTCGATCGTCTGCACCTTCGGGCCGGAGACCGAGGAGCCGGTGGTGGTCGATTTCGCGGTCGACGGCATCCGCTCGGGCAACACCACCTACGGCCACCGTTTTCACGCGCCGGAGGCGATTTCCGTGCGCCGTTTCGACGACTACGTGGCCAAGCTGGAGGCGGCCAAGGTGATCGTCGATGCCGAGCGGCGCAAGGAGATCATTCTCAGCGACGCGAAAAATCTCGCTTTCGCCAACGGGCTCGACCTGATCGAGGACGAGGGCCTGCTGGAGGAGGTGTCGGGGCTGGTCGAATGGCCGGTCGTGCTGATGGGCGAGTTCGACGAGGCGTTCCTCGCCATCCCGGCCGAGGTGATCCGGCTGACCATCCGGGCAAACCAGAAGTGTTTCGTGACGGCGCCCCTCTCCCCCCTCGAGGGGGAGATGTCGGCGAAGCCGACAGAGGGGGTAACCTCAGAAGGCACCGCCAAAGGAACGTCGAGCACGGCCGCAACGACCCCCTCCGCCGCCTTCGGCGGCACCTCCCCCTCAAGGGGGGAGGGAAGGCTGGCGCCGCGGTTCCTCCTCACCGCCAACATCGAGGCCAGGGACGGCGGGCGTGAGATCGCCCACGGCAACGGCAAGGTGGTGCGGGCGCGGCTCTCCGACGCGCTGTATTTCTGGAAGACCGACCAGGCCGACCTGCCCGACCTCGACAAGCTGGAAGCGTCGGCTGAAAAGTTCGGCCTGAAGCGCGATGCGGCCGGAAAACTCCTGCCGCTCGACCAGCGCATGGCCCGTCTCGACCATCTCGGCGTGACCTTTCATGCGAAGCTGGGCACTCAAGGGCAGCGTGTCGAACGCATCGCAAGACTTGCCGAAGAGCTGGCGCCGACGGTCGCGCTAGCTTTCTCCCCCCTTGCGGGGGAGATGGCCGGCAGGCCAGAGGGGGTACCCTCAGAAGGCACCGCCAGAACGTCGAGCACTGCCGGAACGACCCCACCCGGCCGCTTCGCGGCCACCCTCCCCTCAAGGGGGAGGGAAGCGTCGAGCGCTGCCGCAGCGCCCCCCTCTGTCGCCTTCGGCGACATCTCCCCCTCAAGGGGGGAGATTGGCGCGCTCGCCCGCCGCGCCGCGCTGCTCGCCAAGGCGGACCTCACGACCGAGGTGGTCGGCGAGTTTCCTGAGCTAGAAGGCGTGATGGGCCGCAAATACGCGCTGCTGCAGGGCGAGAACCCGTCCGTCGCTGCCGCGATCGAGGAGCACTACAAGCCGCAGGGCCCCTCCGACCGCGTGCCGACCGATCCCGTGTCGATCGCCGTCGCGCTGGCCGACAAACTGGATACGCTGGTGGGTTTCTGGGCGATCGACGAGAAGCCCACCGGATCGAAGGACCCGTATGCGCTGAGGCGAGCGGCGCTGGGGGTGATCCGGATCGTGGTCGAGAATGGGGTGCGATTGCCCCTTAGACTAATACTCGAGGATCACTTGCTTTTCGGCATAGTCGTGGCTGGTGACATTTACGGTGACGCTTTAGCACAGCGCAAAGCCGACTTCCAAGAGGACATCGTTCGCATGCTTCAATCAATGAAACTGATTGGAGCAGTTGACTATTTTATTCGCTGTGAAGGCTCACGAGAACGTTACTTATCGATCAAAAATGGTCGCGCACCTAGTCCGACTACGCTTGCAGAGATGTGGAAGCTGGAACATCGATTACTCTCTGTACCTGAGTTGCTGTTTGGCTATTTTGCTGAAGAATCTTATATTCGAAAAGGCATAGCTGCCTCGCATTGGGGTGCGAAAAGGCAACGGCGTGTAGAACGTCTACTGAGAAGATACTCGGAACCGCTCATCATAGACCTTCTCTCCTTCTTCCACGACCGCCTGAAAGTCTACCTCCGCGACCAGGGCGCGCGGCATGACCTGATCGACGCGGTGCTGGCGAGCCGGGCGCCACTCTCCCCCCTTGCGGGGGAGATGTCGGCGAAGCCGACAGAGGGGGTAACCTCAGGAGGCACCGCCAAAGGAACGTCGAGCACGGCCGAAGCTACCCCCACCGCCGCCTTCGGCGGCACCTCCCCCGCAAGGGGGGAGGGCGCGTCGGCGAACGACGACCTGCTCACCATCGTGCGCCGGGTCGAGGCGCTGGGCTCCTTCCTCGACAGCGAGGACGGCAAGAACCTGCTCGCCGGGACGAAACGTGCCGCCAACATTCTTGTCGCCGAGGAGAAGAAGGGTACGGTGATCGCCGCGTCGGTCGAGCCGGTGCTGTTCCGCGAGGATGCCGAGAAGGCACTGTTCGCGGCCGTGAACCAGGCCGAGCGGGAGGCCGGCGAGGCGATCCGGCAGGAGGATTTTTCGGCCGCCATGCGGGCGCTGGCGGCGCTGCGGGTGCCGGTCGACAGCTTCTTCGACAAGGTGCTGGTGAACGACGAGGACGTGGCGGTGCGGGCCAACCGGCTGGCGCTGCTGGCGCGCATCCGCGCCGCCACCGGCCAGGTCGCCGATTTCTCGAGAATCGCCGGATGATCCTTTCGCCCGAGCCGGTGCCGGCCCGGATGCGTCGGCCCGCCTGTTTCCGGCGTCACATGGGCAGGATCGCCGGTCCCGGCGCGGCTGGCGGCGCGGGCGGCGCCAACTCGGGCCGAGGCGCGGAAACAGGCGCCGGCCCGGAGGCGGCAGGTTGCGGTTCCGCCATTGGCGGAGCAGGCTGCCGGGACGCGACGGCCTTGTCCTTTTTCCCTTCCTTGCGGTCATTCCGAGACTTCGATTGCGGCGGCTCGACCGGCTCGGCCGCCCCGCCCGAGGCTTCGTCGACAACGCCGCCGCGGATCACCACAGGGGTGGCGTGGGCCCCGGCCGCTTGCCCCGCCGCCGGCCGGCCGAAAGCAACCATCGACGGGCTCACCGCCCGCCGCGTCGGGGCGGCGGCATCCGCCGCTGCCCGCTCAGCGCCGGCGGATTGCGGTTTGGCGACAGCCGTGATGGAAGAAGACCCGCTTGCCTGGTGCGGCGGCGCCTCGACCAGCGACGAAGCCTGCGCACTGCCCGAAACCAGCGCGAGAATCGCCAAGGTCGCGCCTGTCAGCCGCATGGGTCCCCCAAAAACGCTTCGATTGACTTTCGGCCTGCCGAAGCCGATGCCGTGCCACAATCGCATTGAGTGGTTGATCAAGTTTTCACGAGACCGGGGCAAAGGCATGATCGCGCGGGCCCATCTGGAGAGAGGGTTAACGCTTGGCTGAGGTGATCGCCGCCACGCGCGCGATGGCGGCCGCGCTGGCGCTGCTTTCGGCCGGCGAAGTGGTCGCCGTGCCCACCGAGACCGTCTACGGGCTGGCCGGCGACGCCACCAGCGGCGAGGCGGTGGCGCGCATCTTCGAGGCGAAGGGCCGGCCGCGCTTCAACCCGCTGATCGCCCATGTCGGCTCGCTCGCCATGGCCGAGGAACTCGCGATCTTCGACCCACTGTCGCGGCGGCTGGCCGAAAAATTCTGGCCGGGGCCGTTGACCCTCGTCCTGCCGCTCAAACCCGGATCGGCCATCCATCCGCTGGTCACCGCGGGTCTCGACACGGTGGCGCTGCGCATGCCGCGCGGCTTCGCCGCCGGGCTGATCGCGCGGCTGGGCCGGCCGTTGGCCGCCCCCAGCGCCAACCGATCGGGGCGCATCAGCGCCACCACGGCCGCGGCGGTGGCCGAGGATCTGGGCGAGCGCATCCCGCTGGTCGTCGACGACGGCCCGACGCCGGTCGGGGTCGAATCCACCATCGTCAAGGTTGAGGACGGGCGGCCGAGGCTGCTGCGCCCCGGCGGCGTCGCGGCGGCGGAGATCGAGGCGGTTGCCGGCATGGCGCTGGCAAGGAGCGGCGCCGCTGCCGACATCGAGGCGCCGGGCATGATGACCTCGCACTACGCGCCGGGTGCGGCGGTCCGGCTGAACGCGGTCGAGACGTTCGCAGGCGAGGCGCTGCTCGCCTTCGGACCGCAGCGCGCCCGCGGCGCCGAGCAGGCGCTCGCCATCCGCAATCTTTCGGAGCGCGGCGACCTGCGCGAGGCGGCTGCCAACCTGTTCTTCCACCTGAAGGAACTGGACCGGCTCGGCGCGGCCATGATCGCCGTCGAGCCGGTGCCGGACACCGGCCTCGGCGAGGCGATCAACGACCGGCTGGCGCGCGCCGCGGCGCCGCGCGATGCAGACGACGACAATGAGTGAGAGATGACAACCGAGATCTTTGACGACGCGTCCTTCCAGGCAGTGCTCGACCGCTTCGCGAAAATCGTCGGCCCCGCGCATGCGCTGACCGACGCCGCCGACATCGCGCCCTTCGTCACCGAGCATCGCGGCCTCTATCCCGGCCTGACGCGGCTGGTGCTGAAGCCGGGCAGCGTCGAGGAGGTCGGCCGCATCCTGAAGCTCGCCAGCGAGACCGGGACGGCCATCGTGCCGCAGGGCGGCAACACCGGACTGGTGGGCGGCGGCGTGCCCGACCGTTCCGGCCGGCAGGTGGTGCTGTCGCTGTCCAGGCTGAACCGCATCCGCGAGGTCGACACGCTCTCCAACACCATCACCGCCGAGGCCGGCGTGATCCTGCAGAGCCTGCATGACGCGGCCGAGGCGGTGGACCGGCTGTTCCCGCTGTCGCTCGCCTCGCAAGGCTCCTGCGAGATCGGCGGCAACCTCTCCACCAATGCCGGCGGCACGGCGGTGCTGGCCTATGGCAATGCGCGCGAACTCTGCCTCGGCGTCGAGGTGGTGCTGCCCACCGGCGAGATCTTCGACGATCTGCGCAAGCTGAAGAAGGACAATACCGGTTACGACCTGAAGAACCTGTTCGTCGGCGCGGAAGGCACGCTGGGCGTGATCACCGCGGCGGTGCTGAAGCTTTTCCCGAAGCCGCGCAGCAAGGAGGTGGCCTTTGCCGGGCTGGCCTCGCCGGAAGCGGCGCTCGACCTGCTCGGCCGCGCGCAGGAGCGCGCCGGCTCGGGCCTCACCGCTTTCGAGCTGATCGGCGCGCGCCCGATCGAGTTCGCGCTGCGCCATCTGTCCGGGGGTGTCGCTCCGCTCGCCGATCAATGGCCCTGGTACGTGCTGATGGAGGTCTCCTCCAGCCGCTCGGCCGAGGAAGCGCGTGCGACGATCGAGGAAATCCTCGGCGAGGCGCTGGAGGCTGAGCTGGTCGGCGACGCGGTGATCGCCGCGAGCCTGGCGCAGGCCGCCGCGTTCTGGAAGCTGCGCGAGGACATTTCCGACGCGCAGAAGCCCGAGGGCGCCTCGATCAAGCACGACATCTCGGTGCCGGTCGCCTCGATCCCCGCCTTCATCGCGCGCGCGGCCGAGGCCGTCGCCTCGGTCAGCCCGCAGGCGCGCGTCGTTTGCTTCGGCCACATGGGCGACGGCAACCTGCACTACAATGTGTCGCAGCCGGTGGGCGCCGACCCGAAGGAATATCTCGCCCTCTACAAGCCGATGAACAAGGCCGTGCACGATGTCGTGCGCGACCTCGGCGGCTCGATCTCGGCCGAGCACGGCATCGGCCAGATGAAGCGGGCCGAACTCGCCCTCACCGCCCCGCCCGTGGCACTGGACCTGATGCGGCGCGTCAAGGCCGCTTTCGACCCGGCAGGGATCATGAATCCGGGCAAGGTGATCTGAGGGATCCGCTTCCGTGCCCTCGGGGCTCTGACAAGGGGCTTTGCGCAGATTTCACCGCACCGGCGGCACCGGGATCGGCCCGGTCGGCGGCACCGGTGTCGGCGTCGGGTCGGGCGCAGGATCGGGATCGGGAAACGGTCTGGGCGGGTTCGATTGCATCGGGACCTCCTTTGCGCTCAAACGTCCTGCCCACGCCCCGGTTCCGCCCCTCCCCGGCGCAGATTAGTCGCCATCCGGCTTGGCCGCCCGAAGCGTCGCGGGACCGGCAGCGAAACTGCGACTGCCTGCTGCTAAGGCTTTCGAGGCGCTCGGCCCGCCCTGTCTCTTGACTGTCGCGCCGATGCCGGCCTAGCATCTCGCAGGTGCGAAGGCATCCCTTCGCAAGCGCGAGAGAGGCGGCCGTATGATCCTGGTGGGTGGCAGCCATGCAACGGCGATACGTCAGGCGGCCCGGTCGATGGGTGTCGACCTGAACTTCCACGTCTTTCACCGCAACTCCCCGCTCTGGCCATCCGGAAAAGAGCTGTTCCAGCCGGAATTCCTGGCAGAGTTCAACGGTCTCGAAGGCACCATCTTCTCGTCGCTGGGCGGCAACAGCCACAACGTCATGGGCTTGATCGAGCACCGGGCTCCCTTCGACTTCGTCCACCCCAGGATCAAGACCAAGGCCAAGACCGACGATGACAGGACCTGGGTGCCGTTTTCGGCCGTCAAGCAGAGCATCGAACAGACCGCCGGAACATTCCTGCGGCTCCTGCAGGGCTTTGCGGAACGCTATCCCGGACGCGTGGTCCACCTGCAGTCGCCACCGCAGATCGAGGACGAGACCTTCATTCGCCAGGGTATCGTGGACAAGGGAACGGACGCCAGAAAGACCGGGCTGGCAAAATTCGGCATCGCCCCCGCCGCCCTGCGGTACAAGCTGTGGCGGCTCAACTCGGAGATATTCGAAGAAAGGTGCGCCGAGCTCGGGGTCAAGTTCGTTCCCGTGCCGTCTGCCTCGATAACGCGGTCGGGCTTCCTGAAGCGGAAATACTGGGGCGACCCGACGCACGCCAACGCCGCCTACGGCAAGCTCGTCCTCGAACAGATGAGGCAGCACGCGTGACACATCCCTACAGGAATGCGCCCGACTACCGCCGCTGGAGCCGCGCGATGGGAGGCCTTGCCGGCGAGGCCGTCGATCCCGTCGTGTCGTTCCCTTTCAGGGTCGGCAGGACCGAGCGGGTCGTGACCGCCGGGAGCTGCTTCGCCCAGCATATCGCCCGCTATCTCACCGAGCAGGGCTTCAACCATTACATCGCCGAGCGGCCGCACACCGTCCTGAAGGAGGAAGTCGCGAGGGAACACAATTACGGCATGTTCTCGGCCCGGTACGGAAACATCTATACGGCCCGCCAGCTGCGGCAGCTTCTGCAGCGCGCGCATGGCCGCTTCGTGCCGAAGGAGGAGTACTGGCTGAAGGGAGAGCGGTATCTCGATCCGTTTCGTCCGCAGATCAATCCAGGCGGCTTCCATTCCCTGGAGGAGCTTCGCCGCGACCGCAAGCAGCATCTGGAACGGGTGCTTCACGCGTTCAAGGCCGCTCGCGTGTTCGTCTTCACGCTCGGGCTGACCGAGGCGTGGGTCGACCGCGAGGACGGGGCCGTCTTCCCGATCTGCCCGGGGGTCGAGGGCGGCACGTTCAGCCCGGACCGCTACGCATTCGTCAACTTCTCCCTCGCCGAAGTCCTCCTGGACATGAAATTGGCGATCCAGGCGCTGCGGCGCCTCAATCCGAAACTCAAGATCATCCTCACGGTCTCGCCCGTTCCGCTGGCGGCGACGGCCGAGGACCGCCATGTCCTGGTGTCGACGACGCTGTCGAAGAGCGTGCTGCGCGTCGCCGCCGACACGCTGTCGCGCGAGATCGCCAACGTCGCCTATTTCCCGTCCTACGAGATCATCACGGGCAACCATGCCCAGGGGCGGTACTTCGACCGGGACCTGCGCTCCGTGACCGAGGAGGGCGTGCGCCACGTCATGAGACTGTTCTTCCAGCACGCCGCGGAAGAGGGCGAGGCACCGGTCCCCGCCAAGGCGCCCAGCGCCCGGTTGCGCGAGGAAGATGCCGCCCGGGAGGTGGCCGAAGTCCTCTGCGACGAGGCCTTGCTCGATCCGACCTGATCCGGCGCCGGCACCAGCTGCCGTCGCTTCGGTGTTCAGGCGCATGCCATGGCATGCGCTCGTGAGCGGCGTTCTGCTCGCGCATTTAACCTCCCGTTGAGATGGATTTCCCAATCCTTGCGGTGGGTTGCATTCCGCTAACCATCGGCCGGATCAGCGAAAATTTAACCGATTTCCTTAAGCGGGCAGGTAAACCCGCCGCGCTATTGTCTCGCTCATAAAGAACCCGGCCAACCGGGACAGGGAGACCGGAACACCGGCTCTCGAGAGCGACAGGAAGGCAGTCAAAATGAGCACGAGCACCGGACTGATGCCAGTCTGGGCGGGACGCAACATGCGCCTCGACCCCTCCCGCTTGCCGCAGGTGGTGAGCTACGCCAGCCGCGACGACCTCGGCGACGTCACCTTCACCATCGACCGCCGCGGCGCCGTGCTGCGCCGGCGGCTCGACCGCAGCGGCCTGCCGGTGACGGTGGCGCTGCCGGCGCGCGCCTTTCTCGGCGTGGCGGCCCGCGCCATGGAGGACGAGACGGGCACCGTCACGGTGACGCTCGAGCTCCTGCACCGCGATCCCATGCTGTCGGTGCCGCTGCTGGTCGCCGACGACCTCGAGGACGTGGCCGCCGACTGGCGCGCCTGGTCGGACGCCTACGGGCTGCCGATGCTGCTGGTCGAGGCCGACGGCGTCGCCCGCACGCTGGAGGAATCGCTCGGCGCCGCGATCAGGGCGCTGCCGCCGCAGGCGCGGCGCCAGGGGCGCGCCACCCGGGCGCGGCGACCGCGCTTCCTGGTGCGCCGCAAGGCCGGCGACCTCGGCCTGCGCCTGGTGGTCGAGGGGCACGAGATCATCGCGCCGTTCTGAGGCCGAACCGGCGGTGTCACACGCAAATCACCGCCGGATCACAACAAAAAGCCGCCGGAATCCGGCGGCTTTTTGTTTCTGCTAACCGAAAAAGCGATCAGTTCAGGCGGGTCTTCAACGCGTCGAGCGAGGATTTGAACAACTCGCCGCCGACCTTCTGGTCGACCTTGCCGGCAAGCACCGTGCGTGCCGCCTCGACGGCGATATCGACCGCCCTGGCGCGCACCTCGTTGACAGCGTCGCGCTCGGCCTGGCCGATCTTCTGCTCGGCCAGCGCGGCGCGGCGCGTCACATAATCCTCGGTCTTCTGCTTGGCCTCGGCGACGAGCTGGCCGGCCTCGCGCTTGGCGTGCTCGACGATCTCGGCCGCTTCCTTCTCGGCTTCCTTGCGCTTGCGCTGGTACTCGGCCAGGAGCTGCTGCGCCTCTTCGCGCAGGCGACGGGCTTCCTCCAGCTCGGCCTTGATCTTCTCGGCGCGGGCGTCGAGCGACTTGCCGACGGTGCCCGGCACCTTCATGTAGAAGATGAGGGCCAGGAAGAGGACGAGGGCTACTGTGGCCCAGAATGTGGCGTCCATGATCCGCTCCCTCAGCCTTGCGCCGTCTTCACGGCCGCGGCGACCGCGGCCTTGTCGACGGTCCCGCCGACCAGCTCGCGCACGATGGCGGTTGCCGTGTCCTCGGCGATGGTGCCGACTTCGTTCATGGCCTTGCCCTTGATCGCGGCGATGCTGGCCTCGGCCTCTCCGAGACGGCGATCCAGATCGGCCTCGACGCGCTTGCGCTCGGCCTCCGCGTCGGCCCGCGCCTTGTCGCGCGCCTGTTGGCCGATCGTGTTGGCGTTGGCCTTGGCCTCGGCCAGTTCCTGCTCATAGGCGGCGACGGCCGCGTCGGCCTCGCCCTTCATGCGGGCAGCCTGGTCGAGATCCTGGGCGATGCGGTCGCTCCGCACCTCGAGTATGCCGCCGATGCGCGGCAGCACGACCTTCTTCAGGAACAGGTAGAAAAGCCCAAAGGTGATCGCCAGCCACAGGAGCTGCGACGGGAAGGTCGATGAATCGAACGGCGGAAACAGGTCCGAGCCGTGGGCGTCGGCGCCGGTTTCGGTATGAGCCCCGCCCGCCGGATGCGCCTGGCCCTCGGGATGGGCTTCTCCGATCGGATGCGCCTCGCCCGCCGGGTGCGTCCCGCCTTGCGTATGAGCTTCGCCTTCCGCCGGGGCGGTTTCCTGAGCGTAGCCAGGTGTCACAAACATCTTCTTCCCCTGTCCGGAACCGGCCGCGCCATGCGGCCGGCAACATCTTCACCCGAAAAGATCAGGTGAAGAGGAGCAGGAGGGCGACGAGCAGCGAGAAGATGCCCAGCGCTTCCGTCACGGCGAAGCCGAAGATCAGGCGGCCGAACTGGCCGTCGGCGGCCGACGGATTGCGCAGCGCGCCCGCCAGATAATTGCCGAAAATGGTGCCCAGGCCGATACCGGCGCCGCCCATGCCGAGGCAGGCGATACCCGCGCCGATCGCCTTTGCTGCATCTACTTCCATGTCAAACTCCTTGTGGATCGTAATCCGGTTGAGAAAATCTACGAGAGCGGCGCGCGCCGCCGGTTCGTCCTTAGTGGCTGGGGTGCAGCGCGTCGTTCAGGTACATGCAGGTCAGCACGGCGAAGACGTAGGCCTGCAGGAACGCCACGAGGAATTCGAGGGCGGTGATGGCGACCGTCATGATCAGCGGCAGGATGGCGCCGAAGACGCCGACCGCGCCGAACGCGCTGAGCGAGGTGACGAAGCCCGCGAAGACCTTCAGCGTGATGTGGCCGGCGAGCATGTTGGCGAACAGACGGACCGAGAGGCTGATCGGCCGCGACAGGAACGAGATCACCTCGATCAGCACGACCAGCGGCACGAGGATGCCCGGCACGCCCTGCGGCACGAACAGTTTCAGAAAGCCGAAACCGTGCTTCATGAAGCCGTAGACGATCACCGTGCCGATCACCAGCAGCGCCAGGGCGAAGGTGACGATGATGTGGCTGGTGACGGTGAAGAAATAGGGGAACAGGCCGAGCAGGTTCGCGACCAGCACGAACATGAACAGCGAAAACACCATCGGGAAGAACTTCATGCCGTGCGAGCCGGCAGCGTCGCGCAGCATGTTGGCGACGAACTCGTAGGACATTTCCGACAGCGACTGCAGCCGGCTCGGCACCAGGCCGCGGCTCGACGTCGTCAGATAGAGGAAGGCGCCGGAGACGGCGACCGTCGCCACCATGAAGGCGGAGGAATTGGTGAATGAGAAGTCCATGCCGCCGATCTCGATCGGAATCAGCTTCGCGATCTGGAACTGATGGATCGGATCGTTGGCCATTCGGCCCCCCTCGGCTTGCGGCGCAGCGCGCCAGTCAAATTCAATCCTCGCGGCGGTCCGGGGTTGGCACCCTGGCGCCTGCATCGGCGATCTTTCCCGCCGACCGCATCACGTTGAGCACGCCGGCGGCAAACCCGAGCAGCAGGAACACGATCAGTCCCCAGGGCGAGGTTCCGGCCAACCGGTCGATGAACCAGCCAAGGCCGGCTCCAACCGCCACTCCGGCGATGAATTCGCTCGACAGCCTTAGCGCCTGGCCGTAGCCGACCGCGCCAGACGATCTGGCTGCATTCCCCGTGTCGCCCTCGCCGCGGCCGCGCGCCGCAAGCGATGCTTCGAGCCTTTGCCTTCGGCGCTCCAACTCGTCGTCCGCAGCATGCTGCAGGTCGCCGCTTCCGGGTCCGGTTCTTCCGGCTTTACCTGGCTTTTTTTCGCCAGCCACCGCAACCCCCTCGCCCGGACGGGAGCTCGTGTCCGTCCGCTTCAAAGTCGCCGGCAACATAGTTAGAGGCCCTGCCCCCGTCAAGCCGCGTCGGGACTTCACAGCAGTTGTATTTTCCTGATATGATTCAATGGCTTGCTCGGGTGCGACATCCTGACCCGCGATTTCGGCAGCCGTCTCGGCGCCGGATCGGGCAAAAGCCGCGGTCGACACGCCCTTGGAGAGTCGTCAGCTCCAGCCGCCGCCATAGGTGCGGTAGAAGATGTGCAGGCCAATCTTGGTCATCTTCTGCATGGCGCGCGCCCAGCCCGGGCTCACATATTCGGCGTAATAATGCGTCGCGGAGCCGACCTCCGGAATGAATATCTTTCCAGCCGTGACCGCCATCGCCACTTCCTGGGCGCGGCGGTAGTGGCCGGGGCTGAGTATGCGGTCCTTCTTGCCGTCGCAGGCGAAGGAGAACTGGCAGCGGTTGAACCAGGAATCGTTCTGATAGACGACGCCGCAGATCGTCTTCGGATAGGTGGGGTTGCGCACCCGGTTCAGCACCACCTGGGCGACGGCCGCCTGCCCGCGCAGGGATTCGCCGCGCGCCTCGAAATAGACGGCGTTGGCGAGGCATTGCTGCTCCTTGTCGGAGAAGACCGAAGCCGGCAGCGGCTGCTGCATCCACGCATGGTCGCCCTCGGCGAGCGGCGGCACGAAGCGCCCGTCATTGGGATCGTCGTTCAGCAGCGCCTCGAAGGGCGAGGCGCTGGCGTAGTCGGGCTCGCGCGGCGCATAGGCGGTGGCCAGGACGTCGGCCTTGTCGCTGGTGACAAGGTCGGCGAGATAGGCGGGAATCGCAGGGTCCGGCTTCTTCGCCTCCTTGACGTAGAAGGCGGTGGCGATCTGGATCTCCTTGCCTTTGATGTCGGGCTTGGCGAAGGCCATCTTCAGCTCGGGCTCGATCGTCGGCCTCAGCAGCATCGAGGTGCGCTCGAGGATCGAGCCGGCATTGAAGAATTTCGGCGGGGCCACCGGCGCGACATTGACGATGCGGCCCTTCTTGTCGGCGCGGTTGATGCGATCCTCGTCCGGAAGCGCAGCGGCGGCACCGACCTTGCCGCGGAAAGCCACCGCGCCGATGCCGGGCGCGGACATGCCGGAGCCGGAGATCGTTCCGGTAACGTCCGTATCGGTGAAAGGCATCTCGGCGGCATGCACCGAGCCGGCGACCGCCTTCTCGACATAGCCGCTCCAGCGCGTCGACCCGGCCTCGGTGCCGGAGACCATGCTGGCCATGTCCTGGTAGGCGACGCTGGTGGGGAAGCCGAGCCAGATGCCGGTTCCCACGACCAGCGCAGGCAGCACCGTCAGCCGGGGCACGAGGCGCGGCAGCGACCGCGCCGCCCGCCGCGCCATGCCGCCCGCGGCGACGGCCAGCGCCCGTGCCGCGCTGGCGCCGGCGACCAGACAGGAAATGACAATGAGAAGGGTCTTCGCGACCAAGGCAACGGCAAACCGTCGCGACACAAGATGTCGAAACAAGACTGACTCTCCAGGACGCAACAGCAACCCACCGGAGAGCGAGAGTGATGCATTAACCTTGATGGACGGTTAACAGGCGGGGTGAGGCGGGAATGAGGCGGCTGCCAGCCGCAACGATCCCTCCTCCTCGAGGGGAGGGTGGCCGCGAAGCGGCCGGGTGGGGTCATCGCGGCCGGCCCCGGCGCAAAGCAACGTTGGAGTACGGCCGCGGCGACCCCACCCGCCTCGCTGTGCTCGGCACCCTCCCCTCAAGGGGGAGGGATCGCCGCAGTCACCGCTTCTTCGCCTTGCTGGCGTAAGGGTTGTCCGAAGCGCGCAGTGCGATGCGGATCGGCACGCCCGGCATGTCGAAGGACTCGCGCAGGCTGTTCGACAGATAACGCACATAGGACTGCGGCATCGCGTCGGGCCGCGAGCAGGAGACGACGAAGCCCGGCGGGCGCGCCTTCACCTGGGTGATGTATTTCACCTTGAGCCGGCGCCCCGCCACGGCGGGTGGCGGGTGGTGCGCCAGGATGCCCTCCAGCCAGCGGTTGAGCCGCCCGGTGGAGACGCGGCTGTTCCAGACGCGGTGCGTCTCGACCACCGCTTCCATCAGCTTGTCCAGCCCGCGGCCGGTCTCGGCCGAGATCGGCACGGCGCGCAGCCCGCGCACCTGCGGCAGGAGCCGCTCCGTCTTCTCGCGCAGTTCGGCGAGCGTCGCCTGCGGCGTGTCGATCAGGTCCCATTTGTTGAAGGCGATCACCAGCGCCCTGCCCTCGCGGATGATCAGGTCGGCGATCTGCAGATCCTGCTTCTCGAACGGGATGGTGGCATCGAAGACGATGACCACGACTTCGGCGAACTTGATGGCGCGCAGGCCGTCGGCGACCGAGAGCTTCTCCAGCTTCTCCTGCACCTTGGCCTTGCGGCGCATGCCGGCCGTGTCGAACAGTTTTATCCTGCGGCCGCGCCAGTCCCAGTCGACCGAGATCGAGTCGCGTGTGATGCCGGCCTCAGGGCCGGTCAACAGCCGCTCCTCGCCGATCAGCGTGTTGATCAGCGTCGACTTTCCGGCGTTGGGCCGGCCGACCACGGCGATCCGCAGCGGCTTCGTCTCGTCATAGGCAGGCTCGTGATCCGCGTCGGCCTCGGAAATGTCCTCGCCGACCAGCACGTCGCTCTCGGCCGGCAGGTCGTCTTCCTCGTCGTCCGGAAAGCAGCGCGCCTCGCCGAGCGCCTCGACGATGGCGTCGCGCAGGTCGGGCATGCCCTGGCCGTGCTCGGCCGAGATCGGGATCGGCTCGCCGAGGCCCGCCTCCCACGCCTCCAGCGTGCCGCCTTCGGAGGCACGCGATTCCGACTTGTTGGCGGCCAGCACCACCGGCTTGCCGGATTTTCGCACGATATCGGCGAAGGCCTTGTCGTCGGGCAGCAGGCCGGCGCGGGCGTCGACCATGAAGATCACCAGGTCGGCCTCGCGGATGGCGATCTCCGTCTGCTCGCGCATGCGGCCCTGCAAGGTGTGCGGCGCCGCCGTCTCGAAGCCGGCCGTGTCGATGACGTCGAAGGAAAGGTCGTAGAGTTTCGCCGGATGGATGCGCCGGTCGCGCGTCACGCCCGGCGTGTCGTCGACCAGCGCCAGCTTCTTGCCGGCCAGCCGGTTGAACAGGGTCGACTTGCCGACATTCGGCCGGCCGATGATGGCTACCTTGAAGCTCATGGCCCTAGGAAGCGCCGGAGCCGCGGATCAGCTCGGACATCATCGAGGCGCGGTCGCGCAGGCCGCGCGGCGCCGCCTCGTCATTGACGATCTGCTCGAAGAAGGCGAGCGCGTCCTTGCCCCTGCCCTCCTTCCAGGCCGACAGGCCTAGCGCCTCGCGCGCCGAATGGCGCAACGTGTTGGTGTCGGCGGCGAGCACCTCGACGCGCGTCGAGACATCCTGGTAGGAGCCGGTGTCGACGAGGATGTAGCCGGCGCGCAGCTTGGCCATGTCGCGGATCACCTGGGGGATCGAGGTGTCGGCCGCCACCTTGTCGAACTCGGCCACCGCGCCCGCAAGGTCGCCCTTGTCGGCGAGCACGGTGGCGGCGCGCATGCGGGCGAGCAGAGGATAGGCGCCGTAGCCGTCAGCCTCGAGCGCACGCAATTCGGTCAGCGCCTCGTCCGGCTTGCCGCTGCCGGCGAGCGTGAGCGCCTGCGAGAACCGGTCGCCGGAAGCGTTCGCCCGGGTCTCGACCCAGTATTGGTAGCCGACATACGCGGCGGTCCCAAGCACGACGACAACCGCGACCACGATCGCCGCGGGACCAAAACGGTTCCACAGCGCCTTCGCCTGCTCCTGGCGGATCTCCTGATTGACTTCGCGGATAAAGCTGTCGTCCGACATCGTTCCAAAAACCGTTTTCGCCGCCGGGGCGACCTGGAACCGCCTTGTAGCGGAATTTTGTCGGCATGGAAGGGGCGCGCCCCAGAATCGGGCTTTTGCGCGCTGCGGCGGGGTTCACATGTTGGTTGGGGACCCTCGACGCATTCCCAACCGTGCCACAATCATGGCATAGCTGGCATCTTTGTACCTTGTCCACGAGTGCCGATGTCCCTTTATCCGCGCGTCGCCGCCGCCCTGACAGCCTGCCTGATCGCCTTCCCGGCAGCCGCGGAAAACCTCCCGGCAAAGCCGCGGCAGGTGGTGATCGTCTCCTTCGACGGCGCCAACGACATCGCCCAGTGGCAGCGCAGCCGCTCGCTCGCCGCGGTCACCGGCGCCCGCTTCACCTATTTCCTCTCCTGCGTCTTCCTGCTGACGCGCGACACGCGCGGCCTCTACCAGGCGCCCGGCGAGAAGGCCGGACGCTCCAATGTCGGCTTCGCGCCGTCGACCTCCGACGTCGTGGCGCGGCTCGACCAGATCCGGCTGGCGCGCAACGAAGGCCACGAGATCGCCAGCCATGGCTGCGGCCATTTCGACGGCGCCAAATGGAGTGCCGCCGACTGGCGACGCGAATTCTCCGCCTTCACCGCCATCCTGCGCGACGCCTGGCGCATCAACGGCCTCGCCGGCGAGCCGCAGGGGTGGCGGCACTTCGCCGAGACCGAGGTGAAGGGTTTTCGCGCGCCTTACCTGTCGACCGGCCGCCACCTCGACCAGGCGCTCGCCGAAGCCGGCTTCGCCTACGACGCGTCGGGCGTCTCCCGCGGTCCGGCCGAGCCGGTGCGCAAGGGCGGGCTGCTCGCCTTCGCCCTGCCGCAGATCCCGGAAGGCCCGGCCGGCCGCAAGGTGATCGCCATGGACTACAACCTCTATGTCCGCCATTCCGGCGGCTTCGAGCGGGGCGACGAGACCGGCGCATTCGAGGAGCGCACGGTGAAGGCGCTGCTCGCCGCCTTCGACAAGGAATATCGCGGCGACCGCACCCCGTTGCAGGTCGGCTTCCATTTCACGCTGATGAACGGCGGCGCCTACTGGCGCGCGCTGGAACGCTTTGCCCGTGACGTCTGCACGCGGCCGGACGTCGACTGCATCAGCTATGCCGACTTCGTGGCGCGGCAGACGGAGAAGGACAAGCCGGCGGGCGGCGTCGGCGGCTGACGACGCCTACGCTGCATCTCAAGCTTGTGATCCCGGTCGGCCCGCCGCCTCATTCGGCGCCGGCCGCCTCCTGGCCGAGCTTGGCCCGGTGTTCGAGGTAAAGCTGGTCGATGTCGGGCAGCGGCTCGCCGCGGAGCGTTGCCTCGAAGGCACGCAGGCGCTTGTGCACCGATTGCAGCTCGACGATGGTCGACCAGGAATTGAGCAGGAACTGCAGCGACGACGTCACGCGCCCGAAGGCGTTCGATATCTGGTTGAGCGGTCCGAACGTGATCTTGTGCGCGACCAGCGAGGGCCCGAGGATGATGAAGGAGAAGATGTTGTCGGCCTGCAAATAGGTGTAGCGGACGACGTTGAAGTAGACGTAGTGGGCATAGAGGCGGAAATAGTTCCGGCGCACATTGCCGAACAGCTCGGTGGTGGTCGCCGGCTGGGCACGGTCGGCGTGATCCTCGCCATAGACCAGTTCCTTGCGGTACGCCGCCTCGACACGCTGGTTGCGGAACTGCAGGCCCGGCAGCTTGATGCCGGCGAGCATGACGGACAGCGTCCCGAACAGGCACCAGCCAAGCGCAGCCACGAGGAGCGGATGCGGCACCGCCCCGATGATCGGCAGTTCGCTGATGTGTTTCTCCAATTCGAGCATCACCGGAACGAAGGCGATCAGCGTCATGATGGACGTCACGAAGCTGGATCCCAGATCCTCCATGATCTGCGAAAAGCGCATCGTGTCTTCCTGGATACGCTGCGAGGCGCCTTCGATGTGGCGAAGCTTGCCCCAATTCTCCATGAAGTAGTCGTTCATGGCCGTGCGCCAACGGAATATCCAATGCTGGACGACGAAGGCGTTGACGACGGAGACGTTCATGCCGATCAGCGCCAGCCAGGCGAAACTGGATGCACCCGCGTAGAACTCCGCGTTGGTAGACTGGCGCGTCCCGGCCATCAGGCCCTGGACATAGTCGAAGAATGGCCCGTACCAGTTGTTCACCGCCACGCTGACCTGGACGTTGAAGTAGAGCAGGAAAAGGATGACGGAGGTGACGAGGATGGACCATTCCAGCCAGGGATGGGGCGAAAACCAGCGCCAGAAGGCGTAGAAAATCAGGGCGCCGGCGATAAAATACAGATAAAACCATATGAAAGGCGGCGACCAGAACACGCTGATGCCGATGATCGGCGGCGCGTCGGGCGCGGCCGGCGGCAGCCCGAAAAGCCCGCCAAGGCGCGCGCCGCCCAGATACCACAGAGCAATCAGAACCGCGCTCCACAGGACGGCCGAGAGAAAGAACAGCTTCGGCCGCGGGAAGAAGGATACGAACACGTTGGCGGTTTCCTTGGGCGGGGCGCGGGAGCGCATGGTTGGACGGCCGCCGTCACCCGGCATTTCGCCCGAGCGGCGGCGTCTGGCGGCATGAAGTCACAGTTCGGCGCGAAAGAGAATGCGCGCCGGTCGCCATTTCCGCGCAGGAAGAAGCAAATTATGGCGATTTTGCCGTGCCACGCGACATCAGGCTCGCCAACCCCGCCGCAAGCAGCGCCACGGCCGCCAAAACCGAGGCCAGGACGAAGTCGCCGGTCCGCTCGGCGATGAAGCCGGCGGCGATCGGCCCGAGGATCTGGCCGATGCCGAAGGCGGCGGTCATCACCGCCAGCACGCGGCGCGGCGACGCCGGCGCCAGCTCGCGGCCGGCCTGCAGGCCGAGCGCGGTGAGGCCGACGAAGGTGCCGCCGAGCAGAACGCCGCCCAGCAGCGGGCCGGTCCAGCCGCCGAGGCCGACGCTGGCCGCCACGCCCAGGGCCTCGACCAGGCAGCCGAGCACGAAGGCGGCGGCCAGACCGATGCGGCGCGCCACCGCGTTCCACAGGAAGACCGACGGCAGGGCGGCGAGCCCGGTCACCAGCCAGACGCCGGTCTCGAACAGGCGCCCGCCGCCGCCGTCCCGCACGATGGCGATCAGGAAGGTCGCCGTCACGATATAGCCGAAGCCGAACAGTCCGTAGGCGAGGATGGTGAAGACGATCGGCCGCCCGCCCGGCAGCGGCGGCTCGCGGCGGATGCTGCCACCTGTGGCGACGGGCCCGCGGTCGATGACGAGGGCAGCTACCGCGATACCGGCCGCCGACAGCGCCGCCGCGCCGAGCCAGCCCGCCTGCCAGCCGGCATGGACGCCGATCAGCCCCGCCATCATGACCGAGGAGGCGGCGATACCGAGACCGACGCCGGCGAAATGGAAGGCCTGCAGATCGTCGCGACCGCCCGCCGCCAGATGGCTGAAGACGATGCCGGTGGTGAAGATCATGACGAAGGCGCTGGCCAGACCCGCGAGGAAGCGCAGCACGATGAAGGCGAGGACGCCGGTGCCGACCGCCATCGCAGCCGACAGCAGCGCGTTGGCGACCAGGCCGGCGATCATGATCGTCCGCTCCCGTCCCTGCGCCCAATTCCCGCCCGCCGCCACGGCACCGAGGAGATAGCCGAGAAAGTTGGCCGAGGCGATCAGTCCTGCATAGCGTGCCGACAGCCCGACCTCCTCCATCATGCCGGGCAGGATCGGCGTGTAGACGAAGCGGCCGATGCCCATGGCGACCGCCATCGCCACCATGCCGGCAAGGGCAAGTCGGAGCGGTGGCAGCGGTGCGAGCATGGCCGGCAGGATAGGTTTGCTGCGCCGCAACACAACAGGCTTCGATTGGGCCAGTCCTCCGGGAGATATGTCGTCTCCGTCGCGTCGCGGCATGTCAAACCGGGCCGGTCAGCATTCGCCGATCCATGCGCGTCGATCCGGAGCAGCGATCGTGCGTGTCGGGCACGAGCCGAGCGGACGCCGCCCGGATGCAGACAGGATCAGCCCTCGGCGAATCCCCGGGGCAGCCGATAGCAGCGGTCGAACGGCAGGTCGGCGAGCTCGCGCGGCGACATCGCCGCCAATGCCGGGTGGGCGATCGGATCGCGCCGCCAGTCCTCATCCCCGGCGAATTCCGGTTCCGCCGGCTCGAAGAGGATGCGGCCGACCGCCGGTATTCTTGAGAAAAACTTCATCTCGGCTCTCCTGCGAAGCCTTTCACGTTTGACCATTCTGATCCAGGATGGCATTTCCGCAATCCAGAATGCGGATAGGCGTCATTAGAGAATCTAAACCCATGCCGCTCAATTCCGTGCATCTCAACGGGCTTCGCGCCGTCGAAGCGGTGGCGCGGCGCGGATCGCTGCAGAAGGCGGCCGAGGAGCTCGGCGTGTCGGCGAGCGCGGTGAGCCAGCAGATCGGCCGCACCGAGGCGCGGATCGGCCAGGCGGTGTTCGAGCGTTCGCCGAGCGGCCTGCAGCCGACCGCCTTCGGCCGCGAATTCACGGCGCGGCTGACCGCCGGCTTCCGCGAGCTGGAAGGCGCCGTCGCCATGGCCGAGCGGGCGAAGGCCTGCGTGCTCGCCGTGTCGGTGGCGCCCGCCTTCGCCTCGAAATGGCTGCTGCCGCGGCTGTCGCGCCACTTCACCCGCTATCCCGAGGTGATCCTGCGCATCGACGCCTCGACGAAACTGGTCGACATCGACCATTCCGACATCGACATCGCCATCCGCATGGGCGACGGCACCTGGCCCGGCGCGCGCTCCGAGCTGCTGATCGCGCAGGAGATCTTTCCCGTCTGCGCTCCCGCAGTCGCGGCGACGCTGAAGACGCCCGCCGACCTCGCCGGGGCCTGGGAGATCACCGACGAGAATGCGATGTTCACCTGGGAGCAATGGTTCCGCGCGGCCGGCGCCGAGCCGGTGACGATGCATCGCGGCGCCCGCTTCACCGATCCGATGCTCTGCCTCGAATCGGCGATCGCCGGCCATGGCGTGACGCTGGCCTGGCAATTGCTCGCCGCCGACGCGCTTGCGGACGGCCGGCTGGTCGCGCCCTTCGGCGTGCGCGCCACCAGCGGCCTCGGCTACTGGCTGGTCTCCTCGCAGTCGGAGCGGGAGCAGCGCAAGGTGACGCAGTTCAAGGCCTGGATCCGCGAGGAGATCGAGCAGACCGTCAGGCAGTTCGGGCCGCTGGTCTGCGCGCAGTGAGCATGGCTTTTGGCGTGGAATGGCGCCCGACACTGCCCTATCTAGGAAGGCCCGATCCCGATTCTGAAGGTATTTTCTCCATGACCTCGCATCCCGGCTCGCTTTCCGCCTCGATCGATCCAGAAAAACTCGACCGGCTGGCCGAGGTGGCGGTTAAGATCGGCCTGCAGCTTCAGGCGGGGCAGGATCTGGTGCTGACGGCGCCGATGGCGGCGCTGCCGCTGGTGCGCCGCATCGCCGCGCATGCCTATCAGGCGGGCGCCGGGCTGGTCACGCCGATCTTCGCCGACGAGGAGATCACGCTGGCGCGCTATCGCCATGCCGCGGATGCCAGCTTCGACAAGGCGCCCGGCTGGCTCTACGACGGCATCGCCAAGGCGTTCGACGCCAACACGGCGCGGCTCGCCATCGTCGGCGACAATCCGATGCTGCTGTCCGGCGAGGACCCGGCCAAGGTGGCGCGCGCCAACAAGGCGAACTCGCTCGCCTACAAGCCGGCGCTGGAGAAGATCGCCGGCTTCGACATCAACTGGAACATCGTCGCCTATCCCGGCCCGTCCTGGGCGAAGCTGGTGTTCCCGGACGACGCAGAGGACGTCGCCGTCGCCAAGCTGGCCGACGCCATCTTCGCGGCGTCGCGGGTCGACGTCGACGATCCCGTCGCCGCCTGGCGCGAGCACAATGCGACGCTGGCCGAGCGCACCGCCTGGCTGAACGGCGAGCGCTTCGACGCGCTGCACTATACCGGGCCCGGCACCGACCTCACCATCGGGCTCGCCGACGGGCACGAGTGGAACGGCGGCGCCTCGACTGCCAGGAACGGCATCACCTGCAATCCCAACATCCCGACGGAGGAGGTGTTCACCACGCCGCATGCGCGCCGCGTCGAGGGTTTTGTCGCCAGCACGAAACCGCTGTCGCACCAGGGCACGCTGATCGACGACATCCAGGTGCGCTTCGAGCAGGGCCGGATCGTCGAGGCGAAGGCCTCGCGCGGCGAGGAGGTGCTGAGCAAGGTGCTCGATACCGACGAGGGCGCCCGCCGGCTGGGCGAAGTGGCGCTGGTGCCGCATTCCTCGCCGATCTCGAAGAGCGGGCTTTTGTTCTACAACACACTGTTCGACGAGAACGCCGCCAGCCACATCGCGCTCGGCCAGTGCTACGCGAAATGCTTCGTCGACGGCGACAAGCTCTCGCCCGACCAGATCGCCGCGCAGGGCGGCAATCGGAGCTTGATCCACATCGACTGGATGATCGGCTCCGACCGGATCGACATCGACGGCCTGCGCACCGACGGCACGAGGGTGCCGGTGATGCGCAGGGGCGAATGGGCGTAAGCCTATTTATCCTGCGCTGCGGTCATGCCCTTCAACGACAGGACCAGGGTCATCGGGTTGGCCGGTGACGCAGTGAAGCCGTATCGCTCATAAAACGCCTTGGCTTCGCCGGAAATCGCGTGGACCAGCACGCCGCGAATGCCGACGATCATCGCGGCCTGAGCGACGCGCACCACCGCATCCTGCAACAAGGCGACGCCGATGCCCCTCCCCTGCCAGTTCGCATCGACGGCCAGCCGACCGAGAACGGCCATCGGAATCGGATCCGGCATGTTCCGCCGCAGCGAGCCGGTCGCTTCGGCCAGCGCGAGCGCGCCGGACGACAGGCAGTAGTAGCCGACCACGCGCTGGTCTTCGGCCACGACATAGGTGCGCGAAGCCCCGCTCAGCTGATTGGCGCGCGCCCGCCGCCGCAGCCACTGGTCGAGCGCGCCGTTGCCGCTGTCGAAGGAGTCCAGGTCGTGCGCGTCGGCCAGCAGCGACGGCGCGGACAGCATCACGCTTTCCAGGGTTTTGGCGCATTCATCAGCCGGGCAAAGCCTGCCCCGCCGGGCGGCTGGTCCAGGATTTCCAGGTAGCGGCTGTAGCTCTCAGCATCGACCTTGACGAGCGTCTGGTCGAGCAGCGTATCCTCGGCGGCACGATAGGCCGCGTCGATCATGAAATCCGAGCGTGTCTTGCCGCGGATTTTGGCAGCGCGGTCGATCACCGCGCGCACGTCCTCGCGCATGCGCAGGTTGACGGCGCGGGCGTGGGCTGCGGACTTGGCCATGATCGTGCTCCTTCCTGTCCATAATGCACGCATACACATTGTGTATCAAGCCAGCGATGGCAATATCTCCAGCCGTGTCGAGTGCTTCGTAGCGAGCGCCTCGCCGAGCGCTTTGCCGGGAGCCTGGGATAGCCAGGGCTCTGGACTCAGCCCGCCAGGGCCTGCGCATACACCTCCGGCTTGAAGCCGACCGTCAGCTTTCCGTCGACGTCCAGCACCGGACGCTTGACCATGGTCGGCTGCCTGAGCATCAGCGCCGCCGCCTTTCCGGCATCGAGGTTCTCCTTCTCCGCGGCCGGCAGCTCGCGGAAGGTGGTGCTGCCCTTGTTGAGCAGCTTTTCCCAGCCGACCTGCCCGATCCAGCGGTCGAGCGTCTTTGCGTCGAGGCCGTCCACCCGATAGTCGTGGAAGCGATAGGCGTGTCCGCGGCCGTCGAGCCAGGTCCACGCCTTCTTCATCGTGTCGCAGGTCTTGATGCCGTAGATGATCGTCGCCATCGGTCCTCTTCCCGGTCGTTTTGCGAATCGGCGGTTTCCCGCGCCTTATAGCAAGTTGCGCGCGATCCGGCCGCCTGGCGGACGTCCCCGCCGAGACCGGCGCGCAGGCGTCGGCGGCGGGATTTCCTTATTTCGCTTTACCGGGTGCGAGCCCGTTCTTTCTGTGGCAGAGTTCGCCCGAGGCACCGGAGGACGTGCCCTTGGAGGAGAACACATGCTGAGCAGACGCAGCCTTCTTTTGAGCGGCGCGGCGATCGGCGCCGCCGGCCTCGCCGGCTGGCAGACGCCCGCCTTCGCGCAGGCGCCGCAACTGAACATCTTCGTGCCGGCCGCCCCCGGTGGCGGCTGGGACCAGACGGCGCGCACCATGGACGAGGTGCTGCGCAAGGAAGGCCTGATCTCCGGCTCGCAGATCACCAATGTCGGCGGCGCCGGCGGCACGGTCGGCCTGCCGCAATTCGTCAACCAATGGAAGGGCAAGGGCAATTCGCTGATGGTCGGCGGCATGGTGATGGTCGGCGCCATCATCGCCAACAAGGCGCCGGTCACGCTTGCCCAGACCACGCCGATCGCCCGCCTGACCGGCGAGTTCGAGGCGCTGGTGGTGCCCGCCGCCTCGCCGTTCAAGACCGCGCAGGACTTCGTCGCCGCGCTGAAGGCCGATCCCGGAAAAGTGCCGGTGGCCGGCGGCTCGGCCGGCGGCACTGACCACATCATGTTCGGCCTGATCGCCAAGGGCGCGGGCGTCGACCCGACGACGATCTCCTACGTGCCTTATGCCGGCGGCGGCGAGGCGCTGGCGGCCCTGCTCGGCAACCAGGTGGCGGCCGGCATCTCCGGCTACGGCGAGTTTTCCGAGCAGGTGGCGGCGGGCACGCTCAGGCTGCTGGCGATCTCCGCCGGCGAGCGCCAGCAGGGCATCGACGCGCCGACGCTCAAGGAACAGGGCATCGACGTCGAGCTGTTCAACTGGCGCGGCGTGTTCGCCCCGCCCGAGGTCTCGGCCGAGGACAAGGACGCGATGATCAAGCTGGTCCAGTCCATGGCCGACAGCGCCTCCTGGAAGGAGCAGCTCGGCAAGCGCAACTGGACGCCGATCCTGCTCACCGGCGACGACTTCGCAAAATTCCTCGCCGAGGATGCCGCGCGGGTCGAAGGCATCCTGAAGGATCTCGGCCTGGCGTAAAGGCGGAGCGGCCGGCGCGACGGCCCCGCTCCCTTCCCGTCCTGAGCTTGTCGAAGGACGGGAAGAAGGTGCCGCAGGGGCGGATGGAGGACACCCATTCTGAAGGTTCCGCGCCTCATCCGCCTGCCGGCATCTTCTCTCTATGAGCAGCAGGGCAATCGCAGATGACGAGCAATGAGGGATTGCGCAACTTCTCACCCCCACCCCTAACCCCTCCCCACAAGGGGGAGGGGACTTTGCGGCCGCCGTGCGGAGCGAAATTGCCGACGATTGGCGTCTGGCGGAGCCGCAGCAATATCCCCCTGGGGGTAATCCCGCATACGATTGCCCTGCTGTCGACAGGGCGTAGATGCCGGACGCTGCGGCGCCCGCCGCCGAGTTGCTAACTGGCCAAGCCACTGCAACGTTGCAAGCCGGGCTCCGAAGAACAGAAACGCCAGGGGAAGAGCAGCATGTCCATCGAACAACCGCCCGCCAGCCAGCCATTCGCCGTGCCGGAAGCGACGATCGGCGCCGGCCTGCTGCTGGTGGCGGCCGTGGTGCTGTGGCAGACCGCGACCATGCCGGTCTCGCCCATGTATTCGAAGGTCGGGCCGACCGTCTTCCCCTACATGACCGCGTTCGGGCTGGCGCTGTTCGCCGTGCTGCTGATCGTGCAGGCCTGGCGCGGCGGCTGGCAGCCGGACGACGAGAAGGAGGTCGCCGTCGACTGGCGCTCGACCGGCTTCGTCGCCGCCGGGCTGCTCGCCAACGTCCTCCTGATCAAGCCGCTCGGTTTCACCTTCGCCTCCACCGTACTGTTCGTGCTGGTGACGCACGGCTTCGGCAGCCGCAAGCCGCTCCACAACGCGGCGATCGGCCTGGTTCTCTCGCTCGCCGCCTATTTCGGCTTCGCCAAGGCGCTCGGGGTCAATATCGGCGCCGGCGTCATCGAACGGCTGCTCGGAGCCTGATGCATGGATACGCTGTCGCAACTCGCAAACGGCTTCGCCATCGCCTTCACCCCGATGAACCTGCTGTGGTGCCTGCTCGGCACCACGCTCGGCACGGCGATCGGCGTGCTGCCGGGCCTCGGGCCGGCGCTCACCATCGCGCTGCTGCTGCCCATCACCTTCCAGGTCCCCGCCGAAGCCTCGTTCATCCTGTTCGCCGGCATCTACTACGGCGCCATGTATGGCGGCTCGACCACATCGATCCTGCTCAACACGCCGGGCGAGAGCGCCACCATCGTCACCGCGCTCGAGGGCAACAGGATGGCCCGCAACGGCCGCGCCGGGGCCGCGCTTGCGACGTCGGCGATCGGCTCCTTCGTCGCGGGTACGATCGGCACCGCCGGCATCGCCTTCCTGGCGCCGGTGGTGGTCGGCCTCGCGCTCGCCTTCGGGCCGGCCGAGTATTTTTCGCTGATGGTGCTCGCCTTCGTCATGGTCTCGGCGGTGCTCGGCTCGTCTTCGGTGCGCGGCCTGACCAGCCTGTTCGTCGGCTTCTTCATCGGCATGGTCGGCATCGACCTGCAGACCGGCCAGGCGCGCTTCACCTTCGGCGTGCCGGAGCTGCTGGACGGCATCGACGTCATCATCGCAGCGGTCGGCCTGTTCGCCGTCGGCGAGACGCTCTACGTCGCGGCGCGGCGCTACACGGGCCGCGACGAGATCATCCCGCTCAAGGGCTCGCTCTATATGTCCGCCCAGGAATGGGCGCGCTCGTGGAAGGCGTGGTTCCGCGGCGCTCTCATCGGCTTCCCCATCGGCGCCATGCCGGCCGGCGGCGCCGAGATCCCGACCTTCCTGTCCTACGCCGTCGAGAAGAAGCTGTCGAAGCACAAGGAGGAGTTCGGCACCACCGGTGCCATCGAGGGCGTCGCCGGGCCGGAAGCCGCCAACAACGCCTCGGCAGCCGGCGTGCTGGTGCCGATGCTGACCCTCGGCCTGCCGACCTCGGCGACCGCCGCGATCATGCTGTCGGCCTTCCAGAGCTACGGCATCAACCCCGGACCGCTGCTGCTCACCACGCAGTCGAGCCTGGTCTGGGGGCTGATCGCCAGCCTGTTCATCGCCAACGTCATCCTGGTCATCCTCAACCTGCCGCTGATCGGGCTGTGGGTCAGGCTGCTCAGGATCCCGGCGCCGCAGCTCTATGCCGGCATCCTGGTGTTCGCCACCGTCGGCACCTACGGCATCTCGCAGTCGCCGATCGACCTGGTGCTGCTCTACGTGCTCGGCGCCATGGGTTTCCTGATGCGGCGCTTCGACTTCCCGACGGCACCGGTCATCATCGGCATGATCCTCGGGCCGCTGGCGGAGCAGCAGTTCCGCCGCGCCATGACGATCTCCGCCGGCGACTGGTCGGTGTTCTACACGCACCCGCTGTCGCTGACGCTGCTGCTGCTTGCGCTGCTCGCCCTGCTCGCGCCGAAGATCTACAGCTTCATCCAGCATCGCCGCACGCGCGGGCCAGAGCATGTGCCGGGAGATGCGTGATTTGACCGGCGGGGCGCCTCCGACGCCCGTTTCCGCCGGCAAGGCGCCGACGATATGGTGCGACACGACCGGGCGCCCCCGCAAAGCGCCGTCACATCGGCGAACGCACGATCTGTCTATGCGAAGACGCCCGCCCGCGACGCGTCCACGCCGTATTCGGCGGCGGCATCCAGGATGGTGTGCCAAAGGCTGTCGGCGAAGCTGGTGAAGACGAGCAGGTGGTAGACCGGGCTGCCGTCGGCCGCATCCGCGGCGCGCCACAGGCCGACATTGGTGTGGTCGATCGATGTCGCCGCCGCTGTGCCCACCGGAAACGCCGTGTCGTGGAAGTCGAGCGACGAGACCTTGGCAAGCGCGTCGCGGGCGCGCGCTCCTGATATCCGGATCAGGCAGCGGCCGCCCGACTGGTCGGACAGCGACGCTATTCCGGCAAAAACGCCGCGCAACGGAGCCAGTGGATCGGCCAGGCCGTCGGCGGGTGTCAACGCGAAGAACTGGTCGGGACCGGACCAGACCAGCGTGGCCTGCTTACCGAACAGCGCGGTCGGGTGGTCCGGCGCGGCGACGCCGTAATACGCCTTGGCGGCTTTCGCCGTGTCGGCCCAGCGGCCGCGGCGCGCCATCACCTGGACCAGGCTGAAACCGGTCAGCTCGGCCAGAAGAACGCCGGCCTCGCCGGAGAGAACGCCTTGGCGGCCCGGCACGAAAGCCTTCCGCAGCGGCGAGCCCGCGCTCCAGAGATAATCAGCCACGCTGGCGCCCTCCCTCGGGATCGTAGAAGACCGGGCTGCAGATTTCGACGTCCATGTCCTCGCCGCGCAGCGGGTCGTGGGCGCGCACGATCTCGCCAAGACGCTCGCGGCCGCGCTCGACCAGCCCCAGGCCGATCCACTGGCCGAGCATCGGCGAGAAGCAGACGGATGTGACGTAGCCCTGGTCGGTGTCGGGGCCGGGAATGGCGTCTTTCGGAACAATGTGCGCGCCGGAGCGCAGGCGGCTCGCCGGGTTCACAGGCTTGATGCCGACCACGACCTGCCGGTCGGGAGCGTTCAGCGCCTCGCGCCCGGCCATGGCGCGGCCGATAAAATCCTTCTTCTTCGAGGCCATCTTGCCGAGGCCGAGATCACCGGCCGTCGTCGTGCCGTTAAGTTCGGGACCGGCGACATGGCCCTTCTCGATGCGCATGACGCCGAGCGCCTCGGTGCCGTAGGGCGTCACGCCGTATCGCTCGCCGGCCTGCATCAGATTGCGCGCCATCGCCTCGCCATACTGCGCGGGCACGCCGATCTCGAAGGCGAGTTCGCCGGAGAAGGAGATGCGGTAGAGCCGCGCCCGCATGCCGCCCCTCAGCACCACCGCGCGCGCGCCCATGAACGGGAAAGCCTCGTTGGAAAGGTCTTCGGCAGGGTCGACCAGCTCGCGCAGCAGGTCGCGGGTCATCGGCCCGGCGATCGAGAACTGCGCCCACTGGTCGGTGACCGAGGTCAGTTGCACGTCGAGCTCCGGCCACAGCACCTGCCGGCAGAATTCGAGATGCTGCATGACCGGCCCGGCCTTGGCGGTGGTGGTGGTGAGGAAATAGTGGTCCTCGGCCAGCCGCGCGGTGGTGCCGTCGTCCATGACGAGGCCATCCTCGCGCAGCATCAGGCCGTAGCGTGCCTTGCCGACGGCAAGCGTCGAGAAGGAATTGATGTAGACGCGGTCGAGGAAGATGCCGGCGTCGCGCCCCTGCACGTCGACCTTGCCGAGCGTGGAGACGTCGCAGAAGCCGACGCCGCCCCGCACCGCCTTCACCTCGCGGTTGACCGAGTCCAGCCAGTCCTTCTCGCCTGGCAGCGGATACCATTGCGCGCGCTTCCACAGGCCGGTGTCGACGAAGACGGCGCCGCGCTCGGCCGCCCAGTGATGCGACGGGGTCAGCCGCCAGGCGTGGAAATTCTCGTCGCGGTGGTGGCCGGCGAGCGCGCCGATCGCCACCGGCGCATAAGGCGGCCGGTAGATGGTGGTGCCGGTGTCGGCGATGGCGCGCCCGGTCGCCTCGGCCATGATGGCGAGGCCGTTGACGTTGGATAGCTTGCCCTGGTCGGTCGCCATGCCGAGCGTGGTGTAGCGCTTCAGGTGCTCGACGGATTCGAAACCCTCGCGCTGCGCCAGCGTCACGTCGGACGCTGTCACGTCGTGCTGGAAGTCGACGAAAGCCTTGCCGCCCTTGACATGCCAGAGCGGCCTGATCGCGAAGGGCTCGTCGTCCGCCGTCGCGGCAGCGCCGGTTTCGCCCGAGAAGCCTGCGTCCGCGGCGGCCTGTGCTCCGGCGGCATGGCCGTCGCGCAGGCACGCGGCCAGCGAGAAATCGCCATTGGCGGCACCGGCCATCGCCATGCCGGGCGGGCACTGGCCGGGCCCGAAGGCGGCGATGTCGTCGCGCCAGACGGGCCGGCCGCGATGGAAGGAGGACAGCGCCACGTTGGGGTTCCAGCCGCCGGACATCGCCAGGCAGTCCGCCTCGATCTCGTGCCGGCCGCCGCTCAATGGCGCAACCACGACCTTGGAGACGCCGTCGACGCCGCCCTTCACATCCACGACCTGGCCGGCGATCAGCGGCACACCCGCGGCCGCCTCCCTGTACCGGTCAGGCGCAGCGCCGCGCGGGTCGACCACCGCGGCGACGTGGACGCCTGCCTGGCGCAGGGCCGCGACGGTGCGCCAGCCGTCGTCATTGTTGGTGAACAGCGCGATGCGTTTGCCCGGCAGGGCAGCGAAGCGGTTGAGATAGGTGCGCACGGCCGACGCCATCATCACGCCGGGCTTATCGTTGCCCGGAAAGACGATCGGCCGCTCCAGCGCACCGGCCGCCACCACGGCGCGCCTGGCGACGATACGCCAGACCCGCTGGCGCGGCTGGTGCTGGGGCGGCTCCGCGACATGGTCGTTGACGCGCTCGAGCGCGCCGTAGGTGCCGCCGTCATAGACGCCGAACACGGCGGTGCGGCTCATGATGCGGACGTTGGGCAGGCCGGAAAGCTCGCCGAGTGCCGCGGCCAGCCACTCGGCCGCCGGCTTGCCGTCGATCTCGCCGCCGTCGGAGAGCAGGCGGCCGCCGAGGCGGCTGTCCTCCTCGGCGAGGATGACGCGCGCGCCGGCTCTGGCCGCGGCAAGTGCTGCCGACAGGCCGGCCGGGCCGCTGCCGACCACCAGCACGTCGCAATGCGCCCACGCCTTCTCGTAGTGATCGGGATCGGCGACGCCCGCCGTCCTGCCGAGGCCGGCGGCGCGGCGGATCGCCGGCTCGTACAGCTTTTCCCAAAGCTTCGCCGGCCACATGAAGGTCTTGTAGTAGAAGCCGGCGACGAAGATCGGCGACAGCAGCGAGTTCACCGCCATGACATCGTGGCGCAGCGATGGCCAGCGGTTCTGGCTCTGCGCGCTGAGCCCGTCATAAAGCTCGATCGTGGTCGCCCGCGTGTTGGCCTCGCGCCGCGCGCCGGTGCGCAGCTCGACCAGCGCGTTGGGCTCCTCCGCGCCGGCGGTCAGGATGCCGCGCGGCCGGTGGTACTTGAACGAGCGGCCGACCAGTCTTACGCCGTTGGCCACCAGCGCCGAGGCGAGCGTGTCGCCGGCGAAGCCGGTCATGATCTTGCCGTCGAAGCTGAAGGACAGCGGTTCTGCGCGGTCGACCAGCCCGCCCGATGCGAGGCGATGCGACTGCGCGGTCGCCGCCGACGCGGCCTGGCCGGCGGCGTCGACGCGCCGCAGCCGGTCGGTTTGCACGGCCTCAGCCATTGGGAAACTCCCTGCTTGAGGCGACAAGAGGCGTGCGCACCGAAGACCGTATCCGTCCCTCATCCCCCTGCGGGGACCTTCCCCCCGCCAGCGGCAGGGCAATCGCATATGGCAAACAGCGATGAATTTCGCCGCTTCGTGCCCCCACTCCTAACCCCTCCCCACAAGGGGGAGAGGGACTTTGTGGCTGCCATGTCGCACGAAACCGTCGACGATTGGCGCCTAGCGGAGAGGCCAGCCAGTCCCCCTCCCCCTTGTGGGGAGGGGTTAGGGGTGGGGGTGAACCCATATGCGATAGCCCTGCCGCGAGCGGAGAGAAGGGGGCCGGCCGCAACGGTGCCGCTTCCCTCTCCCCGTCCCGAACTTGTCGAAGGATCGAGGGGAGAGGGTGGGGGTGGGGGTGGGGGGCAAAGCTCGTTGGTTGCATCATCCCGCCCTCGACGCTCCGGCACCCGGGGCTGGCGTGACGGCCTTGATCTCATGCGTCGTCGTGCTGCGGGTGACGGCCAGCCATGAGCGGCAGCCGCCGCCGTGGTACCAGTGCTCGGTCATGTCGCCGGCAAGATTGTCGCGCAGGTAGACGTAGTCGAAAAAATCGTCCTGCGCGGAGGGCAGTTCGCCGCCGTCGGCGGCAAAGCCGGCGGGCCGTTTTGGCGCGGCGTCGCCGAGATAGGTGAACTCGCCGAGCTCGCGCTCTCCGCAGAACAGGCAGGCTATGCGCATGGCGCTTCTCTCAATGCAGATTGGGTTGGGCGCCCTGGCCCTTCTCGTCGATCATGGCGCCACGCCGGAAGCGGTCGAGCCGGAAGCGTTTCGCCTCCTCGTGCGGCTCGTCGCGGGCGAGCAGATGGGCGAAGACCAGGCCGGAGGCCGGCGTCGCCTTGAAGCCGCCGTAACACCAGCCGGCATTGACGTAGAGGCCGTCGACCGGCGTCCGGTCGATGATCGGCGTGCCGTCCATCGACATGTCCATGATGCCGCCCCACTGGCGCAGCAGCCGCACCCGGCCGATCATCGGCATCAGCGCCATGCCGCCCTCGCAGACGTCCTCCATGACCGGCATGTTGCCGCGCTGGGCGTAGGAGTTGTAGCCGTCGATGTCGCCGCCGAACACCAGGCCGCCCTTGTCCGACTGGCTGACGTAGAAATGGCCGGCGCCGAAGGTGATGACGCCGGGAATGAGCGGTTTGATCGCCTCCGAGACGAAGGCCTGCAGCACATGGCTCTCGATCGGCAGGCGCAGGCCGGCCATGGCCGCCACCCGCGAGCTGCTGCCGGCCACCGCCATGCCGACCTTGCCGGCGCCGATCGCGCCGCGTGTCGTCTCCACCCCCATGACCTTGCCGTTCTGGTCGCGGGTGAAGCTGGTGACCTCGCAGTTCTGGATGATGTCGACGCCGAAGGAATCGGCGGCGCGCGCATAGCCCCACACCACCGCGTCGTGGCGGGCGGTGCCGGCGCGGCGCTGCAGCAGCCCGCCCATCACCGGGAAGCGGGCGTTGTCGTAGTTGAGGAACGGCAGCATCTTGCGGATCTGCACGGCGTCCAGCAGCTCCGCGTCGATGCCGTTGATGCGCATGACGTTGCCGCGCCGCGCGAAGGCGTCGCGCTGCCCGTCGGAATGGTAGAGGTTGATGATGCCGCGCTGGCTCACCATGGTGTTGTAGTTGAGGTCCTGCTCTTGGCGTTCCCACAGCTTCATCGACAGCTCGTAGAAGCCAGTATTGCCGGGAAGCATGTAGTTGGAGCGGATGATGGTGGTGTTGCGGCCGGCATTGCCGGAACCGATCCAGCCCTTCTCCAGCACGGCGACGTTGCGGATGCCGTATTCCCTGGCCAGGAAATAGGCGGTCGCCAGCCCGTGGCCGCCGCCGCCGATTATGACCACGTCGTAGTGCTTCTTGGGCTCGGGGTCGCGCCAGGCGCGCGTCCAGCCCTTGTGGCCGGAAAGCGCCGCCTTGGCGAGCGAGAAGATCGAATACCGCATTTGCCTCTTCCGGTCCTTGCCGGCAGCCTCAGACGTCGAGCGTGTTGTCGCGTTCCCACTGGGTGAAGTGCGACGCGAAGGCGTTCCACTCCTGGTGCTTCAGCCGCAGGAAGGCCTGCGAGAACTCCTCGCCCATGGCCGCCTTCAGCGACGTGTCCTTGTCGTATTCGCGCAGCGCGTCGAGCAGGTTGAGCGGCAGCTTCGCGCCATGGCTGACGGTGTGGCCGTCCTTGTACATGTCGATGTCGCTGCGCGGGCCGGGATCGGCCTTCGAGCGGATGCCGTCGAGGCCGGCGGCGATGATGACGGCCTGCATCAGATAGGGGTTGGCGGCGCCGTCGGGCAGACGCAGCTCGAAGCGGCCGGGGCCGGGGACGCGCACCATGTGGGTGCGGTTGTTGCCGGTCCAGGTCACCGTGTTCGGCGCCCAGGTGGCGCCGGAGACGGTGCGCGGCGCGTTGATGCGCTTGTAGGAATTGACGGTCGGGTTGGTGATGGCGGCGAGCGCGGAGGCGTGCTTCATGATGCCGCCGAGGAAGTGGCGGCCCTGCTCGGACAGGCCGAGCTCCATGTTCTTGTCGGCGAAGGCGTTGGTCTTGCCAGCGAGATCCCACACCGAGATGTGGGCATGGCAGCCATTGCCGGTCAGTCCCTGGAACGGTTTCGGCATGAAGGTGGCGCGCAGGCCATGCTTCTCGGCGATCGACTTCACCATGAACTTGAAGAAGGAGTGCTTGTCGGCGGTGGCCAGCACGTTGTCGAAGGCCCAGTTCATCTCGAACTGGCCGTTCGCGTCCTCATGGTCGTTCTGGTAGGGCTCCCAGCCGAGACCCAGCATGCCGTCGCAGATCTCGGCGATCACGTCGTAGCGGCGCATCACGGCCTGCTGGTCGTAGCAGGATTTTGCCGCCGTGTCGTATTCGTCGGAGATCTGCTTGCCGTCCGGCGTGGTCAGAAAGAATTCCGGCTCGACGCCGGTCTTCACCGACATGCCGAGCTCTGCCGCCTCGGCGACCAGCCGCTTCAGCGTGTTGCGCGGCGCCTGGGCGACGCTCTTGCCTTCCATCAGGCAGTCCGAGGCGAGCCACGCGACGTCCGGCTTCCACGGCAGCTGGATGACCGAGGACGGGTCCGGCACGGCGAGCATGTCGGGATGCGCCGGGGTCAGGTCGAGCCAGGTGGCGAAGCCGGCGAAACCCGCGCCGTCCTGCTGCATGTCCGCGATCGCCTGCGCCGGCACCAGCTTGGCGCGCTGGCCGCCGAACAGGTCGGTATAGGAGATCATGAAATATTTGACGCCGCGCGCCTTGGCGAATTCCCGAAGATCGCCCACCTCGGCGTTCACCTTCGTTTCGACCGTCTTGTTCATTGCCGTTCCCCTGTCTGGCGCCGGGACAGTTCCTGTTGTCCGCCGCGCCTCCTTCCGATTGCCGGTTTCTCCCGGGGCTTTCCCCGCGAATGCGCTGGGCACGGTTTACCTTTTGCCCCAGACGCCATGTCCTGAACTGCCGCTCCTTCTCCGGGGCAAGAACGCAAACCGTCCCCGGCGGGACCTCCTAGAAACCGCCCTGCCCCGGTATCCAGCTCGTTCCGGCAAGCGGAACGCCGGCCATGGCGGCGGCTTCGATGGTCAGGGCGCAGAGATCCTCCGGCTCGAGATTGTGGACATGATTCTTGCCGCAGGCGCGCGCGATCGTCTGTGCCTCCAGCGTCATGACTTTCAGATAATTCGCCAGGCGCCTGCCGGCCGCGATCGGATCGACGCGCTTCATCAGCTCCGGATCCTGCGTGGTGATGCCCGCCGGGTCCTTGCCCTCGTGCCAGTCGTCATAGGCGCCGGCGGTGGTGCCGAGCTTCTCGTATTCGCTCTCCCAGCGCGGGTCGTTGTCGCCGAGCGCCACCAGCGCGGCCGTGCCGATGGACACGGCGTCGGCGCCCAGCGCCAGCGCCTTGGCCACGTCGGCGCCGTTGCGGATGCCGCCGGAGACGACGAGCTGGACCTTTCGATGCATGCCGAGTTCCTGCAGCGCCTTCACCGCCGGGCGGATGCAGGCGAGCGTCGGCTGGCCGACATTCTCGATGAACACCTCCTGCGTCGCCGCCGTGCCGCCCTGCATGCCGTCGAGCACCACCACGTCGGCGCCCGACTTCACCGCCAGCGCGGTGTCGTAATAGGGCCGCGCGCCGCCGACCTTCACATAGATTGGCTTCTCCCAGTCGGTGATCTCGCGCAGCTCGAGGATCTTGATCTCGAGGTCGTCCGGCCCGGTCCAGTCGGGATGGCGGCAGGCCGAGCGCTGGTCGATGCCCTTGGGCAGCGTGCGCATCTCGGCGACACGGTCGGAAATCTTCTGGCCGAGCAGCATGCCGCCGCCGCCCGGCTTGGCGCCCTGCCCCACCACGATCTCGATGGCGTCGGCGCGGCGCAGATCGCGCGGGTTCATGCCGTAGCGCGACGGCAGGTACTGGTAGACCAGCGTCCTGGAATGGCCGCGCTCCTCCTCGGTCATGCCGCCGTCGCCGGTGGTGGTGGAGGTGCCGGCGATAGTGGCGCCGCGGCCCAGCGCCTCCTTGGCGGGGCCGGACAGCGAGCCGAAGCTCATGCCGGCGATGGTGATCGGGATCTTCAGCTCGATCGGCTTCTTCGCGTAGCGAGTGCCGAGCGTGACGCTGGTCTCGCACTTCTCGCGATAGCCTTCGAGCGGATAGCGCGAGATCGAGGCACCGAGGAACAACAGGTCGTCGAAATGCGGGACCTTGCGCTTGGCGCCGCCGCCGCGGATGTCATAGATCCCCGTCGCCGCGGCGCGGCGGATTTCCGACAGCGTGTAGTCGTCGAACGTCGCCGAGCGGCGCGGCGTCGTCGGCGGATTGTGGTAGGTCATGCTGGCGCCCCTCAATACGCGTCGGCGTTGTCGATGTTGAAATTGTAGAGCGTGCGGGCCGAGCCATAGCGCGTGAATTCCTCGGGCTTGACGTCGGTGATGCCGGCGCGGTCGAGGATCGCCTGGAGCCGGGCGAGGTGCTTCGGGTGCATCTTCTTCTTGATGCAGTCGGCGCCGAGGCTCTTCACGCTGCCGCGCACGAACAGCTTTGCCTCGTAGATCGAATCGCCCAGCGCGTCGCCAGCGTCGCCGAGCACGACGAGGTTGCCCGACTGGGCCATGAAGGCCGACATGTGGCCGACATTGCCGCGCACGACGATGTCGATGCCCTTCATCGAGATGCCGCAGCGCGACGAGGCATTGCCCTCGATGACCAGCAGGCCGCCGCGGCCGGTGGCGCCCGCATACTGGCTGGCGTCGCCCTTCACCACGATCTTGCCGGACATCATGTTCTCGCCGACGCCGGGGCCGGCGGAGCCGTGGACGGTGATCTCGCCGCCGTCGTTCATGCCGCCGCAATAATAACCGACGCTGCCGCGCACCTCGACCGCGACCGGCTTGTCGACGCCGGCGGCCACCGCGTGGCTGCCCTTGGGGTTGACGACCTCCCAGGCCGGCTCGTCGGCCGCGTCGGCGATCTGGTGGAGAGCAAGGTTGAGCTCGCGCAGCGGCGTCGCCGCAAGGTCGAAGACCCGCGGCGCGTAGTTCACCGCGCGCGCCGGCGCCGTCGCGACATTGGAAACGTTCATGGTCTCAATGCTCCCAGAAATAGACGGTGGAGGGCTCGGGCTCCCAGACCTTGGCGTCCTCGATTCCGGGAAGATTGGCCAGCGCCCGGTATTCCGAGCCGAAGGCGACGTAGCGGTCGGTCTCGGCCAGCACCGCCGGCTTGCAGGCGATCGGGTCGCGCAGCACGCCGAAGCCGTTCTTGGTGCCGACAACGAAGGTGTAGAACCCGTCGAGATCCTTGAGCCCGCTCTCCAGCGCCTCGCCCAGGTTCTGGCCGTGCGCGATCTTCGAGGACAGATAGGCGGCGGCGACCTCGGTGTCGTTCTCCGTCTCGAAGCTCATGCCTTCGCGCTTCAGCTCGCGGCGCAGATTGTTGTGGTTGGACAGCGAGCCGTTGTGGACGAGGCACTGGTCGGGGCCGGTCGAGAACGGGTGGGCGCCCATGGTGGTGACGGCCGATTCGGTCGCCATGCGGGTATGGCCGATGCCGTGCGTGCCGGTCATTGCGGAGAGATCGAAGCGCTTCGCCACCGCCTCGGGCAGGCCGACCTCCTTGTAGATCTCGACTGCCTCGCCCGAGCCCATGATGCGCGCGTCCGGGCGCAGCGCCAGGATGGCCTCGCGCGCCTCGCCGACTTTGTCGGCCGGCACCTCGACGACGGCATGGGTCGACTTGACCGTCACCGTCGGCCTGGCGCCGATCTCCTTCTCCAGCTCGACGGCGAGTTTTGGAAAATCCCTGGCCGGCGACGGCGACTGGATGGTGATCTTGGCTCGTCCTTCCTTGGCGCCGCCATAGATGGCGATGCCGGCGCTGTCAGGCCCGCGATCGGTCAGCAGGACCAGCATTTCGGACAGCAAGGCGCCGAGCTGCGGTTCCAGCGATTTGTCTTTCAGAAACAGTCCGACAATTCCGCACATGGCTGCAATCTCCCGTGTGATCAGACTGCTATCAGGAAGGCGCGACGTTTTCAACTCCCATGAAACTAATCTTCATATGAGGAAGCGATTTTTCGTAACGTCCAGCGTTTACGGAAAACGGGGCGCTTCAGCCCCGGACGCCCGCCCGGCGAAACGCTTCCCAGCGTATCTTCGCCAGCTTGTAGGCGTCGGTGATCGACAGCGCCCAGACGAACAGCCCGCCGGCGTGGCGGCCGATGAAGGACTGATCGGGCGTCGTGGTGACGTACGTCAAGACCATCAGCAGGATGGCGAAGAGCACGAAGCACAGCCCGCGCAGCACCTGGCCGATTGCGACATGCCCGGCGCCGGGCAGCAGGATGGCGAGGAGGAGGACGAGACGGGGGTTGATCGGGCGGTTCATCGAAACTCCGTCACGCGGGAATGGATTCCGGCTCGCGGTCCGCTTCGTGGCCGAGCGCCTCGTTAAGCAGCTTCAGCTCCGCGAGCGCGGTGCGCACGAGGTCGGCCGGCACCGAAGCGACCGGAAAGCGCATCTGCCGGTAGAGCACATGCGCGCCGCGATCGCCCTCGGCGATGCGCCGGACGATGCCCGCGCCGCGCGGCGTGATGACGGCTTCCTTCAAGGTCGGATCGGCGAACAGCGTGCGGAAAAGTGCGCCTGTCTTCTCGACGGTGGCAGCGGTGACGCCACGGCCGCGCGCGAGAAGGGAAAAATCGGCGGAGAAGGGCGGCACGATCGTGTCGGGCAGGCCGAGCACGCGCGAATAGAATTCGGTGCCGAAGGGCCGCGCCAGCACGCCGATGGAGGCGCCACTCTGTCGAGAATCGGCGGCTTCGGGATTCAGCATGGTGAGCTTCAGCCAGAGTTGCGGCAGCCGGCGCGGCACGAGGCTGTCGGCGACGACTTCCAGGCTGACCCGGTTGCCGCCACTCTTGCCGTCGAGCCGGGGATAACCGTCGGCGCCGATCGAGACGCGCGCGTCGTCGATCAGCGCGGCGGCCGTGTCGAGCAGGGCTTTTCGCGCCTGGAGGTCGCGCGACAGTTCCCTGCGGGCCAGCATCGCGATGACCGCGACGCCGGCTAGGCAGAAGACGAGCAGCCCAATGCCCTGAAGGGAGAGCGGCATCGCGAACTGCTCGAACGCCGAGGGCATGGGTCTACGCCCTCAGTAACCCTGCGGCCTGGGCCAAGGCATGGTGAACTGGTCGCCACGCTTGACGAAGCGGTAGCGCCAGAAATGGAACCACAGCGACGCGATGATGTAGAAGCAGAGCATCGCGATGAGCTGCGTGCCGTAGCCGAGGAACACCGCGAAATAGGTCGCCGCGCACAGCACCAGCAGCACGACCGCCGGCAGCGGATGCCAAGGATGCACGTAGCCGCGCTTGATCGTGTCGAGCGGCCATTTCTTTCTGAACATCACCATGTTGAAGGTCATGAAGGTGTAGCCGAGCAGGCCCGACAGGATGGAGAAGGTCACCACCTGGTCGAGCGGTGCGCCGAGCGCGAAGATCAGCGCGATCGGGATGAGGAAGACGATCGACCGGTAGGGCGTGCGGTAGCGCGGATGCACGGCGCCGAACCAGCTCGGCAGGTAGCGGTCGCGACCCATGGAGAACCACGCGCGCGACGCATCGTTGATGCAGCCGTTGGCCGATGCGGTCGTCGCGAAGACCGTGCCGATGAAGAGCAGCACCATCAGGCTCGAATTGCCCGTCACGCGCGCCGCGTCGAAGAGCGGCGTGCCGGCGCTGCCGAGATACTCCCACGGGATCAGACCCGAGCAGACGTACCAGGTCAGCGTGGCGGCGATCACCAGCGTCATGATGCCGGCCATCGTGCCGAAGGGCAGCGAGCGGGCGGGCGAGCGCACTTCCTCGGCCGCCTGGCAGGTGCCTTCGATGCCGAGATAGTACCAGAGCCCGAAATGCAGCGCCGCGATGATGCCGAGCCAGCCATAGGGCAGCGGCTCGTTGGTCACCGCCGAGAAGTCGAGCGGCACCGCCGACGCGCCGAACTGCACCGCGAGGAACAGCACGATGATGGCGACGAAGGCGAAGGCCGTGATGACAAGGTTGAAGGACAGCGAGGCCAGCACGCCGCGATAGTTGAGATAGGCGAGCGCCAGGATGGTCATGATGATGAAGGGCTGCTGGTTGAGGCCGGTATGGCCGAGCATGCCCGCCACCGTGTCGAGCAGGAAGCCGATGGTGATGGCGTTCGCCGCCTCCAGCATGGTGTAGGCCATGACGAGGAACAGGCCGACATTGAAGGCCATCAGCGGTCCGACGATGTGCTTGGCCTGCGCGTACTGGCCGCCCGCGGCGGCGACCGTCGAGGTCACCTCGGAGTCGATCATGGCGACGCAGGTGTAGAGCAGGCCGGCGACCCAGCAGGCCACAAGGCCGGCGATCATGCCGCCTTTGCCGACCGAGAAATTCCAACCCATGTATTCGCCGACCAGCACGATGCCGACGCCGAGCGCCCAGACATGGCCGGGACCGAGCACGCGCAGGAGGCCGAGCCTCTCTGGCGCCTGAACAGCAGAAGCGTTGCTCATCGTCGTCCCCTAAAGCTCGTGACGTTCTTGCGTCAGCTCGAGCTCACCCTCTCGAGATGAAGTGAGAAGCTCGTTGTCGTAGGTCGTGTCGACCTTGATCATGTCGAGCAGCATGATCCCCGCGATGATCGCCGAGATCACCCAGGCCGCGATTTCGAGATAATTCCAGATATCCATGACGCGCCCCTCAGCCCTTGCCGTTCTTGCCGAAGCGCTCGTCGATCACCTCGCGGTACTCCTTGTCGGAAAGCCGGACCACGAGGATGAAGTAGCCGACGACCGCGACCACCATGACGATCAGCGCGGTCCAGCTGAAGGTGTAATCGAAGCGCGCGGTGATGATGTCGTTTGCCGACGCCGCGTCCGGGAAGCCGAGCGCCGCCCACTGCTGCTGTTCGGCCGCGTTCTGGCCGAGCGCTTCCCAGGTCGGGTTCTCGATCGGAGCCGGCGTCTTGGCCGCGCCCGCGAGTCCCATGTAGAGCGGCAGGTAGAGCGCCCCGACGGTCAGCACCAGCAGCACGATGACGTCGACGACCTGGCCGGCGAGGCTCTGTTTCGGAGGTTGATAAGCCATGACGCGCTCCTCCTAGATCCGCTTGCGGCGACGCATCTCGTCGAGATGCTTGATGTCGAGGCCGTAGATGAAATGCTTGTCGTCGCGGTAGTGGCGCAGCATCGCGACGATGGCCGCCGTGTTGAAGGCGAGCACCGCGATGCCGGCTACCGCCAGCACGATGCGGATGGTGCCGTCGCCGACCAGCGGCCACATGGTGAACAGCACGAACAGCACCGCGACCCACAGGCCGACGACGAAGGCGATCGCGCCCTTTCTGTCTCGCTGATGCATGCGCTCGATGCGCGTTTCGAGGGATCGTGCATCGATCCCTTCTCCGACACTGACTGCCAAGGTTCCCTCCCGGAGGCAAGCCGCCCGTCCGGCGGCGATTGTCTGATAAAAAAACTTGCCTGCGAGGAATGTCCGCCCGTTCGCCGGCTGCGTCAAGCGGTCGCACGTGCTGCATTGCAGCAATTCGATGCAAATGCACATCTTTTGATCAGGCCATACCCAACGCTTCGGCAAATCTCCTGCATCGGCGATTGGCCGAGGCGGAAAGCAACGCTCCCCCCTTCTCCCCTTGTGGAAGAAGGTGGCCTAGCGAAGCGAGGCCGGATGAGGGATGCTGGATGGAGCGCCGCGCCGACGCCAGCCCCGGATCATTGTCAGCATCCGTCAGGATGATTTTCCCTCATTTTATCCCCGCCCTCCCGACCGGAGCGACAATCCTGCCGCCTGTGCAGGAAAGGAGGCGGTGGTGGACTGGGATGCGGCAATCGAGAAGAATCGCGAAGCGCTGAAGCGCATCGTCGCCATGCTCGTCGCCATGGCCGGGCTGGAACTCGAGGAACTCAGGGGACAGTTTACTTTCTTTCGGCAGAAGGGCACAGCCGCTTCAAGGTTTTCGCGGGCCGAAAAAAGTAAACTGTCCCCAGAACTTACCCTTCAACGCCGCCTCCACCGTGCCATACTCCGGCTCTTGCGCCCTGCCGAAGCCGCGGTGCGGCGCCTCATCGTCGTGGCCGCGCGCGGCCTCGTGGTCGTCCTGCCGGCGCCCCGGCAGAAGCCGCAGCCGAAATTCCGGCCCGGAGCCGGCCCCGTCCGCATGCCGGCGCGGCCGAAAACCCGCGCCCGGCGCGCGACCCTGCCTCTGCTCGATCCGCTAAAACCCTGGAACCGCCGCCCGCGGCGGGCGCCCAGGGGCGTGCCGCGCATCTCCTGTCCCGGCTACAGCGAGCCGTTCCGCATCCCCGTCTGGTCGCCCAAAGATCCGATCGACGCGAGGCGGCTGGACGCGCGGCTGCGGGCGCTGATTTTGGCGCTCGACGACCTGCCCGGCCAGGCAAGACGCTTCGCCCGCTGGCGGGCACGCCGCGACGCCGCCCTGGCGCGCGAGCAGGAAACCGGCGGTCTGCGCCGGTTCGGCCGCTTCTCGCCGCTGAAACCCGGCCGCCCGCCGGGCTGGCGGCGAAAAAAGCCCGTCCATGAGGTGCACGAGGTTCTGGACGTCGTGCACGGCCTTGCCCAGTGGGCGCTGGAGCCGCCGGATACGTCGTGACGGCGGCCTGCCGGGCACGAAGATCGGGATGCACGGTCCGCGCGGCGTTTTTCGCGGCGTGGCGGCGATATCTGCTGTCGGGAATACCGTCTCGCAGGGGAGAAATCTCAATACGATCCTCGTCACGTCGCCAGTTCCCATCGGCACAGATCGTGGTGGCGCGAAAGACCCTGAAGACTGTGGACGAGGACGAAGCTTTCGACGCGCCAGCGAATGGGAGCGATCGCCTCCGCCGCCACCGCGCGCCTGTCGTAGAGCAGCGTCATGTGCGGTGTGAAGGATTTGCGGATATTTCCGAGCCGGGCCGTTTTCATGACCTCGCCAAGCCGCCGGTGGAAGGCGTGCAGTTGCACGAGATCCTCGCCGCGGCCGCACAGCACCAGCGGCCGGCCGCCGTCCTCCTGCCCAAAACTCATCGCACGGTCGAAACAGATCTCGAAACTTGCCTCCCGCAGCAACCCGGCGGCGGCGATCGCCCTGGTCTCGATCCCCGCCGGCACGCCTTCATAGATCCCGACGCCATGCAGGCTTACGTGAAGGCGTTTCGTGCCGAGCGGCCTGCCGGTGAGGCCATGCTCGGCACGCAGCCTTTCCGTTTCGGCAGTGATCCGCAGAGCGGCGGCACCGTCGGGACGGATGCCGAAGAAGAGACTGTCGAGTCGGGCGACCTGGCAACCGGGAAGGAATGGCTGCCCTTCATCCGTCCGGCGAAGCCGAGGACGGGGTGCCGGCTTCGGACGCACCTTGCCCGCGACCTCCGGGCCGCCGTCCAGCTCCAGTTCGTACTGCATCGGCACAGCTTAGAACAAATCATGAACATGGAAAAGTCGAAAAAAGCTCGGAAGGTCCGAACTCGGCGCTTCAGGCTTCGGCCAGGACGGCAGCCGCCTCGGAGACCAGTTCGTCCACGGGCCGCGTCCCGTCGAGGGGAAGTGCCGCCTCATCGGGCCCCGGCGGTTCGAGGGCGGCAAACTGGCTGTCGACCAGGCTGGACGGCATGAAATGCCCGCGCCGCGCGGCGACGCGGCGATGCGCGGTCTCGCGGTCGATGACGAGATGGACGAAGACAAGTCGCGGATTTTTCGCGCGCAGCCGGTCGCGGTAGCGGCGCTTGAGCGCGGAGCAGCCGGCAACCGTCCTCTCGCCGGCTGCGGTCGATGCTGCAATCTCCGCGGCGATCTTTTCCAGCCAGCCGGCGCGGTCGTCGTCCGTGAGCGGAACGCCGGCCGACATCTTGGCGATGTTCTCGGGCGGGTGAAGGCTGTCGCCTTCGATGAAGCGCGCACCGAGGCGGGCGGCGAGCGCCCGGCCGACCTCGGTCTTGCCGCAACCGGTTACGCCCATCACCACGACGGAAAGGATGCCCGCCGCAGCGGCAGATCGTATGCTCATGGACTGCTCAATTCACCGGACCGGAGGCGTGCGGCCGTAGAGCAGCAGCATCGCCACGATCACCACGCCGTAGATGATCTGCCGGCCGGCCTCCGGCATCTGCATGACCGACAGGATCGACTGCAGCAGCGTGATGAGGATGACGCCGGCGACCGTGCCGAGATAGGAGCCCCGGCCGCCGAGGATGGAAGTGCCGCCGAGCACCACGGCGGCGATCGCCGGCAGCAGGTAGGTGTCGCCCATCGACTGCGCCGCCTTGGACGCGTAGCCGGCGAGCAGCACGCCGCCGAAGGCGCTCAGCGCCCCCGAGACGACGAAGGCCACCATGACGATGCGCCGCGTGTCGACGCCGGAGAGATAGGCGGCGCGCTCGCGGTTGCCGATGCCGTAGACGGCGCGGCCGAAGGTCGTGCGGGTGAGCAGGAAGACGGCCGCCGCCCCGATGACGGCCCAAATGATCACTGCGTTGGGAACGCCCGGCAGCAGCGAGCCGGTGGCCAGCCAGCGCATCGCCGCCGTCGCCGAATCCTGCGGCGAGAAGCCGCCGGTGTAGACGACCATCAGACCCTGGGCGACGGCGTTGGTGGCGAGCGTGATGATCATCGACGGGATGCGCAGATACGCCACGCCGATGCCGTTGACCAGGCCGACCGCCATGCCGCAGGCGATGCCGAAGGGAATGGCCAGCACCTCCCCCGCCGGACCGTAGGCGGCGGCCGCGCAGGCCATCATGCCGCCGACGGCCACCGACCACGGCACCGACAGGTCGATCTGGCCGAGCAGGACGACCAGCATCATGCCGGTAGCGATGACGCCGAGGAACGACGCCACCTTGAGCTGCTGCAGCAGGTATTCCGGCGACAGGAAGCTGGTCGAATAGAAACTGCCGAAGACGAGCAGCAGCAGGATGCAGGCGAAGGACGTCGCCACGGCCGGGTCGACCCCGTGCAGGAATTTCGGCAGGCGCAGCACCGGCCGCCGTTCGGTGGTCATGTCGCTCATCCGAACCACTCCAGCCGGTTCCTGACCCGGAACAGCGCGAAGGCGCCGAGGCTGACGGCGAGCAGCAGCACCACGCCCTGGAACAGCGGCTGCCACAGCGGCTCGAGGTCGAAGACGAACAGCAGGTCGCCGATGGTGCGGAAGGCGAGCGCCCCGAAGATCGCACCGATGACGCTGCCCTTGCCGCCGAACAGCGACACCCCGCCCAGCACCACGGCGGCGATGGAGAACAGCGTGTAGGCGTTGCCGCTCGCCAGCGCCGCCTCGCCCGTATAGGTGAAGAAGGTGAGGAACAGCCCGCCGATCGCCGCCAGCAGCCCCGCCAGCGTGTAGGCGGCGAATTTTGCCCGCCTGATCGGCACGCCCGACATGTAGGCCGCGACCTCGGAAGAGCCCGAGGCATAGGCGGTGCGGCCGGTGAGCGAGCGGCTGAACGGCACCCAGACCACCAGCACCACGACCGCCAGCACCACCAGGCTGGCGGGTATGACGCCGAACAGCCGGCCGGTCAGCGCGTCCGCCAGCCCCTCGTTGACCGAGCCGCCGGGGAAAGGCCGCAGCAGCAGCGCCAGGCCGAAATAGATGGCGCCGGTGGCGATCGTCGCGACGATCGGCTGCAGCCGTCCGAAGATGACGATCGCCCCGTTGAGCGCCCCGCAGGCGAGCCCGGTGCCGAGCACGGCGAACAGTCCCAAGGTCGTCTCCATCGCGGTGCCGACCACCAGCCAGGAGGCCAGGCAATTGGTGAGGATGAAGATCATGCCGACCGACAGGTCGATGCCGGCGGTGATGACGACCAGCGTCTGCGCCATCGCCACGAAGGCGAGCAGCACGCCCTTGTTGGAAGCCGTCTGCACGACATTGGCGGTGAAGCCGGCGGGATGGTTGGCGACATAGATCAGGAACATCAGGGCGAAGATGCCGACCGCCATCAGCGTGGCCCGCTGCTCGGCGAACCAGTAGCGCCATTCCGTCATGCGCGTGGCTCCGGATCGGAAAGAAGCACCGGGGACAGTTTACTTTCTTTCGGCAGAAGGGCCGCAGCAGTCCAGACGTCGCGCGGGCCGAAAAAAGTAAACTGTCCCCTGAGTGGCCTACAGAGTCGCCCTGCTCGCGCTGCACTCCGGTTCATGCCGCCGCCCCTCTCGTCTCCGCCTCGACATTGAGCGCGCTGGAGATCAGCGCATGCTCGGTGATGCCGCCACCTTCGAGCTCGCGCACGATGCGGCCGTCATAGAGGACGAGCACGCGGTCGCAGCAGCCGATCAGCTCGTCGTAGTCGGTTGAATAGAACAGGATCGCCGCGCCCGCGTCGGCCAGCCGGCGCAGCAGCTGGTAGATCTCCTGCTTGGTGCCGACGTCGATGCCGCGGGTCGGATCGTTGAGCAGGATGATGCGAGGCTTTCGCATCAGCCATTTGGCGATCACCACCTTCTGCTGGTTGCCGCCCGACAGCGCGCCGACCGGCACGTCGATGCCGGCCGTCTTGATGGCGAGCAGTTGCACCATCTCGTCGATCAGCCGCTCCTCCGCCTCGCGATCGATGATGCCCGCCATCGACACGCGGTCGAGGACGGCGAAGGACAGGTTCTCGCGCACCGTCATGGGCAGCATCAGCCCCTCGGTCTTGCGGTCCTCGGGGATCAGCGCCATGCCGACCTTGGCCGAGCGCGCCTGCGCCGGGCTGGCGATCGTCGCCGGCCGGCCATCGACCAGCACCTCGCCGGTCGTGCCGCGCAAGACGCCGAACAGCGCCAGCAGCAGGTCGCGCTGGCCCTGCCCGTCCAGCCCGCCCAGGCCGACGACCTCGCCGGCGCGGACGGAAAAATTGATGTCGCGCAGCCTGCCGGCCCAGCCGAGCTCCCGGCATTCGAGCATCGGCGCCTCGGGGGAGGCCGGACGCTGCGGCTTGGGCGGGAAGACATTGCTGTATTCGCGCCCGATCATCATCTGCACGACTTCCGCGTCGGTCCGCGTGCCGGCCTTGTAGCTTTCGACGTTGCGGCCGTTGCGGAAGACCGTGCACTCGTCCGCCAGCTCGGCGATCTCGTGCATGCGGTGCGAGATGTAGAGCAGCGCCAGGCCCTCGGCGCGCAGCCGCTTGAGCACAGCAAAGACCTTGGCGACGTCGGCGGCGGTCAGCGCCGAGGTCGCCTCGTCGAGGATGAGGATGCGCGGCTTCGATGCCAGCGCCTTGGCGATCTCCACCATCTGCCGGCGCGACAGCGGCAGGTCGCGGACCAGGGCGCGGGGATGGATGTCGCCGGCGCCGGCACGCGCCAGCGCCTCCTCGGCAAGCAGGCGCTGGGCGCGGTGGTCGATCAGGCCGAAGCGGCGCGGCGGATCGGCGATCGCGATGTTGTCGGCGACGCTGAGGTCGGGAACCAGCGACAGCTCCTGGAAGATGCAGGCGATGCCGGCCGCTTTGGCGTCGGCCGGCGCGGCGAAGCGCACCTCGTTTCCGTCGAGCAGCATCCTGCCCTCGTCGGGCGAGACGACGCCGGCCATGACCTTGATCAGGGTCGACTTGCCCGCGCCGTTCTCGCCGAGGATGGCGTGGATGCGGCCCGCCTCGACGACAAGCTCGGCCTTCTCCAGCGCGCGCACGCCGCCGTAGCGCTTGGAGATGCCTTCCATGCGGAAGAGGGAAGGTTGGTCCGTTTGTTCCTGAAGCATCGCTGTTTTCGATCGCCGGAGCTGGATTTGGCCGGTCCGGGCAGCCCTCATTCGCCTGCCGGCACCGGCTTCCCACAAAGGGCAGGAAGAGGGCCGGCCGGCGATGACGCCCCCTCCCCGTCCCGAGCCGTTCGAAGGATCACGGGCAGAGGGTAAGGGTGAGGGGCTGCGCCAGGCACGACCTGTTCGCGCGGCCCCCCATCTGCCTGCCGGCATCTTCTCCCCGTCGACGGGGAGAAGAGAGCCACTCGCCTACTGGTTCTCCTTCGACTGTCCCATGATCTCCTGGGCGGTGAAGTTGATGCCGCAGGTCGGGAAGGCGTTGCCGACGAAGAAATTGTCGGACTGGTCGGGATAGAAGTCCTGCCCTTCCTTGAAGTTCGGATCCTCGACGATCGCCAGCGGCAGCTTGACCGACTGCGGCACCACCTGGCCCTCGAGCGCGGCTATGGCCGTCTTGACGGCGACGGCGACCTGCGCCGGGCCGGTGCCGGCCGACGAGCATTTCAGGCCCTCGCCGGCAAACTTGGCGCAGAATTTTCGGAAGCCGTTTTCGGTCTCGCCACCGAACGGCACGAACGGATGCTTGGCGTCGATCATCGCCTGCACCACGCCGGTGTCGCCGCCCTGGGCGGTGATGCCGTCGAATTTCTTGTGCACGGCGATCGCGTCGGCGGTGGCCTTCTGCGCGGTCGGATCGTCCCACTTGCCGAGCACCTCGACGACGTCCCACTTCTTGCCGGTGGCGGCGAAGGTATCGTGAATGCCGTTGTGGCGGTCGGTGTCGACCGACGTGCCGGCGACGCCGCGCACCTCGAGTATCTTGCCGCCCTCGGGCAGGTGTTTCGCCAGCCAGTTCGCCCACAGCACGCCAAGGCCCTTCTGGTCGACATTGACGTTGATGGCGTCCTCGGTGTCGAGGATGTTGTCGAAGGCGACCAGCACGACGCCGGCTTCCCTGGCACGCTTGATCACCGGCGTGAAGGCGGTCGGGTTCTGGGCATTGACGACGATGGCGTCATAGCCGGAATCGATGAAGTTGTTGATGGCCGAGATCTGCGCCGGCACGTCCTCGCCGGTCGAGACCACCTTGAACTCCTTCAGCTTGGCGGCGACCTCCGGCTGCGCCGCATAGGCCTTGGCGGTCTGGATCATCTGGATGCGCCAGGTGTTGGCGATGTAGCCGTTGGCGAGCGCGATCCTGTACGGACCTTCCTTCTTCGGGAACTTGAAGAACTTCGTCTCGGCCGCCCACGGAACGAAGCATTCCGGCTCGGCAGCCGGGCCGCTGACGATCTCCGGCTCGGCGATGGCGGACGAAGAAAGAAGCATGAATGCTGCAGCGGCGAAAACGCCGCCAGCGACGGATCTGATCATCTATTTCCTCCCACTCATTTGCTTTTGTTGCTTAGGTCGAGCGGCCTCCATTCCGCCCGTGTCACCAGCTGCGCCCGGTCCTCTCCAGTGCGTTGTGTTTCTTATGTCACCGGGACGGGGACCTGCCCGTAGCGCTCATGACGCAAGGGAAATGGTAGCGCTACCAGATACCGGTGTAAAGCGGAATCCGGAACACGTCACGGCGGTCTCAGCGCGCCGTGCTTTCCCGCCGCATCAGTTCGAATCCGGTGTCGACCACCCGCTGCTCGGGACGCTCCCCGGCGATCGCCGCGCGCGCCATGGCGATGGCGCGCCGGCCGATATCGTAGCGGGGGGTGCGCACGCTGGTGATCGAGGGATAGGCGACGTCCATCATCTCCAGGTCGTTGAAGCCGGCGATGCCGATCTTGCCAGGCACCGCGAGCGCGGCGCGATTGCACTCGAACAGCACGCCGAGCGCCAGGTCGTCGTTGTTGCAGAAGACGGCGTCCAGCGTCGGCACCTTGGCCAGCGCGTCGCGGAACAGCTCGCGGCCGAGCGACACGCTCGATGGCGCCGTCGTCGTGGTGACGAGGCGCAGGTCGAACAGTCCCGCCTCCTCGAGCGCCGCCCGGTAGCCCGCCAAGCGCCGCTGCGAGCGCGGGTCCATGCGCGCGCCGATGAAGCCGATCCGGCGATAGCCGGCCTCGATCAGGTGGCGCGTCACCGCGCGGCCGCCCTCGACATGCGAGAAGCCGATCATCATGTCGATCGGATCGGTGCCGATCTCCATGATCTGCACCACGGGACAGCCCGCCTCCTTCAGGATCGCCCGCGACGTCGCCGTCTGGTCGATGCCGGACAGGACCACCGCGGAAGGACGCTGGCCGATGAAACCCTGCAGCAGCCGCTCCTCCTCGAGCCCGGAATAATGGGTATTGCCGATGTGGAGCTGCAGGTGGCTGTCGCCGAGGCCGTCATAGAGGCCGCGCACGACATCGGCGAAGACATTGTTGGTGAGCGACGGCACCAGCACCGCCACCACGTCGGCACGCGCCGAGGCGAGCGCCCGGGCATTGCGGTCGAGCACATAGCCGAGCTCCGCCACGGCCTTGTCGATCTGCTCGCGCAGCTCGCGGGAAACGCGGTCCGGCTCGCGCAGGGCGCGCGACACGGTGATGGCGCCGACGCCGGCCTTGCGCGCCACGTCGGCGATGGTCGGCCGCCCGCCGCCGCGTCGCGTGCGCGGCCTCATCGCGGCCTGCCGACGCGGCGCGATGCGCCTGTGCATTGCGGGAGCCGCAACCATCCGAGCCGCACGCCGCCCTCCCTCACCTGGACGAAGATAGCCGTCGGTTCGCGCAACGGCAGGTGCTTGTCAAGCGCGTGTCCGCTCCGTCACCCCGGCTGCGTGACGGTCGGGATGCGGATATGCGTCACTTCGACCGACTGCAGCTTTGCCGCGAGCGCCACCATCAGCGCCTGGGCGAGGCACATCGGCGCGGCGAGCGAGCGCGAGAAGGTGTACTCGTCCTCCGGAATCTCGAACAGCACGCTTGCCGTCTTGGTGAGCGGCGACAGCCGGCTGTCGGTGATGGCGACAACGGGAATGCCGGCCGCATGCGCGGTCTCGGCGATGGCGACGACCTCCTTGGCGTAGAAGCGGAACGACACCGCGACGAGCGCGTCGCCCGGGCGCATGACCTTGGCCATCTCGGTGGCGAGTCCGCCATTGGCATCGAGAAGCACCACCCGGCGGTTCAGCATCGACAGCACGTAACGCATGAACAGCGCGATCGGCTCGGACCGCAGCTGGCCGGCAAGATAGATGGTGTCGGCTGCCGCGAGCACGTCGACCGCCCGGGCGAACTTGTCCCCGTCGGCCTGGCCGAGCAGATCCTGCAGCGAGGCGATGTCGCGCGCCACCAGGTCGCCAAGCACGCCGCGCGGGCCGCTCTTGTGCAGCTCCAGCTCGGACTTCAGCGCACTCACCCTGGTCTCGTAGCCGGGAGCCGCGGTGGCCAGCCGGGCCTGGAAGATGCTCTGCAGTTCCTTGAAGCCGGAGTAGCCGAAGAGCTGGGCGAAGCGGACGAGGCTGGAAGCATGCACGCCGCAACGATCGGCGATCCAGTTGAGCGTCCGGATCGCCACGTCGTTGGGGTTTTGGGTCAGGAACCGCCCGATGAGCTGGTAAGTCGCGCTGAGGTCGTCATAGCTTTCCTCGATGACGCGCATGAAGGCTTCGTAGTTGGCTGGCGGCATCTTTGCCACGTCGGTTCCCTCTTTCCTGGCCGCGTGCCGACAGCGGTTCTTACCGTTGTCCCGGTCCGTTGGAAGCCCTTCGTTCAGACACGGGCCAGCCGTCTCGTCCGGCCGCTCGCGCAGGTCGGGCGAGGCTTGTCACGACACGTCGACCGGCTTGCTGCGCATCCGGGCAACCGTCTCGCGCTCCGCGCGCTTGCAGATCTGCGGCGGCAGGCCGCGCAGCAGGAGTTCGGTGTCGGCGAGCACGAGGCGGCCGATCTCCAGGAAGCTCTCGCGCATGCCGCCGCTGCGGTGGCTGGACAGGATCACTCCGTCCAGCTTGCGCAGGGGCGCGTCGGCGGAGAGCGGCTCGACCGGAAAGACGTCGATGCCGGCGCGGACATGGCCGCTGCGCACCGCCTCCTCCAGCGCCGGGAAATCGACGATGCCGGCCCGGCTCATCAGCAGCAGCACCGCCCCCTTCGGCATCAGCGCGAACTCGCGCGCGCCGATGAAACCCTGGTTCTCGCTGGTCGAGCTGGCGAACAGGAAGACAACGCGCGACGCCGACAGCAACTCGTCCAGCCCGCTCGGGATGCAGTTCTGCTCGAGGATGCGGCGCTCCGGCTGCCACGGGTCGTAGACGCGCACCTCGCAGTGGAACGGCACCAGCATGCGGCGCAGCGCCGTGCCGAGATCGCCCAGGCCGACGATGCCGACCTTTGCGCCGGTGAGCAGGAAGCTGCCGGCATTGCTGGCCAGTCCCCATTTCTCCGAACCGTCGCGGAAGGCTTCGTGGGTGGCGGTGATCTCGCGCGAAAGATCGAGCGCCATGCCGAGCGCCGTTTCGGCCACCGAGGTCGCGAAGACCGGGCTGGTGACGAGCACGTGGATGCCATGGGCGAAGCAGTGGTCGTAGTCGACATTGGGCAAAAAATTGCCCTCGACATTGATGACGCCGCGCAGGTTCGGCATGCGCGACAGCCGCTCGGCCGGCAGGTCGACCTGGCCGATCACCACTTTCGCGCGCGCCAGCGCCGCCTCCAGATCGGCGGCGGCGAGCCGGCTGCCGTCGGCATGGACGACCACCTCGCCCAGCGCATGAAGACGTCGGAGATCGTCCGGCTCGAAGATCATGTCGAGCGTGCGCGGTTCCGGATCGGCGATCAGGATCAGCGGTTTTTCTTCCGCGGTCATAGGGCGGGCTCCGAATGCCGGTACCGATTCCGTTGGTTATGCATGCCGGTCACACCTCCAGCCTGCCTCCAGTCGCGGCAGCCGCGACGGCGGCGGGGAGCGGCCGTCATCGTCCGTCCTCCCGCGCCTGATGTCAGACCGCGACGGCCCGGCCGGTGGCGGCCGATTCCACCGCGCAGTCGGCGAGCCGCAGCGCCTGGCGGCCGTCATGCACAGTGACCGGCATCGGCTGCCCGTCGACCACCGCGTCGATGAAGGCGTCGAGCTCCAGCCTGTAGGCGTCGGCATAGCGCTCGAGGAAGAAGTTGAGCAGCGGCTCGCGCACCTCGGTGGCGGTGCCCGACCAGCGGCGGATGGTGGAGGGGCGCAGGTTCTCGTTCATCACCATCCCCCGGGCGCCGTAGATCTCGAAGCGCTGGTCGTAGCCGTAGACCGCCTCGCGGCAGCAGTTGATGTGGCACTGCTTGCCGGACGCCGTCTTCATCTGCACCATGACCGTGTCGTAGTCGTCGAGCTCGTCGAGCGTCGGGTCGACCAGCCGGCTGCCGACGGCGGAGACCTCGACCGGCTCCTCGCCGAGGAACCAGCGCGCCATGTCGAAATCGTGGATGGTCATGTCGCGGAAGATGCCGCCGGAGCTGCGCAGATAGTCACGCGGGGCTAGTCCCGGGTCGCGGCTGGTGATGACCACCTGCCGGACGTCGCCGATCTCGCCGTCGTCGATCGCCTTGCGCAACTGCCGCGCGGAGGGATCGAAGCGGCGGTTGAAGGCGACCATGACACGGGCGCCGAGCCGGCCGATCTCCTTCGCGGCCATGTCGGCGCGCGCAAGGTCGAGGTCGACCGGCTTCTCGCACAGCACCGCCTTGCCGAGTTTTGCCGCGTGCAGCATCAGCTCCACATGGGTCGGCGTCGGTGTGCCGATGACGATGGCATCGACGTCGGCGCGTTCGATCGCGGCGATCGGATCGGCGAGCGGGGCGGCGGCCCATTCCGCCGCGAGGGCCGCCGCCGCCGCGTCGACCGGGTCGGCGACGGCGACCAGCCTGCTCCGCTTGTTCGTGGCTGCGTTCGCCGCGTGGATCTTGCCTATCCGTCCGGCGCCCAGAACGGCTATTCCCAGCATGGAAGTTCTCCTGGTTTCAATGGCGAGTTGCTCCCGGCTTGCGGGTAGAAGCCGCGGACGGGGAGATAATTGCATCCCGCCGGTTATTTGTACTGTCCGGCATTCTCCCCGGCGACGAGTTGCGTGCCCGTGTCGATCACCTCGTCGACGGTCTTGCCCGCCTTGATCAGCGTCCACTTGTCGCCGAGCACTTCGCCGGCATCGACGTGGAACTCACGCCGTGCAATGCGATGATCGCCCCGAAATATTTCGAAATGCCCTTCGCTTCGAGAAGCGGAGCCGGAGCAGCGTCAGCCAATCCCACTCAACTCCCCAGGTTGGAAAGTCGGCGGGCGAGTTTGTTGCAACGACTTTTCCCTCCACATCAATTGCGCAATATTTAGTGCATCCCTGCATGGCTCTGTCAACGGCGAAGCCGCATTCAGAGCTTCATCGGGCCATCCGGCACCGGCATGCCGCCGGCTGCCGCACCCCAGACCGTCTGATCGAAATTGACGATGGCGCCCGTCATCAGGCCGGCATCGTCGGAAGCCAGGAAGTTGATCGCGCGCGCCGCCTCCTCGGGATCGATCAGCCGCCCGAAGGGAAGGTTCGCCGCAGCCTTGGCTTCCCAGTCGGGGTCGCCGGAGCGCGCCTGCAGCGCTCGCTCGTTGTCGGACGACATCCAGCCGACGTTGAGCTGGTTCACCCTGATGCGGTTGGCCGCGACGGAAAAGGCGGTATTGGCGGTCAGCGTCGTCAGCGCGCCCTTGGAGGCGCAATAGGTGTTGATGAACGGCTGGCCGGAGAGCGCCGAGATCGAGCCGATGTTGACGATCGCACCCTCGATGCCGTCGCGGATCATGCGGCGGATCGCCTCCTGCATCAGGAAATAGGGGCCGCGCACATTGACCGCGAACATGCGGTCGAACAGCTCCGGCGAGGTGTCGAGGATGGTGCCGCGATCGGTCATGCCGGCGGCGTTGACCAGCACATGCACCTTGCCGAACAGGCGGTCCGTCTCGGCCATCACCTTGCGGCAATCCTCGACGCTGCCGACGTCGGCGGCGACGAAATGCGCGGCAACGCCGATGTCGCGGGTGATCGCCTCGGCCACCGCCCCGCCCTTCTCCGCGTTGCGGCCGAGCACCACGATGCCCGCCGCGCCGGCTTCGGCGAAGCGGCGTGCGACCGCCGCGCCGAGCCCCTGGGTGGAGCCGGTGACGACGCAGATCTTCCCATCCATGCGGTTCATGCTCACCCCTCCACCGTATAGCCGGACGCAGCCATGACGCGCAGCAGCTCGGCATGGCCGATCCGCGCCATCTCCAGCGGCGGGCTCTTCACCGGGTCCTGCTCGGCCTCGACGACGAACCAGCCCTCGTAGCCGTAGCCCGCCAGCTTTCTGACGATCGCGACGAAGTCGAGCGAGCCGTCGCCCGGCACGGTGAAGGCGCCCTTCACCACCGCGTCGAGAAAACTCTCCTTCGTCCGGTCGAGGCCGTCGATCACGGTCCGGCGCACGTCCTTGGTGTGGACATGGGAGATGCGCCTGTGGTGCCTGTCGATGACGCGAAGCACGTCGCCGCCGGCGAAAGCCATATGGCCGGCATCGTAGAGCAGCGGCAGTCCCGCGCCGGAATGTTTCATCAGCAGGTCGACATCCTCCTCCGATTCGATCGGCGCGGCCATGTGGTGGTGATAGGAGATCGGCATGCCCTGATCGGCGCACCACTCGCCGAAGGCCGTCATCTTGCGGCCGTAGGCCTTGATCTGATCCTCGTCGAGGCGCAGCCGCGTGGCGAGCGGCGCGTTGCGGTCGCCCTGGATGGTGCCGGCGGTCTCGCCGTAGACGATGCAGGGCGCGTCCATCGCCTTGAACAGCGCCATCTGCGCCGCGATGCGGTCCTTCTCCGCTTCGATGTCGCCGTCCAGCAGGCGTCCGGAGAACCAGCCGCCGCACACCTGGATGCCATGCGCTGTCAGGATGGGGCCGAGCTCGTTCGGATCGAGCGGAAAGCGGCGGCCCGTCTCCATGCCGGTGAAGCCGGCCTGGCGCGCCTGCGACAGGCACTCCTCCAGCGAAACGTCGTCGCTGAGTTCGGCGAGATCGTCGTTCCACCAGGCGATGGGCGCGATGCCCAGTTTGGCTTTCATGTCAGGTCTCCGCTTCGACAAGGTGACGGGACGATACTAGAGCCGAATACGATCAGGAATGGATCGGCACTCCGCCTTTTGGCGCATGATCTTTGTCTGAAACGCCTGCAACTTCCGGGATCATGCCCCAGCCTCCAACTGCCGGCGCGGCGAAGCGGGGGAGGCCTAAGCCCTCACCGCGCCGGCAGAGCGCCCCTGCGGGCAGTGCCGGCCAAAGCCGGACGGGAAAGTCAGACCCCGACGCGTTGACGTGGGCGCCCCCACCTGCGCCGCATGCGCGGCACGCATTCCCGCCCCCTGCGGCGATTTTCTCGATTCCTACAGAATGATTATTGACAGTGCAATTCGATCGCAACGATCATTGCAAAAATCCTGGGAGGATTAGATGTTGCGCATTGCCGTCGTCGGCTGCGGTCGCATCGGCAGGGTGCATCGGCGGACATCGCTGCGCGCCCTCGCGCCGCGCGGGCTGACGCCCGGCACGCGGCGGCCGACGAGATGATCAGCCGCAAGGCGGCAGCGGCCCGCGCCATCCGCTGGGGTTTCGACATGACCACGGTTTCCAACGGCGTGCGCATGCTCGCCACCGCGGCGGCGGCCAATGTCAGGACATTCCGCGCGCTGACCGGCGGCGATGCGGCAGGCGCGACGGGCGGCCAGGGAGGCTACTGATGCCGCATGTGCTGGTCGCCGGAAATATCCACCCGAGCGGGATGGCGCTGCTCGAGGGCGCCCCCGATGTCACCTACGACTATATCGAGGCGGTATCGGAGCCGAGCTATGCGCCGCTGATTTCCGCCGCCGACGGGCTGGTGATCCGCACGCAGCCGCTTTCCGCCGCCACGGTGGCGCGGGCGGAGAAGTTGAAGATCGTGTCGCGCCACGGCGTCGGCTACGATGCCGTGCACCTGCGCTCGCTCAACGCGCGCGGCATCGCGCTGGCGATCGTCGGCGACGTCAATTCGGTGTCGGTGGCCGAGCATGCGATGATGCTGCTGCTTGCCGCCGCCAAGCGGGCGCTGCCGGCCGACCGGTCGGTGCGGCAAGGCGACTGGAGCTGGCGCGACCGGCTGGAGCCGGTCGACCTCGCCGGAAAGCACCTGCTCATCGTCGGCTACGGCCGCATCGGCCGGCATCTGGCGCACATGGCGGCCGCCTTCAGAATGGAGGTCAGGGCGCACGACCCCTATCTCGAACGGTCCGGCTGGCCGGACGGGCCGGCCTTGCCGGCCAGCGATCTGCCGGCGGCGCTCGCCTGGGCCGATTTCGTGTCGCTCAACGTGCCGAGGACCGAGCGGCCGCTGATCGGCGCCGCCGAGCTCGCCGCCATGAAACCCTCCGCCATCCTGGTCAACGCCGCGCGCGGCGGCCTGGTCGACGAGGCGGCCCTTGCCGAGGCGCTGCGCGCCGGCCGCATCGCCGGCGCCGGCCTCGACGTGTTCGACGACGAGCCGCCGAAACCGGACAATCCGCTGCTTGCGCTCGACCAGGTGGTGCTGACGCCGCACATTGCCGGGCTCAGCGCCGAATGCGGCGAGCGCATGGCGATCTCTGCCGTGCGGAACGTGCTGGATTTCTTCGCCGGCCGCATCGATCCTGCCCTTGTCGTCAACGGAGCCCACCTCAATGGCAAGTGACAAGCCGCCCCTGCGCGTCGGCCTGATCGGCACGGGCTTCATGGGCAAGACCCATGTGTTCGGCTTCACCACCGCGCAACGGGTGTTCGACCTGCCGTTCGAGATCGTGCTGCACGCGATAGCCGACCGCACCGAAGCGTTAGCGGCGGACGCCGCACGCACGCTCGGCTTCGAAAAATCGAGCGGCGACTGGAGGGCGCTCGTCGCCGACCCCGAGATCGACCTGATCGACATCACCGCGCCCAACGCCTTTCACAAGGAGATGGCGCTGGCGGCGATCGCGGCGGGAAAACACGTCTATTGCGAGAAGCCGCTGGCGCCCTCCGCGCAGGATGCGCGGACGATGGCGGAGGCGGCAGAAAAGGCCGGCGTCAGGACGCAGGTCGGCTTCAACTATCTGTGCAACCCGATGCTCGGCCTGGCGCGCGAGCTGATCGCCGGCGGCGAGCTCGGCGAGATCCGCAGCTATCGCGGCGTCCATGCCGAGGACTACATGGCCGATGCGGAAGGCCCCTTCACCTTCCGCCATGACCCGGCGGGCGGTGGCGCGCTCGCCGACATCGGCAGCCATGCGCTCGCCACGGCGGAATACCTGCTCGGGCCGATCAGCGCGGTGACGGGCGAGTGCGTCACCGTGATCGGCGAACGCCCCGACGGCAGGGGCGGGAGGCGACGCGTCGAGGTGGACGACATCGGCCGCGCCTTCCTGCGTTTCGCCAGCGGCGCCACCGGCAGCATCGAGGCCAACTGGATCGCCATGGGCCGCAAGATGCAGCACGATTTCGAAGTCTACGGCAGCAAGGGCGCGCTGGTCTTCAGCCAGGAGCGCTTCAACGAACTCCACTTCTACAGCGCCGCCGATCCCTCCGGCCGGCGCGGCTTCCGCAGGATCGAGGCCGGGCCGGACCACGAGCCCTACGGCCTGTTCTGCGTGGCGCCCGGCCACCAACTCGGCTTCAACGACTTGAAGGCGATCGAAGCCGCCCGCTTCCTCGAGGCGATCGCCGGCAGGCGGCCGGAACCGTTCGGTTTCCGCGCCGGCCAGCGCGTGCAGGAGCTGGTGGAGGCCATCCAGCGCTCCTCGCGCGAAGGCGTCCGGGTCCGGGTGGGCTAAGCTCGCGGCGGTGCCGACGCGAAGGTCCGTCCGGGCGCGACGAGACTGCATCGGGGTGGCGGGGATGCTTTTCCATTCGATCTTCCGCTAGAAGGGTTCCCGGACGAGGCGCCCGGAGAGAGACCGATGGACACGATCGAGGCAGAGGGCATTACGCTTTCCTTCCGGCCGGAGGGCGGGGTCATCGACGGCCTCGTCATCGCCACGGAGAAGGGCGACCTGCGCCCGCTGTACCGCGCGCCGTGGCTGGAGAGCGGCGAGGTGCTGCCCGACCATGTGGCGCCGGTCGAGCGGCGGCTCGCCGGCGACTTCTTCTGCGCACCGTTCGGCGATGCCGGGCCGGACGTGCCGATCCATGGCTGGCCGGCCAACGGCACCTGGGAGAGCGCCGGCACGGCCGCGCGGACGGGCGGGACGGTGACGGCACGCTACCGCCTGCGCGAGACGGTCGAAGGCGCGCGGCTCACCAAGGAGATCGCGCTGCGCGACGGCCATCCGGTCGTCTACCAGACCCATGTCTTCGAGGGCGGTGCCGGAAAGATCCCGGTGGCGCACCATGCCATGCTGCATGTTCCGGGCGGCGCACGGCTCAGCTTCTCGCCCAAATCGGCGGGCAGGACCCCCTCCGGCGCGCCGGAGCCCGATCCGGCCCGCGGCCGCTCCATCCTCGCCTATCCGCAGCGCTTCGCGTCGCTTGCGGCGGTGCGGCGGGCCGATGGCGGCGTCGCCGATGCGCGCCTCTATCCGTTCGACGACGGACACGAGGATCTGGTGGCGCTGTCGGAAATGCCCGGCACCGCGATGGGCTGGACGGCGGCGCTGGCGGCGTCCGGCGGCTTCCTGTTCTTCGCCGTCAAGGACGCAAGGTCCTTGCCGCATACGGTGCTGTGGATGAGCAATGGCGGCCGCAGCTATTCCCCCTGGAACAGCCGGCACCGGGCGGTGATCGGCATGGAGGAAGCCGTCGTCGGCTTTCATCTCGCCGGCGGCGGCGATACCGACGGCCTGCCGACCGGGCTGACGCTCGGCGACGGCAAGACGACGGCGATCCGCTATGCCTTCGGCGCCATCGCCGCGCCGCAAGGCTGGACCGAGGTGGGCGACATCCAGATCGCCGCCGACACGATCACGCTGACCGACGTCGGCGGCGATGCACGCGTCCTGCCGTTCGACGGCGGGCACTTCAGGTGATCGTTCCGGCGGCGCCCGGCCGGGCTCAGGCGTAGGCCGCGCCAAGCCGCTCCAGCGCCTCGTCGAGGCCGACATGGCCGCGGAAGCCGCCGGCGCCGCGCGCCTCCTCGCCACGCTCGATCGCATGGGCGAACCGCACCGCCGGATCGGCCTCCAGGCGCTCGAACAGGCGCTGCAGCCCCGGATAGTCCTTGCGGTCGATGACGTCGTGGTATTTCGTCCAGCGGGCGATGCCGGCGAAATAGGCGTCGGCCAGCGTGCGGCTCTCGCCCAGCAGCCAGTCGCTCGCGCCGAGCATCCGCTCCAGATCGGCGTGCACCTTGTGCAGGTTGGCGGCGCCGTAGGACCGCAGGGCCTTCTTCTCGCCGCCCTCCAGCTCGTGCTCGAGTGCGTACCAGAGCGGGCTGAAGCCGTTGAAGAGGCTGGTGTTCAGATAGGCGATCATCTGGTTGAGACGGTCGAAGCCGGGTGTGCCCTGTGCGAAGGCGAGGCCGTTGCCGACGCCGTGCGGGGCGATATGGTTGAGGATCGCCATGCTTTCCGAGACCAGCCGGCCGTCGGCGGTCATCAGCGTCGGCGTCTCGCCGACCGGGTTGATGCGGCGGTAGCGCTCGCTCTGCACCGTTTCGGGCATCTCGATACGGCTGAGCCGGTAGGGAATGCCGAGCCACTCCAGCGCCACGATCGAGCCGAACGAGCAGCCGGAAGGGATGCCGTAGAAAAGGATGGGTTCCATGTGCCGTCTCCTTGGTTGTCGGTGACGGCAATATGGCTGTATGGACTTTTACCCTGTAGACGGGCATTATGCGCTTCAAAGTCCACATATATGGACATTGCATGTACAACCTCAACGATCTGCTGATTTTCGTGCAGGCTGTCGAGACGGGCGGATTCGCGGCGGCGGGGCGGCGGCTCGGCCTGCCGAAGTCCACCGTCAGCAAGCGGGTGGCCGAGCTGGAAGCGACGCTGGGCGCGCGGCTGATCCACCGCACCTCGCGCAGCTTCGCGCTCACCGAACTCGGCCGCGATTTCCATGACCACGCGCGCGCCGCGGTCATCGAGGCCGAGGCGGCCGAGAGCGTGGTGCGGCGGCGGCTGGCGGAGCCGAGCGGCGTGGTGAAGATCACCACCTCGGTGCCGACGGCGCAGTTCCAGCTTGCCGACCGCTTGCCGGCGCTGGCGCGCGCCTATCCGAAGCTGGAGGTGCAGCTTCACGTCACCGACCGGTTCGTCGACCTCGTCCAGGAAGGTTTCGACATCGCGGTTCGCAGCCATTTCGGACCGCTGCCCGATTCCGGGCTGGTGCAGCGGCGGCTGGGTACCGAGCATATCATCCTGGTGGCCGCGCCCGGCTACCTCGCAGGGAGAGGCGAGCCGAGACAGCCCGACGCTCTCGCGGAACACGACGGCCTGCTCGTCGGCCCCTCGGCAAGGCAATGGCGGCTGAGGCGGGCCGACGACGCCGTCGAGGTGACGCCGGTCCCGCGCTTCCTGGCCGATGAATCCGTGGTGCTGCTCGGCGCCGCTACTGCGGGGCTCGGCATCGCCTGCTTGCCGGAGACCATCGCCGCGCCGGCCATCGGGCGGGGCGAGCTCGTGCGGGTGCTGCCCGAATGGACCGCCGGCTCGGTCACCACGACGATCCTCACGCATCACCGCCGCGGGCAATTGCCTTCGGTGCGGGCCGTCATCGATTTCCTGGCGGGGCGAGGTGAAGCGGAAGTGGGGTGACGCCGCGATTTTTGACCGCTGAAGCCCCCTCTCCGTCTCGCCCTTCGGGCTCGCCACCTCTCCCTCACTTCGTGGGGGCGAGGAACCCAGGCTGGAGAGGCGCCGGCATCGTGGCAGCGGTTCCTCGCCCCCACGCAGTGGGGGAGAGGTGGCGAGCCCGAAGGGCGAGACGGAGAGGGGGGCTTGGCACAGCGCCGACTGCGTGGGCGACCAGAGCGTTGCGAACTCATCCCTCGCAGAAAGCATCCCGCATGGCGCCGAGGATGCAGACTGCCGAGGCGGCGCCCGGATCCATGTGGCCCAGCGAGCGCGGACCGACGCGGGCGGCGCGGCCGCGCGTTGCCACCATGGTGCGCGTCGCGTCCGCCCCGGCCTGCGCCGTCTGGAGTATTTTCGCCCATGCCGCGGCTTCCGCGTCGCCGCGTGCCGCGGCGTCCGCCGCCGCTTCGGCCGCCGCCGCTTCGGCCGCCGGAATCCAGACGTCGAGCATGGTCTTGTCGCCGCGCTGGCCCTTGCCGCGATCGCGGATGCCCGCGGCGATGGCGCCGAGCATCGCCGACTGGCCGGCGAGATTGAGCGTCTCCTCTTCGCGATCCTTGAAGGCTTGAGCCGCCCGCTTGAAGGCCGTGGCATAGAGGGGGCCGGTGGAAGCGCCCACGGCGTTCAGGAAGGCGGTGGCGGCAACCGACAGCACGTCGGCCGGCATAGTCCGGTCGAGATCGAGCCTGGCCAGTGCGCCATTCACGGCGAGGAAGCCGATGGACATGGTGATGCCGTGATCGGCATCGCCGATCGCCCCGTCCAGTTCGGACAGGCGATCCTTCTCGCGCTCGATAACGGCCGAGATCAGGTGAAACATCCTGACCAGGCGGCGCGCCCCGTTGCCCGGCATTTTGGCCTCCACTTCTCCTCCTCCAGCGGACGCATTCAAACGCGTCTTCCCATGCTAACCGATGCGGAGGAAAGCAGTCTCACACGGATGGTTCAACAGCGAGTCCAATTCGTCGTCCAGATGCAGGATGGTGATCGACGCTCCGGTCATGTCCAGAGACGTGCAATACGGCCCGACCCAGTTGGCCGCGATGTCGATCCCCTTGGCCGACAGCCGCTGCTCGACGCGCCGATAGAGGATGTAGAGCTCCATCAGCGGCGTGGCGGTGAAGGAATTGACCAGCACGGCGACGCGGTCGCCGCGGCCGGCGGTCATCTCCGCGAAGATCCGGTCCATCATCGCGTCGGTGATCTCGTCGGCGGTCTTCATCCGCTCGCGCGCCACGCCCGGCTCGCCGTGGATGCCCATGCCGATCTCCATCTCGTCCGCGCCGATCTCGAAACTCGGGCGCCTGGTCTGCGGCAGCGAACCGGGTTCGAGCGCGACGCCGACGGTGTAGGTGCGGGCATTAGCCCTGCGCGTCACCGCCTCGCAGGCCTCGAGGCTCCAACCGAGATCGCAGGCGGCACCGGCGATCTTGAAGACGAACACATTGCCGGCCACCCCGCGCCGCCCGTCGCGGTCCTCCACCGGCGAGGACGCGATGTCGTCGGTGGTGAGCACGGTACGGACCTCGATGCCCTCCTCCTCCGCCATCTCGGCCGCCATCTCGAAATTCATGACGTCGCCGGCATAGTTGCCGTAGACGAACAGCACGCCGCGGCCGCGCGACGCGGCCCTGGCGCATTGCAGGATCGGATCGGGCGGCGGCGAGGAGAAGACGTTGCCGATGGCGACGGCGTCGGCCATGCCCTTGCCGACATAGCCGAGGAAGCACGGCTCGTGGCCGGAGCCGCCGCCGACGACCAGCCCGACCTTGCCGGGGCGCGGGCCGTCGCGGGCGACCAGCGCCCGGTGCGAGCCGCCGATCGGCGCGACGTGCTTGCGGTGCGCGGCCACCGCGCCCGCCAGCATCTCCTCGATCACGTCCTGAGGGTCGTTGATGAACTTCTTGACGTGGCTGCGATAGGTGTTGGGCAGCGTCTCCGCCTTCGGCCGGTGCACCAGCTTGTCGTCGATGCCGGCCATGCCGTCGGCCTTGAGGATGCCGCGCGCCGTCGCCGCGTCGGTCACCAGGATGCTGACGTAGCCTCCGCGCAGCGCGGCGAGAATGGCCGGCACCTTGTCGAAGCCGCCGGCGACCGCGATGCGCATCGGGATCGCCTTCAGCGCCTCGAGCGAGATGCCGATGGTGCGCTGCTCGAGCGGCCCGGCGACCGGCTGGCCGCGCTCGTCGATGAAACGGCCGGCGATCACCCCGACGGCGTTCTTCGCCAGATAATCCTGCAGCGACACGCTCTCGAGCAGGCCGCTCATATGGATGGTCGAATTGGGCCGCAGCGACGAGATGCCGAAGACGACCCTGTTGGCTTCGGCAAGCGTGGCGAACTGCTCCTCCAGCAGCGGCTCGGCGAGCAGCAGCCTGCCGATCTCGGGCGAACTCACCAGCATCGGCGCCATGACAGTGACGCAGCGGCCGCCGACCGCGTCGGCGAAGGCTGCGGCGCAGAGATCTGGCGTGTAGTCGGTCCTGCCGGCAGTCCCGCCCGTCGCCTGGACGACGGTGACGTCATGCAGGCCGGCGACCTTGGTGTTGCGGCCGACCGCGAGCACCGTGCGGCCCCACACCACGGCCAGCGTGTCGCCCGACTTGAGCAGCTTCCGCATGGCCTGGCCGCCGGCGATGCCGAGCCGGTCGATCAGCGAACGCGAACTGCCGTCGCTGGGCACCACCAGGCAGTCGCGCAGGCCGAAATGCCGCTTCAGCTCCTGCGCGAGCGTCAGTGAGGCCAGACGGGCGGGGTCGAGCGTGATGTTGACGATGCCGCGCTCGCGGGCGTCGGCCAGGTAGGCGTTCACCGTGGCGCGCGAGATGCCCATGGCCTCGGCGATGTCGCCCTGGGTCATGCGCTCTTCGTAATAGAGCCAGCAGGCCCAGACCAGGGGATCGTCGCCGTAGCGCAGCGGTATGGGGACGGGAGCTTCCGCCGTCCCGGCGCGCGCCGCCTGCTTTCCCCTCATCGCCACTCCCCTCGCCCGGCACGGGAGCCGCCGGGCAGTCGCTTTTGCGCGCAAGCATGCGCCCGGCGCGCGGTGCGATCAACAGGGGTGGGGCGGAGTTCTGAACCTGGGCCGAAGCTCGGTTCGTCGACCCCCTCACCGCCTCCCCCTCGCCAAGCTCGGGATCGGCACCTCTCCCCCGATGAACGGGAACGACCGCATATGAGTATACCCCCACCCCTAACCCCTCCCCACAAGGGGGAGGGGGACTGGCTGGCATCACCGCAAGGCCTCAATCGTCGACGGTTTCGCGCGGCATGGCGGCCGCAAAGTCCCCCTCCCCCTTGTGGGGAGGGGTTAGGGGTGGGGGTGCGAGGCGGCGAAGGTTCTCGTCGATTGCCGTATGCGATCGCCCTACCCGTCGATCGACGAAGAGATGTCGAAGGCGCAGTCAGAGGCGGAGTCGATGGCGAATTCCGGCATGTGCGAGGCCGCGACAGGCCGATCGCACCGCGTCGGCAAAGACAGGCTGCCGTGGCATGGCTCCCAAGCATATCGACCGTCCGCAAAACCGTCCCGGTCGCGCGCCGGGCCTAGCCGGCGAGGCTTTCCGCCATCACCGCGACGACGATCGCCGCCGACGCCGCCCCTGGGTCGACATGGCCGAGCGAGCGCTCGCCGAGGCGCGAGGAGCGGCCCTTGCTGGCCACCATGCCGGCGGTCGCGGCGGCGCCTTCCTCCGCGGCCTTGCGCGCGGCCGCGAACACCTCGGCCGCCGGCTTGCCGGCCTCGCGGCCGGCGGCGGCCGCGACGGCGGCCGGCTGCCAGGCATCGATCATGGTCTTGTCTCCGGGCTCGGCCTTGCCGCGGTCCTGGATGCCGCGCGCCATCGCCTCGATGATCGCCGGCGCCTCGTCGGCGGCGATCGCGTCCTTGCCCTTGAAGGCGGCGCCGGCGCGCATGAAGGCCGTGGCATAGAGCGGCCCGGAGGACGCGCCGACCGCGTTCAGGAAGGATTTCGCCGCCGTGTTGAAGACGTCGGTCGGAGAGATGGCGGCAGGGTCGAGCGCGTCCAGCGCCCTGGCGACGGCGCCGAACCCCTGGGCCATGGCGATGCCGTGGTCGGCATCGCCGATATGGCCGTCGAGCTCGCAGAGAAAGCCCTTCTCCGCTTCGATGCGCTCCGACAGCGCCCGGAACATTTTTATCAGATCCGCCGATGTGAGTGCCGACATGGGGATAGCCTTCTACTTGACCTGGAACATCGCGCAGTCGCAGGGATGATCGAGCATCCGCTGCAACTCGTCGTCGAGATGCATCAGCGTGATCGAGGCCCCCGCCATTTCGAGCGAGGAGCAATAGGTGCCGACGAAGGTGCGGTGGGTCTCGATGCCTGCATCGGCCAGGCGGCGGTGGACGCGGCGGTTCATGATGTAGAGCTCCATCAGCGGCGTCGAGCCCAGCGAGTTCACCAGCACCGCCACCTTCGAGCCCTTGGGCGCATCCATCTCGGCCAGCAGCTGGTCCATGATGCGGTCGACGATTTGATCCGCGCTCTGCAGCGGCTCGCGGGCGATGCCGGGCTCGCCATGGATGCCCATGCCGACCTCCATCTCGTCCGGTCCCATCTCGAAGTTCCACTTGCGCGTCTGCGGCAGCGAGCAGGCGCCGAGCGCCACGCCGATGGTGAAGGTGCGGTCGTTGGCCTTGCGGGCGATGCGCTCGCATTCGTCGAGCGACAGCATCATGTCGCAGGCCGCCCCCGCCGCCTTGAAGACGAAGAAATTGCCGGCGACGCCGCGCCGCTTGTGCCGCTCGGCGGGCGGCGCCGAGGCGATGTCGTCGGTGGTCAGCACGGTGCGGACCTCGATGCCGTCCATGCCGATCATCTCGGCGGCCATGTCGAAGTTCATCACGTCGCCGGCATAGTTGCCGTACATGTAGAGCACGCCGGCGCCGCCGTCGGCAGCCTTGGTGCATTCCATGATCGGATCGGGCGGCGGCGAGGCGAAGACGTTGCCGATGGCGGCCGCGTCGGCCAGGCCCTTGCCGACGAAGCCGACGAAGCTCGGCTCGTGGCCGGAGCCGCCGCCGATCACCAGCCCGACCTTGCCGGGGCGCGGGCCGTTCTTCGCGACGAGGGCGCGAAGGTTGCCGCCGACCGGCCGCAGCGTGTCGGAATGGGCGGCGAGGATGCCCTCGACCATCTCGTCGACTGCGTCGTCACCGTTGTTGATGATCTTCTTGGTCTGCATCAGAACCCGTCCTCCTGCCTTCGCCGCAATGCCGAACCGTTACTGTTGTCGCACAGGGCAGGTCTTCATGAAATCCAGAGTATGTTCGAAAGAGCGGATGCCCGCGTCCGAGCCAAGCCCGGTGGCGACCAGCGCCGCGGAAGCCTGCGCGAAGGAGATGGCGGTCTCGGTATCCATCTGGTGATGCAGCGCGGTGACGAAGCCGGCGTCGAAGGCGTCGCCACAGCCGGTGGTGTCGACCACCTGGATGTCATAGGCCGGCCGCTTCAGGCGCGTGCCGTCGGCATGGGCGTAGAAGGCACCCTCGCCGCCCAGCGTGAAGACGCAGCACTGCACGCCGGCGTCGATGAACCAGCGCGCCGCGTCCTCGGCCGTCTTCTGGCCGGACATGACCGTCGCCTCCTCCACCGAGGGCATGAAGTAGTCGATGTAGGGCAGCAGCGGCCGGATCAGGCCGATGGTCTCGGCGGTCGCCGCGATCAGGTCGAAGGTGACGGTGCAGCCGCGCCGCTTGGCCTCTTCCAGCAGGACGCGGCTCGGCTCTCCGTCCAGCCGCCGCAGCAGCCCGGTGCCGCCGAGATGAACGATGCGCGGGGCCAGCACGCGGTCGTAGTCGGAGGGCGGCACGTCGAAATGGTCGGAGGCGCCGCGCACATGCAGCGCCGGCCGCTCGCCGTTGCGGCGCACGTTGAGGATGGTCGCCGAGGACGGCACGCCGGCAATGCGCTGCATGGCCGAGGTGTCGATGCCGAAGCGCTGCATGGTGGCCAGCATGAAGTCGGCCTTCTCGTCCTCGCCGACGGCGCCGACGGCCAGGCAGTTCAGGCCGAGCTTCGCCAGGTCGATGACGGTGCCGCCGGCGGTGCCGGCCACCGTCAGCCGGATCTCGTCGATGAACTCGACATTGCCGCCGGCCGGGATGGCATCCACCGGGCGCCCGAGGATGTCGAGGATGTAGAGTCCGATGACGGACACGTCATGAGTCATTTCCAAGCCTCCCTAGAACCTTTGGCCACCGGTCTTCTTCGTCATTTCGCCGCCGCCGCGACGCGGTTGCCGCCGCTGTAGAAGCTTAAGCCCGCCGGGTCGGCCGCCAGGTAGACGGTGTCGCCCGGCCGCGCGGCGATCGCCTCGTCGGTCTTTACCTTGACGATGGTGTCGCCCTCGATGCGGACATTGGCGATGAAGCGGCCGGCGATGGTGACGCTCAGATCCTTCAGCACGCCGGGCACCGCGCCGGGGGCGGCGGTGGCGCCGAGGCGCACATGCTCCGGCCGGATGCCGGCGGTCAGCGTGCCGTTGCCGGACACCTCGGCGTCCGCGGCGACCGGCGCCGCCGTCAGCGGCGTCTCGATACCCGCCGCCGTCTTGCGGGCCGGCATGAAATTCATGCCGGGATTGCCCAGGAACCAGCCGGCGAATTCCGTCGCGGGCGTCGCATAGAGGTCGGCCGGCCGGTCGTACTGGATGATGCGGCCGTCGCGCATCAGCGCGACGCGGTCGGCCAGCGTCATCGCTTCGGTCTGGTCGTGAGTGACATAGACGATGGTCTGCTTCAGCCGCTGCGTCACCAGCTTGAAGGCGCGGATGAGCAGCAGCTTCGCCTGCACCTCGACATTGGTGGTCGGCTCGTCGAACAGCACGATGTCTGAGCGGCGGGCGACGGCGCGGCCGACCGCCACCTTCTGACGGCTGCCGGCGTCGAGATCGCCGATGAACAGCTTCCGCTTGTCGCGCATGTCGAGGATGTCGAGCACCTCCTCGATGCGCTTGTCGCGTTCCTGCGCCGACAGCGACCTGTCCTGCGTCAGCGGCAGGGCGATGTTCTCCTCGACCGACAGCGTCTGGTACATGACCGGGTACTGGAAGACCATGCCGACATTGCGCTTGCGCGGCGGCAGGCCGCTCATGTCGCGGTCGCCGAAGAGGATGCGGCCGACGGTCGGTTGCTCCAGGCCGACGATCATGCGCATCAGCGTGGTCTTGCCGCAGCCCGACGGGCCGAGCAGGCAGGTGACGGCGCCGTCGTCGAAGACGGCGTCCATGGCGTCGATGGCGGTGAACGGGCCGAAACGCTTGGTCACCTTGTCGATGACGATCTTCACCATGTCAAAGCCCTCCCGCCGCGCAGCGGCCGATCAGCGCGCCCGAGTTCGGGTCGAAGATCATGGCGCGCACGGGATCGATGTCGATTTTGACCGCGCTGTCGATCTCCGGCGGCGCGGCGTGGCCGGCGGCATAGGCGGCCGTCACGGGGTGGCCGTTCAGGTCGAGATAGACGACGATCTCCGAGCCCAGATGCTCGACGATGGCGACGCGCGCATCGGCGCCGACGCCTTCGCGGCGGCCGAGGCGGACATGCTCGGGGCGGATGCCTACCTTGACGGGGCCGTCGGCGAGACCGGCCGGCGCCGGCAGCGCCAGCCCGGCCGCCTCGATGCGCCCGTTGCGGCAAATCCCTTCGATGACGTTGGCCTTTGGGAAGCCGATCAATTCCAGGCTGCGCACCTGCCCCGGCTCGGCATAGAGCTTCAGCGTATCGGCGCGCTCGACCAGCCGGCCGTCGTCGATGACCACCAGCGTCTGCGCCATGGTCAGCGCTTCCAGCGAATCCGAGGTGGCGTAGAAGAAGGTCGCCTTCAGTGTCTCGCAGAGCTGCTTCAGCTCGTCCATCAGGCGCTCGCGCAGCTTGTAGTCGAGGCCGACCAGCGGATCGTCGAACAGGAAGACGGACGCGTCCTTCATCAGGCCGCGCGCCACCGCCACACGCTGCTTCTCGCCGCCGGAGAGCTTGTCCGGCGTCTTCCTGAGCAGGTGGCCGATCGACAGCATCGCCGCCGTGCGGTCGACGCGGCGGGCGATCTCCTCGCGCGGCGCGCCGGCAAGCCGCATCGGGTAGCCGATGTTGTCGAACACGGTCAGGTGCGGGTAGAGCGCAAAGCTCTGCGGCACATAGCCGATGTTGCGCGCGCTCGCCGGCTCATGGGTGATGTCGCGGCCGGAAAGCCGGATGGTACCGCCGTCCGGCGTCTCCAGCCCGACCACCAGGCGGAACAGCACCGACTTGCCCGACTTGGGCGGACCGCACAGCACCGTCAGGCTGCCTTCCTCCACCGACAAGGAGAAGGTGTCGAGGACGCGCGCCTGACCGAAGGATTTGGAAACCCGGTCGAACTCGATCGCCGCCATGTCAGCGTCCCAACTGTGCGAAATAGGGCACCAGCAGGATGCCGAGGAGGAACATAAGCGCCACGACGCAGAGGATGACGACGATCCGCACCAGGCTTGCCGCCGCACCCAGATGCTTCGGGATGTTGCCGACGGCGATCTGCAGCAAGGTGGCCGCGACCAGCAGGCACAGCCCGAAGCGGTAGAGCTGCAGCGAATATTGCTGCGCGACCAGCACGATGCCGACCAGGATCGAGGCCATCAGCACGCCTTCGGCGCGCTCGGCGAAAGGGGTCTTGCTTGCCATGATCAGACCTCTCCGCGGACGGTGCCGAAGGTCATGCCGACCAGCAGATACTTCTGGAAGAAGTAGATGAACAGCACCGGCGGGACGATGTAGATGGAGGTGAGCGCCGAGATGAAGGTCCAGTTGAGACCGCCATCGGAATAGGCGCCGACCGCCAGCGCATAGGGGATGTTCTGGGTGGTCACGCCGCCGATGATGAAGTTGAACAGGAACTCGTTCCACACGAAGATCAGGTTGAAGATGAAGGCGGCGATCAGGCCGGGCTTTACCTGCGGCAGCACCACCTTGAAGATGACGTGGAACCACGAGCCGCCATTGACGCGACCGGTCTCGTCGAAGCGCGTCGACACGCCGTCGAGGAACCCCTTCAGTATCCATACCGAGAAGGGGATCGAGAACATCGCGTAGAACAGGATCAGCGCCAGGTGATTGTCCTTCCAGCCGAAGGCCACATACATCAGGAACACCGGCAGGATCACCGCCGGCCCCGGCAGCATGCGGATCGACAACAGCAGGAACATCAGGAAGTCGGTGCCCTTCGGCTTGAAGCGCGAGAAGCAGAAGGCCGCGAGGAAGGACACGAACACCGCGATCACCACCGCCGACACCGACAGCAGGATCGAATTGCCGAGCTGCAGCAGGAACGACGTGTTGCGCGTGAACAGGTCGATGTAGTTGTCGAGCGTCGGCGTGAAGACGAGCTTCGGCGGCGTCGCCAGGATGTCGTTGCGCGTCTTGAAGGACGACAGGATGATCCAGGCGACCGGCGAGAAGAACAGCAGCGAGACCAGCCAGAGGACCCCGTAATAGGTCCAGGTGCGCAGGCGGTGGGACATCAGCGTGCCCTCCTGCGGCGGTTGAGGATGTAGATGAAGATCGAGGTCATGGCGATCGAGATCAGCAGCAACAGCACCGAATAGGCCGACGACCAGCCCATGTTGAAGCTCTCGAAGCTCTGCTTGTTGAGTTCGACGGCGACGAGGCGGGTGGTCTGGCCGGGTCCGCCCTTGGTCATCGGGATGATGAGGTCGAGCGTCTTGAAGGCGTCGATGGTCCTGAGCAGGATGCCGAGCATCAGGATGAACTTGCCGTGGTGCCAGATCACCAGCGAGATGCGCTTCGGCCATGACAGGCGGTCGATCTCGGCGGCCTCCAGCTCGGCCTTTGGCACGGAGCCGAGCGCGGCCAGCGTCATCAGCGTCATGAACGGCGTCCACATCCAGCAGTCGACGGCCAGCACCGCCCAGTAGGCGATCTTCGGATTGCCTAGGAAATCGACAACGCCCATGCCGAGGCCGCCGGTCAGCAGGGCGTTGAGCACGCCGAAGGTCGGGTCGTAGATGAAGCGGAAGAAGGTGCCGGTGGCGACCGGCGTCAGCACCATCGGCGTGAACAGCAGGGTCAGCGCGATGCGCCGGCCGGGCATGTCCTTCGATCCCCAGAACAGGAAGCCGAGCAGCACGCCGAGCACCGTCTGGACGGTGACACCGACGCCGACGAACAGGAAGGTGCGGCCGAGATCGCCCCAGATGCCGTTCTTGTTGTAGTAGATGTCCTCGAAGTTGCGCAGGCCGAAGAACTCCGGCGGCATGCCGGAAATCAGCGAGAACTTGTGGAAGGACAGGCCCAGCAGCCACAGCGTCGGGATGGTGTTGAACACCACGAAGAACGCCAGCACCGGAACCAGCAGCGCAAACACCAGGAAGCGCCGGTTGTCCAGCACGCCGGGCATCAATCGGGAAGACATCGCTTATCGGCCCTCGGGAAAGCGGCGATTGCCGAGGCGCGCGGCCCCGGCAATCGCCATCACGGTCGGATACTCAGAGCGAGACGGCGGAGCAGGCGTCCGACGGACGCTCGGCGGCCGAGCCGTCATCGTAGAGGATCTGCTGCTGCTGGCAGGCGATGTAGTCGAGCGCCTGCCTGGCCGAGGCAGTGGTGCCGGTCATGAAGGAGGTGAAGCCCTCCTGCTGGACGGCCAGCATTTCCGAGTAGCGCGGATGGTGCCAGAAGTCGCGGGAGCGGCCGGGCTCGAGCATGTACTTGTAGGCGCGGTTCCACGGATTGATGTTGTCGAAGTCGGGATTGGACAGCGTCGCCTTGTCGGTCGGATTGCCGCCGCGCTTGGCGAATTCCAGCGTCGTCTCCGGCAGGTACCACCAGTTCAGGAAGTCGATGGCGACCCGCATCTTGGTGTCGTCGTTGAAGGCGTTCAGCACCCAGGGCTGGCCGCCCATCGAATAGACGCGCTTGGCCTCGGCGCCCTTGCCGTGCAAGGGCGGCGGCACGACCATGACCTTGTCGCGGTTGGCGTCGGTGATCATGCCGAGGCCGACGGCCGCCCACTGGAAGGCCGAGAACACCTTACCCTGGGTGAACACGTCGATGATCTCGGCGATGCCGTAGTTGAGCGCGCCCTGCGGCTGGTACTTGAGCAGGCCCTTGTACTGGTCCATCGCGGTGGCGTTGATGTCCGAGTTCAGGATGCCCTCGACCTGGCCGGTTTCCGGGTTCCAGATCTCGCCGCCCTGGCTCCACATATAGGGGTAGAGGAAGCAGGTGCAGAAGTCGTAGACGCGGCTGTACTGCGAGGCGGTGCCCCAGAGCTGCTGGTCCGGACGGGTGAAGAACTCGGCGACCCTCTCGAAGTCCTCCATCGTCAGCTTCTCGAAGTCCTCGAAGGTCTGCGGCAGGGGGATGTTGTACTTGGCCTGGAAGGCCGACTTCTCCTCCTCGTTCTCGAGCAGGTCCTTGCGCACGAACAGCGCGATGGTGTCACCCTCCTGCGGCAGGCCCCAGCGGTTGCCGGAGTTGTCGGGATAGGTCATGTAGGTGTCGACGACCGTCTGCGAGTACCACTCGAGCTGCAGGTTCGGGTTCTTGGCGATGATGTCGTCGAGCTGCAGGATCCAGCCGGGGCGGGCGAGAGCGCCGAGCCACTGGCTGTCGGAAATGATGATGTTGTATTCCTGGCTGCGGGTCGCGAGCGACGTGGCGGCCTTCTGGAACAGGTCGGAGAACGGCGCCTCGGCGAAGCCGAAGCTGACGTCGTAGCCGTATTTCTCCTTGGCGAACTCGGCGAACAGCGGCGACATCTGCACGCCGAGCGAGGACGGCAGCCAGCCGGCGATGCCGAGGATGTTCATCTCGATCTTCTGGCCGGCGAGCGGGTGGCTCTCCTGCGCCACGAGCCGATTGATGAACGGAGCCGAAACGAGGCCGGAGAGGCCGAGCGCCGCGCCGCTCTTGAGCAGCGTGCGACGAGGCAGCACGAGGCCGTTTCCGGCACGGGATCCGGAACCAACAGTCATATCGATTTTCCTCCCAAAGGACTGGCGTCCGCCACCTACCGGCGGACGACGGGAACCGACCGGCGTGCCGGACCATTCCGATCGCCCATCAGCTTTGACATATGTCGACTGAGACCAGACAAATGTCAATATGGTCGATGGCCATGTCCCCAGCGACCAGTTCTCCCGCCGAACGCGAGCGACGCAGGGGCCGGTGAGGGGTGATCCGACCGCTCGATCGATCGACTATCTACCGGTGATGCAGCACCAGCGGGGCGCCGTCGATCTCGACGACCTGCATGGGATAGCCGAAGACCTCGGCCAGCACCTCCGTCCGCAGCACGGCCGACGGCGGTCCGTCGGCGACCACCCTGCCCGCCTTCATCGCGACGATGCGGTCGGCATAGACGGCGGCATGGTTGATGTCGTGCAGCACGACGATGACGGTGCGCCGCTCCTCTTCCACCGCCCTGCGCAGGTCGCGCATCAACTGGCGGGCGAACTGCATGTCGAGGTTGTTGAGCGGCTCGTCGAGCAGCATGTAGTCGGTGCCCTGGCAGAAGGCCATGGCGACCAGGGCGCGCTGGCGCTGCCCGCCCGAGAGCGTGTCGAGGAAGCGGTCGGCCAGATCCTCGAGATCGAACTGCCGCAAGGCTGCGTCGATCAGCGCCCGGTCGCGATCGTCCAGGCGGCCGCGCCCGTGCGGAAAGCGGCCGAAGCCGACGAGTTCGCGCACCCGCAGCCGGGCCGCGACGGCGGGGTCCTGGCGCAGGATGGCGAGGCGTTTTGCGAGCTGCCGGCCGGGCGTCGCGTCCACCGGCAGCCCATCCACCACTATCCTGCCCGACTGCAGCGGCTGGAGGCGGGCGACCAGCGACAGCAGGCTCGACTTGCCGGCGCCGTTCGGTCCGACAAGCGCGGTCAGCCCGCCCTTCGGCAGGGTGAGGGAGATATCGTGCAGGATCCGCGTATCCTGCAGCCGCAGCGAAACGTTCTCGATCTCGATCATCGCCTGCCCGCCGCCAGAAGCATGCCCAAAAACACCAGGCCCCCCACGAATTCGATGACCACGCCCAGCGTCGTCGCCTGGCCCAGCCCGTGCTGCAGGACCGTCTGCCCGCCGACCAGCACGACGACCGCCGTCAGCACGGCGGCCGGCAGAAGCAGGAAGTGGCGCCGGCTGTCGACCACCCGCTCGGCGATCGCCACCACGAGCAGGCCCAGGAACGTCACCGGGCCGACCAGGGCCGTCGACACCGCGACCAGCAGCGCCACCAGCAGCAACAAGCCGATCAGCACGCGGCTCCAGTCGACGCCGAGGCCGATGGCGCTGTCGGCGCCGAGCGACAGCACGTCGAGCAGGTGGCGTTGCCGCCAGACGATCGCCGCCGCCGCCACGGTAACGACCAGGCCGATCGCCAGAAGGTCGGGGCGCACCGTGTTGAAGTTGGCAAAGCTCATGCCCTGGGCCACGGCGAACTCGTTGGGATCGATCAGCCGGGCGACGAGGCTGGCGAGGCTGCGGAACAGCACGCCGAGCACCACCCCGGCCAGCAGCAGCAGGCCGATGTCGAAGCGGCGGCGCAGCAGCGGAACGAACAAAAGCAGCGCCATCGCCACCATCACGACCGCCTCGCCGGCGAATTTCAGGCGCGGGTCGAGCGCCGCGAATCCCGCAGCGCCGAGAAGCAGGACGAGCAGCATCTGCCCGAACACGTAGAGGGCGTCGAACCCCATGATCGAAGGGGTCAGCACCCTGTTGGCCGTGACCGTCTGGAACACCACCGTCGACACCGCCACGGCAACGCCGACCTGCACCAGTGCCAGCAGCCGCACGGCCCGCAATTCGAGCGCGAAGGTGAGGTTGCCGCGCAGGCCGAGTGTCATGAACGCCACCATGGCCGCCACGGCCAGCGCCGCGAGGAGCCACAGCCGGGTGGCTGCCGACAGGCGCGAGACAGCGAGGCTACGCACGCGCCGCCCGCCCGAATAGGATCCACAGGAACAGGCCGGCGCCGACAACGCCGAGCACGGTGCCGACCGGGACTTCGTAGGGGTAGCGGATCAGCCGGCCGACGATGTCGCAGGCGAGCACCAGCGCCGCGCCAGCCGCCGCGACCCACGGCAGGGCGCGCCGCAGATTGTCGCCCAGCAGGCGCGACACAAGATTGGGCACGACCAGCCCGACGAAGGGGATGATGCCGACCACCACGACGCAGAGCGAGGAGACGACCGCGATCATCACCAGCCCGAGCTGGACGATCCGCCGGTAGTCCAGCCCAAGGCCGACGCTGACCTCGCGCCCCATCGAGGCGATGGTCAGCCGGTCGGCGATCCACCAGGCAAGGGCGACGACCGCCGCGGTGATCCACAACAGCTCGTAGCGGCCGCGCAGCACGCCGGAGAACTCGCCATTGGTCCACACCTCGATGAATTGCAGCAGGTCGGCCTGCCAAGCAATGTAGGTGGCGGCGGCGCCGACCACTCCGCCATAGACCAGGCCGAACAGCGGGATGAGGAAGGGCTGGGTCGGCGGCAGCCGGTGCGCCACGGCTAGGAAGAGCGACGTGCCGGCCAGCGCCGCGACCGTCGCAGCCGCCGTCTTCATGGCGATCGAGGCCGTCGGAAACAGCAGCGTGACGATCAGGATGCCGAGCGCGGCGCTCTGGCCGGTGCCGGTCGTCGCCGGCTCGACGAAGCGGTTGCGGGCCAGGATCTGCAGGACCAGCCCGGAGATCGCCAGGCCGGCGCCGGCGAGCAGCGCGGCGAGCGTGCGCGGCAGCCGGCTGACCAGCAGAAGCTGGAGCGCCGCCGGATCCGCCGCGACCCGCCGCAACGGCAGGTCGCCGACGCCGACAAGGAGGCTTGTCACGAACAGCGCGATGAGGCCGGCGAGGAGCAGGAGCCGGAAACCCGGCCGTGCCGCTTCCGTCATCGCGGTTTCGCGAAGCCCTGCTCGATCGCCGAAAGCACGCGGCGGGTCGCCTGCAGGCCACCGGCGGCGATGTAGAAGTCGGCGGCGGGCAGATAGATCACCTGCCCCTTCTTCCAGGCGGTCGTCCCGACTACCAACTCGTTGTCGAGCGTCGCCCTGGCATTCTGCTCGCCGGTGCCGATCGCCGCAGCGCGATCCAGCACCAGCAGCCAGTCGGGGTTGGCCTTGGCGATGAACTCGAAGGACACGGCCTCGCCATGGCTCGCCGCCTCGACATCGGGCACGGCGGGCTCGACGCCGAGCGTCTTGTGCACCCAGCCGAAGCGCGACCCCGGGCCGTAGGCCGTGACCTTGGGGCCGTTGGTCATGACGATCAGCGCCCTGCCCCTGCCCTTCGCCGCCTGCCGGACGGCCTCGATATCGGCATCCAGTTCCGCGGCGGCGGCCTCGGCCTCCTCGGTCTTGCCGAAGACCGCGCCATAGGCGGCGACGCGCGCCTTCGCCTCGGCCAAAAGGTCGTCGCCGGTGACGGTCATGTCGATGGTCGGCGCGACCTGGGCGGTGGCCTCGACCTTGGTGGACGAGCGGCCTCCGACGATCACCAGATCAGGCTCCAGCGCATTGAGTGCCTCGAGATCGGGCTCGAACAGGGTGCCGACAACCGTCGCCTTGTCGGCCAGGGGAGACAGTTCCGGCAGGTAAAGCTTGTCGGGAATGCCGGCCGGCACGACGCCGAGGGCGAGCAGCGTGTCGATCGCCGCGATGTCGTAGACGGCAACCCGGGCGGGAACCGCGTCGATCGTCGCCGGACCGCGCGCGGTCTCGATCTCGACAGCGACGGCGGGCGCCGCGGCAAGGACCATGGCAGCCATCAGGCCGGCCAGCAGCCGAACATGCTTCATATCCGTCTCCGTCCTCGGCGGCCGGGTTGCCGCGGGCCCGCTAAATCCTTCGCGCAATGCTCTGGTTTTGCACATAGGGGAAGGTGGCGGTGCGCGGCAAGGCGTCATGTCGGCTCATCCGGCGTTTTATCGCCAGCCGATCCTTGCGCAGCACGTTGAAGCAGTCGTTGCCGAACCATTCGAGCGAGGCTTCGACCTGCGGATCGCCGGCCAGTTCGTCGAGGAACGGCGCATAGTCCACCTCTCCCTCGAAGAGCGGCGTCAGGCCCTCGCGACTGCCGGCGGCGGCATAGACGTTGGCCGGCTCGAACACCGACAGATCGGCGCGCGAGCGGACGTTCTTGAGGTGGTAGTGGCTGACATAGGGCCGCAGCGCGGCGTGGGCCGCGACCGGGTCGTCGCCGCCCTCCCAGACATGCAGGGTATCGAAGTTCAGCCGGAAGGCCGGGTGGTCGACTTCCGTGACCAGGTCGAGCGTGGAGGCGCAGGTGTCGGCCAGCGTGCCGGGATGGGTCTCGGCCAGCATGGACAGGCCGAAATCGGCGGCGATGGCCGATATCTCGCGCAGCCGCGCGGCGATGAGACGCCTGACGTCGGCCGGCGTGTCGCGGCTGCCGCGGCTACCGGCGAAGGTGCGCAGCTTGCCGGCCCGCCAATTGCAGGCGAGGCGGCAGAGATCGACCGTCTTCTTCCGCAGCGCCTCTTCGTCGCCCTCGAGCGGCAGGTAGTCGCTCAGCATCGGCACGGTCAAGCCGAGGCCGGCGAGCCAGTCGGCGTTGCGGTGCGGCTGATGCACGAGGTTGCGGGCGTGCACGCCCCACAATTCGATGCCCTGGAAATCGTTCGCGGCCGCCCACACGGCGATGTCCTCGAGCGAGACCAGATGATGGCGGAAGCTGATGGTGCAGAGCGAGATCTTCATTCGGCGGCTCCCAGCATCGGGATGGGATTTTCAGGGGCAAGTCCACGGGCGGCGCACCAGTCGCGGAACACCTCGCCCAGCCGCGCCTTGATGCGGCTCTCGATGCCGTCGAGCGTGTCGAGCCGGCGGAACAGGTTGGTGGCGAGATCGCGGTCGCCGGTCTGGGCGAGCTTCATGGCGGCGTAATGCACGGCCTTGAACTCCTGGATCAGCCGCTCGATCTCGTCGCACCAGAAGTCGAAATCGGCATTGGCGAGCTTCAGCGACCGCCAGAAGAAGGCGAAGCCGTGCTCATAGGCGTATTTGCGGATCGAGATGACCGGCAGTTCGCGCAGCGCCGTGGCGAGGTCGGCCAGCGTCACGCCGTCCCGGCCGTCGAGATGGGCGCGGACGATACGGCGCACGGCGGCGACCAGCGGGTTGGCATGCGGCTGGTGGCAGGCGAGGAAGTAGTCGCGCAGGTCGGCATCCGCAGGGGGGCGGGCTTCGTGGCGGTCGAAGAGGAAGCCGCCGGCCACGCTCGGCTGGTTTATCGCGGCAAGAATCTTGTCGTGCTCTATCCGGCCTTCCCAGCGGAAGTCGGGGTCGTTGACCTGCCAGACCCGCGGGTCCTCGGTCTTCTCCAGCATCAGGTAATGCGGGAAAGGGTTCTGGTTGAACTTGTTCTCGCGCTCCGGCAGGTGGAACAGGTCCAGCATCACCATTAGGTATTGGCCGTCGCGCCGGCGCTCGATGAGGTCGAGCATGACTGCGACGTTCTCGTCCTTCGAGCGGGCGCGGTCGTACCATTCCTGCATGCGCACGCCGTAGAGACGCTCGTACCAGGAGCGGAAGAACTGGTGGTCGACGGAGCCGTGGTGATAGGCGAGCGCCCAGCGCTCGGTGATGGCGAAATCCGCGTCCCAGACACCGAAATAGAAGGGCCGCTGGTCGATGCCGGAGCGCTTCAGCGCGTCGCAGACGCTGCTGACGAAACAATGCACCTTGATGTCGATATAGTCCTCGCCATGGACGCCCTCCCCCGCCGGCTCCGCCTTGGCGGGAGCGACGGCGGCAATGGCGTCACCGGTGAACAGCCCGGCGAGTTCCGCCACGGTGGCGATGTCCTGCCGGTTGATCACTTCCTCCGGCGCCGACAGGCCGAACTGCAGTTCCAGGGCGAGGAAGATTTCGAGGATGAGGACCGAGTCGAGATAGAGATCTTCGTTGAGCCGCGCCTCGGGCGCGAAGCGGTCGAGATGGGCGTGGTTGAGCTGATCGCGCAGCACGCTTCGGATCGCCTCGATCACCTGGTCCTTCGTCATCACGCCACCTCCCGCGCCGGGACAGCGAAGCGGCCGGCGGCATACTGCGCCGCCACCTCGCGGCGGCTGATCTTGCCGTTGGCCTGGCGCGGCACGGCCTCGACCTGGACGAATTCCATCGGCACCTGATGGCCGGCGAGATTCCCGGCGCACCATTGGCGCAGCGCCTGGCCATCGAGCGCCCTGTCGGCGCTGAACAGCAGACCGACCCGCTCGCCCGCCAGCGCATCGGCCTTGCGGAAGGCGACGGCATCGGTGACGCCAGGCATGGCCATCACCACGTCCTCGACCTCCTTCGGATAGACGTTGAGGCCGGAGACGTTGATGGTGTCGTCGAGCCGCGAGACGAAGACGAGCATGCCGTCGGGCCTGAGATAGCCGAGATCGCGGGTGAGGACCGTGCCGGCTGGACCGGAGACGACGATCTCGGCCGGCGCCGTCGGATCGTTGCTTGCTGTCATAACGTGATGCGGCAGCACGAAGCCCATGTCGGCGGGGTCGGCGAGGTCGGGATTGACGGCGATGCAGCCGGCTTCCGAGCAGCCATATTGCTGGAAGAGATGGGTAGTGCGGGCGCGGATGCGCTCGAACCACGGCCCGGGCAGGATGGTGCCCGAGGTCATGGCGGCGTGGATCGCCTCGCCCTGCGGCAAGAGCCGCGCCAGCGTGTGCAGCACCGCCGGCGAGGAATAGAGCAGCGGCCGCTCGATGCCGCGCAGCCGGCGCAGCAGGTATTTCGGATTGCCGGCATCGACGACGACGGGCGTCCTGCCGCGATGCAGCGCCACCAGTATGCCGCAGATCAGCCCATAGGAATGCGTCGTCGGGCAGGCCACGACCGGCGTCATGTCCCGCGGCTCGCGGAAGGCGGCGGCGTAGCTCGCCACTTCGGCGTCGATCTCCCGCCAGCCGCGGGCGATGCATTTCGGCGCGCCGGTGGTGCCGGAGCTCATCTGGATGAGCTGGCCCTGCGGCGCCCGGGAAGGCTCGGACGACAAGGCTTCCGCCGCGAGGCTGTTGCAGAACAGCGTGTCGCAGCCCGCCGCCTCGGCCATGCGCCGCGCCGCCGCGTGCGGTGTCGCCGGATGGATCGGAAAGACGCTGGCGCCGATGCCGCGGATGGCGAAGAACAGCGCCAGCCAGCGCGCCGTGTCGGAGAAGCAGACGGCATAGCGCCGGTCCGGGTCTTCGCTCAGACCTGCCTCGCGGGCGGTCCCGGCCACCAGCTCATCGAACTGCCGTTTGTCGAAATACCTGTCGTCGATCTCGATCATCGTCGTTTTCCTTCAGGCATGGAGGGCGTTGGCGACCAGCCGGCTCGATCGGCCGGTGCCGAGCTTGCGGGCGAGCAGCGTTTCCACGGCGATCTTCGGCCGGAAGAGGCCAAGGCGATCCTGGCGAGCGACGAGGCCGCGCTCGCGCGCGTAAGCCGCCAGCAACTGCCGCACCGTCGCCCAGAAATCGGCTTCGGGAAGGCCGTAGCAGGTGTGAAAAAGGTGCGAGACCTCGGCGAGGTTGAAGACGAAAAGCGCGTCGTTCACCAGCTCGCCGAGGCTCTCGACGGTTTCCATCCAGTAAAACTGGTCCGGTCGGGCGGAACGGTAGACGGGGTCGAGCGCCATGAAATCGGGGACGCGGTCCCGGTCGCGTAAAAAATCCGGGACGTATTCGAGGCTGTCGTGGAAATCGCGCAGCGCCAGCCGCACCGGCCAGCCGTTGCGATGGATCAGCACCATGTTCTGGCCGTGCGACTCGGTGGCGATGCCGTGGCCGACCAGCAGGTGCCAGACCGGCAGGACGGCGACCTGCAGCAGCTGCGCCAGCCAGGCATGGAAGCTGTAGCGTCGGATCCACTCGTCGACGAACGGCTCCCCGTCGCGCTCGACCATCATCAACGCATTGAACGGCACGGCGGCCTCGCCGGGGCCGAGGATAGAGGTCGTGCTGCGGCGCCAGATCGCGGCGAGCTGGCCGGCGAGCGGTCCCTCGCGGCCGGCTATGATGCCGGCATATTCGTCGAGGACGGCGAGCGGGTAACGCGTCTCGAACAGCGGATCGCCGGCGACGACGTCGCCCAGCCAGCGCGACAGCAGCGGTGCGGTGCAGACCGAATGCGGCTCGATGGTGCGCAGCGACGAGGTGTTGACCATGTTCATGGACAGCTTGACGTTGGCGCTGGCCGGACGGTCGGCGTTGAGCAGGGTGCGGACCGACTGGCTCGCCGTGTAGCGGTCGCCGGCCAGGCCGAGGAAATGCGCCTTGCCGGCGGCCAGCCACGGCGCCAGCAGCCCGTCCTTGAGCGCCTCCCACTGCCAGGGATGCAGCGGCAGCAGGGCGAAGCGGTCATTGTCCAGCCTGCGCTCGGCCCTCCGCTGCTGCAACTCGCGAAGGACCGGCTCGCCGAGCTCCTCGGTCCAGAAAGCCGTCTCGCTGCGCGGCAGGCGCTGGTGGACCTCGCTGCGGTCCACCAGCAGCCAGGCGAGCTGGAAGGCATTGCCCGCTTCCGGCCCGTAGCGGCGCTGGTCGTCCTCGCTGAAGCCGGTGCGCGCCTTGAAGCAGGGGTGATAGGCGTGCCCCTCGTCCAGGGCACCCTCCAGCGCGGCGAAGTCCATCGGGCGACGGTGCGCAACGGGCAGGTTGGCGTCGTTCCAGCGGCAGTTGGCGACGGTGCGCTCCAGTTCGTCCAGCAAGCGCAGCCTGCGCTCCGGTTCGCCGGGCAGGCATTCGACGAGTTCCGCGAGTCGGGCTGCACGCCATCCCTTGCCGGAATCGGCCTCGACCGAATCCGCCTCCACCCGCACCCTGTCATAAGCGGCGATGGCACCCAGGCAACGGAAGTGCTTGCCACCCGCCCGCCATTCGAAGCGGAGCCGGTCGCCGTTCTTGCGCAGTTCGGGGTCGACAAGCCCCTCGAACAGCATGGCCTCGGCCAGCTGCCGCACGACCCGCCGCTCAGGTGCCGATCCCAGGTCAAGAGGCAATGGCACTGCCATCTCCATGGAAGCTGGCGGTAAGGCCGAAGATCGGATTGGGCAGGCGTGCATAGAGCGCGCGCTCGTTGTCGGTCTGCAATTCGTCGACGTCGAACAGCCGGGCCGTCAGGTTCGCCTTGAAGGTGACGGTGGGCCGGTCGAGCAGGCCGCGGACGAATTCGCGACCCACGCCGCCGGTGGTGCGGGCGAGATGCTCCAGGCGGTCGCGCAGGATGCGCAGCAGCAGCTCCTCGTCGGCCAGGCCGTCATGGCCCATGCGGGCGACGACGGAGAAGACCTGGTTGACGATCAGGTAATAGGCAAAACGATCCTGGATCTCGCGGTCGTCGTAGAAGAGCGAGCCGATCCCGGCGGTTTCCGGAACATGCAGGCTGAAGCGGGCGCGGTGGCGCCGGGACAGGTAAAAACCCTGGTTGTCGCGATAGTAGCTGGCCGTGGGATAAAGCTCGCTCACGTCCAGCAGGCTGTTCTGCTGGTGCGCTTCGAGGGCGACGCCATAGTCGTCGTAGAGCATCACCAACGGGTCGAGGACGCAGTCGAGATAGCGGCGGAACCACTGCTCGGCGACCAGCGCGGGATGCGCGCCGTCGCGGGCGCAGATGGTCCGCACGATGCGCTCCAGCCGAGACGGCTCGCCGCTAAGCGGCTCCGCGGTCAGGGCGGCCACGGTGACCTTGCCCCGTGCGGCGCCGGCGACGAAGGGGTTTTCGCGCAGGATCACCTCGAAGCCGCTCTCGGCGCGGTCCGGCATGTCCAGCGTGAGAAATGCGGGGTCGAGGATCATGCGGAAGCGCGGATTGGCGGTGGCGATGCCGGTCCGTCCGACCAGCTTGGCCATCGCGACCCCCGCCTCCAGCTCCTTGCGGCGGTTGAGCCTGATGGAGTTGGTGATGCGTACCGGCAGCGAGAACTTCAGCATCCACGGCACGTCCGGGCTGTAGACGGAGCGGACCGAGGAAGTGGCGGTGAAGGCGGGACCGGCCGGACCAAGTGCTCGCAGCCTGCCGGCGCGTTCCAGCGCGCGCACGTCGGGATCGAGCAGCAAGGCCTCGGCCTGCAGCGGATGCATGGGCAGCGGCACTTCGCCGTCGCGCAGCTTTAGGCCGGCGGCCTCAGGCCCGATCAGCGACGCAGCGATCTGCGGCGCCGAAAGGTCCGCCACTGATTTGTGGCTCACCATCGTGGCATCGGCGGCGAACCAGAACAGCTGGAAGTTCCCGCCGAGCTCCGGCGCATAGGCCGGCTCCTGCCAGCCGGTCATGCCCTGGCGGCTCTTCGGCGTCGGATGCAGTGCATGCCCGAAGACCAGCGACTGCTCGGCGGCGATGAAAGAATCGTCGTCGGCCGGCCACCGCCGCGCGTCGATGTAGCGCTCCGTCTGCTGGTAGCTCAGCAGGGCGCGGCCGAGCAGTTCGAGCTCATGGCCGCGAAGCCGGTCGCTGCGCTCCTCCGGCAGCTGCCGGTAGGCTTCCTGCAGCAGCATCTGCAGGGCGGCGAATGGCTCCGCCTGCCGCCAGCCGGCATCGCCGCCGCGCCGCAGCCACGCCCGCCCGAAACGATGCGGCCCGCACCGGGAATGCGAAACGAGTTCCGCGCGGAGCGTCGCCTGCTGCGCCGGCAGCGTCCATTCGATGCAGTCGACCGCATCTTCGGGGTCGCTCCAGTGCTGGATCACCCGGCCGGGCGATACCTCGCGCACATAACAATTGGCGAAATTCTGGAACGTCGCCTGTTCCGCGACCTGCCGCGAGGTCTGCTTCATCTGTCACCACCACGAGGGTTGACCGATTAGAATCCGTGGCAGCGGCTGGGGTTCTGACGGTTTGTTGGAAACGGATTTCCCAGGAGCGTCAGCTGCTCCAGGCGATGGCCCGATCTTCCTCGCGAAAGGCGAAACGGGCGAGATGGTCGGCGATCACCGCTTTCGCCTGGGGCAACTGGTCCGCCTCGGAAACGGCGAGGCGGACCGTCAGCGCCTCGTCGTCGGCATCCATGACGGCGGTGCCGAATGAAAAACGGCATTCGCCGTGGCGCTCGCCATGCACCACCTCGATCTTGTGGGCGAAGTGCTTGCACAGCTGGGTGAGATATTTCGGACCGTGCGCGGTCTCGAAGCGTCCCGTCGACTCGACCATGATGATCTTCCTCGTCAGATTCTTCGTGCCGCCCCCGGCCCGTTCATCTATTCAGAACCGCGCCGTCGCCGTGAGCTGGAAGCTGCGGCCAGGCTCGAGCAATGGCTTAACATTGGCGAACTCCTGCCCGTAGGTGGCCCGGCTCACATAGGTCTCGTCGAAAAGGTTCTTGATGTCGCCGCGCAAGGTGAAATTCGGCGCCGCCTCCGGCCGGTATTCAGCGAAGACGTTGACGACCTCGTAGCTTGGCAGGGACGGGTTGTCGTATTTCAGCGCGATCTCGACGTCGCCGCCGACGGTCACGTTCCATTCGTCGAAGCGGTGATAGGCCATCAGCGTGATGATCTGGCCGACGGGGGTGGCGAGATAGGTGCCAATGTCCGAATTGGCAGCAGCCCCGTTGATGGTGACGTCGATGTCGGCATATTTGACGCTGGCGCGTCCCGCTCCCCAGTCATAACCGAACCCGATCTCGAAACCCTCCGAGCGGACATCACTCGTGGCGATGGAACTGTCCACCGCCCACCTAGCAACCCGCGCATCATAGATGTCGGTGCGGAAGACATTGCCCTCTAGCGTGAAGCCGTTGTAGGTCGCCACAAGGCCGGCCGTGACGTTGTTGGAGGTGACCGGCTCGGGCCCGTCGCCGTAGTTCCAGTTCGGGTTGAAGATGAAGTTCTCGGCCAGCGGCACGCCGGCCCAGACATGCGAGAAGCCGGCCTTCGCCGTGAGGAAATCAGGGACGAGGTCGTATTCACCCGACACGTTGCCGCTGAATCCGGCATTTTCCCATTTCTCGCCGGTCGTGCCCTCGAACCACTGGTGGTCGCCGCGCGCGCCGAAAGACAGGCGCGTACGGTCCCACGGCTCGAGCCGGGCCTGCGCGTAGATGCCGACATTGCTGGCGTGCTCGGTGGACGAATCCTCGCGGGCGTCGAGTTCGGCATCGTCCTTGTAGAAGTCGAAGCCGGCGGTGATGCTGCCGTTCTCGAGGGCGAAGCGGTTCTCTGCCTTGCCGTTGAAGCTGTCGGTCGTACCGATGCCGGGATAGATGTCGAAGCGCGTGTAGATGGGCGTCTCGACCTCGCTGCGGGAATAGGCGACCACCACCTTCGGATCCCACCAGCCTTCCGGCGACACGTCCGTATAGGTGAAAACCGTGTTGGTGCGGTTCAGCGTATAGTCGCGGACCTTCGGCTCCCACGGCCTGGGATTGGTCAGTTCACGGATATTCGCCCGGAACGGCCGCGGGGCGTCGTCACGGACCTGCTCGTGGCTGATCTCGAAGCGGTGGCCGCTTTCCATCTCGTAGGCGACCTTGCCGAGGCCGCTGATCAGGTCGGAGCTCGAGCCGTCAACCACGCTGCCGTCGCCGGCCGTATAATTGTCGCCCTTGGCGAAGTTCAGGTAGCCGAGATATTCGAAGCCATCCTCCGCGCCGAAGGCCGACAGGCCGACGGTGTGGGTGTTGCTGTTGAAGTCGTAGCTCGCGGTGGCAAGCCCGCCGAAGGTCCTGCCCGGCTCAAGAAGGTCGCGCGCATCCTTGGTCTCGTAGTTGATCGAGCCGGCGAGCGCGCCCGGACCGGCGTCGGCCGGGGCGACGCCGGCATCGACGCTGACGGCCTTGAGCAGGGCCGGGTCGATCAGGTTGGTGGCGTTGTGGTGGAAGACCTTTGCGTTCTGCCGCGAGCCGTCGACCGTCACGGCGAGGTTGGTCTCCTCGATGCCCTGCACATAGACCTTCTGCGACATCGGGATCGAGCTGCCGACGGCGATCTTCGGCTCGTCGGCGAAGACGTCGCGCAGATCGGTCGGGTTCTTGCGCTCCAGATCCTCGGCGGTGATCTCAACCTGGTTGACGCCGCCGTCCCAGGCTCCGCCCGCCACTGTGACGGGATCCAGGATCACCGAGCCGTCCGCTGCCGGCGCGGCGATACTCGGCGCTCCGGCGGCAGCGGCGGTGCCGGACTGGATCGACACCGTGTTCGGCCCGGTGAAGCGGTATCGCATGCCGGTGCCGGCGAGCAGCTGCGCCAGCGCCTGCTCGGCCGGGATCGCCCCGCTCACCGCCGGTGCCCGCGCGCCAGCGACGTCGGACGTGCCGAAGACGATCTGCAGGCCGGTCTGACGGGAAAGCTGGTTCAGCGAGCGGCCGAGCGGCTGGGCCGGAAGGTTGACGTTGTGGACCGCGGCCGACTGGGCAAGAGCCGCGCCCTGCACACCCGGCAACGCCAGCAGCCCCGCGCCGAGCGCCGTCGCCAAGCCGAGCCTCGCCAGCAGGCGACGCGTCGCCCCGGCCTCAAATTCAACCCCATCCTTGCCCACGATCCAGCAACCCCCAAGAAACTCTCGGGCGCATCCGTTCATCGGCCGCCCTCGATCGCAAAGACGCGCGAGGGGGATCGCCGCCTAAAGGCCGTCCGCACTTTTTCTGAGAATTTTTCGGAATCCCGCCGACGATCAGGAGATCAGGATGACGACGCCGGGAATCCGGTGCGCGGCGAGGCCGTGGACATGCGCCAGCGCCTCGATGGCGGCATGGGCGTCGCGCGTCTGCACGACCGCGCTGACGGGGCTGTCGTCATAGGCGTGGGTGGCGATGACCAGCCGCTCGGGCACGTAGCGGCCGAGTTCCCGCACCGCCGCGCGGAACGGTTCGCCCTCGAACACCAGCCGGCCGGCCCGCCAGGCGAGCTCGACGTCGAGATCGACGGCGGCGGCCGGCAGCGGCACGCCACCCTCGGCATAGCGGGTCTGCTGGCCGGCGGCGACGAGCACGGCCGATCGGGCGCCCGCCGGATCGCCGCTGGCGACCGAAACCACGCCTTCGGCCACCGTGACGGCCACCTCGCCTTCGACGCTGCGCATGGCAAAGCGCCCGGCCGCCGTTTCGCCTTGGCCGCCGAGCGCAGCGACGCGGAACGGCGCAGGGATGTCCGGACGGACGGTGAACTCGGCTTCGCCGTCGATGAGTTCCACCAGGCGCAGGTCGGGGCCGAAATCGAGGGCGACGCGGCTGTTGGTGTTGAGCAGCATGGTCGAGCCGTCCGGCAGACGGGCGGTCGTCTGCTCGCCCGAGCGGGTGGCGAAGTCGCTGGTCATCCAGGTCAGCAGGCGCGGCGCGGCGATCGCGGCGGCCGCCCCGGCGAAGGCCGTGCCGGCAAGAATCGCACGGCGGCTGAAGGTCCACCGCGCAGCGGCGGGCGGCGCCATCGCGGCAAGCTCGCCACGGTCGCTCACGCCCTCCAGCAGTTGCCAGAACTCCTGCTCGCGGGCGAACGCCCGGTCATGCTCCGGCGACTGCGCCCGCCAGGCATGGAAACGCTCCAGCTCCGCCCGGCTGACATTGCCGGACGACAACCGGACGATCCAGTCGCGGGCGTCCAGCGCCACCTTGCGGTCGATTTCGGATTGTCCCAGCCTTTTGCCCATTGCCCGGTCACGCAGCAAAAGCCCGCGGTACCGGGCATGCTCCCTCGTTTGCCTATCATAGACAGGCGAGAAGGCACTACGCCTAAGCTCTTGGGCAAAAAAATTTGCTAAGACGGGCTGTCGAGCGTGTCGCGCAGTTCGGCCAACCGCTCGACCACTCGGCGGATGTGGTAGTAGACGGCCTCTTCGCTGATGCCGAGGCGGCGCGCGATCTCGCGATGCGAGACGCCGCCGAGACGGTTCATCAGGAAGATGCGGCGGCTCTTTTCCGGCATCGCCTGCAGCGCCGTCTCGACCGCCCGCAGGAGGTCACGGCCCATGACCACGCGCTCGGGCGAGATTTCGTCAACCGACTGCCACAGCAGGTCCTGCACCTCGGCGTCGATCTCGCCGCGCCGCTTCTGCTTGCGGAAATGCCCGATGACCGCGTTCTTGGCCGCCTGCATGGTGAAGGCCGTATGGTTGTCGATGGAGTCGTCGTTGCGGACGCTGGCGAGCCTGATCCAGACGTCCTGGACGAGGTCCTCGGCGGTGGCGCTGCATCCAACCCGGCCACGCGTCAGCGCTTCGACGCGCGGGCGCATCGCAGCGAAATTGGAGAGCAGCCTGGTGAGTTCCATCCGGACCTCGTTTCGTGGCACCGCCGGCAGCAGCAGCTTCAGCGCTCCACTAGGCCACGAAAAAATGCCCTGCAAGCCCAACGCGTTAGGGAAAGCGGCGGGTTTCCGAGGACTCTCGCTAAAACCTTACTCTTTTCGTCATGTTTAGTGCTTGATTCTGCTGCGCTAACGGTCGGAGCCAAAGCTTCACGCGGCGAATTGTCGCAGGCTACGCGCTCGGTATGAGCGGTGCCGGGAGCATGGAAGCTGCCCGCTTCGCGCTCGCCCCGCTTCGCAGGGGAGGATTGGCGGTGCCGCCTGCACGCCCGATCCTCCCCCGTTAGCGCAGGCAGGGCGATCGCATATGTAGTTACCCCCACCCCTAACCCTTCCCCTCAAGGGGGAGGGGGATCTTGCCGCTGTTGTGCCAGACATGAAACGGTGACGATTTCGCTCGGCATGGCGGCCGTAAGTCCCCCTCCCCCTTGAGGCAGGGCTGTCCGGGGAAAGTTATTGGTGAATCGAAATGCCGCAGGCGCATGCCCCGAGAGACGGGGATTTTCCGTCTACCTTCTGGTTGTCGAGACTCAGAAAGGGACGGGGCATGCGCTTTGCA